>Ga0310810_10001114_pt1 | contig 27504 bp, 31 predicted proteins | sample NCmetagenome_FD_207641 | JGI IMG/M metagenome (GOLD analysis project Ga0310810, IMG submission 207641) | Soil microbial communities from experimental microcosm in Duke University, North Carolina, United States - NC | ecosystem: Engineered > Artificial ecosystem > Soil microcosm > Unclassified ...
GGTCGACCGGGAGGTTCTTCACGACGTCGCCGTCCAGCCGCTGCTTGGTGCTGACCTCGTCGCGCGGGACCAGGGGCTGCTGCTGGGTGACGACGGTGATCTCCTGGATCTCGACCGCCGTCTGCTCCAGCTGAATGTCCACCGTACCGGTCTGGTCGGCCAGCACGCGGACGCCATCGACCTGGGTCGACTTGTACCCGATGAACGCGGCCCGGACCGAGATCGTGCCGGCCGGGACGTTGTTCATGAAGTAGTAGCCCTGGGGATTGGTCAGCGAGTTGAAGGCGGTGCCGACGATGATCACCTGGGCGTTGGCAATGGGCGCGCCGGCCTGATCGCGCACCCTGCCTTCGATCTTACCGGTCGAGCCCTGGGCCAGGAGCGAACTCGCTCCCAGACCGAGCGCGACCGTCGCGACCGCGACGAGTCGCGCGATCCGTACAAAGGCGCTGACACGGCATAGCTTCATGGATACATCCTCCAAAGGCGTGAACCTGCGGTACTGCCGACAGTGGAGCGGGCGCGCGTGCGCCTCCCCTCAGGCTCGGAGCCCGACTTCGAAATGAGACTGCTGTGGGAGTTCTGCCTGCATTCGAGGGATGGGCGATGATGAACCGACACCATCAGGAAGACGACCGCGGCCCGGTCGGCTGCCTAATATGGAATGCGCCAAAAACCGTGTCAAGCAAAGTCACGTGCGTCCGATAGTTGCGCACGTTTCATGTAACTCTCTGAAACCGGGAAAGTTGCCCGATGGAACGGCGGAGCAGCACACCGTTTCGTGTCGCACCCGTCCGCGGACTCCACGGTAGCACGGGGCGCTCGGGCGCCGGCCCTCGGTTGCCGGCAATGCTGTCGATGACGAACGGACCAACGGGAAGTAACGGCGCCCATCTTACAGCCTGTCCCAGCAATTGGGAAGGGGAGCCGCTCAGTCCGCCACGATCAGCTCCCGCTGTGGCTCCCGCGGCGTGACCTCCGGACCCGCGGTGCCGAGGTAGACGTTCACCTCGCTCCGCACCCCGAACTCACCGGCCAGATAGATCCCCGGCTCCACCGAAAAACCCACCCCGGGCAGCAGCAGCCGATCGTCGTGCGTCTCGTAGTCGTCCAAGTGCGGGCCCGAGCCGTGGAGGTCGCGATCGATCGAGTGCCCCGTCCGGTGCACGAACGCGGCGCCGAACCCGGCCGCCTCGATCACCCCGCGGGCGGCGCGGTCGGCCTCGAACCCCGCGATCGGCCGGCCGGCCCGGGCCGCCTCCTGCACCGTGGCGATCGCGGCGTCGCGCGCCCGGCGCACCGTCTCCCACACCTCGGTCACCCGGGCCGGCGGCCGCTTGCCCGCGAAGCCCATCCAGGTCTGGTCCGCGAATACCGTGTCCAGTCGCCGACCCGCCCAGAGATCCAGCAGCACCACCTGGTCCGGCTCCAGCGCCGCGTCCTGGCCCGGCTGAGGCTCGTAGTGCGGGTTCGCGCTGTTGGGCCCGAAGCCGACGATGGGCGGGGTGTCGAAGACGAGCCCGCGAGCCGTCGCGGCCGAGATCACCCGCCGCTGCACCTCAGTCTCCCTCAACCCGCTCCCGGCCTCGCCCACCGCTCGCGCGAGCTCCTCCCGCGCCACCGCCGCCAGGATCTCGGCGGCCAGGCGGTGGTCCTCGGCCTCGGCGCTGGTCCAGCGGGAGGCGAAGCGGCTCACCAGGGCGCCGGAGGGCACCACCGTGCCGCCCAGCCGGCGGATGAGCTCGACCACCCCGGAGGGGACTCGGTCCTGGTACGGCACGGCGTCTTCCGGCGAGATCTCCATCGCCAGGCGGCGTCCGGCCACGATCGTCCCCAGCGCCGCGTGCAGCTCCTCCCACCTGGAGTAGGGCAGCACCCGCCCCGGAAATCCGGTCAGCGGGTGCAGCTCGATCCGATGCGCCACCGCGACCGGCTCGCCCTCCGCGGGCAGCAGCACGAACAGGCGACGGGTGTTGAGTCCGCTGAGCGGGAGCAGCCGGCGGGCGACCGGGTTGAGGCCGTGGAACTCGAAGATGAGCCAGGCATCTGCCCCCGCCTCGGCCAGGGCCTCGCGCAGCTCGGGGCCGGAGGGGATCACTCGTAGACCTCCGCCGCCGCCGTGTGCCAGGCGCAGACCGCGTCGCCCCGGGACCGGCAGCGCAGGTGCAGCATGGCGCCCTCGAAGTCGGCGAGACGGCGGAGCAGCTCGTTGAAGGCGGCGCCGTAGAAGGCGCAGGCGGAACCGTCGGGCAGGGCCACGATCGAGAGCGGCTGGTCCATCACGAATTCGCTGCCGTCGGGTCCGCTGCGGAGGGTGCCCTCGAAGGTGCGCCGCGCCACCCGCGCCACCGCGCGCTCCGCCAGGCGCAGGCTGATCCCGCCGGTCGGCGAGCGGGCCATGGTCCACGCCGGCCGCTGCGCCCGGGTGGCATAGCGCGCCGCCCGCCGGCCGGCGTCGGCGAAGACCAGCGCGGCGTCGGGCCGCCGTCCCACCAGCCGGAGCACCGAGACCGCCTCGTCGAGCTCGACCGCGCCGTCGCGCTCGGCGGCCGCGCGGTAGCGCTGGATCTGCGCCGCCACCGTCGGGCTCAGGCCCAGTCGCCGGACGACCATCTCTTCGGCCAGTTCCTCCAGGCCGTCCTCGACCGGGGTGTCGAGATTGCGGATGGCCTCGAGCAGGCTGAGTGGAATGAGGGCGGGGACGGCGGTCGAGGTGGACACGGTGGCCGGGCGGAAGTTAGCCGAGGGCGGGAAGCCCGGCCAAGGGGCCTTATATTCCAACATGGCCGAACCTTCTGCCGCCGTCCGCTCCTTCGACGCCGAGGCGCTCCCGCACCTCGACGCGCTCTACCGGGTGGCCCTCCGCCTGACCGCGGACCCCTCCCAGGCGGAAGACCTGGTGCAGGACACCATGCTGAAGGCGTACCGCAGCTGGCGGCAGTATCGGCCGGGGACCAACGCGAAGGGATGGTTGCTCACCATCCTGCGCAACACCTTCATCAACGACTACCGGCGGCGGAAGATCGAGCCCATCGCCATGGATCTCGAGGCGGTCGAGCCCCACGCGCTCTTCCGGGCGGTGGAGGAGATCGACCCCGAGGGCACCTTCTTCTCCCGGATCGTGGACGAGAAGGTCCTCGAGGCGGTGGACGCGCTCCCGCCGGAGTTCCGCGAGGTGCTGGTGCTGAGCGACGTCGAAGGAATGAGCTATGCCGAGATCGCCGAAACCCTGGAGCTGCCGCTGGGCACCGTGAAATCGCGCCTCTTCCGCGCCCGCCGGCTCCTCCAGGCCCGGCTCTACGCCTACGCCGTCGAGATGGGCTACATCAAGCCCCGGGAGTCCCGCGATGAGTGATCGGATCGACTGCCGGAAGGCCACCGAGCAGCTGCACGACTACCTCAAGCGGGAAATGACGCCGGAGCTCGCCGAGGAGATCCGGGCCCACCTCGATCGCTGCAAGCCCTGCTTCAACCACGCCCGGTTCGAGGAGAACTACCTCCGCCTGCTGGAGAGCTGCGGGCGCCAGCGCTGCCCCGGCACGCTCCGGGCCCGGATCGTCGCCCTCCTGCAGGTCGAGGCGGAGCGGGACTGAATCCGCCCGGGACGACGGCCGCCCTCGTGGCGGCGGCCGTCGCGGCGCTCGCCTGGGGTCTCCGGACCCTCACCGGCGGAGGCGCCATCGCCGCCTGGGTGGTGGGCACGGTCATTCTCACGGGCGCCGGTTGGCCCGGCGCCGCCGCCCTCCTGGCCTTCTTCATTTCCAGCAGTCTCGTCTCCCGCCTCGATCCAGCCGATCGCCGCCTCGACGCCAAGGGCAGCCGTCGCGACGCAGCGCAGGTGCTCGCCAACGGCGGCGCCGCCGCGCTCGCCGCCCTGCTGGGCTTCGTCCGCCCGGAGCTCGCGCTTTGGATGGTGACCGGAAGCCTGGCCGCCGCGGCCGCGGACACCTGGGCCACCTCGCTGGGCCGCCGGAGCCCGATCCCGCCGCGGCATCTGCTCACGGGACGAGCGGTGCCGCCGGGAACCAGCGGCGGAGTGACCGCGCTCGGGTCGGGCGCCGCCCTGATCGGCGCCGCGCTGGTGGCCGGGGCCGGAGCGGCCGGCGGCGGACAGCCGGTCCTCTTCCCGATCGCGGCGCTAGTAGGTTTCCTGGGAATGGCCCTCGATTCCGCGCTGGGCGCGGCGCTGCAGGGCCGCTTTCATTGCCCGGCCTGCGACCTGCCCAGCGAGTGGCCGGTGCACCGGTGCGGGACCCGGACGCTTCACCGGGGAGGTTTCTCATGGCTCGACAACGACGGCGTCAACTTCGCGGCGACCTGCGCGGCCGCGGTGCTCGCCTGGGCCGCGTGGGCCTGGCACTGTCCCTGTTCCTGATCGCGGTCGCGGTCGTCGTCCGCCGCCGCCCGGCACCCGATGGCCCCGAATATCTCCCCTTCGCCTGACGCCGGCGCGGTAGACGTGCTGGTCGCGGGCGCCGGGCCGGCGGGCAGCGCCGTGGCGACGTTCCTCGCCCGGGCCGGGCACCGCGTGCGCCTGCTCGATCGCGCCGCGTTCCCCCGCGACAAGGCCTGCTCGGAGTACATGAGCCCCGAGGCGGTGCGCATCCTGGACCGCCTCGGGGTGGTGGAGGCGCTCGAGGCCGCCGGCGCGGCGCCGCTCCAGGGCACGGTGGTCACCGCCGCCCGGGGGGCGCGGCTGGACGGCCGCTTCGCGCTGGCGGGGCCCCGCCCCTATCGTCCCACCGGCCTGTCGGTCTCACGCCGGGTGCTCGACCACCGGCTTACGCTCGCGGCCCGCGCGGCGGGGGTCGAGTTCCTGGAGCGCACCACGGTCGAGGAGCTGCTCTATGACGGCGGCGCCGTGGCCGGCGCCGTGGTGCGCGGCCCCGGTGGAAGGACCGCCATCCGCGCCCGGCTCACCATCGGCGCCGAGGGGCTTCGCTCGGTGGTGGCCCGACGGCTGGGCCCGCGCCGGCACCTCCCGCCGACGCGGGTCGCGTTCGTGGCTCACCTGAACGGGGTGGAGGAGATGGCGCAGTCGGCCGAGCTCTTCGTGGGATCCGCCGGCTACGTGGGACTCAACCCGATCGGCGGAGGGACCACCAACGTCGCCCTGGTGCTCCCCCGCGACCGGGCGGGCGCGGCCCGGGGGCGGGCGGAAGGATTCTTCCTCGAGACCCTGCGCGGCTTCGGCGAGGTGGCGCGCCGGATCGAGCAGGCGAGTGTAGTGCGTCCGGTACTCGCGACCGGACCCTTCTCGGCCTGGTCGGGCCGGGTGACCGTCGACGGCGCGGCGCTGGTGGGCGATGCCGCGGATTTCTTCGATCCGTTCACCGGCGAGGGGATCTACAGTGCGCTCCGCGGCGCCGAGCTCCTGGCGGAGACCGCGAGTCTCGCCCTGGAGCGCCCGGGCGTCGTCCGCGGCCGCGATCTGGCACCGTACCGCCGCGCGCGGCGCGCGGCCTTTGCCGGCAAGTGGGCGGTCGAGCGCCTGATCGGCTACGGGATGCTCTTCCCCCGCCTGTTCGACCGGGCCGTGGCCCGGCTCGAGCGTCGAGGCATGGCCCATACCCTGATCGGCGTCACCGGCGACTTCGTGCCCGCCCGCACGGTGCTCAACCCGTCGTTCCTCGCCAGGATGCTCGTCTGAAAGCCGCCGAGGTCGATTCCGCCCTCTTCCGCGAGCTCCTCGGCCGGTTCGCCACCGGGGTGACCATCGTGACCGTCAGCGGCCCCGAGGGACAACCGCTGGGCATGACCGCCAGCAGCCTGGCCTCCGTGTCGCTGCAGCCGCCGCTCGTCTCGCTCTGCATCGACCACCAGGCCGAGCTGCACGACACCATCCGCGCCTCCGAGATCTTCGTAGTCAACATCCTGGAGAGCACGCAGGAGGCGCTCTCGCGCCGTTTTGCCGATCCGCACGAAGATCGGTTCGACGGCGTCGGCTATCATCGAAGTCCTGAAGGATTGATCCTGCTCGACGGCGCGCTGGCGCACATCGAATGCGAGCGGTACGCCACCCACCCCGGCGGCGATCATACCATCGTGATCGGCCGGGTGATCGGCGGCGGCACCGGTGAGGGTCGTCCCCTGCTGTACTACCGCGGCGGCTACGCCGCCCTGGAATAACGTGGACCCTCTCGCCATCACCTCCATCGGGACCGAGCTGCTCGACGACCCGGGCGCCGATCCCAAGGTCGTGGTCCGCTCGCTGGAGAACATCGCGCGGGCCAACCGCTGGTTCGGCGGCGCCTGGGCCGTCCGCCACGGCCTGGCGCGGGTCCTCGATGGCGTGCCCCGCACCCGTCCCCTGACCTTGCTCGACCTGGGGACCGGCGCCGGCGACCTGCCGGGATACGCGGTGCGATGGGCCGCCCGCCGCGGTTGGCGGTTGATCCCAGTCGGTCTCGAGCGCAGCCGAGTCGCCGCGGCCCTGGCCTGTGCGGCCGGCTGTCCCTGCGCCGTCGCCGACGCGGGAGCGGCCCCGTTTGGAGACAAGTCGGTGGATCTCGTCCTGGTGAGTCAGGTGCTCCATCACCTGACGCCCAATTCGGCGGTGCGCCTGCTCCGGGATTGCGACCGCCTGGCCCGCGTCGGCGTGGTCGTGGCGGACCTTCGGCGAGCGCGGCTCGCCGGCCCGCTGTTCCGATTGGGCGGAATACTGCTGCGCTTCGATCCCGTTACCCTGCTAGACGGGGTGACCTCGATCCGGCGCGGGTATGAGCCGGGGGAGCTTCGCGCCCTGCTCGGCCGCGCGGGTGTCCGCGGCCGGGTGGATCGGCGCCCCGGGTACCGGGTGGTCGCCACCTGGCGGCCCGCGCCCCACCCGGAGGGGCGGTAGTGCTGACCGTGGATACCGCCCACATCGCCGCACCGGTGGACCGGGTCTTCCGCGCCGCCGAGGCGGTGGAGCGCTGGCCCGAGCTGCTTCCCCACTACCGCTGGGTCCGGATGCTGGAGCGCCGGTCGGACGGCGGCCTGGTGGAAATGGCGGCCTGGCGACCGTTCGGACCGGTAGGGTATCCCACGTGGTGGGTGTCGGAGATGCGGGTCGATCGGGCGGCGCCGGCGGTGTACTACCGGCATGTACGAGGGATCACCACGGGGATGGACGTCGTCTGGCGCATCGAGCCGGACGGAACCGGCAGCACGGTCACGATCGTACACGAATGGTCGGGGCCCCGCTGGCCCCTGGTGGGCGGCATCACGGCGTCCTGGGTGATCGGACCCGTCTTTATTCATGGGATCGCATCCCGGACCCTGGCCGGAATCAAGCGCGCGGTGGAGCGCGGGGAGCAGGCATGAGCGAGCGTCGGGTGGTGGTTACCGGAATCGGCGCGGTCACGCCGATCGGGCTCGGCGTCACCGGGCTCTGGGAAGGGCTGCAACTCCGCCGCTCCGCCGTCCGGGGTATCACTCGCTTCGATCCCGGGCCCTTCAAGAGCCGGATCGCGGGTGAGGTAGAGGGGTTCCATCCCACCGATCACATCGAGGAGCGCCGCGCCCGGCGGCTCGACCGCTTCAGCCAGTTCAGCATCGCCGCGAGCCGGATGGCCCTGGCCGACGCCGACCTCGACCTGGCGGGTGAAGACCCCGACCGGATCGGCGCGATGATGGGGACGGCGCTCGGGGGCGTGGCCCACGGGGAGCGGAATTACCACGCCTTCCTGACCGAGGGTCCCCGGGCAGTGGATCCCGCGCTGGCGCTCACCGTCTTCGCCGGCGCGGCCAGCTGCAACATCGCGATCGAGTTCGGCTGCACCGGTCCCAACAGCACCAACGGAATGAGTTGCGCCTCGGGGGCGATCGCGATCGGCGACGCCTTTCGTGCGATCACCCGGGATGAGGCCGACGTCATGATTGCCGGTGGGGCCGAGGCGCCGCTCGCCCCGCTGTGCTTCGGTGCCTTCGCCATCATCCGGGCCATGTCCACCCGAAACGACGACCCGGGGCACGCCAGCCGGCCGTTCGATGCCGGCCGCGACGGCTTCGTGATGGCCGAGGGGTCCGCGGTGCTGATCCTGGAGGAGCGAGGACGGGCGCTGGCTCGGGGAGCCCCGATTTACGCCGAGATCTGCGGGTACGGCCTGACCAACGACGCGTACCACATGACCGCGCCCCGGCCCGATGGACGGCAGGCGGCGCGCTGCATGCGCAACGCCCTGGCGGAGGCGCACGTCCAGCCGCGGGAGATCGGATACATCAACGCCCACGGCTCGTCCACGCCGCTCAACGACCCGACCGAGACCTCCTCCATCAAGCAGGTCTTCGGGGAGAACGCCCGGACGCCGGCCTTCAGCGGGACCAAGGGCTACTACGGCCATGCCTTGGGCGCGAGCGGCGCCATCGAGGCGGCGATCTGCGCCCTGGCCAGCCGGCGCGGGTGGCTGCCGCCGACGGTGAACCTCGAGACCCCCGACCCCGCCTGCGACCTGGACCACGTGACCGGCGAGGGACGAGTCGGACGTCCGGAGTACATCCTCAGCAATTCCTTCGGCTTCGGCGGGATCAACGCGGCCCTGGTCTTCCGCCGCGAGGGCTGAGCCCCTACCCCCTGCCCGCCTGGCCGTCTAGATTCGCCGCCGGTTTCCCCCCCACCTCCATGGAGAGACGCGCGATGTCTTCCCTGCTCCGCCGCTGTACCGCCGAGGCCGTCGGCACCTTCGCCCTGGTATTCATCGGCGCGGGGTCGATCATGAGCGGGTTCTTCCCCAAGTCCGACTTCGGGGTCCTCGGGGTAGCGCTGGCGCACGGCCTGATCCTGGGCACCATGATCACGGCCACGATGCGGATCTCCGGCGGCCATCTCAATCCGGCCGTTACCCTCGGCCTGCTGGTCGCGCGGCGGACCAATGCCCAGACCGCCATCGCCTACATCGTGACCCAGGTGGTCGCCGCGATCCTGGCGGCTCTCATCCTGAAAGAGCTCTACCCACCGGCAGTGATTCGGGCGACGGGCCTGGGCGCTCCGCATCTGGCAGCCTCGGTGAGCCTGACCCAAGGCATCGTGGTCGAGACGGTTATGGCGTTCTTCCTGGTCTCGGCCGTCTTCGGCACCTGCGTGCACCCCGAGGCGCCGCGGGTCGGCGGTTTCGGGATCGGCCTCACGCTCGCGGCCGACATCCTCATGGGTGGGGGACTCACCGGCGCCGCGGTCAATCCGGCCCGCGCCTTCGGCCCGGCGCTCGTCGCCGGCGACATGGTGGCGCAGATGGTCTACTGGATCGGGCCGATCCTGGGCGGGGTGCTGGCCGGGCTGCTGTGGGAGCACGTGCTGCTGCCGAAGCGGACCGAATCTTCGGCTGGCTGATCAGCGGACATCGCTTCGCTCGTTGAGAGCGTGCGGCCGTTCACCACGAAGACACGAAGGCCACGAAGGACTCCGTGCGAGTTCGGCATTGCCAGATGCCGCGTGGGAATGGTTCCGTCAGGAGTTTTTTGGTGGGTGTACTGGGCTGGCTGAACGGTCGACCCAGTCACAAGAGCTAGGGCGACGCACCCACAAAAACCAAAGAGGAACCGTTCGAGCGCGGCATGAGACGTCTCTCAGTCTCAAGCCGTAATCCTTCGTGGCCTTCGTGTCTTCGTGGTGAACGGCCGCATCATCTCCGCCCGACGCAGCGATGCCCACCGGACCCCGATCAACTAACGCGTCAAACCGGCGTCAAGCGCGTCGAGCCCGGTCGATCGCCCGCCGGGCCCGCCGGAGCAGCGTCCCGGTGTAGCCCAGCAGGATCACCGCGGCCACGATGTATGCCGCCACCGCGTAACCCGCGTTCTCAGGCGGCATCGCCGTGCTCCCCGGCCTCTTCGGCCAGCGCCAGCCCGTAGCGGATCGTCACCAGCCCGATATAGAGCAGTAGGAAGACCGCCCCCGAGATGAGCAGCGTCCGCAGCATCTCGGGCGGCAGCGACGGGCGGCTCGGCTTGAGCACGACCGGCTGGGGGTGCAGCGTCCGGAAGAGGTAGACACTCAGGTGAATAAAGGGGACGAGCAGCAGGCCTAGGATCCCGATCACGGCGCTGAACCGGGCCCGCTCGCCCGGATCCTGCAGCGCGGCGCGCAGGGCCAGATAGCCGATGAAGAGGAAGAACAGGAAGAGCGTGAGCGTGAGCCGGGCGTCCCAGGTCCACCACGTGCCCCAGATCGGCTTGGCCCAGATCGGACCGGTCGTGAGCATCACCGCGCTGAAGGCCAGCCCGACCTCCGCGCTGGCCGCCGCGAAGCGGTCGAGCCGGGGATCGTTGAGCCAGAGGTAGAGCGCGCTCACGATCCCGACCAGCGAGAACGCCAGCAGCGCGCTCCACGCCGAGGGCACGTGGAGGTAGAAGATCTTCTGCGCCACCCCCTGCCGCGCCTCGATCGGGGTGTACCCCCAGGCCAGCACATACACCCCGGCCACGCCCAGCAGCGCGGCCGCGGTGATCACGGTGCCTCGCCGCACCAGCGACTCGGCGCCCTCGGACGCAGTCATTCGTCCACCACCGCGGTGAACACCAGGCTGCAGAGGATCACGAACACGAGATCATAGAGAGCGAGTAACCTAAGCCAGCCCATCATCTCGCTCAACGGACGCCCGGCGAGCAGCCGGGCCGTCACCTGCACCGCCCCGATCAGCGGGGGGACCATGAAGGGCAGGAGCAGCACCGGCAGCATCAGCTCGGCGAACCGGGTCCGCACCGCCATCGCGCTGAAGATCGTCCCCACCGTCACGAAGCCGACCGTCGCCAGCGCCGTCACCCCGATGATCCCCGGCAGCGCGGTCCCCAGGTCGACGTTGAAGAACAGCACGAACAGCGGCAGCGTGACTGCCTCCACCGTGCCCACGAAGGCGAGGTTGGCGAGCAGCTTCCCGGCGAAGAGCGCCTCGCGGGGCACCGGCGCCAGCAGCAGGCCGTCCAGGGCGGCGTTCTCCTTCTCGACAGTGAAGGCGCGGTTGAGGGCGAGCATCGCGGCCAGCGCGAACGTCACCCAGAGCACGCTGGGCGCCAGGTCCACCGCCGCGAGCGCGGTCGGATCGCGGGCGAAGTTGAACACCACCAGCACCAGCGCCGCAAACACCACCGCCGAGAGGATCGCGGTGCGGCTGCGGAGCTCCGCCCTCACGTCCTTGCCCGCGATGACGAGCGCGAGGCGGAGCCACTCAGGCACCGATCAGCTCCTGGTAGCGGGGGAGGAACCCCTCAAGCGAGCCCGCCAGCGTCTCGTCGCAGGCCCAGCGGCCCTCCACGATCACCGCGATCCGGGTCGCCACCGCCCAGGCCTCGCCCAGCTGGTGGGTCACCAGCACGATCCCGAGGCCCTGCTCCCGCCGGGCCCTGAGCTCGTCCCGGAGCCGCTCGCTGGCCGCGGCGTCGAGGGCCGTGAACGGCTCGTCCAGCAGGAGCACCCTGGGACGGTGCAGCAGCGCCCGCGCGATCGCGGCCCGCTGAGCCAGTCCTCGGCTGAGCCGGCGGGGCGACTCGTCGGCCCGGGCGCCCAGCCCGGCCTCGTCCAGGGCGGACCGGGCCGCGGCCGCCGGGGTCGGCAGCCCGTAGAGCCGAGCGGCGAAGGTGAGGTTCTCGTGCAGGGTGAGATCGTCGTACAGCAGCGTCTGGTGGGACACCAGTCCCACAGCCCGGCGAATCTCCGGGGAGTCCCGACGGAGCGGTTGGCCCTCGAGCCTCACCTCGCCCCGGTCCGGCCGGGCCAATCCGGCCAGGACCCGGAGCAGGGTGGTCTTGCCGGCCCCGTTGGGCCCGGCCACCGCCACCGCCTCGCCGGCGGCCACCGTGAGATCGATGTCGCGGAGCACCTGGCGGCGCCCGTAGGCGCGCCGCAGTCCCGTCGCCTCCAGCAGCCGAGGGCCGTCAGACGACGGCATCGATACGGGCGCCGAGCTCGTCCAGACGGAAGGGTTTGACGATGTAGCCGGAGTGGGGCAGGTCGAGCACCTTGAGCTGGGGCTCGATGCTCATGTAGGCCGTGGTGATGATGACCGGCAGATCGGGATGGGTGACCCGGATGCGCCGGAGCAGCTCAACCCCGTCGGTGTCCGGGAGCCGCATGTCGAGCACGGCGACGTCGGGCTGGAACTGGCCCAGCTGCTCCAGCGCCTCGGCGCCGGTGGAAGCGAAGACCAGATCGTACCTCGGCCGGAAGGCTCGCTCGTAACTGAGCCGTAGGGCAGGCTCGTCCTCCACGATGAGCACCCGCCGGCGCCGCTTGGCCTCGCTCATCCCTCGCACCCCGCGAACCGGTGCCGCAGTGGCACCGTCATGAGAAAAAGGGTTGCCAGGGGGGTACACTAATCGGTCCCCGAGGAGGCGTCCATACCGGACCGCCCCGTCACCCCGCGACGGAGCGCTCGCTCAGGCCGCATCCTCGATGTCGAAGAGATCCGCCAGCTTGGTGAGCACGAGGAGGAATCGGATTTCCTCGCTCGGGGCGCGGAGCACCACGGTCTGTCGGCGCTCGGCGGCCATGCGCTGGATCAGCATGAGGGCGCCGAGTCCCGCGGAGTCGATCGTGCGGGTGGCGCTGAGGTCGATGACCAGCCGGCCCGTGCCGGTGGGCAGCTCGGCGAGCAGATGCTTGGCCGCCTCGCGAATCTCCACTCGGGAGTTCAGTCCCAGTGCTTCGGGCGCGACCAGGCCGCGCTCCAACTCCTGCGGGGTTCTCATCTCTCCTCCTTCGGCACCGAGCTATCTCACCATCCCCGCGGTGAGACCTCTAGTTTTGCGGCCCCGGATCACTCCGGGTGTGCTCTTATCGGGCGGATCGACGCCACGCCGCAGGTCGTTGTTGCGGCCGGCTCCGTGAGGGGCGAGTCCGGTGCCATCGCCGGAAACGCGATGGAGCGGCTTGACTTAGGAGCGTGATCTCCGAGTAAGTGCGACTGGTTGCGTCGCACTCCGCGGCATTCTACCGCAAAGGACGGGGTCCGGTAAGAAGGAGGCTTAGAACTGGATCTGGGCGCCCAGCTCGACCACGCGATTGGGGGGCAGTCCGAAGAACGCGGTGGCCGACCGGGCGTTCCGGGTCATGAGGATGAAGAGTCGCTTCCGCCAGTGCGACATCCGGCCCACCCCATCGACCGAGCCGGGGGTGGGATTCTTCCGGGTCGCGATCAGAGTCTCCCGCCCCAGGTAGAAGCTGGTCTCGGCAGGCTTGAGGGGCTTGCCGTTGCCGGCGGCATTCAGCTGCCGCAGGACGGCGGGAATGTCCGGGGTTTCCATGAAGCCGTAGTGCGCCACCACCTGGTAGAACCCTTCGCGCAGCTCCCGGCACTCCACCCGGTCTTCCTCGTCCACCTGGGGGATCTCCTCGGTAACTACCGACATGAGCATCACCCGCTCGTGCAGCACCTTGTTGTGCTTGAGATGATGCAGCAACACCGGGGGCGCGCCGCTGGTATCGGAGGTGAGAAAGACCGCCGTCCCGGGCACCCGATGCGGCTGCCGGCGGCCGACGTCGGCGAGGAAGAGCTCCATCGGGAGGGTGTTCTCCCGCACGATCGCAGCGAGCCGGGCACGCCCCCGGTTCCAGGTCGTCATGAGGGTGTAGATCGCGACCGCGACCACCAGGGGGAACCAGCCGCCCTGGGTGATCTTGACCAGGTTCGCCCCGAAGAAGGCGACGTCCACGATTAGGAACAGCGCGGTCAGAGCCCGCGCCCGCCACACCGGCCAGTGCCATCGCTCGCAGGCGACCGTGTGGAACAGGAACGTGGTGATCATCATCGTGCCGGTGACGGCGATGCCGTAAGCCGCCGCCAGGTTGGAGGAGCTCTGGAAGCCGGCGACCAGGGCCAGACACCCGACCAGGAGCGCCTGATTGACCTCGGGGATGTAGATCTGGCCGATCTCGGTGGTGCTGGTGTGGATGATCGTCACCCGGGGGCTGTACCCCAGCTGGACCGCCTGGCGGGTGAGCGAGAAGGCGCCCGAGATGAGGGCCTGCGAGGCAACGATGGCCGCCGACGTCGCGATGGCCACCATGGGATACAGCCCCCAGTCCGGGACCAGACTGAAGAAGGGGTTCCGAATCGCCTCGGGCTGGTGGAGCAGCAGCGCCGACTGGCCGAAGTAATTGAGCATCAGGCAGGGGAGAACGATCACGAACCAGGTCACCCGGATGGGCCGGGCCCCGAAGTGCCCCATGTCGGCATAGAGCGCCTCGGCCCCGGTCACCGCCAGCACGACCGAACCGAGGATCAGGAAGCCCTGCACTCCGTCCCGAATGAAGAGGTCGACCGCGTACCACGGGCTGAGAGCCCGGAGGATCTCGGGGGCGAGCAGGATGCCCCGGACGCCGAGTAACGCGATGGAGGCGAACCAGAGCCCCATGATCGGACCGAATAACCGGCCGATCATCGCGGTGCCCCACTTCTGCACCGCGAAGAGCGCCGCCAGAATCGCCGCCGAGATCGGCCAGACGAACTGCTGAAACGCGGGGGTGGCGACGCTGATGCCCTCGACCGCGCCGAGAACTGAGATGGCCGGCGTGATCACCCCGTCACCGTACAGCAGCGCGGCGCCGAACAGTCCCAGCGCGATCAGCACCATGCGGGTGCCCTTGGGGCGGGTGAGGGGCCGGACCAGCGCCAGCAGCGCCAGGATGCCCCCCTCGCCTCGGTTGTCCGCGCGGAGGACGAAGCTGACGTACTTGAAGGAGACGATGAAATTGAGCGACCAGAAGACCAGCGACATCACCCCGATCACGTTGTCCGGTGTCGGGGCAATGCTGTGATGTCCGCTGAAGCATTCCTTCAGCGCGTACAGCGGGCTGGTGCCGATGTCACCGTAGACGACGCCTAGCGCGGTAAAGGCCAGGCCGGCCAGGGCCCGGCCTCGTGGCACCGGCTTCGACAACTGCGACACTCACGAGCTCCCGCGAGAGGGCAGGTCGGTACGCTCCCCTTCCGCCGTCACCGGCTGGCGAGCGGCGCGAGCGAGTCGACCAGCCGGCGGATGGCGTCGGAGTCGAGCCGCCCCTGATACAGCCGGTTCCCCACCAGCAGCGTCGGCGTCGAGCTCACGCCCAGCCGCGTGCCTTCCTCGTAGCTCGCCTGGATCCGGCCGGCGTACTTGTGGGACTTCATGCAGTCATCGTAGCGCTTGAGGTCGAGGCCGTTGGCCTGGGCGTACTGCCGGAACGTGGGCCCGGCGTCGCCCTGGCTGGCCCAGTCGGTCTGGCCGTCGTAGATCCGCTGATGCTGTTCCCAATACTTGCCCTGCTCGTCCGCGCAGGCCGCCGAGTGCGCGGCCAGCCGGGAGAACGAGTGCTGCTGCAGCGGGAAGTCGCGGTAGCGCCAGCGGAGGCGGCCGGTCCGGATCAGCCGCTCCTCGATGGTCGGCATCTGGAGCGTGGCGAACGTCTGGCAGAAGGGGCATTGGAAGTCGGCGTACTCGGTGATTTCCACCGGCGCGTCGGGCGAGCCTTTGATGTAGCCCCGGAACCCGGCGGTGTCGGCCGTCTGAATGGTGACGTTGGCCGGAATGCTCACGGTCTTCGGGCGGGAGAGCAGCACGCCGAGCACCCCGAGACCCACCACCGCGACCCCGATCAGAATCGCATAGAACCGCTTCATTCCGCCGGGCGCGTCCGCCATGGCTCGTCGTCCTCCGGGTCCTCGGGAGAAAAGGGCTCCTGTCGCTGGGCATCCTCCACGATGCGGCGGCTTTCCGCCACGTCGGGAGTGTCGTACGTGATCCGGACCTCGTAGTGGAACAGCTCGCTCCGGGCATCGCCCATCAGCCGGAGCAGTTCGGGGGCTCCCCGAAGCAGCTGGCCCGACCGGTCCAGCTCCTGGATCCGGGCCGCGAGGGCCCGGAGCAGTGCCGCCAACCGCTCCGCCCGTGCCTCGTCGTAGACTTCGTCGTGCTCTGCCATGGGTACCGAAAAGATAATCGGTTTGGCCCCGCCCGGGCCCGATGGAAGGCGGCGTGATTCCTGCAGTTGGACCCTCAGGCGACCGTTCCGAATCGACTCGGATCGGCCCTTTGCACCAAAAGGTGCAATCGGCTATATTCCGTGTGACCACAACCCTCGACTGCGCGGCCCTTTGGACCGCGAGAAGGAAGGTAGATGAGACAGAAGAAACTCCGGCGTGACCCTGATGCGGTGTCTTTTGCCCAGGCCCGTGACGAGATGTTCAGTCATATCCTCCGCTGCGGCGTCATCGACGCCCTCCCGGAGCATCAGAAGGACTGGTTCGACGACACCATGCTGTACTTGGCCGATCGGTACGAGGACCTGACCGAGGAAGAGCTGACCGAGCTGCGAGTGTTGGGAGAGCGGTTCAGCCAGCCGGTCCAGCGTAAGGAAGCGGTCACCTCAGGCGCCGTCTGAGACTCGCCGGAAAGACGTGATGAGCGCCCCGGAGCAAGCCACTCCGGGGCGCTTTGATTTTCAGTCCTCTCCTCCCCACCCCTCGGGGAACCAGCGCCAGCGCCATCCCCCTGCCAGCCGGACCCCTCCGCCGACCCCGGCCTCGGCGAACCACCCCGACCGGCTCCCAGGGGAGGCCTCGAGGCCAAGGGTGAGCACCAGATATCCCCGATCCACCGGTCCGCCCACCACCGCCACGCCCCCACCACCATACGCGGCGAGGCCGTGGGCGCGCCGCGGCGACAGCAGGAAGTGGCCGGCTACCTCCCCCCGCCAGGCGAAGTCCCCCTCCGAGCCGCCGGCGCCGAGTGAAAGGGCGACCCGCCCCCGCTCGGACAGTCGAACGGCCCCCGTCGCCCCGGCCACGACCAGCGCGGGGTCGGAGAACGTGGCCGTCGCCTGCAGTCCGGCCTCGGTTACCCGCTGGGCGGCGGCCGGCGGCGCGGCGCCCAGCGCCGCCGCCGCCACCAGCCTACCCCAGCGTGATCCCATAGGTGACCGCGATGTCCGGCGCGAGCGAGTTGATCACGGAGCAGTACTTGGTGAGCGAGAGGTCCACCGCGCGGCGGGCCTTGGCCTCGTCCAGGCCCTCGGCGGTCAGGTGGAAGTCGAAGTGGACGGTGTTATAGCGACGCGGCTCCGTCTCCCGGCGCAGGCCTGAGGCCTCGATCCGGACCGATCGGAGCGCGACCCGCATCTTCTGCAGGATCACCACGACGTCCGCGCCGGTGCAGGCCGCGGCCGCGAGCAGGAGCGTAAGCATCGGCCCCGGAGCGGCGGCGTTGTCGCCGTCGATCACCGTGGTCGGTCCGCCGGGCTCACCACCCTGAAACACCAGGTTGTCGCGCCACTCCAGGACCACCCGCTTGGTCTCGCCGCTCATCCCCCGCTCGTTCCTCCCACGGGCCGGCCCGCCGTCGGCGCCGCGCGGTAATAGTCCCAGATCGCGTACACCGCGATGGCCGCGGTGGCCCAGGCCATCGGACGCAGCTGCGCCGAGTCGGTCAGGAACGCGATCAGCGTGAGCACCTGCGCCACCGTCACCGCCTTGCCGCCCGGCCGCGCCGGGATCGCGCGCGGGCGATGGCCGACCAGCGTCGCCACGAAGGCGATCGTCGCCACCAGGTCGCGCAGCAGCACGCCCAGGATCTCGTACCACTCCAGCTCGCCGGAGAGTGCCACGACCCCGAAGGCCGACAACATGAAGAGCTTGTCCGCCACCGGATCGATCACGCTCCCGAACGCGGAGCTGCCGAACCGCCGGGCCAGCTGGCCGTCGAGCAGGTCGCTGGCCGCGGCCGCGGCGAGCAACACGAGTCGCCAGTCGTTGGAGACGAAGGGAAAAGCGACGGCGAGCGGAATGCGTAGCACGCTCAGCAAATCCGCGGTCGTCCATCGGCGTCGGGGTTGCTCCCCCCTCGGGCGAGGACTACTTTCGGACACCTTGCTCCTTTCGCTTGGCAGGGGGCCGGGGACCGCGGCGACCTGGCGTGGAAGATACTCGTCGCCCTGTCCATCCGCTGACTATGCTGGATACCGCGGTGATCCCCTGCGGCGGACTCGGTACCCGCCTACATCCGATCAGTCGGTGGCTGCCCAAGGAGATGCTGCCGGTGGCGTTGCGCCCGGTGCTCCACTGGGCCTTCGACGAGGCGGCGGACGCCGGGCTCCTGCGTGTCATCGTGGTCACCAATCCGCACAAGCCGATGCTCGAGGCCGCCGCACGGAGCTATGTCGGTCCGCTGGAGCTCGAGTTCGTGCCCCAGGATCACCCGCGGGGCCTGGGCGACGCCCTGCTCCGCGCTCGCGACCACCTCTCGGCGTCACCCTTCGCCGTCATCCTTCCCGACAATCTCTTTCTCGGCGCCAATCCCACCGCGGCGGTGCTCGCGGTGCATCACGCCACCGGCCTCGCGACCGTGCTGCTGGCCGAGGTCACCCGCGAGCAGGCGATGACCAAGGGCGCCACCGGACGGGCCACGGTGGAGCGGACGGCCGACGGGGGCTATCGCGTCGTCGCGATCGCCCCCAAGGGCAAGGGCAGGTTCGACGCAGGGCAGAACGGGGCGTTCACTCCCATCGGGCGCATGGTCCTTCCCACCGGGAGCCTCGAGCGCTTCGAGGCAATCCAGCGGGAGCTGCCCGCCGGCGCCGAGCTCGACGACGTGCCCCTGCTGCAGCAGCTGGCGCGGGACGGCGCGCTCGCCGGCGCGGTCGCGGAGGCCCGCTTCTTTGACGTGGGTGTTCCCGAGGGGTATCGCGAGGCGGTCACGGCCTTCCCGGCGGCCGCGCCGTGACCGCGGGTTTCTCCCATGCGGCCGCGGAGCTGACCGGTTTGATCTCCGCCCGCCTCTCCGACGCGGACGGGCTCTCGGCCGTCGTCGTCTCCGCCGCGGGCGCAGCCGGCATGCCTGCGCTGGGACCGCCGCAGGTGCGAGAATGGCCCCGCGGCCTCGCGATCGCGATGCTCTGCCGCGAGGGGCACATCGTTCTCCACGCGCTCGCGTCCGAGGGCATGTGCTTCGTGGACGTGCTCATCCGCGCACCGGCCGAGGCCGACCGGGCGCTGGAGGTCATCGCTCGACGCCTCACCGCGGGGTGATCGCGCGGCGGCACTCGCCGTATTGTGGGAGGGAAGCGGTCAGCCCTGCAGGGCGGCGACCGGCGGACGCGCGGAGCCGGTTCCGCGCACTACTCCTTCGGCCCGGCGATGCGCGGTCAGATACGCGGCGGCCACCCGCTGTACCTCGTCCGCGGTGACGGCGCGATACTTCGCCGCCGGATCGGCCAGCTCGGCGAGGCCGGTCCCGGCCAGCCAGGCCTCCAGGATCTCGCCCGCCACGCCGCTGCCGTTCTGGCGATTCACTTCGGCCTGCCCCGCCAGGTAGTTCACCGCCTGCGCCAGCTCCGCCGGCGAGACCGGCTCCCGGACGAACCGATCCAGCTCGAGCAGCATTTCCTCCCGGGCCTCGTCCTCCCGCTCCGGCGAGGTCGCGATGTAGCTCAGCAGCGCGCCGGCCCGCGCCTTCTGCCACGCGGTCGCCACGACGGTGTAGGCCAGCGAACGGCGCTCTCGGAGCGCCTCGAAGAGACGGCCGCCGAGCCCGCTCGCGACCGCGGCCCAGACCTGCGCGGCGGCATAGTCCGGATCGCGCCGGCTCGGGCCGGGAAACACCATGGCGAACGCGGCCTGGGCCTTGTCTCTCGTCACCAATCGCGTCGCCGGCTCGCCGCTCTGCCCCGCCGCCCACTCCATCGGTGCGAGGGCGCCCACGCCGGCGCGCGCGGGGTAGCGCCCGAAGACTCCGGCCAGCTGCTCCGACGCGCGCTCCGGATCGACATCACCCACCGCGATCACTACCGGGCGGACCGGCACCAGCGCCCGCGCGTGCCACGCCCGTACCGCGGCCGGCTCGATGTCCGCGAGGGTGTTGGGCAGGCCGGCCACGGGCAGGCCGTACCCGTGGTCGCCGTAGGCCGCCGAGAAGGCGAGCTGGAAGGGGTAGCGGAACATGTCGTCGGCGACGCGCTCCGCCTCCGCCACCATGAGGCCGCGCTCCGCCTGCACGTCGGGGTCGGCCAAACGGGGCTCGCGGAACACTAGATCCAGCAGGACCGCCGCGTCGGACAGCCGGTCGGCCAGCACCGAGGCACCAAAGCCCAGCCAGTCGGACGCCGCACCGGGCGCGATCGACCCGCCCAGGCCCTCGAAGGCGAACGCGAGCTGGCCGGCATCGTACCCACCGGCGCCGCGAACGGCTGAGCGGATGGTGAGGGCGCCCAGCCCGGCACGGGCGGGCGGGTCGGTCTCGGGCTTGGGGACATAGAGTCCCAGCGCCACCAGCGGAACGCCGGACTTCCGCCGCACCAGCAGGTCGGCGCCGTCGAGCCGGGTATGCACCACGTCGGCCTCACGCCGGCGCGGCGCGGGAGACGAGCGCGCCGCGATGGCGGGGATCGCCGGGGGAGACGGGACCGTGCCGCGATCCAGGCCGGTAACCGCGAAGGTGCGCGCCAGCCGGTCGGCCGTCAGCTCTTCACCCTGGTCCGGAGGCAGGTATACCACCGCCGACACCGCGTCCGGATGGAGGTAGCGTGCGGCGGCCTCGCGCACTTGGTCGGGACTCTGCGATAAGATCGCGGCATACTCGCGGTCGAGCAGCTCGACCCCATCCAGCGCCTCGGCGGCCGCGAGCGCGCTGGCCCGGCCGTCCATCGACTCGAGCCGGCGCGCCCACCGCGCCTGCAGCAGGGTGCGGGCGCGAGTCAGCTCCTCCTCCGTCGGTCCCAGCAGGGTGAGACGGCAGACGGTTTCCGCGATCCCCTCGAGCGCCTCCGCCACCCGGGCCGGGCGCAGCTCCGCGCTCACGCTGAACACCCCGACCTCGGTGGGCGCGTAATGGTGCGCCGCGGCCCAGGTGACGATGCCGGGCTCGCGGAGCCGCCGGTACAGCCAGCTGCCTCGCCCGGTGCCCAGCACGGTGGCGGCGAGGTCGAGCGCCGGGGCGTCAGGGTGCAGCGGCGGGACCGCGCGCCAGCCGAGCACCAGCTCCGCCTGGGCGACATCGCCCCGCAGCGTTCGCGCCCGCACGTCCCGGTGAAGCGGCTCCTCCGGCGAGGGATCCACCGCCCCCGCGGCCGACGGCCAGCTCCCATAGGCCGCACCCGCCGCGGAGAGCGCTTCGTCGGGATCGACCGCGCCCACGATGGCCACGATGGTCCGCTCCGGGACGTACCGGGTGCGATAGTAGCCGAGCAGATCGGCCCGGGTGAACCCGGCGAGCTGCCGCTCGTGCCCGATGCGCCAGCGCCGGATCCGGTGACGATCGAACATCACTTCGTGCAGCGTCTCGTACGCGACAGAGGACGGCGTGTCGAGCTTCCGCTTGGCTTCCTGAATGATGACCTGGAGCTCGCGGGCCAGCTCCTCGGCGTCGATCGCGGCGTGGCGCAGCGCGTCCGACTGGATATCGAGCGCCGCCGCCAGGCCGGAGGCCGGCAGCACGGTGAAATAGCTGGTGTGGTCGTAGGTGGTGCTGGCGTTGAGATAGCCGCCCGCGCTCTTGGTCTCCCGGGCAATCGCGCCGACCCCGCGACTGGGCGTGCCCTTGAAGAACATGTGCTCGAGCACGTGGGAGATCCCGGTCCAGCGATCGGGCTCGTCGAAGAAGCCGGCCCGGACGTGGGTGACCACCGCCACGACCGGGGCCGAGTGATCGGGCTGGACGAGAACGGTCAGGCCGTTGGGGAGAACTTCGCGGCGGACGCCAAGGGTCCAGACCGGCGAAGGGCGAAGAGCCTTCGCCGGCTTGTCCGTCACTGCAGAATCCTGAGGACGCCAGCCTCGGCGCTGCCCCGGATGAACGCCTCCGCGTCGGTGGTGGGAATGACGACGCCGGTCTCCGCCTGACCGCGACGGGCCAGACTGGTCATGAAATCGGTGAGCGAGCCGTGGGCCCATTCCCGGTCCGCGGCCTTCATCTGCAGGAGGATTTCGTCCCAGCTTCCTCGGATAGTCATCCCCGCCAGAGTGACCACCTGATGCGATTCGCCCAGCGCCGGCTTCTTCTGCATCGCGTGCAGCTCGCTCAGCAGGGTGCCGAACAGCTCGAGCTGGTGCGGATCGCGAATGCCGCCGTCGGCCTGCTGCGCCTCCACCTCCGCCAGCAACATGTCGATCGGATCGGGATCGCCGGCGACCTCACCCAGCCGGCTGAGCCAGGGGGTGAGCTCCGGATCCTCGTCGGGCAGGCGGTAAATGGTCTTCTTGAGCTCGATGTGCCGCCAGATGCCGAGCTCGTCGAAGTGATCCTCGGGCTGGGTCCGCTCCAGATGGTGCAGCGCGGCCTCGGTCTCGCCTCGGTCGTACAGCAGGTTGGCCAGGTAGATGCGCGCCTCGCTGTAGCTGGCGTCGATCTCGAGCGCGCGGCGGAGCCAGTAGAGCGCGCCCGCGTCGTTGCCCAGCCGGTGCGCCGCGTACCCGAGGCATGCCGCCGCGTCGGGCGACTCGGGGTGCGCGCCGGCGGCGAGATCGAAGAACCGGTGCGCCGGCGCGATCAACCCCTCGCGGAAGAGCGCCCGGCCGATCTGCAACATCAGTTCATGATCGTCCTGGAACCCGAGTTGGAGGATCCGCTCGCAGGCCCGCATGGCTCCCGGCCGGTCGCCCAGCTTGAGCAGCGTCTCCCCCAGACCGGCCAGGCCGTCCTCATGGTCGGGGTCGAGCGCCAGCGCCTGCTCGAAGCTCCGCCTCGACCAGGCGTACTCCTCCCGCGCCAGGTGCGCATATGCCTTTCCGATATGGAGTTCGACGGCGTGCGGATAGAGGAGGATGCCTTCGTTCAGGACGGCCAGCGCTTCATCGTATCGGCCTTCGTTGTAGAGTTGATGGGCTTGTTCGTCGAAGTCGTCGGAGCTGAGGAATGCATCCGACATCGGCCGGCCTCCCTCGGGTAGGTTGGTGTAAGCTAGGAACTTCCGAGGGTTGGGGCAATAGAAACCGGGGCTCGGCGCGGGGTTGTTCCACCGCCGAATCCCGGTATTTTACTGACCAGTCAGTTACTAAGGCGCGTCTGTTGGCCGATTCTCAGTCCCCCCCGTCTGGTGAGCCCCGCTGGCAGCGGCGGCCGGATGCCCGCCCCGAAGAAATTCTGGAAGCCGCCAAGCACGTCTTCGGCGAGACCGGCTACGCCGGCACCAAGCTGGAGGACGTCGCCCGCCGCGCGGGCGTCAGCAAGGGCACGCTCTACCTCTACTTCGACAGCAAGGAAGCGCTCTTCCGGGAGATGGTCCGCGCCAAGGTCGTGGCTGCCCTGGCGCACGCCGAGGAAACGGTGCGGACCTTCGACGGCACCTCACGTGACCTGCTGGTCATGCTCATCACCGGCATGTACCGCCGCCTGAGTGACGAAGGATTGGCGCGGGTGGCCCGCGTGGTGCAGGCCGAGCTGCCCAGCTTCCCGGAGCTGGCCCAGTTCTACTTCGAGGAGGTCATCCTCCGCTCGCGCCGTATGGTGAGCCAGGTACTCGAGCGCGGCGTGGCGAGGGGCGAGTTCCGCGAGGTGGCCCACGGGTTCGCGCCCCGGGGGCTGGCCTCGCTGCTGGTCCACACGGCGCACCTGCAGTGCTTCTTCCACGACTTCGATCCCGATCAGCTCTCGGACGAGGCCGCGCTCGGCGGACTCGTCGATCTCTATCTCCACGGCGTGCTCGCCCGGCCGGGCGAGCCCGCGTGAGGCCGGCCATGTATCGTTTCGCCCTCGCGTTCTCGCTCGTCGCGGCTCTCCCGGCTCCCGCATCGGGTCAGCAGCCCGATACCGTTCCCAGCGGTCCTCTGACCCTGCTCCAGGCCATCACCCTGGGGCGGCAGCAGGGAGTGGACGCGGCGGTGGCCCGTCTCAACCTCCGCGCGGCCGATGCCCGTACCGGGCAGGCGCGTGCGGATCTGCTGCCCGACATCAGCGGCTCCGCCTCGATCACCCGCCAGCGGCTCAACCTGGACGAGTTCGGGCTCCCCATCGCGACCGGCATCACCGATCCCTTCAGCCTCTGGAGCCTGCAGCTCAAGGCCACCCAGACGGTGTTCGACGCCAGCGCCATCAGCCGGCTTCGCGCGGCGCGGGACACGGCGGTGGCCTTCGGGTACGACGCCCAGGCGGTGGGGGCGCTCGCCGGCGCCACCGCGGGCCTCGCCTACCTGCGGGTGCTCAGTGCGGACGAGACGGTGCGGGCCCGCCTGGCGGACAGCGTGATCGCGGGCGAGCTGCTGGACGAGGCTCGCCGGCTGGTGCAGGGCGGCGTGAGCCCGGCGATCGACCAGACCCGAAGTGAGGTGAGCTTCGCCGCGGTGCGCACCCAGCTCGAGGTCGCCCGCAATGAGGCCAACCGGACTCGACTCGACCTGCTGCGGACGCTCGACCTCCCGCCGGGAACCCGTGTCACACTGGCCGATTCGCTGACCCTCGCCAACCTGGATCTGCCGAAGGATCCGGCCGCGGCCGCCGCATATGCCCGGGAGCACCGCCCCGAGCTCGCCGCCGAGCGTTCTCGCACGGCCGCGGCGAAACGCTCGTTGAGCGCCATCCGCCAGGAAAACCTGCCCAACCTGACCGTCGGCGGCCTGTACCGCGAGACCGGGCAGCACAGCAACGAGCTCGCCGGCACCTACAGCCTGCAGCTCCTCCTGAACGTGCCGATCCTCGACGGCTTCCGGCGTCAGAATCGGGCCAAAGAGGAGTCCGCCAAGGTGGATATCCAGGAGATTCGCGAGCGGGATCTGGGGAACCAGGTGGAGACCGAAGCGCGGCAGGCCGTGCTCGACCTGGCCTCGGCCCAGCAGCAGGTGACGATTGCCGACGAGCGCCTCCGCCTGGCCGAGCAGGAGCTGAGCCAGGCGCAGGAGCGCTTCGAGGCCGGGGTGGCGGGCACGGTGGAAACCACCAACGCGCAGGCGTCGGTCGCCCTGGCCCGCGACGCCCTGATCCAGGCACGGGTGAGCTACGGGAGCGCGCGGGTCACCATCTATCGCGCGCTGGGGGCCATCGACCAGCTCCAGTGACCCGTCGTTTTCGCGGTATGTTAGAGGCGTGACCTTCCAGCGAAAACTCCTGTTCGGCTTCCTGCTGATGGTGCTTCCCGCCCTGCTGGTCGGGGCGGAGGCCATCCGCAGCAACGTCCTGGAGCGCCGCGCGCTCGAGGTGCTGGGCAAGAGCATGGCGCGCACCCGCACCTATGCCGAGCTGGAGACCGCGATGTTCGACCAGAGCGAGATCATCTGGCGCGATCTCAGCGGACTCGACTCCTCCGCCCGCCGGGAGTTCACCCTGACCGGCGAGGTCATCCGCTACTGGCAGGATCGCTGGCGCGCGGAGCTCGGCCCGGGCGAGGGGCAACTGGCCGACGGAGTGGCTCGGATTCAGGACGACATCGTGCAGGTCTCGGACAGCGTCTTCGCCCTGGCCGATGCGGGTCACCGCCCCGAGGCCTACGCGCTGGCTCAGCGCGAGCTCAAGGGCCGGCTGCAGCCGGCCCTCACCGCGATGAACCGCGAGGTCTACCGCCGGGCCCGCGAGTCGAGCGTGCGCGGCGCCTATACCCGGCTGGAGGAGATTCTGGCGAACGAGGGGCGCACGCTGGTCGCGATCATCGCCTTCTCCCTCGCCGCCGGGCTGCTCGCCTCTCTGGCCATCAGTCGCGGGCTCGCCCGCCCCATCCGCCAGCTGACCGACGCCATGGCGGTGGTGGGCTCCGGGCGGCTGGACCACCCGGTGCCCGCCGGCTCCGGCGACGAGATCGGCGACCTGGCCCGTGCCTTCTCCCGGATGACCCAGAGCCTGCGGGAGAACATCCGCCAGCTCGAGCGGACCCAGGCGCAGCTGGTGCAATCGGAAAAGCTGGCGTCCATCGGCGAAATGTCGGCCGCCGTGGCCCACGGCCTCCGCAACCCGCTGGCCAGCCTCCGGGCCGCGGCCCAGCTGGTGCGCCGCCATCCCGAGTCGCCCGCCTCCCGCGAGCACCTCGACGCGATCCTGGAAGAGGTCGACCGGCTGGACCGGCGGATCAGCCACCTGCTCAGCTTCAGCCGGCCGGCCCCGTTCCACCCGATGCCGGAACATCTGCCCCGGCTGGTCGAGCAGCTCCTTCCGGCGGTGGCGGAGCCGGTTCGGGAGCACCGGATCGACCTGCGCGTCGAGCTGCCCGCCGATCTCCCGGAGGTCCGGGTCGATCCGATGCAGCTGGAGCAGGTGCTGCTGGAGGTCATCTCCAACGCGGTGGACGCGATGCCGGCAGGCGGCACCCTGCGCCTCCGCGCCCACGCCAACAACGGCGGGCCCGAGCCGGGCATGGTCGTGGTCGAAGTGGTGGACAGCGGCCCCGGCATTCCGGAGCAGGTGCTGCCGTCCGTCTGCGAGCCGTTCTTCACCACCCGCTCCGAGGGAACCGGCCTCGGCCTGGCGATCGCGAAGCGCTACGTGGAGCAGAACGGCGGCCGGCTCGAGATCGAGAGCCGACCCGGCGCGGGCACCACGGTGCGGGTGCACCTGCCTACGGACGCCCCGGCATGAGCGGCACCGTGCTCATCGTGGACGACGAGCGCACCCTCGCCCGGGCGATCAAGGCCTTTCTGGTCGAGTCGGGCTACGAGGCCGAGGTCGCCGGCGACGGCGAGCAGGCGATGGGCCTGCTCGAGACCCTCCGTCCCGACGTGGTCTTTTCCGACGTCCGCCTCCCGGGGATGACCGGTATCGAACTGCTGCGCCGGATCCGAGAGTTCGACGCGGCGATCCCGGTCGTGATCATGACCGCGTACGGCACCATCGAAGGCGCCGTCGAAGCGGTCAAGCTTGGCGCGTTCGACTACCTCAAGAAGCCGGTGGACCTGGAGGAGCTCAAGCTCCTCGCGGACCGCGCTCGCGAGACGTCGCAGCTCAAGCAGGAGCTCTCCTACTACCGGAGCCGGGCCGCACAGCCGGTGCGCTTCGGTGAGGTGATCGGTCGGTCGCCGGCCATCAGGGGGGTGCTGGAGCAGGCGCGCCAGATCGCGGCGCTGGAGGAGACTCCGCCAGTGCTGATCGTGGGCGAGACCGGCACCGGCAAGGGCCTGGTCGCCCGCACCATCCACGCCGCCAGTCCCCGCTCCTCGCGTCCCTTCATCGAGGTCAACTGCACCGCGCTCCCGGCGACGCTCATGGAGGCGGAGCTGTTCGGCCACGAGCGGGGCGCCTTCACCGACGCCAAGGAGTCCAAGCTCGGGCTCTTCGAGGCGGCGGAAGGCGGCTTCCTCTTTCTGGACGAAGTCGGCGACATCGAGCTCTCCCTCCAGGGCAAGCTGCTCAAGGCCGTGGAGGACCGGACCGTGCGCCGGGTGGGCGGCATCCGCGACCGGCGGATCGACGTCCGCATCCTGGCCGCCACCAATCGCGATCTCGAACTCGACGCCCAGGGCGAGCGCTTCCGCCGGGACCTGTATTTCCGCCTGGCGGTGATCATTCTCCGCCTCCCCCCGCTGCGCGAGCGGGGGGAGGACATCCTCTTCCTCGCCGAGCACTTCCTCCGACGCTTCAACGCCAAGTACGGCAAGGCGGCGCCCGGCTTCGATCCGCGGGCCCGGGAGCAGCTGCTGGCCTACCCCT
>Ga0310810_10001117_pt1 | contig 27495 bp, 23 predicted proteins | sample NCmetagenome_FD_207641 | JGI IMG/M metagenome (GOLD analysis project Ga0310810, IMG submission 207641) | Soil microbial communities from experimental microcosm in Duke University, North Carolina, United States - NC | ecosystem: Engineered > Artificial ecosystem > Soil microcosm > Unclassified ...
AAACAAAGCGAGAAAAACCTGGAAGCGCTTTATCACGACCGCGGGTACGAAGACGTACAGATCCAATCGCAAGCGCTCGACCACGAACCCAACGTAAATGTCGTTTTCAACATTACCGAGGGCGCCCGGACCGTGGTCAACAATGCTGAGGTCACCGGGAACGATCACATCCCTTACAACAAACTAGCGCCTCCGGTCGGAATTCAAATGCACCCCGGCGCGCCGTTTTCACCTCGTTTGTTCAATGAAGACCGCAATCGTATCTCCGCTACCTATCTCAATCACGGATATCTCAACGTCGAGGTGAAGGCCAAAGTAGATCGCGATTCCAACGATCCGCACAAAGTGAATCTGACCTACGCGATCATCGAGCATCAACTCGTCCGCGTCAGTGATGTGACATATGTGGGGCAAAAGCGGACGCGCGAATCGCTGATCACGAAAACCGCGCAGATTCCCACCGAAGCACCGATGGAGCGCGCGGACCTGCTGGCGGCGGAGAGTCGGCTTTACGATTTAAACGTCTTTGACTGGTCGAGCGTCGGCCCGAGGAGGCCAATCACCGACCAAACCGAAGAAGCTGCGCTGGTGAAAGTGCATGAGGCCAGGCGTAACGAAATCACTTATGGATTTGGCTTTGAGATCTCGCATCGAGGCGGAAACGTTCCCTCGGGCAGCGTTGCGGTACCGGGCGGCCCGCCAGTGCAACTCGGCGGCAGCAAGATTGCGCCGAGTCAATCCACGTTCGCCAGCCCTCGCGGATCGATCGAATGGAACCGTCGCAACATGCGCGGTCTAGCGGAAACTCTCAGCGTATCTTTATTGGGAGCTCGTCTCGATGAACGCGGGTTGATCAGCTATTCCCAGCCGCACTTTTTTGGATCGCAGTGGAGTTCCCTAAGCAGTTTTTCGATCGAGCGTAATTCTCAAAACCCGTTGTTTGCCGCAGGACTCGGGGATGCTTCGTTCCAGGTCGAGCGGCTGATCAGCAAAAAGAGCAATACTCGCCTTCAGGTGCGTTATGACTTTAACAAGACTTACCTGTCTCACCTGCTAGTACCTGCTCTGGTACTGCAGCGCGACCGAAATGTGCACCTTTCCACGTTCTCTGGAACCCTGATCAACGACACGCGCGACAAGCCACTCGATGCGCACCGCGGGCAGTTCAGCACGCTTACGCTGGCTTTTACGCCTGAGCCACTTGGCTCCAGTGCGAGCTTCGACAAACTGACTGGACAGTACGCGTTTTACAGACCGTTTCATTCCGTCGTGTTTGCGAACAGTATTCGTCTGGGTATGGCGAAGGCGTTTGCAGGCAGCTTCGTACCTACAAGCCAGCTCTACTTCTCAGGCGGCGGCAATTCACTTCGTGGATTCCCTATCGACGCAGCCGGGCCGCAGCGTCTGGTTCCCTTCTGCGGCGTGCTCCAGGGGCAAACGTCGAATGACTGCACCAACGTCACCGTTCCTGTTGGCGGACGCGAGTTATTCATTCTGAACTCTGAACTTCGATTCCCGCTTGGAATCATGAAAAACCTGGGCGGGGTTCTCTTCTACGACGGCGGAAACGTGTACAACGCAATCAATATTCGTAACTTTGTGGACAACTACACGAATACCTTTGGCATTGGTGTGCGATATGCCACTCCGATCGGTCCAGTCCGATTTGATATCGGCCACAACATCAACCCGATTACCGGAATCAAGTCAACGCAATATTTCATCACCCTGGGTCAGGCGTTTTAGGAGTTGTTATGAAGTGGCAAGGAATCATCGGATGGACGTCTGTGGCAATTGGGGCAGTGCTTTTGCTTGCCTTGATTGGCGGATCCTTTTATTTGAAGACCAACTCGTTCCGCCAATTCGCCATGCGGGAGATAGTCACGCAGGCAGACCAGGTCACCGGCGGGCATACTCAGCTGCAGAACTTCGACCTCCAGTTGTCCACCCTGACGGCTCATCTGTATGGTATTGTGGTGCGCGGCAAAGAGCCGGCCGATGCGCCGCCGCTGCTGGCGGCCGATTCGCTGACCGTGAAGTTGAAAATATTGTCGGTCCTGCATCACAAGATCAATCTACGCGAGCTGTTGATTGAGCATCTGGTTGCAAACCTGCAGGTGAACCGGAGGGGAGAAACGAACCTTCCTGAAGCGCCTCCGAGTAAGTCCAACAGCGAAACAAATGTGTTTGAGCTTGCCGTCGGTCACATCGGCATCACCAACGGCGAGGTGAACTACAAAGATCGAAAGATGCCGCTCGACGCGGACCTCCGCAATCTGACCACCGATGTCAGATTCGAACCAGCAGGCCCACGCTATGCCGGTTCTATTTCTTACGACAACGGCCACCTGCAATATGGCGACTACGCGCCCATGCCGCACAGCCTCAACGTGAAATTCAACGCCACGCCTTCAGCTTTCGCGCTTGAATCGGCGATCTTCAAAGTTGCCTCCTCGACCGCAACGTTGCGCGCGATCGTCACAAACTACAGCAACCCTAGGGTCTCTGGCACCTATGACGTTAGCCTGCACACGCAGGATTTCGCCGCCTTGTCTCCATCTGCAAAGCCTGCGGGCGATGTTGTTCTAGCGGGACAGCTGCATTATCAGAACGATCCAAATCAGCCTGCGCTGCTAAATGCAGCTTTGGACGGCCATATCATAAGCGAGGAACTATCGGCGGTCGCATCCGGCAGACGCATCGATGTACGGAAACTGCGCGGCAATTACCAACTCGCGAACGGCGCATTTCACGCTACCGGAGTGGTAGCCGACTTGCTTGGCGGTCAAATTAATGCCGACGCAGAGATGCGTAATTTGGATACGACGCCGTCATCCCGGATCAGCGCCGAGTTGCGGAATATTTCTCTGCAAGCTGCGAAAAGGGTTGCCGAGGAGCCGGAACTCAATCGAGTGACGGTTACAGGGGACCTCAGCGGAAAATTGAGCGCAGCCTGGACCGGCAGCGTCAGCAATGTGCGTGCGCACTCTGACTTATTTCTCCACGCGGCCACCAAGGCGAATGCATCCTCGGCGAAGGAAGTGCCTGTTAATGGCACAATTCACGCGGATTATGACGGCCGTCGCGGCGCGCTCACCCTTCGTGATACGAACGTCGCCATCCCGTCGGCAAACGTGACCGCAAACGGCGAGGTGAGCAAGAACTCCAGCCTGCAGATAAAGGCAATCGCAAGCGACCTCCACCAGCTCGCCGCGCTGGCCGCGTCGTTCAGTTCCAAGCCGAGCGCCGGAGCGCCGGTCTCCGGATCGGCGACTTTGAATGCCACCGTTCGAGGCTCGATGCAGGCACCGCAAATAACTGGACGCCTGAGTGCCCAGAATCTCGAAGTCCAGGGAAGCAAGTGGAAGGCTGCGGAGTTTTCTGTGCAAGCCGACCCGTCGCACGCTTCCATTTCGAATGGAACGCTGGTGGCGACGCGACAAGGGCGCGCCTCTTTCAGGGGAAGCGTGCGCTTGCGGCATTGGTCGTATGCGCCGTCGGACGCCATTCAGGCGAATCTGAACGTCACACAAATGCCCATTGCCGACCTGCAGCGTCTGGCGAACGCGCATTATCCGGTCAGCGGCGATCTTTCTGCCAACGTTTCACTCAGCGGATCACAAAACAATCCTCGCGGGTCGGGTTCGTTCAACATTGCAAACGCACGCGCCTATGACGAAGTGATGCAGAAGCTGACACTAAACTTCCATGCGGAGAACGGCTCCATCAACTCGACGCTGAACCTGGCAATGCCTGCCGGCTCCGCGGCCACTAGTCTGACATTCACTCCGAAGACCAAGGGCTACAAAGTCAGTCTGACTTCGTCAGGCATTGACCTTCAGAAGCTGCATGCGGTACAGGCGAAGAACCTGGCAGTAAACGGGACAGTCAGGATTTCAGCCAATGGTCAGGGAACGCTGGACAATCCTCAACTCGATGCCTCGGTCGAGGTACCGCGTTTAGCCATGAAGGACAAAGCCATCAGCGGCATTAAGGCCGATCTGCGAGTCGCGAACCAGCAAGCTGATCTCGCCCTCGATTCGCAAGTCATGGAGGCTTCGGTGCGGGCTCGCGGACACATCAACCTGACCGGCGACTACGAAGCCAACGCTTCACTCGATACTTCCGCTGTCCCGCTCGATGCTCTTGTGGCGGCATTCGCGACGGTTCCAGAGGGTTTCAAGGGACAGACGGAGGCTCACCTCACAGTCAAGGGCCCCTTGAAGGACAAGACCAGACTTGAGGCGCATCTCACCATTCCAACCTTGAACGCCAGCTATCAGGCACTCCAGATCGGCGCAGTGGGGCCAATCAAAGCGGACTATGTGCGTTCAGTCGTTACCATCCAACCCGCCGAGATACGCGGAACCGGAACCTCTCTTCGGATACAGGGATCGGTACCCCTGGCTGGCCAGGCGGCTCCCACGCTTACAGCGCAAGGCTCCATTGACGCGAAGATTCTGCGGATCGCGGATCCAGAGTTGCAAAGCTCAGGCATCGTCGCTCTCGATGTCCGCGCGTCCGGCTCAGGGAGTGCGCCGCAGGTGAATGGTCAAGTACGATTGCAGAACATTTCGGTTTCAACCTCCACGGCGCCTATGAGCGTTCAAAATCTGAATGGCACCCTGGACATCAGCAATGAGCGCGTGCAGATTTCGAACATGGAAGCGCAGGTCGGGGGCGGAAAGCTCACCGCCGGAGGCTCCATTACTTACCGGCCGGCGGTGCAATTCAATATCGCGTTGAAAGGCGATTCGATTCGCCTCAGGTACCCGGATGGACTGCGCACCGTCCTCGATAGCAGCCTCGCATGGACTGGTAATATGCAGGGATCCAACCTCAACGGGCGAGTACTCATAGGCGGTCTCTCGTTTACTCCCGATTTCGACCTCGCCAACTTTGGGGATCAATTCAGTAGCAGCGTATCCACGCCGGCCGAACCAGGCTTTGCCGATACGATCAATCTGCAGATCGCAGTGCAGTCTAAAGGCACTCTGAGCGCGACCAGTTCGCAAGTCAGTCTTGAAGGAGATGCGGACCTGCGAGTGGGTGGCACCGCGGCGAACCCGGTGATTACTGGACGCACCGACCTGAATGCCGGCGAACTTTTTTATCGTAATGTGCGGTACACCCTGCAGCGGGGCGTGATCACATTCGACAATCCAACTCAGACTCATCCGATATTGAACGTGGTAGTCGGAACGATCGTGCAGCAGTACAACTTGAGTATCAACATGCGGGGACCCTTTGATGCGCTGACGGTTGCGTACTCCTCAGACCCGCCACTCGCCACCGCCGATATCATCAACCTGATTGCCCGCGGGAAGACCACCTCTGAACAGGCCGCGTCCAGCCAGAGCACAGATTCGATGGTGGCTTCGCAGGCGGTCAGTCAGGTAAGTGGCGGAATTCAGAAGCTGGCGGGGATTTCCAGCCTGCAGATTGATCCGCTTCTGGGCGGCAACAATCAGAATCCAGGAGCGAGAATCGCTCTTCAACAACGCGTGACGAAGAATTTTCTTTTCACATTTTCTACCGATGTCTCACAACCGGGAAGCGAACTGGTGCAGGGCGATTATCAGATCAACAAGCGATGGTCCGTCAGTGTGACTCGCGACCAACTTGGAGGAGTTTCAGTCGACGGGAAGTTTCACACTACCTTCTGAGAAAGCCGACGCTCATGCAGCTTTTCGCCAGGGCTCTTCAGCAGCAACCTGTTCTTTGGGACGCAATTGCCCGGCCTCGCTCTCCTTGGCCAGTTCAGCATTCAGTTCGGCGCCTGCCAGCAGGGCTAACGCATTCCAATAGAACCACGTCATGAAGGCAATAAGTCCGGCCAGCGTGCCGTAAATGCGGCTGTAATTGGCGATATGGCGAAAATAAAATCCCATACCGAACGAAAACCCCAACCAGCAAGCCACAGCGAGAATCGCTCCGGGCAGAGTCGCTAGAAATCGTTGTTTGACATTGGGCGCAAAAAAATACAAGACCTCGACCGTAAAGAGCGTGAAGGTAATGGCGATTGCCCAACGCAAAACCGGCCACAGTAGAACGAACAAATGCGACAGATACATTCGCTCAGCGAGCCACATGCCGAATCGCGGCCCCAGAATCATGACCACTAGCGCGGACAGAAGCAGTGCCGCCGCTAACCCGGCAAGCCCTATCGCCAACAGCCGCGTTTTCCACCATGGCCGCGTCTCTTTTGCGTCGTAAGCAATGTCGAGAGCTTCAATCAGTGCATCGAATGCCGCGGTTCCAGCCCAAATCGTACCGATCATGCCGAACGAAAGCCATGAAGTGCGGTTGGCCTTTAGTAGATCGGTCAGAACCGATTGAATCATGTGCATACTGTCAGGCGGCAATAATCGCGACATCAAAGCCATGACTCGACCGAATAAGCCCGGCACGGGGAGCGATGACATCATTGCAGACAAGAAGATGAGGGCGGGAAACACCGACAAAACCAGATAGTACGAAAGCGCCGCCGAAACCTGAAGGGTGTGGTGGTTCAACAGGTCACGGTAGGTCGCCGTGAATGCTCGACGAAGGCCTACCCAAGTCACGCCTATAGGATGCCGCGACGAAGGGAATGGTCAGTTGCATCAGGATTCAACCCGAGGCACTCTGCGGTGAACGCATGAGTTTTTACTACACGGCTTTACTCAATACCCTGGCTCACACGAAACACATGGCCGTCAGGATGGCGAAGATGCATCTCGCGCACTTCCCATGGCATGTTGGTCGGGGGAAATGTTATTTCAAGACCTGCAGCCAGGCATTCCTGGTACGCGGTATCAATGTCTTCCACCCATATTGACATCCAGGCACCTTTGTCTGCCGCTTCATCGCCATCTTTCTGGAACGTGGTTGTGTTCAATCCGCGTCCGCGCCCTCCCTGTGCTCCCTGGCAGAGAAAAATCTGGCACTTGCCAGAACCGACCGCGCCAAAACTTGGAGGAGATCCCCAGTCCCAGCACTTCTTCCATCCCCACTTCTCGAACCAGGCGAAGCTGGCGTTGATATCAGAGATATTTAGGATTGGTGTAAGGCCTTTGGCATCCATGGCGGGAAGCATAGCACGGCGTTTTGACTGCAACGCTTAAGCCCAGAAGGTGCGATCCAAGGTTCTGTACTGAATGGCTTCGGCGATGTGCTTGGGCTCGATTGATTGCGTGCCCTCGAGGTCTGCAATGGTGCGCGCGACCTTCAGGATGCGGTCATGAGCGCGCGCTGTTAGCCCCTGCTGGGTCATGGCTCGTTCAAGCAAGCGTTCGCAATCGGGAGACAGTTCACAGAACACACGAATGTGGCGGGGCGTCATCTGCGCGTTAGAAAAAACCGGCCGTAAGGCACGCGCATTCCCGTCCGAACCTCTTAGGATATTGTTGCTTGAGCTTGGCGCATCGGTTCTAAACCGCTTAAGCTGGATTTCGCGCGCGCGCATGATGCGCTCACGAATTGACTCTGACCCTTCTGGTTCTGTCGCGGCGCGCATCTCTTTATAGTTGACTGCGGGAACGTCGATGTGGATATCGATGCGGTCCATCAAAGGTCCCGAGATTTTTTGCATGTAGCGCTGAATCATCGGCTGACTGCAATGGCATTCGCGAGACCGGTCGTTAAAAAATCCGCATGGCTGCGGGTTACCTCATTGCTGAACCTCTGATCTACCTTCCAATTCAACAATTTGAAGGAGACCAATCGTGACTAACCATTCGTTGTTGGCCTACCGAGTTGCGGAAGTTTTTGGCGAACGCGATTTTTAGGCGCTGTCCATGTTGCATTATCGGTAGGTTTGGTGGAAGAGGCCTTGCGCTCGAACTTTGCGAAGGTTGTAACGGAGAGTCATGCGGATGAACTGGTGCATGGTCCAAACAAACAGCGAGACAACGAACCATCCGAGCCATGCCCAGCAGCCCAGCGTGAAATTGTTCCAGTGCTGAAAGTCGAATATCAGAAAAGGGCCGACATATAGCACCAAGGACGCCCCGCCGCTAAACGGAGCCGCGACGAGGGGACCGAAGAGGTAGACGGCGGCAATGTACCAAAGTAGCAGTCGCACACGTTCTGTTTAGCAGTTGTCGGGCACTAAATCAAGAACTGCAGGAAGAGAACATGGGGAAGCGCATATGAAAACCAGGAGGAACCTTCAGAGTCCAGGAAATGATGCATCGGCTGTTCAGGGAACATTACAGGAGAAGCTGAATTCAGCTGCTGCGGCCAACAGAGCAGCCCTGGAGGAGTCAATCCTTTACGAGGCTACGGGTAGTCGGCGAGATGCTGCTACCCGTCTTCTATTTCAAGCAGGATCCGCACTGAAATTAGGAGCAAATGATCATGAGGCTCATCTCACAGATGCGTTTGCCATGATGAAGGAGATCGCGCCCCAGAACTCATTGGAATCTCTGTTAGCCATTCAAATGCTTGCGGTCCATGAGGCCGCGCTGGTGTTCTTGATGAATGGAGCAAAAGACGGCCAAAACGTCGACGTAGCGTATGACTGCATTAACCGGGCCACCAGCCTTACTCGCGTGTTCGTTCAGCAACTCGAAGCCATGCAAAAGCTCAAAGGAAAAACAGGGCAGCAAAAAGTTACGGTTAAGCACGTACACGTTCATCAAGGCGGACAAGCGATCGTAGGGGCTGTGACACGAGCCGACGCCAAATTGGGGGAGGGGGGAGTGGGGGATGAGTGAGAAGACAGCTGAAACACCCCATGAAAAGCGGCGCGGGAGTCTAAGGAATGGCAACCCGCCGGGCGACTTCTCGAAGGCCGAACGCTGTGGGGCGAAGAATAGACGGGGTTTGCCATGTCGCTGCCCCGCGATGCCTAATGGTCGGTGCCGGCTTCACGGAGGTCTAAGCACCGGGGCGAGGACAGCCGAGGGAATTGAGCGCATCCGACAGGCCGTGACTAAGCACGGCTACTACTCAGAGCAGAGGAAACGCGAGCGCAAAGAGTTTCGAGACTTGCTACAAGTATGCCGGAACTTGCTTGCTACGACTGGGTAACAGTTCGGCAATGGGGCTGTATCGTCAACTACGCTTTATATAGCGTGGACTCCAATCGTCGTCCCACGGAGAATTCCTCTTAGAAGTTGGGATGAATCGTCAATCTTCATTGCTTTGCCGTTCAGCCAACCCCTCGCCGATTTTTGGCATAAATATTTGCTAGATCGACTCCGGCAAGGCCTCGCTGAATCTGATGGAACAGCGCCGTGAGCTTCGAGAAAATGAACGCCTCGTCGTAACTATCAACGGCAGAGACAAGACCGGGCAGTGCTTCACCGAGCAGGTCGTTGCTACAGGCATTAGCAGAAGTGGCGCTTTGCTGTCTGGCATTAGTCGCCAGGTGCGTTCGGGTGACCTTGTTTGGGTCGAGCACAAAGGTAAGAAGTCGCGGTTCAAGGTCGTCTGGCTGAGGGATTCCGGATCCCTTCAACTCATTCAAGCCGCCGTGCATCTCCTGGACACCGAGCGCTGCCCATGGCAAGAGGACTGAACGACGGCCGTATCTAGCACTTTTTTTCCACAAAAGCATTCACAGAAATCTTCTAATTTCACCAAAACTGCGTTGACACGCTTGATGCAAAACTTTAATGTGACATGCGTCGACGGTTGAAAGGGTTGGCAAAAATAAACCGTTGCCACTCCGAAGTAGACTGAGTGATAGGTCGAGCGGGGCAACCCGAGAGGCTGCCAGACCCGAAAAAATCGACTGATCCTGCGAGGGACAGTTGAGGTTTGGAACTGCGAAAGCGGTAATCACATCAAGGGTCGTGACGGTACATGCATCCACGCTGTTGGCTTCCTCGCAGGAGCCGGTGGCTAGAGCATAACCACAGTCGCGACCCTTTCTATTCTTGGCCTACCTGACTTTTCCCAGCGTTTTCAACATTCGTTATGCATAAACGCTGAAAATAACTCTTGAAACGCACGATTGATGCAGGTTTCACCGGTTTGCACTGTGGACGCTGCAAATGTCGGACGAACTCAACGATTGATAGGAAGTTTTGGGTTTTTCTGAACTGGAAGTGGGAGCGGCCCACCTCGACGCACCGCCTCCTCCATCTTCCTAAGATCGGCACAGTATGGGCAATTTGGATCGGAGCAATAAGGGGAACTCAATTCAGTATTTTCCAGAGCTGGAATTGGGCGACTAGCCATGTACTCTTTTCTCCTGGGAGGTGACAGATGTGGACGAACTTGAACTCTGCAAACCCACGCCTAAGGCGGAAGTTGCTTCAGCCCGTCTGAAAAATGCGGTCATCGAATCCAACGGTACGGAAGACCCGCAAACCGAGATCAGCCGGCGGCTACATCCGCACCGGGGGTCAATGAGTCATATGGCGATTTATCGTCAGTTGAGGCCCGCATCGATGCCTTTGCTGCTGGTTCCACTGTCCTACACGATTCGGTTTAGGCAAGAATGGCAGGTCGCCCTCGGCGAAAATGGTACGCCCAGAGATGGCCCTTCGCGGGTGAGCTGGTTTCTACGAAAAACCGGGAATTCAGCTCGGCGGATTTAGTGCAGAAGAACCGACTCGCTTGGCTTGTCGCCGAAGTAGATTAGGGTCACGGAGCTACGCGGCACAAACACCGCTTTTTTTTCCTTCGGGGCCACGAGGTAGAACCCTTGATCGGACTCCTCAACCACCTGGGCGCTGACCGCCTGTCCGGCTTTTATCGGTGATTCCTTTCCAAAGTACACCGTTGCAGGCACGGGGGTGCCTCCGCCCCACGAGGCCTTAATGTGTGGATAAATGTAGAGCGAAAATGCGAGTAGGATGCCGAACCCCGGCAGCAGCACGTCGTGCGTTTCTATCGAGCGTCTCTTGTCAACCGACCACGTGGTGTAACGAAAAAGGCCGAGGAGAAGAATGATGTTGAACCACGCGGCTGGACCATTGGGGCCGAAGCCGTGCTCAAGAGTCACGTTGAGCTCGACAAGAATTACCACCACGACGGTGATGACTGACAGCGTTGCGCTCACCGCTCGGGGAATTTTCTTTGAGATCATCAGAGCAATCACGACGGCTGCTGAAACGATAAGAATGATCAACGGCGTACCGTGCGGAAGATCCCATTCATTGCTGAAGTCCATAAAGATGGGACACAGGACGTAGGCAAGGAGATTGAGGCCGGCACAGGCGATAACTAAAAATTGTGCGCGACCTGTTGAGTCTTCACTTGCCCTGACAGTCTCGACCAGTGTCACGGCTGGGATTGCTAGTAGTAGAAAGAACCATGTGCCAGCCGCGAGTATTCGGGGGCGGAAAGGCTCCGTAGTAGTGAAACCGAAGTGGGCATGGTGGAGTGAAACGATCAAGAAGCCCGCTACGTAGAGCGCGACTACGATTGCCGCGACGCTTTTGGACAGAGTATCTGCATAGGGTGCTAAAGCCCTAAAACTTGGTTGCTTTTCTTCTTCGGGCGCTGGCTGTGCGGCACTGGTTGACATGCCTCAATGATACGGGCGAGCGCAAGTACGGGGAGCCGTTCGTCGGTGGGTGGGAATGCCAGTGCGGAGGCATCGGCGCGGAGCCGCAAGGCGGGCTCAATGAGTGATATGGAGATTTATCGCCAACTGACCGCTGCTTCGAACTAATGTTCTGGAGTAGCAGAATATTGTGTCCTTCGGGATCGCGTATCCACCACTCCTTACTGACACTGCGCAATGAATGCCGGTGAGCCCACGAGTTCCGTAGTGCCAAGAATCAGCCCTTGTTTGGGAGTGATGCTCATCAAACTCCGTGTCTCCGGGTCCGAATTTGGAACTGAAATGACTTTGAAGATGCCGTTCTCGTAAAGAAATAGCGTTCTGGAAAGATCTGCAAAACCACCTACAAACCAAGCGTTCCCAATGATCTTGCCAGCATTGGTAATCCCCACCAGTTGGGTGTCCACTGCATGCGGATAGTCCAGCGTTGCCCAATGTCCGTTGTGAAAAATGAAACCGTGAGTGCCCTCAAAGGTGTCGTATGACCCGACCACAGTACCATTGTCATTGATGCCAAGAGGTACTGTCGTCATATTGTCAATGCCTGGAAAGTCCAGGGAATGAACAGTGCCATTGTTCCAGCGTTTGAACCCGTGCGTAAGCCCAGTAAAGTATCGGCCGACGATAGTGTTCCACTTATTGATTCCTTTGACCTCCTCGACGAAGCTGTTATTCACGTCAACGGGAGTGATGGTAGGGCTGTCGGTGGGGCCCACCAGAACTGCATTGCCCGTCAAGTCAAGTCCGACGCTGATCCCGTGGTCGTTGCGGGCATTGAGGAAAATGGTTCCTTTGACGCGAGTGAACCCTCCGTTGGCCCATCGAATCAAGCCGCGAGCTTTGCCGGGACTTGAATAGCCAACTACTGTTCCGAAATCGTTAATCCCGAGAGGTTGAATGACCAACGGAGTTCCATCGGGGAGCTTGAACGGTGTGGTTGGGGAAAAGAAATTGAATGCGCAAGCAGCCTGCGTCTGCGTTTGGGCAGCTAACGCATTTGCCAAGAGAACCCAGCACAAGGCGATACCGGCGCGAACAAGCCGCAAATGAGATGCAGTGTGAAGAGTGAACATGGCGACCTCACTTTTCAGCCGTGAAGGAGCGCATCGTCTGTGGATCGTCAATACGATCAACCACGCTGCGAATTGTTGCGGGAAGGGAGCCCGACCGCTCTGTTGCTACTCGCGAAAGAATCAGCAACCGGGCGAACCAATTGTCCCGCCACTTTGAATGCAGTGTCAACCCGAAAGTTTATTTCTGCCGGGCCACTGCTGATAGCAGGCGATATCGCAACCGTGCGCTTTCTATTCGCCTCTTCCGGGGTCAATGAGTGATATGGCGATTTTTCGTCAATTGACAGCTTCCGAGTAGCCGACCAACCGCTAGCGATTGTGACTCAGTGCTACTGCAGCGCCGATGTTGCGATGTCGACTAAGCGGGAAGAGGTCATGTTTCTCCTGCGCCAGTAGTAGAAGAACGGGATCCCCAATAAGATAATCGCCAATCCGACAGAGGATCGCACAGGCCTGATCAGCCATAGGTTCGTAGAGATCGCTAATGCGGCAACCGCGAAAATCACAGGCGTCCACGGATATCCCCAAACGCGAAACGGACGAGGCAGCGAGGGTTCAGTAGAGCGAAGCCGGATCACAGCGACCGCACTCAACCCTAGGAAAATCCAGATTGCGAATATTGCGTAGGAATACAGTTCTTGGTATGTCCCAGTCAGTACCATGAGAACTGTCAGAGCACCTTCAAATATCACAGCGCCGCTGGGCGTATGAAATTTGGGCTGAATTCGTTTGGCAAAGCCGAAGAAACTTCCATCACGCGCCATAGCGTAGGGAACCCTAGGCCCGGTGAAAAACGCAGCATGGAGCGAGCCGAACGCTGAGACAATCATAGCCACCGTGAAGTATTTCGCGGCACGAACACCAAGCTGTCGGGCGATCGTGTCAGAAGCGACATGCAGCGACTGCGCCACTTGCGAGACACTGAGTTGGCGAAAGTAGGCCCAATTGATCGTGACATAGAGAACGATCACGAGCGCCGATCCCGCGATTACAGCTCTTGGAATGTTTCTCTTGGGATTCAGAACTTCCCCGCCTAGCTGTCCAAGATATTGAAATCCATTGTATGCGTACATAACGGGTACGAGGGCTGCTAGGAATGCCACTATCGGGCCGTGCGCAGGCGGTTCCACGAAAGCTGTTCGCTGCGATATTGGATTATTTGCCATAACTCCGAGAACCAAGATGGCGACGATGGTTGCTACCTTCAGGGCTGTTAGAAATATCTGAACGCGCCCGACTGTCCGGACACCCAGATAGTTCAGCACCGTAACGGACACGACGACTATTGCAGCCAGTGGCTGAGCAGCAGTGAACGCAAACTGGTACGGCTGCGCCTGGAATGGAACGTGAAGATTCCAGATACTAATCGATGCGGTAACGGAGGGCGCAAGAAACCCCACGAAGCGCAAGAGACCCGCCGCGATGACTGCTGCGGCTGCGGGCCTCATAATGAGGGAGAAAGTCCACCCATACAAGAATCCCCACAAAGGCCCAATTCCGCGGCTTAGGTAAACGTAGTCACCGCCCGCCTCGGGGATGGCAGCCCCCAATTCGGCATAGCAAAAAGATCCAAAGAGCACGATGACTCCGCCGACGCTCCAGACGACCAGAATCTTCCATATCGAATTCACTTCACGGGACATGTCGCTGGCTACCAGAAACACCGCTTGCCCGATCATTGACCCAACGACAACCGCAGTGGCAGCCCACACGCCAAGGCCTCGTATGAGTCCCAGCGGTTTTCCAGCGTCTGATGTCTGTGTACTCATGAATTGTTAGCGTGAGTTCGGTTGCGTCGCTCTCGTCAGGCGTGCTTCATTCTGCGCCAAGGTTCGAGTCAAGGGCAATCCGGAAGTTGATGTCAACTGACGAAAACAGGCAATATCGCAACTTTGCGCTTTATTTTCGCCTCTTCCGGCCTCAATGAGTGATATGGAGATTTATCAAACTTGACTACCCGCTGCGTGGTTTCTGCACACTCCACGATCCTCTGATCGCTCTTAGCACCAATCCTCTCCAGGTGTTGATGCCGCCGTCGGCAACGTTCGATAGTGGCGGGGTTGCCCATTCCTTTTGCTTTTAGAGAGAAGCAATTCCTGACTGCCGAAAGTCAGTCGAAACGGGATTGCTGATCACTAACTAGTTTTCATGTATGCCTCCACCTCAGCCAAGTCGATCAGACCTTTGCCACTGGCTTTAAAATCAACCCCTTTTAGGAATTCGCCTGGTCTAGTATGGTTCTCTGGACGTAAAAACGGACAAAATGCCGCAGTCCGTGGTTCTTTACTATCCGATTCAAGCTTTCTCGGAATTCACGCACGAGGTGGTTCATGGGAACGAACGCCAGCCTGGCATTCAGTGAAGGCACGCAACCATCCGCCGCCAACGGACTCGCGCTCGCGCGGGTGATAGTTGGGGCAATGTTGGTGTCGGTTTTCTTCGAGAACCTCGGCAAGGGCCTCTACCGTCCTGCCGAATACGCAGGCCTTATCCATTTCTACATCGAGAAGGGGCATTCGCCCGGGTTGTGGAAGGCCATCGAGGGCTTGGTGGCGAACCACGCAGCCATCGCAGCTCCCATGCAAGCCTTGACCGAAATTGGCCTCGGGATCCTGCTGGTCATCGGATTGTTCGCGCGACCGGCTGCCTTCATCGCGTTCCTTTATTTGGGTAGCCTTTGGATTTCGGAATGGGGCACCTCGTGGATTTGGGAGTTGCTGGTTCCGGTTGTGGCGTCACTCGGAGTTGCAATCGGAAGCGGCGGCCGCAAATGGGGCGTGGATGAATGGCTCGCAAAGAGATGGCCGACTGCTCCGTGGTGGTTAATCTGAGCTGATGGCCCGTGCGCGCGTCCGTCATCATTCCAACTCACAACGAAGTGCAGGCAATTGAGCGCGTACTGGCTGATATTCCGCGTGATCTCGCCACAGAAGTTATCGTTGTTGACAGCAATTCCACAGATGGTACGCCTGAAATAGCGGCAAAAATAGGAGCGCGAGTCATTCGCGAACCACGCCGCGGATATGGTCGGGCCTGCCTCACGGGTCTGGCCGCAGCGAATTCGCCTGACGTGATTGTGTTCCTCGACGGCGACTATAGCGACCGGCCATCGGAACTGCCGGTTATTTTAGCGCCAATCATTGAAGGCCGCGCGGACATTGTCCTCGGTTCCCGTCTGCATGAAGCAAATTCGACTGGGGCGTTGCCCTGGCACCAAGCATTTGGGAACCGCCTTGCTGCTCGTCTGATCAACCAGTTGTACGGCATAACCATCACTGATCTCGGCCCATTTCGCGCCGGTCGTGCGGATGTGCTGCATGCATTAGCACTTGAAGAAACCACCTACGGTTGGGCAGTTGAAATGCTTCTGAAAGGCGTCCTGGCAGGATACCGCATCGCTGAAGTCCCGGTCAGCTACTATCCACGAATTGGAAAATCGAAGATCAGCGGTACGGTGAAGGGAACGCTCGGCGCGGGGTGGTTCATTCTGAGTCTCATAGTGCGATATTATTTCCGGCGCCGAAGGGCTGGACCGCTCCGGCCGGAGTAGGTCACCACAGATTCGCGCACACTTGGAGGAACAAACGACGATTTCCACCGAACGCGTTCTGGTGATCATGGCGAAGTTGCCGAGGCGAGGAGCAGTCAAGACTCGACTGGTCCCCAATCTGTCTGTGGAAGCGGCGACTGATTTTTATCGCTCTCTTCTGGAAGACACGCTGGCGCTCGCGCGATCACTGAGCGGCTTGGAAATTGCCGTCATGTGTCCCGAATCCGATGTAAGCGGGCTGACACAGTTGGCAGGCAATCGCGTGAGCGTCATCGCGCAGAAGGGTGAGGGTCTTGCCGCTGGTCTCACATCAGTGTTCGCACATTTTGCAAAAGACGAACGTCGGACGATTGCGTTTAACAGCGACAGTCCGCACCTTCCTAGTGCACTTCTTGAAGGCGCGTTCGAAACGCTGGCGCCGCATGACCTAGTGGTTGGGCCAACGCATGACGGCGGCTACTACCTCGTCGGGGCGAAGGCTTCTTATCCGACGCTGTTCGCAAATGACGGCATGGGCACCAGAAGCGCGCTGGAGCGACTGCTATCTCGCACACGCGATCTCAATCTTTCCGTTGGCTTTGCGGAATCGTTCTACGACATCGATGTCGCTGCCGACCTCACTCGTCTCGCAGAGGAACTGCGTCTGGCTCCTGAGAAGGCGCCACGCACGGCGGAGTGGCTCGAAAAGTGGGAACGCGCCGGGCAATCACGCCCGACCACGGGAGGGTTGTGAGCCTCGCTTGCGAGTCCAGAATTTATGTGTTCGGGGCGGCACTACTGATCGCGCTTACCATCTGTTCACGCACCTTCGGCGACCGTGGCGGGTCGCATTTCATGGCCTCAATGACGATTGCGGGCGTCGCATATCTCTTAGCGGTCCGTGAGGTTTTCCGCGGGTGGGGCGCCCGCGCCACACAAGTCTTCCCGCGGCGCGCTGTTCTCGTTGGTCTCGTTTTGGCTGCTGTATGGCACATTGAATTCCTTCGACTGCCCGCCGGGGCCGATGACGATATTCATCGCTATGTTTGGGATGGCCGCCTGCAGAGGCTGGGTTACAACCCTTACATCGTTGTTCCTAGCGATCCTGCCGTCGCAACCTTGCATACGCAGGAAACGCGCACCCTGAACAATCGGGATCTGACGAGCCTCTATCCGCCGGGCGCGGAACTTTTCTTCCGCGCAGTAACCGCGGTCCACGAATCTACATTCGCATTAAAAGTCGCGTTTGTGATTTGCGATTTCGCAATTGCGCTCGTGCTGCTTGATGTCTTGCGAAAGAACGGGGGACGCGCACATCTCGTTTTGGTATTCGCCTGGAATCCGTTGTTGGCGATTGAGGTTGCTGGCAGCGGCCACATCGACATTGTCGGCGGGTTGCTCCTGCTGATCTCCGTCGCAGCACTGGTGCGCAAGTGGCAGACGATCGCGGCGCTTGCCTTTGGGCTGGCGGTAGCGGTGAAGTTTCTTCCGATCGTGTTACTGCCCCTCTACTGGAAGCGCATCCGCATTCGCGACGCAGCGATTGCGGCAGCAGCGGTTGCACTTCTATACGTGCCATTTCTGGATCACGGCCGAATTCCGTGGGGCTCGCTGGGCACTTACGTGACGGGATTCCGTTTCAACGGGCCGCTGTTCGCGATCTTGCATCATGTGATGCCTTCGCAGCTGCTGGCTGAACTGGCGTTGCTTGCCGGACTTGCGACGGCGACGTGGATGCGGAGACAATCCTTAACCACAGAGGGCACAGAGTTGCGCAGAAGAAATGCCACAGAGCTTTCTCTCGGTGAATCCATGTCAATTGAAGCATTTGCGTGGCCCATGGCGGCATCTCTGTTGTGCGCTCCGGTGGTGTTTCCCTGGTATTTGTTATGGCTATTGCCGTTTCTCACGTCGGCGTCGACCTGGCTGATTATCGTGTGGACGGTAAGCATCATTCCCACGTACCTGATGTGGCATTTGAGCAGAGTTAGTGGGACGTGGGGAACGCTTCCGGTGTGGGTAATGGTGGTCGAATACGGATGCCTGGCCGTCGCTGCGGCGATCATCATCTTCCGAAGATGCCGGTCCGCCACAGTCGCTAACCCAAACGAGGTATGATCTTGCCACGACTCCGTGGTAGGAAAAAACTACAGCATCGCGTGATGTGGTCAGGATGCTTTGTTTGCAACACTTCATTCGACCGACATCAGCGCCTTTACGTCACGGCCGTTTCAATACGAGGAGGACATCTATGAAGCATGCGAGCCTACTAACCACCATTGGCCTCATGGGATTCTGTGTGGCCGCTCTTGCCGCAAATTGCGGGGCGCAACAACGCGACCCGATCATCGAAAAGGTGGCCAAGGCTTACGGCCTCGATTCCTACGACAAGATTGAAGCGGTCCGCTACACCTGGAACGTAGACATCCCTGGACTGTTCAAAGCCTCCCACAAGTGGGAGTGGGAGCCCAAGACCGGTAAAATTTCATTCCAGAGCACAGACAAAGATGGCAAGCCGGTGAGCGTGAGCTACGACAGCTCACAACTTAACAGCCAGCCTGACAAGGTGAAGAACGAAGTCGAGCCGGCTTTCGTCAATGACAATTACTGGTTCATCTTTCCCTTTCACGCTTACTGGGACAAGAGCGCAACCATCACCAATGAAGGCACCAAAAAGCTGCCGATCGGCGTGGGTTCGGCCACTCTAGTCTCAGTGAAATATCCAAAAGAAGCGGGTGGCTTCACGCCCGGCGATACCTGGGACCTTTATGTCGGCAAAGACGATCGCGTGCACGCCTTTGTCTATCACCGAGGTGGAAACAAGCCGCCCCTCCTTGTCACTGCGACATGGACCGGCTACAAGAAAGCTGGCCCGCTGCTCGTGTCAACCGAGCATCGTGGCAACGCCGATGGCAAACCGCTCCACCTTTGGATAACCGACATCGCGGTAAAACTGTCCGGCTCAGACAAATGGATGGCCGCGCAGTAAACCGTGGTTACCGCGCCATGACGACAGTAGTGCAGGAGCTGCCCATCTTGGGGAGATCGCGGTTCGCGGCCATACGAATCTGAAGGCGCTGACGTTCGCCACGAACGATCGGACAATAGGAGTCAGGCTGCAGTATCGCTCGGTGCAAGCGTCGCCGCCCGGCGCATCCACCGTGACAGGACTCGCGGAATTGGCATGGATGGCAGAGTTCGGGAAGTGTCCGCGCCTGCTCGAAGGGTTTTGAACTCAAAACGTCAACACCCGCCGAGATCAGCTCGGACAATGGCTCGCCTGGCCCCGGCCAATAGACGCAGGGTTGCGTTGTCGCTCTGGGTGTAACTCGAACTGTGCTCACCCCACAACCGCCTCGCAGTGGTGCGAGTCCTGCCATCGCGCGAACCAACGGCTCGCCAATCGCGATTACATCGGTCTGATCAAACAGTAGGCGGAAGCCCTCCCAGTACTCCTCGTAATTCAAGGCATACAGGTCCGACCGCACGGACTGGTACACATTGACTCGCAACGGAGCATCGAACTGCTTGGCGACCTGCGCGACTTCCGCCAGTCGCAAATAGTTGGACTTCATCATGACGGCAATGATGGTTACTGGAATACCGAGCCGCACACACCTTTGCGCCTGCTCGTGGATCAATCTCCAATTACCGGGCCCGCGTTGGGCATCCTGCTCCGCCTGGGTTGCATAATCGAGAGAAAATTCGATGTCGTGAAAGACCCGCAGTTCGTTGTCGTCCAAAACAGCAATGCTATGACCGTTCGACGTGATCGTGAGCTTGACCGGTTTAGTCTGCAGGTAGGCCAGTATCGCTCTGAATTCGGGATGCATGCCGTTCTCGCCGGTGCCGAGATTCACCGACCGTATCGGGAAGCGTTCCATGACTGCTTTGACTTGATCGAGCGAAAGCCGGTCCGCACGGGTCGGATCGCGATAGCAAAAGGCACAGGACAAATTGCACTCGTTTGTGAGCCCCAAACCGAGCGCAATACCTGCCTCAATCGCCGCTGAGGTGATCGAGACCTGTGAGAAGTCCACCGCGGCATTCTTCATCGCATATTTATCGTCACAATCGCTAATGAACACTGTCGTGAACTTCAGTAATGTCATAGCAGCTGTCGTGGCTCGGGCACCGTGCGAGTCTGAGCATCACCTTTCTGAACATGGAGTTCTAGCAACTTGCGTCCCTGTTTCATTTTGAAGTCATTCGCGCTCAGCTCAACTCCTTCACGGAAATCTCATACTTAAAGTTATCCGCGTCGAGGGGATCGATGCGATCATCCGCGGTTTCCGCCTGCGGATACATGAAAAAAACCAGAGGCGAATTTTTCGATCCGGGCAAATCGACGTCGTGGGCGTAGTTATAGGCCATCCAGTTCGTCTCCCAGGAACCGAACAACCGGGTGCGCGCCTTCGACACCATTTCGTCGGTCAGCACACGGTTGCCCGGCGGTTCTTCCAGAACCACTTTGCGCACGTCGGCCGGATCGACCGGCACCCAGCCGTTCTGGCTCAGGTAGACCTCAGCGCGGCAGTGCTGGCTCTTGGTGGCCTTGTCGGTGTTGAGGCCAAGGCTCTTGTATCCCAGATCGGACTTTGTAACTCGCAACCCATAGATATCCCGCGCTGGCAACCCCACCGAGCGGGCCATTCCCACATACAGAGCGTTCAAGTCCGCGCATTTGCCGCCCAAGTTGCCTGACTCCAGCATTCCGCGAATATCGCCACGGCCACAGCCCTTCACCTTGGGATCGCGGAACGTGTTGTCGACGATCCATTCATAAATCGCGCGCGCCTTGTCAACGTCTGTGGTCGCGCCTGCCGTGGCCTTAACAGCGGTCTCCTTTACGATTCCGTCTGTGGGCAGATAGCGACTTGGCTGGAGGAACAACTTCAGTTCGTCTTTCGACGCGCGCTGCGACGGCGCTGGCCTTAAACTCGACAGATCAACCGCATAGTTCTTGAGCGAAACGCGGCTGGTCATCGTCAACACGGGTTTCGCCCCGGCTGGGTACTTCGCCGATACCAGTCCAAGTGCGTAAGCTTTCTCCTGGGTGAATTTGGCTGTTCCGTCCTCGGCATTGAACTTGTTTGCAAGCGTCTTCTGATACGGCGTATTGCGAATCAGCGCCGCTGGCAACCAGATGTGCGTCACACCGTTGGGCTTGAGCACTTCCACCCTCGTGGTGACCTCGAGCGTCCGCCACCCTGCGCTGTTGAACTCGTCGGCAAAAGCTGGAAGCGATCGTGAGAACGCAAGGCCGGCACAGGCCCCACCGGCAGTCTGCAGAAAACTTCGACGATTCATAAATTCCTCCAAACAGGCTTAGCACTAGACCCTCGCCGTAACAGAAAATCGACGCCGTGCTCGATTGGCTTTCTTGACTACTGAGATTGCGAGTAGGCTGAACAATAACGCTGACTTGAGAAAATCTTCTTTCATCGCACCCGAAGGATACACCCAATCGCGTGATCATTATGAAACCAGGCCGAACCACGCAGAACCGCGAAGCGTTCGTAAACATGCGGTTTTGGGGACGGTGTGAGATGCCGAAGGGGGACTCAACATCCGCCGGTGCTCCTATGCTTCGAACGAATCGGGCCGGAACGAGGTTTACATTATTCCTTCTGCTGCAACGGGAGGAAAGTGGCAGGTCTCGAGTGGCGGCGGGCAGCAGCCGATTTGGCGCCGCGACGGCAAAGAGCTTTTTTACCTGAGCTCAGATGACAAGTTGATGTCGGTTTCTATCACTCTTCCGCTGACTCGGTGCAGGCGGGAGCTGCCATTCCGCTATTTTCTTTGGCCAACTCTCTTCCAACGTTGAGTGGCCTGGCCCACCGTGCAAGGTGCTCTCCTTCGGCTTTCCGGAGGACGCGTAACCATAACGGACGGACCGTTTGTCGAGGCCAAGGAGGTTATCGGCGGCTTCGCTCAGTTTGAGTTGAAATCTAAAGAGGAGGCGATCGAATCGGCAGTCCGCTTCATGGAGCTCCACAAAAAATACTGGCCAGGATGGGAGGGCGAGACCGAAGTTCGTCAGATGTTCGAGCCCGAAGACTTTGCACGATGTCGAAAGCCCTGATCGAGCAGGAAACAGTATCCCGATAGGTATCCGTACAGGGGTATTGTTGCTACATCTTTGCGTGTACGGGCGGATGCTCGCGCTGACAAGTTGAAGATGGTGTGGTGGGTGGCAGTGGCTAATGACCAGCATGCCTGTCGCACCATCGACGGCAGTTGGAAGATTGGCCAGCCTCGGCTCGACTGTTGTAAACAGCCACGAGATTTATCACCGATAGAACGAGCAGAGTGAAGTTTTTGGGTTGCGGACAAACTGGAAACCATATGTCCACGAGCCCACGCTACTTGACGGTGGCGCCCACCCAAACATCGGTCCGGCAGCACTCAATGCGAATACAATTAACAGCACCGGAGTGTAGGCATGGCTCTGCCTGCCGGAACCAGACTCGGAGTCTACGAAGTAATGGGCGCGCTCGGCGCCGGTGGTATGGGCGAGGTGTATTGTGCCCGTGACTCACGCCTTGACCGGGATGTGGCAATTAAGGTCTTGCCAGATCGTTTGGCCAGCGATCCGGCTGCGCTTGAGCGTTTTCGGCGCGAAGCGAAAGTGCTGGCAGCCCTTTCTCATCCGAATATTCTTACCATCTTCGACGTGGGCTCAGAAAACGGTGTGTCGTTTGTAGTCATCGAGTTGCTTGCGGGGGAAACACTCTTCAGCCGAATTGCTCGATGTCGTCCCGACTGGCTTGAATCGGTCCGCATGGGAATTGAAATTGCGGACGGTCTTTCCGCAGCACACTCTCGAGGGATCATTCATCGCGATCTGAAACCAGGAAACATTTTCGTCACCCGCGATGGACGTATGAAAATTCTCGATTTCGGATTAGCGCGGTGGAGCGACAAGGTGAATCCATCTGAGGTCCAGTTCGAGCCCACAGCCGAACTGGCGACCGCAACGGGAGTTTTGATGGGAACTGTACCCTACATGTCTCCGGAACACGTGAAGGGGGGGCATGCCGACACACGTAGCGACATTTTTTCCTTTGGTTGTGTGTTGCAGGAGACTATTACGGGGAAAAGCCCATTCCTACGCGCGACGCAGGCAGAAACAGTATCTGCCATTTTGACGGAGGCTGCCCCGTCACTAGAGCAGTTCGACCCGACGATTCCAGCGGAGCTGGACCAAGCAATAAAACGTTGCTTGCATAAGGAGCCTGATCAGCGATTTCAATCTGCCGGAGATCTGGCGTTTCACCTGCGTCAAATTCTTAACGGCGTCTCATTGAGAACTGCATCAGGTCATGTCAGGAGAAAGACCGCGCTCTTCAATCGAAGATTCAAGGCAGCTGCAGCTGCGTTCGTTTTCCTTTTGTTATTAAGCCCATTTCCCCATTGGATACGGGTAAAGTGGTCCTCTTTTGTCCGACCGCAGTTCGAGTCCATCGCTGTCCTTCCTCTGCAGAATTATTCGGGTGATCCTCAGCAGGAATATTTTGTCGATGGCATGACGGATTCGGTGATAGCTGATCTCGGGAAGGTCAAAGACATGAGGGTCATCTCGCGCACTTCGGTGATGCCATACAAAAATTCAAAAAAATCGATGCGCGAAATTGCGAAAGAATTGCACGCAGATGCTGTGATTGAAGGGTCGGTCATGCGTTCGGCGGACCACGTGCGCATCAGCGTTGAGTTGATCGACGCGGCGAGCGATCAGAATCTCTGGTCGGAAAGCTACGAGCGCGAATTGAGGAATGTCTTTGAGCTGCAGGGCCAAGTAGCACAAGCGATCGCACAGCAGGTGCATGCTGTGGTCACGCCCGAAGAGCAGAAGCGGTTAGCTACGAAGCATGTTATCGATCCGGAAATCTATGAACTCTATTTGAAGGGCCGCCACATCATGGAGCGCGGAGGATTGGAGGATGTTCAAAAGGCAATCGATTATTTCCAATCCGGTCTGGCAAAGGATCCCGACAATGCTCTGCTATACACGGGTCTAGCCGATGCCTACATCGACAAGATGATGGATGTGCACGAAAGTCCGGCGGAAGCCACGGCGAAAGCAAGGGCTGCCGCTGCAAAGGCATTGCAACTGGATGACTCGCTTGCAGAGGCCCACACGTCTTTGGGAATGATCAAGCTCTCCTACGATTGGGATTGGGCTGGCGCAGAACACGAGTTCAAGCGCGCGATGGAGCTTAACCCTGGCTATCCGCTCGCTTACGTCATGTACGGTCAGTATCTGACCATGGTCGGACGCGAGGCGGATGCCCTCCCCTATTTCGAGAAAGCCCACAGGTTGGATCCGCTTTTCAACGAGAGCTACCGCGCAGAAGGCTATGCATGCTTCATGGCGCACAAGTATGACGAAGCCATTGTTCAATATCGAAAGGCGCTTGAACTTGAACCCGACGCAATTACCTATTTCGGATTGGTGCTGGCGCGCGCGGAAAAAGGGGATTCCAGCACGGCCATAGCGGAAGCAGAGAAAGCAACGAAACTGAATGCTAGCCCTCTGCTTCTGACGAGCCTAGCCAGCGCGTACGCGCGCGCGGGCAGACGCGGTGATGCAAATCGTGTTCTGCGACGGCTGGACGAGATTTGGAAGCGTCAGGGGGCAACGCCGGCTTGGCACACCGCCAGTAGTCCTTATGTTTGTCCCTATGAAGTCGCCGCCGTCTATGCGCAGCTGGGCGACAGGGATCGGGCACTTGAGTGGCTGGACAAGGCCTACCGAAACCGAAGCTGCCTTTATTGGCTCCGGCAGGACCCCAGATTTGATTCCATCCGCTCTGATGCACGCTTCCAGGCACTCCTGGCAAAAATCAACTTCCCAAATTAGGTGTTATTGGCCTATCCAGCCGAAGCAGTAGGTGAGAGATGACAAACACAGGAAGGTCAATTGCTGAAATCAGGCCATATCGCAACTTTGCGCTTTATATTCGCCCATTCTGGGGTCAATGAGTGATATGGAGATTTATCAACAGTCGGGGGCCGGTGACGAAGATCACATGAGGGAGCCGCAAGTCTGGTTTAGACTCGTAGTCCCATGAAATCCACAAGATATGCGACTCGGCTGCTATTTGCGGCAGGTCTTGTAATCGTGACGGTGAACGGTGTATCCAGTGCAGGCCAAGCGCCGTCTCGTGTGTGGTCGATAGGGCCTCTTACGAAGGGCGAACAAGTGATGGGATTTGCCGTCAGTACCAGCGGGGGCACAACGCTTACTGGGCCGCACTTGGATTCTCAGACGGGCTCGATATTCACTGCCACCCGCGGCGTAGTCTTTGCAGGAGATCGAATCGTTGTGATCTCCAAAACTGGAATGCGACAGATAGCGGGCCACGCCATTCCTGCCCACGTTTACAAGCTTTTATCTCTGGATCTCAAGACCGGGCAAGTGAAGGACACCCGGGAAATCACTGCCTTTAGGGATGTGCCAATTTTTGCAACCAACGATGCACACGTCATCGTAGCTGGATACACTGTCTTGCGGCTCACGCCCGACTCGAAGGATGCAGGAGTGTTTGACTACGACGCCGACGGGCACGGCTCTGGAAGTATTGAGAGCATCTCCCCAGACGGCTCCACACTCGGAAATGCGACGAGTCCCGGCTACGAACTCATCGATGCTGGAACTTTGAAGACTACTCAACTGACGAAGAACCCCGCATATGCTACCTCGGTGAGCAGTACGGGGTTTGTAACCGACAACGTGCATTGGACAGGGCAATACCCGAATGATCTCGGTTTCGTCACATACACTGATGCTGCTGGCGATCACCTGCTTTACCACGGCAGTTGCGGTGGAAGGCCCCAGTTCCTAACGAATGATCTCGTGCTTGAGCCGGGCTGCAAGAGCCCTCTGATCCTCGATGCTCACGGCAACGTTGTCAGAGTGCTTCCGGTTAACGGCGGATTCTCGTATGCAGGTGTCTCGCAGAATGGAGAGCGATTCGCACTTCAACTCACGGCTTCTGGCAGTCACGAAAGGTTTGTGATTCTTTCGGTCAAGACCGGTGAACGCGTGGCAGAGATCAAACCTGACCGGGACGGCGAAGCGCAGTCATGGACTGCGTTTTCTCCCGATGCTTCGATGTTCGTTGTTGGATCTCCTTTGAAGTTGACTCTCTATCGTCTTCCCTGAGCAAAATCGGTGCTAGACGGGTCAACTGTTGTGAACAGGCGATTACACAAGCTTGCGCTTTTCGTTCGCCAAAATTGGGGTCAATGAGTGTAATCGCGATTTAACACCAACTAATTGTTAGTGCACGAAATTTTTGCTTCCACCTCAACTGGCTTATCAAGGATCAGATAAGGCTTGAATACCCACTTTCGCGCCGAGTCTTCGCATGCCTTGTAGCCTTCTGCAGGGCCGGAGACTGCATGAGCGCTCACAACACACCCGTCCTTTCCGATTACAACCTCCGCCGTTACGGTGAAATGCTGCGATCTTAGCGAGGCTGGCCATTGAGGGAAGCCCGGTTTGATCGGCACGGGATGCACACCCGATACCCGGTCACCGACCGGACCAATCGCGGTAGGCGGAGGTACAAAATCCGCATTGTCAACGTGCGAAATCAATTCAATTGTTGCCACGCGCAACTTCAGGTACGGCTTGCCGCCATCAGTCACTTCTACCGCCTGCGCGAGACTTCGTCCCTGAAATGGCGCAATGTCGTTATAGACCGTCTGGAACCAGCCGAACCCCTTGCTATACCGAAGTACTGAACCTTCAGGTTCAAGACAGTATTGTGTTGGATTGCTGATCTCAGAGTCTTTTTCAAGCAGCACGCACTGAAGCTGATAGCCGCTGAAAGTTTGCTCGACAGTTCTTCCGTGAAAACCCACCAGCGTAGCGGCGTAGGAAAACGGATCAACTATCTCGCTCCGAACCTGTAGCTGTGCCCGGTCGGGCCATTGCTGGTCTCCGAGACGATACAAGCCTTTCTCCGTGGCGTAGTCTGTCTCGTTAAGGTTGTCGCTCTTGTAGATTCTCTTGTACTTCTTTGCCCCTGCCCAGTATTCCTCGTACACGCCACTGTGCACATTGTCGCCGTCCTCATCAAATTGATCGTAGGTCACAACGATGTGCCACGGCTGCAAGTCTGCGGACTGCAGCCCGTTCAGAGCAGCCTCTTTGCTGAGCCATGTTGTTAAATCCACAGCGTCCGCGCCAACACTGTGTTTATCGTTCTTCAGATTAATTGTTACAGACGCAATCGGAGGAATAGCAATCGCAGCGTCCGGTTTCGCCTCGGTTGCGACCACCAACGTCTTCAGGTTCCCGGTGTGGTTTGTAGCGGGAGTCTCTTGCGCACGTACGAGTGCGAGGAAACTGGCGACTGAGATAAAAAGCAGCGGGACGT
>Ga0310810_10001118_pt1 | contig 27491 bp, 15 predicted proteins | sample NCmetagenome_FD_207641 | JGI IMG/M metagenome (GOLD analysis project Ga0310810, IMG submission 207641) | Soil microbial communities from experimental microcosm in Duke University, North Carolina, United States - NC | ecosystem: Engineered > Artificial ecosystem > Soil microcosm > Unclassified ...
CGCAGACGTATTTCCGCAAAGGGTTCGGGCTCAAGGACGAGATCGAGGGTGCGCTCACCGCCGACTATCACAGCCGCGTGGTGGAAGCGATCCGCGAGCACGGATATGCGCTGACGGTCGGCGACCTGACGTTCCGGCTGGCGCGCGAGTTCGGCTTCTGCTACGGCGTCGACCGCGCGGTCGAATACGCCTACGAGGCCCGCACCAAGTTCCCCGATCGCCGGACGCTGCTCGTCGGCGAGATCATCCACAATCCCCACGTGAACTCCAAGCTGCGCGCCATGGGCGTGGAGTTCCTGTTCCGGGGGTCGGACGGCGCGTTCGACTTCAGCGGCGTCACGGCTGAGGACGTCGTCATCCTGCCGGCATTCGGCGTGACGGTGCACGATTTCGAGCGGCTGCGCGAGGTCGGGTGCGTGCTGGTCGATACGACCTGTGGGTCGGTCCTCAACGTCTGGAAGCGCGTCGAGTCGTACTCGCGCGACGGGTATACGGCGGTGATTCACGGGAAGTACTTCCACGAAGAGACCAAGGCGACGGCGAGCCAGGTCACGAAGTACCCGCAGGGGAAATACATCATCGTCCGCCACATGGACGAAGCGAAGCTGCTGTGCGCCTTCATCGAGGGCCACGGCAACCGGGATGCGCTGCTCCAGGGCTTCGCCCACTCCATCTCGCCGGGGTTCGATCCCGATACCGACCTCGAGAAGGTGGGCGTGGCGAATCAGACGACGATGCTCTCGAACGAGTCGCTCGCCATTGCCCAGGAGTTGGGCGCGAGCATGACTCGGCGCTGGGGCGAGGCCGCGCTGGCCGAGCACTTTCGTACCTTCGATACGATCTGCTCGGCGACGCAGGACCGGCAGGACGCGGTGCTCAAGCTCATCGCGGAGCCGCTCGACGTGATGGTCGTGATCGGCGGCTACAACTCGAGCAACACGACTCATCTCGCGGCGATCTGCGCAACAGCCGTCCCGACCTACCACGTCGAGGACGCGCAGTGCATCGACCCCGAGACCGGTAGCATCCGTTACCTCCCCGTCGGCCAGCGTGACCCGGAGCAGCGCGACCAGTGGCTGCCCGCGGGCCGCATCACTATCGGCATCACTGCGGGGGCTTCGACACCGAACAACAAGATCGGCGAGACGGTGGAGCGTATCGTCGCGACACGCGGCGAGTCCCTGGACACGGTGCTGACGGCCTCGTGAACGGCGCGCGCTTTCACCCGGTCGTGGACCGCTGGTTCACCGATCGCTTCGCCGAGCCCACGGAGCCGCAGCGGCGCGCCTGGCCGCTGATCCAGGCGGGCAAGGACGTGCTGATCGCGGCGCCGACGGGGTCGGGGAAGACGTTCGCCGCCTTCCTCGCCGCCATCGACGACCTCGTTCGCCAGGGCCTCGACGGCACGCTGTCGGACGGGATCCAGGTCGTCTACGTCTCGCCGCTCAAGGCTCTCTCCAACGACGTTCAGAAGAACCTGTCGGAGCCGCTCGGCGAGATCCGCAGCGCCTTGGCCGGCGGCAACCTTGCGGACGTCGACGTCCGCGTGCTGCTGCGCACCGGCGACACGGCGCCTGCCGACCGGCAGGCGATGGTGAAGCACCCGCCGCACGTGCTCGTGACGACGCCGGAATCGCTCTACCTCGTGCTCACGTCCGAGCGGGCGCGCGAGATGCTGCGGTCGGTGCGCACCGTGATCGTGGACGAGATCCACGCGGTGGCGCGCGACAAGCGGGGCAGCCACCTCGCCCTGTCGCTCGAGCGGCTGGCGGCGCTGTCACGGCATCCGCTGCAACGCATCGGCCTGTCGGCCACACAGAAGCCGATCGAGGAGATCGCCCGCTTCCTCGTCGGCTCCGAACGGCCGCTTCCCGAAATCGTCGACGTGGGCCACGCCCGGGCCATCGATCTGGCGCTCGAGATCCCGTCCTCGCCGCTCGAGGCGGTGATGTCCGCCGAAGTGTGGGAAGAGGTCGATGACCGGATCGCCGCGCTCATCAGCGGGCACAAGACGACGCTCGTCTTCGTGAACACGCGGCGGCTGTGCGAGCGGCTCACGATGCAGCTCTCGGAGCGCCTCGGCGCCGACCAGATCACTTCGCATCACGGCAGCCTGTCGCGGGAGAAGCGCCTCGCAGCGGAGACGCGCCTCAAGAACGGCCAGCTCAAGGCCCTGGTGGCGACGGCGTCGCTCGAGCTGGGCATCGACATCGGCTCGGTCGACCTCGTCATTCAGATCGGAACCCCGCGCTCGATTGCGACACTGCTGCAACGCGTTGGCCGTTCAGGGCACCGTCTCGCCGCGGTCCCCAAGGGAAGGGTCTTCCCGCTGTCGCGCGACGAGCTGGTCGAGTGCACCGCCCTGCTGCGTGCCGCGCGCGAGCGCAAGCTCGACCGGCTGATCATCCCCGAGCAGCCGCTCGACATCCTGGCCCAGCAGATCGTCGCCGCGGTTGCCTGCGAGGAGTGGGATGAGGACGCCCTGTTCGCGTTCGCCCGGAAGGCGTACCCGTATCGCACGCTCTCGCGCAAGGATTTCGACGACGTCGTGCGCATGCTGTCGGACGGGTTCACCACGAAGCGGGGACGGCGGGCCGCGTACCTGCACTACGACGGCGTCAACCACCGGCTGCGGGCGCGGCGCGGCGCCCGGCTGTCGGCCCTCACCTCGGGCGGCGCCATCCCGGACCTGGGCGACTACCGCGTGGTGCTCGAGCCGACCGAGACGTTCGTCGGCACCCTGAACGAAGATTTCGCGATCGAGAGCGCTCCCGGGGACATCTTCCAGCTCGGCAATGCCTCGTACCTCATCCTGCGAGTGGAATCGGGACAGGTGCGGGTGGCCGATGCCAACGGCCAGCCGCCGTCGCTTCCGTTCTGGCTGGGTGAAGCGCCGTCCCGCACCGACGAGCTGTCGGCGGAAGTGTCGCGCCTGCGCCAGGAGATCGAGCGGCGGCTCGCAGATCCCGCCTCCGCGCGTGCGTGGCTCGTGACGGAAACGGGGGTCGACGAGGCGGCGGCGACCCAAATGGTCGACTATCTCGCCGCCACGCGGAGCGTGCTGGGCGTCGTGCCGAGCCAGGAGACGCTCGTGCTGGAGCGTTTCTTCGATGAAGCGGGCGGGATGCAGCTGGTGCTGCACGCGCCCTTCGGCGCGCGCATCAACAAGGCCTGGGGGCTGAGCCTGCGCAAGCGTTTCTGCCGCTCGTTCAACTTCGAGCTGCAGGCCGCCGCGAACGACGAGGCAATCGTCATTTCGCTCGGGCCGCATCACAGCTTCCCGCTCGAGGGGGTGTTCCAGTACCTCAACGCCGCCACGGTGCGAGACCTGCTGATCCAGGCGATGCTCGATGCCCCGATGTTCCAGAGTCGCTGGCGCTGGAACGCCACGCGGGCGCTTGCCGTGCTGCGCTTCCGCGGCGGCCGGAAGGTGCCGACGCCCCTGCAGCGCATGGAGGCCGAAGACCTCTCGGCGGCGGTATTCCCGGACCAGCTCGCGTGTCCCGAGAATCTCGCGGGCGATCGCGAGATCCCCGACCACCCGCTGATTCACCAGACGATCGAGGACTGCCTGACCGAGGCGATGGACCTCGCCGGACTCGCACGCGTGCTGGAGGGCATTGCGGCCGGCCGGTTCACCCTCGTCGCCCGCGACACCACCGAGCCGTCTCCGATCGCCCACGAGATCCTCAACGCCAAGCCGTATGCGTTTCTCGACGACGCGCCGCTCGAGGAGCGCCGCACGCAGGCGGTGGCGACGCGCCGCTCCCTCGACCAGAAGACCGCGGAGGAGTTCGGCAAGCTCGATACCGCGGCGATCGAGCGCGTGCGGGAGGAGGCGTGGCCCGAGGCGACGAGCGCCGACGAGCTGCACGACGCGCTGCTCGTGGTCGGAGCGATTCCCGTGGCGGAGTGCGGACCGCGGAATGCGGAATGGAACGGGCTCTTCGAGCAGCTGGTGCAGGCGCGGCGGGCGACCGCCCTCAAGGAGGCTGCGGGATTCTGGGTCGCCGTGGAGCGCCTGCCGCTGCTCGCCGCCGCGTTTCCTGGCGCCGTTTGCGATCCGGCGCTCGAAGCTCCGGAGCGCGAGCGGGCGAAGGCGTGGACTCGCGAGGACGCGATCCGCGAGCTGGTGCGTGGCCGTCTCGAGGTGGTCGGGCCGACGACCGCCGCCGCGATCGCCGCGGCGCTGGCCGTTCCGTCGGGCGACGTAGACTTCGCCCTGAGCGCGCTGGAACACGAGGGGTTCGTGCTGCGGGGCCGGTTCACGCCCGGCGTCTCCGAGCTCGAATGGTGCGAGCGCCGGCTGCTGGCGCGCATTCACCGCTACACACTCGACCGGCTGCGCCGCGAGATCGAGCCCGTCACCGCAGCCGACTTCATGCGCTTCTTGTTCCGGTGGCATCGGCTCACCAGCGACACACGCGCCGAGGGACACGAGGGGCTGGCGGCGGTGCTCGACATCCTCGACGGGTTCGAGCTGGCGGCGGGGGCATGGGAGAGCGAGGTGCTACCGGCTCGTGTAGTGGATTACGACCCGCTCTGGCTCGACGCCCTGTGCCTGTCAGGTGAGATCGCCTGGGGCCGCCTGAGCTCCCCGCCGGCCGCGACGGCCGGGAGCGGCCACAAGTCGGGACCGATCCGGACCACGCCGCTGGCATTGTTCCGCCGCGAGCGCGGCGAGGTGTGGCGCGCGATCCAACCGGAGCCGTCCGCCGAACGGCTCGTCCTGTCGCACGCCGCGAGCACAGTCCTCGCGACATTGGACGAGCGTGGCGCTTCGTTCTTCGGCGACCTCGTTAACGCCACGGGCCTGCTACGCACTGAGGTGGAAAAGGGCCTCGGCGAGCTGGTGTCGTGGGGGCTCGTCGTGTCGGACAGCTTCGCCGGACTCCGCGCGCTGCTCGTGCCGTCAGATCGCCGCCGGCCGATCGGTCGGCTGCGCCGGCGCGGTCGGACGGCGCCCTTCGGCGTCGAGACGGCGGGGCGCTGGTCGCGCACCGGCCGACGCGCGCTTCTTCCAGAGGAGCAGCAGGCGGAGGCGGTCGCCTGGATGCTGCTGCGCCGCTACGGTGTCGTCTTCCGCCGCCTGGTAGAGCGCGAGACGACCCTCGTCCCGTGGCGCGACGTGCTGCGAGTGTACCGACGGCTCGAAGCGCGGGGTGAGGTGCGTGGCGGCCGCTTCGTGGGAGGCTTTTCGGGAGAACAATACGCGCTCCCCGAGGCCGTCGGGACGTTGCGCGCCGTGCGGCGAGTCGCGGCGGCCGGGGAGCTCGTCGCGGTGAGCGGTGCCGACCCGCTGAACCTCGTGGGCAGCATCGTGCCCGGTCCGGCCGTGCCGTCGCTCGGGGGAAACCGGGTGCTGTACCGCGACGGGGTGGCGGTGGCGGTGCGCGAAGCGGATACGACACGGCTGCTCGTCGAGGCGACGGTGGAGGAGAAGAACACCCTCGAAGCCGCCCTGGTCCGCCGGCGAGCGGCGCCGCTGGTGCGCGCGTACCTCGGAAAGCGCTAGTCTCGCTCAGTACGGCGCGAACGTGATCGGCTGTCGGATGGTGACGGCCACCGGGTGTCCACCGCGGCGCGCGGGCCGGTACACCGCGGCGGCCACCACTCGCAGCGCCTCCCGCTCCAACCCCGGATTCGGGCTCTGCAGCACCCGCACCGATCCCGGCGTGACGTGACCGGCGGTATCGACGCGCGCTTCTACGATTACCGTCCCGCCCACGCGCAGCGCCTGCATCTCCGGTGGATACACGATTGCGGGATGAGAGACGGCAATGGGCAGAACGTCCACCGCCCCGACCGCCGCCGGTGTGCCGAGCAGGCCCGGTTTGCGGCCGGAGCGGGCCAGCCGCACCGAGTCGGCCAGTCGCTTGAGGAACGGGGCCAGCTCGACGCCGCGATCGGTGAGGCGCTTGTATCCGGCGAGCGCGCTGTCGAGCACCGGACGGGCCAGCGTGTCGCGGCCGGCGGCCGTCCAGGCGATCCCTTGCACCAGCCGCGCGTACACGATTTCCCCTTCCGTGGGGTGCGTCGCGGGATCGAGCGCTTGCGTGAGCAAGGCGAGTGCGCTGTCGGTTTGGTGCGTGGCGATCCTGGCGCGTGCGGAGGTGATGAGGGATGTCGCACTCTGCGGCGTACCCGGTGTCAGGTCGATCGCCAGCTCGGCCATCGTGCGCACGGATCTCCCCCGCACCCGTCCCGGGGAGAACGTCGAGCCAAGGATCATTGTTCGGAGCGGGTTGATGAGCCCGGAGTCCGGGACGGCGACGATCTCGATCGAGCTCTCGTCGACGTGCCCACTCGCGTCCACGATCAGACGCACCAGCGCCCGACCCCGCACTTGGCGGCGCACCAGGTCGGGGGGATAGACGACCGCGGGTCCCGACGTGCGCCGCGGGAGCTCGTCGAGGGCAGCCGGGGGATAGATGGGGTCGTCCTGGCTGACGCGGTGGTACTCTTCGTCGAACATCTCCGCCAGGCGTGGTGAGGCCTGGGTCAGCCCGTTCACCTGCAAGCCGTGATCGAGCTGATAGGCCTGATGGATCGCGACTCGAGTGGCTGAGTCATCCCCTCGCATGAACTCGAGGATCGCGCGCCACGTGTACGCGGTGACGCTCTCGGCGTGTTGGGTCGCGCTCGACATCGCGGCGGTGAGGAGCGCGTCGGCGCTGTCCAGGTCGTTCGCTGACATGCGCGCCCGCGCCTGCTGGGTGAGGTCGATGGCGTGGCTTTGGGCGGTGAGAGCTGCGGGTGCGGTCGAGGGCAGTGCGATCGCGAGCGTGAGAAGGAGACGGCGCATGGGCATACGCTACTGGTCGTAGCTGGGCTTGGATATCAGGTGAAATAGTCCAAATATCAGTGTCACATCATCTTCGATACATTAAGCTGCAATAATGGTCACAATATAGCTTCTTGACTTTCGGGATTATTTCGGGCACGTTCTCTTTCCCAGAGCCCGGTTTCGTGCCGATGGACCGCGTCATCCTCTACGTCAATCCGCTCACATTTCCGATCGCGGTCGAACGGGTGGCACAACGCAGCGCGCGGTTTCAGGGCCGGCCGCTGGCGATCGCGCCCGGCGGCACCGACCGCGCGATCATCTGGTCGGCGTCGCCCGAGGCGGCGCTCGCCGGTATCGCCGTGGGCATGCCGATCTACCAGGCGCTGCGCCGCTGCCCCGATCTCGTCCTCCTGCCGCCGCGCTACGGGCTGTACCGCCGCGCTGCCCGCGCGCTCGAACGTCTGCTCCTGCCGCACGTCCCGGTGATCGAGCCGCACACCCTGGGACACGCCTTCGGCGATCTCTCGGGAACGCGCAAATTGTTCGGCCCCTCTCTGGATGTCGCGGCGCGCATCCGGCGCGAGATCTGGGGGCGCCTCGGCCTGCCCGTGACGGTAGGGCTCGCTGCCAACAAGGTGGTAAGCGAAGTGGCGGCGCACGTCCTGAAGCCCGAGCACGTGGTCGACGTGCGTCCCGGTGAGGAGCCCGCCTTTCTCGCACCCCATCCGCTCGCGGCGCTCCCCGGGGCGCACCCCTCGATTCGCGACCAGCTGGCGCGCTACAACGTGGAGCGCATCGGAACGCTCGCGCTGCTCACGCGCGCGCAGGTGGAAGGCGTGCTCGGACGTCGTGGCGCCCTGCTGCACGCGCGCGCCAACGGCGTGGATCCCCGGCCTGTCGTGCCGCCCGCCCGGCGCGAGACGCTTGTTGCCCGTGCGACGCTCGGCACCGAAACGAACGACCGCGACCAGCTGCACACCGAGCTGCGCCGTCAGGCGGAGCAGCTCGGCCGCAGCCTGCGGCTGCGCCGCGCCACCGCCGATCGCCTGGAGCTCGTCGCCCGCTACGCCGATCATCGGGACGTCCAGGCTGCCGCGTCGCTCGAGCCCGCCACCGACCTCGACGTCGAGCTGACCGCCGCCGCCCGCACCCTCGCCGACCGCCTTCTCACCCGCCGCATCGCCCTGACCGCGCTCGGACTCACTGTGACGCTCGGGACTGGGAGCGACTTTCAGCTGTCCCTCTTCGACCAACCGCCCCCGATGGTGCGCCGCCAGGCGCTCAACCGAGCGTTGGACGGCGTCCGGCGCCGCTACGGGACGGCGAGCATCCGCTATGCGCGCTAGAGAACATCTCAACAAGTTCGAGCGACGCCGGGGGAGAGGGCAGGACGCGAGGACGCGGGGGCCGCACGGCCTGGACATCGTCGCTCGTGGCCGGCAATGAGATCCGAAAGCGTGGTCCGGGTCGAGCGCCCCCGCGTCCAACGCGTCCGGAGCCCCCTCCCCCGGCGTCGCTGCGCTTATGGCGAGTGACTTCGTTCATCTGCACGTCCACTCCGCCTTCTCGATCATCGGCGGCGGAGTCGGCGCGTCGTCGCTCGAGGCGCTCGCCCAAGCGGCGGTCGAGCGGGGCTGCACGACGCTCGCGCTCACCGACACGAACGGCGTGTACGGCGCGATGGATTTTCGCCGCGTCACGCGCGCCTACGGGCTCCGCGCGGTGTACGGCGTCTCGCTCGAAACGGCGGACGAGCGGGCGGTGCTGTTGCCGCTCGATGCGAACGGTTGGGCGACGATGTGTCGGGCGATCACGGCGAGACATTGCGAAGACAACTTCGCGCTCAGCCGTCAGCTGTCAGCTGATCGTGCCGGTGTCGCGGTCCTGTCGGGCGATACGCCGCTCCTGGATTGCTTGGCCCGGCAAACCGGCAGCGAGAACCTCTTCGTCGAGCTCGTGCCCGGGCGCGGGCGGGAGCGGGCACTGGCGTTCGCGCGCGCGCACGATCTGCCGCCGGTGGCGACCAACGCGGTGCGCTTCGCGCATCCACAGGATCACGCGCGTCATCGACTGCTGGCCACCATCACTCGCAACGCCACGCTCTCGACGCTCCCCACCGATGTGATGGCGCCGCGCGATGCCTGGCTCAAGCCGGTGTCCGAGCTGGCGCGGTTGTTTCCCGATGCCCCCGATGCGCTCGACAACGCGGCCGCGGTGGCCGATCGCTGTGGCGGCGGGCCTCCCGAAGGACGCGTCATCCTTCCCACGAGCTCGGGTCCCGAGGCGCTCGCTCGACTCCGGGAGCTCACCGAGGTGGGCGCGCGCCGTCGCTATGGTGGCGCGATACTGTCCCCTGTTGTGCAAGCCCGGATCGACCACGAGCTCTCGGTCATCGCCCTCAAGGGTTTCGCCGACTACTTCCTCGTCGTGAAGGACATCGTGGACCACGCACCGACGCACTGCGGGCGCGGCAGCGTGGCGAATTCGATCGTCAGCTATTGTCTCGAGCTGACGCACGTCGATCCGCTGGCGCAGGGCCTCGTGTTCGAGCGGTTTCTGAATCCCGGTCGCAAAGACCCCCCCGACGCCGATCTCGATTTTCCCTGGGACGAGCGCGACGCCGCGCTGGAAAACGTCTTCCGCACCTACGACCGTGGCCGATCGGCGATGGTGGCGAACCACGTCACGTTCCAGCGGCGCGCGGCCCTGCGCGAGGTGGCGAAGGTCTACGGGCGCCCCGCCACCGAAATCGGAGCCGTCACGAAGCGGCTGCCGTGGTCCGACGGTGGGCCGCTGCCCGAGCTGCTCGCCACCCACCCGAATTTCCAGACACTCGCGCTGGGCGGGGCGTGGCCTGAAATCGCACGCGCGGCCGAGGGGTTGGTCGGGCTGCCGCGCACGCTGTCGCTGCACCCCGGTGGAGTGGTGATCGTGCCGGACGCACTGACCAACTACGTCCCCGTCGAATACGCCGCCAAGGAGATCGATACCGGGAAGGGCGTGCTGCCCGTTCCCACGATCCAGTTCGAGAAGGACGGCACCGAGGACGCGGGGCTCGTGAAGATCGACCTGCTCGGCAATCGCTCGCTCGCCGTGATTCGCGACGCGATCGCGGCGGTGGGTGCCCACGAAGGGGTGGCGATCGACTACACCTCGAGCGATCCGGTGACCGACGAGGCGACCCGGGAGGTGTTCCGCACCGGCAACACGATGGGCGTTTTCTATACCGAGTCGCCCGCCTCGCGGCTGCTGTGCCAGAAGAGCAAGTCCGACACCTTCGACCTGCTCGTCCTCAACACCAGCATCATTCGTCCCGCGTCGAACCGCTTCATCAACACCTACCTCGAGCGGCTGCATGGCGCCCCGTACGAGCCGCCGCACCCGGTGCTGCGGGACGTGCTCGCCGAGACGTTCGGCGTCATGGTGTACCAGGAGGACGTCGTGAACGTGTGCGTCGCGCTGGCGGGGATGGACGTGTCGGAGGCGGACGGCGTGCGCAAGGCGCTCACCAAGAAGCGGCCGATGAAGGAGCTGCGCGCCTACGAGGAGCAGTTCCGCTCGGGAGCCGCGGCACGTGGCGTGGCGGCGGCGATCGTCGACGAGGTGTGGGCGATGATTCTGTCGTTCTCCGGCTATTCGTTCTGCAAGGGCCACTCGGCGTCGTACATCCAGGTGGCGTTGCAATCGGGCTACCTGCGGGCCCACCACCCCGCCGAGTTCATCGCCGGAGTGCTGTCGAACGAGGGCGGCTACTACGCGCCGTTCGCCTACATCGCCGCAGCGCGGCGCATGGGACTCGAGATCCTTCCTCCCGACGTGAACGCGAGCGACGTGGCCTACGTGGGGCGGGGGAGGACGCTGCGGATCGGATTGATGGCGCTGAAGGGACTGACGGCGGCGGGTCTCGCCGCGCTCACGACCGAGAAGGAGCAGGGTGGTCCGTATGCGTCGCTCGACGACCTCCGGCGGCGCGCCCGCCTCACTCCTGGCGACCTGCGCGTGCTGGTGGGGGCCGGCGCCTGCGACGGGATCGCCCAGGGGCGCACGCGACCCCAGCTCATGTGGCAGGTGGACGCGCAGCAGAACCCCCCAATCCAAGAAGCCTTCCCGCTGGAAGAAAACCCCCTGACGGCACTCCCCCCTCTCGTCGAGTACGACGCCGACCGCCAGCTGCGCGACGAGTTCGCCGTGCTCGGCTACCTCGCGTCGTGTCATCCCATGGCGCTCGTCGCCGAGACGACGCGCGCCATCCATCCCGTTCCGGCCGCGGCGCTCACCGACCACGTGGGGAAGCAGGTGACGTGCGTGGGGATGCTGACGACGGGGAAGCCGGTGCACACGATCAAGGACGAGCCGATGGAGTTCGTCACCTTCGACGACGGGACGGGACTGATCGAAACGGTGATCTTTCCCGACGTCTACCGGAAGGTTGTTCCCCTGCTCTTCGGAACGGGACCCTACGTGATGCGCGGCAAGGTAGAAGCGTCGTTCGGAGCGGTCACGTTGACCGTCACGGCGCTCGATCGGCTGGATCGCTACGCGCAGCGCCGGGGGCTCCCGACCCCAATTAGTACAGGAACGTGAGGTGTGAGCTCCCAATCAACAGGTGCGCATGTCCCGCTACATCCAACCCGATGGACAGGATTGCCGGGTCACTGGTGGCCGCGAAGTGCGTAAACCACGCACTGGCGCTGGCGCAGGACGCCAGGCACGATGCGTACTTCACGCCGGCCGCTGCGAAGCTGTGATATCCGATGTGCACTCGCCCATTCGGAGCAACGACGAGCGCCGGGAAATCACCCGTCGATCCGATGGTATCAACCCTGACGAAGGACCAGTTTGGAGTCGACGTACAGCTGCTGGCGCAGGTACCGTATCGCAGGTCGTCATGTGCGAGATCATAGTAGGCAACATGGAGGCTGCCAAAAGCTCCCAGCGCGATCGCGGAGTAGTATCCTGTTCCACCGCCGGAGGACGAGTCGACTGTTGTCGTTTGCCAGTTCCCGGGTGCTAAACAGCCAGTGGCACAGGTCGCATATTTCAGGGCCGCATCGAGACCGCCGTTATTTGTATTGCGGTAAGTGACGTGCAACCGTCCACCTCCGTCCACCGCCGCAGAGGCTTCAACGCCGACCACACTCGTCGCGATGACGGTGTCGCGCCAGCTGGAGATCGTGGCGCATCCGGTGTCGCAGGTGGCGTACTTGAGGAGACTGGACCCGAAATGCTCGTACACAATGTGCAATCGGTTGTCCGGGCCTGCAGCCAGCGTGCCGACACCGACGTGACCTACGGAATCGACGGTTACCCGCTGCCAGTCCTGCATCGACGAACAGGGGCCGGTGCACGTCGCGAACTTCAAATCGCTGTTTGTATTGTCGAGGTAGGAGATGTTCAATCGACCGCCGTGGTCGATCGCCAAAACCGGAGAAAACCCAACATCGCCGACGGTGTCCACGCTCGCCACCAACCAGGTCGATGTCCCCGTACACGGCGCGGAGCAGCGGGCGTATTTCAAGTCCTGGTTCGTCGCGTCCCAGAATGCCACGTCCGCTGATCCGTCAGTCCGAATTACGAGCGAGGTATTGGAGATCACCGAGCTGTTCGTCTGGATTGCTTGTGGAGACCATGACCGAGTAGTGACAGGAACAGTAGCCGCTTGTTTCAGCGAGTCGCCGGATGAATCACGTAATCCACTGGTCACAGTGACCGTAAACGTGGCCGAAGGCGTCAGCGGGGCTGTGATCGAAACGGCGTGAGTAATGGGGTCATACATGAGCCCATGCGGCACCGCCGCCCCGGCTGCATGCAGTTGCAATGTTGAGGTATCGATGGTCCCAATCGACAGCGCATGGTTGAAATACACTACGATCGTACCGGTTTCGGATATGCCTGTTGAGCCGCTGCTTGGGCGTGTGGAATCGATCTTGAAGAACGAACCGCCTCCGCCCCCTCCACCTGTGCCGGTAGTGTCGCCACAAGCCCACGAGAACACAACGCATAGGGTCAACAAGCCCATGGGGGAGCATCGAGCGGCGCGATCCATCACAGAGGTCCCTCTCAAAGTTCGAAGAATCAACGTACCTCCGACCATAACATGTTGCGATGCCAGCATGAACGACTCCAACCACTGAGCATTGTGACTCAGCCTGACCTCTTCGAGAGCGATGCGCTCCCCGACCCTCCCGCCGAGGCCTTGGCGTTGGCCCGGCGGCTGCCGCCCAACATCCGATTCGGCACCTCGACGTGGACCTATGACGGCTGGTCGGGGGAGGTCTATCACAAGAGCTACCGCGGCGCCCAGCCCGCAAAGCGCCTCGAGGAGTATGCGCGCTACCCGTTGTTCCAGACCGTGGGGATCGACAGCGCGTTTTACGATCCGCCCAGCGAGGGGACGCTCGCGGCCTACGCCCGGTCGCTGCCGCCCGGGTTCCCGTGCGTGAGCAAAGTGTGGGACCGCATCACCGCGCGGCGCTTCAATCAGGACCGGCGCTGGGGGAATCTCTCGGGTCTCCGCAATCCCGATTTCCTGAACGTGCAGCTCTTCAAGGACGCCGTCCTGACGCCCTACGCGCGCGCGTTTCGCGATCACGCCGGCTGCTTCGTCTTCGAATTCCAGGCCATGCGTGGCAAGGACCTTCCGGACGTCGCCGACTGGGCGGATGAGCTCGATGGGTTTCTGGGTGCGTTGCCGGGCGAGTTCCGCTACGCCGTCGAGCTGCGCAACCCGGAGCTGCTGCACGATCTCCACGGGCTCGTTCTCAAACGTCACGGCGTGGCGCACGTGTTCAATTCGTGGACCGAGATGCCGCCGATCGGGGCCCAGCTCGACCTGCCGTGGACCTTCCCCGCGAGCTTCACGGTCGCGCGGGCGCTGCTCAAGCCGGGGCGGAAGTACGAGGACGCGGTGCGGCAGTTCGAGCCCTACGACCGGGTGCGCGAGCCACAGCCCGACTTGCGGCGCGACCTGCACCGGCTGATGGAGGAAGCGGTGCGGCGGCGCATCGAAGCGCTCATCGTCGTCAATAACCGGGCCGAAGGGAATGCCCCCGGAACGATTCGCGCGCTGGCGGAGGCGTGGAAGTGACCCGCCCTCGACTAGCTAGCTTGGGCGATTCAAGATCTAGGCCGCTTCTCATTCCGCCGATGGATGTCGGCCTGCCGCACACGCGGACAGGTTTGTTGATCATGCGAACAAGAACGCGCCGCTCCGTCACCCTCCGGATCCTCACCTGCACGCTGCTCCTCGCCTTGGCGACATGCACCCAGGATCGCAGCGTCGTAACCGGTCCAGCGAATTCGGCGACCAACACGGCGGCGGCATCCGCGTCCGCGGTGGTTCTCGTGGGCGCCGGCGACATCGCCGACTGCTCCTCGAGCGGCGACGAGGCGACGGCGACATTGCTCGACAACATCTCCGGTACCGTCTTCACCGCCGGGGACAATGCCTATCCCAATGGCTCGGCGACCGATTATACACAGTGCTATGACCCGTCGTGGGGCCGGCACAAGGCGCGCACGCGCCCGGCACCCGGCAACCACGACTACAACACGTCGGGGGCGACCGGTTACTTCGGGTACTACGGTGCCCTCGCCGGTACCAGCGGCATCGGATACTACAGCTACGATATCGGTGACTGGCACGTCATTTCGCTGAACAGCAACGTCAGTATGGCTGTGGGCTCTACCCAGGAGCAGTGGCTGCGGGCCGATCTTGCGGCGAGCACCAAGCAGTGCACCATTGCCTATTGGCACCATCCGCGTTTCAGCTCGGGCACGACACACGGGAGCACTACGTCGGCGCAGCCCTTATGGCAGGCGTTGTACGACGCCGGAGCCGAGATCGTCGTCTCGGGCCACGAGCACAACTACGAGCGGTTCGCACCGCAGACACCGACAGGGCAAGCCGATCCGGTCAGCGGGATCCGGGAGTTTGTTTCGGGAACGGGTGGCGCGAGTCATTACAACGACCTGGGAACGCAGCTGCCGAACAGCCAGGTATTCAACGGGACGACCTGGGGGGTGCTGCAGCTGACTTTGGATGCCGGGAGCTACACCTGGCAATTCATCCCCATCGCCGGCCAGACGTTCACCGATGCGGGGAGCGGCGCGTGCCACGGTCCGCCGGGCGGCGGCGGCGGGATCTCCGCATCGCTGTCCACCGTCTCGGCATCGCCCGCGTCCATCACGGCCGGAAGCGCCACGTCCACCGTCACCGTGACGGCCAAGGACGGAAGCGGCAATCCCTTGAGCGGGGTGACGGTCGTACTCTCGGCCACCGGCTCCGGCAACACCCTCACCCAGCCTGCGGGGACGACCAACGCGAGCGGCGTGGCCACGGGGACGCTGCGCTCGACGGTCGCGGGGCAGAAGACGGTCTCGGCCACCGGCGGCGGCACCGCCATTACCCAGACAGCGACCGTGACGGTGACGGCCGGACCCCTGTCCGCTTCGCAGTCGACGGTCTCGGCGTCCCCCGCGTCGATCACCGCGGGAGCCGGATCGTCAACCATCACGGTCACCGCCAAAGATGCCCTGGGAAACCTGATCAGCGGCGCCACCGTGATTCTGGCGGCAACGGGGACCGGAAACACGCTGACCCAACCCACCGGCACGACGAACGCGAGTGGTGTGGCCACGGGATCGCTCGCCTCGAGCGTCGCCGAGACCAAGACCGTCTCGGCCACGATCAACGGCACGGCGATCACGCAAACCGCGACGGTGACCGTGACGCCCTCGGGCTCCGGAGGGACGATCACCCATACGTTGCTCGCATCGGGCAACAACGCCGTGAATCAGAAGGTCTATACCACGGCCTCCATCTCGCCGGCACCCAACACGCTCGTTACGGTGGCCGTCCTGAGCCACCGGAGCTCGGCCGCCATTACTCCGGTGCTGTCGGGGGGCGGTATGACGAGCTGGAGCATAGTGGCGAGCGTCGATTTCGACGCCGTCAGCCAGCCGCACAGGCGCCTGACCATCTTTCGCGCGATGAGCCCCGCACCGGGCAGCGGACCGATCACGATCACGTTCACCAACAGCGTCTCCAACGCCCAGTGGATCGTATCACAGTGGTCCGGCGTCGAAACGAGCGGCGCGAACGGATCGGGCGCCATCGTACAGACCGGCTCGAATCGTACCGACGGGTCGAACGCCCTGGCGGTCTCGCTCGGCGCGTTTGGGAGTCCCAATAACGTGGCCTACGGCGTCGTCGGCGTGAGCGGTAGCGGAATTGCGGTCACTCCTGGCAGTGGCTTCGCCGAGATCGCCGAGCAGCCCTCCGGCGAGTCCTCCGCGCTCGAGGCGGAGCGGGCGACCAACGACAATACGATCGATGCGAGCTGGGCGAGCCTCTTGAAGGGCGCGCTCCTGGGTGTCGAAATCAAGGCTGCTGGCGGCGGCGCTCCCACCGTATCCGCCTCGCAATCTACGGTCTCAGCCTCGCCCACATCGATCATCGCGGGGAGTGGTACCTCCACCATCACCGTCACCGCTAAGGACGCCGGCGGCAATCCGCTCAGCGGCGCGACGGTCATTCTCTCGGTCACCGGTTCCGGAAACTCCCTCACCCAGCCCGCTGCCACGACCAACGCGAGCGGCGTCGCTACCGGCACGCTCAGCTCGACCGTCGCGGAATCGAAGGTGGTCTCGGCGACCGCCAACGGAATCGCGATCACGCAAACAGCGACGGTAACGGTGACGGTGACAGGTAGCACCGTGTCCGCCTCCCAATCGATCGTGGCGGCTGCCCCGACCTCGATCCCCGCGGGGAGCGCGATGTCGACGATCACGGTCACTGCCAAGGACGCCAACGGAAACCCGGTCAGCGGCGCCACCGTGGCCCTGTCAGCGACGGGGAGCGGTAACACAATCACTCAACCTGGGGGTCCGACAAACGCCAACGGCGTGGCGACGGGCACGCTGAGCTCCACGGGCGCGGGGCCGAAGACCGTGACTGCGGTCGCGGGCGGTGTCACCCTCACCCAGAAGCCGATTGTGACGGTGACCGCCGGTCCGGCGAACGCGAGCCAATCCACAGTCGCGGCATCGCCAACGTCGATCGCGGCGGGCAGCGGCACGTCGACCATCACCGTGACCGTGAAGGACGCCTTCGGCAACCCGGTGAGCGGCTCGAGCGTGGTGCTCTCGGCCTCGGGCACCGGCAACACGCTTACCCAGCCCGCCGGACCGACCAACGCGACCGGCGTGACCACCGGAACGCTTAGCTCGACGGTTGTGGAAACCAAGACCATCTCCGCCACCGCCGGCGGAACGACCGTCACGCAGACCGCGACGGTGACGGTGACGAATCAGGCTCCGCCTGCCACGATCACCCACACCCGGCTCACGTCCGGTCACGACGTCAACAACGTGAGGATCTACACCACGGCCGCCATCTCGCCGGCGCCGAACGCCCTGGTGACCGTTGCCGTAATGACCCACCAATCCACGGCAGCAGCGCCGAACCCGACGCTCACCGGTGGCGGGATGGCGTCCTGGGACGTAGTGGCGACGGTTACGTTCGACGGCACGACGCCACTCAAGCGCATCACCATCTTCCGGGCAATGAGTGCCGCGCCGGGGAGCGGCCCGATCACCATCACGTCGAGCGTCACCGTCTCCAACTGCCAGTGGATCGTGTCGCAGTGGGACGGGGTCGACAACTCGGGCGTGAACGGTGCCGGGGCGATCGCACAAACGGGCTCGGCGAGCGGCACGGCGGTGAACGGGCTCACCACCACGCTTGCCGCCTTCGGGAACGCCAACGACGTGGCGTACGGGGTGTTCGGTGTGAACAGCAATGTGGTGCCGACCGTCACGCCGGGTAGCGGCTTCACGACGATCGATGAGCAGCCGTCCGGGGAGGGAACGCTCGCCGATCTATTCGCGGAGTGGGCGGTGAACCGGAACACGATCACCGCGACCTGGACCAGCAAGAACGCTGGTGCGCTGGGTGTCGAGATCAAGGCGAGTCACAACTGAAACTCTTGCTGTAGCAAGGGACGACGTTTCTCGTAGCGATCCGCCATGCCGCGAATGGGGAACCCGTACTTCGTCTGCAGTCGCCGGATACGCTGCGTCAGCGCGCGAGCGTAGTTCGCCGGCGCGGCGCCTCGGCCCGCGTACGCGCGGCGGTACCGCTCGGCAAGAGGGGGGAAGTGCTCCTCCAGGACCGGTAAGAACCGGTCGCGGATACCGGGATACAGCCGCAGCGGGCTCGCACTGACGTACCGAGCCCCTGCCGCGTGCGCCGCTCGGAACAACGTCTCGAGTCGCACAATGTCGTCGGAGATCCCGGGAAGGACCGGGGCCACGATCAGCCCCGCGTTCACGCCCGCCTCGGTGAGTCGCCTGACCGCGCGCAGTCGCACCGCCGGCAGCGGCGAACGCGCTTCGAGCAGGCGGACGATTTCGGTGTCGAGCGAGATCAGGGAGACGTGCACCTCGAGATCGTTGCGCTGCTGGATGCACTGCAGCACGTCGATGTCGCGGGTGACGAGCGGGCTCTTCGTGATGATGCCAATAGACAGCCCCTCGCACTTCGCCAGCTCCTCGAGCACCAGGCGAGTCAGACGGAACCGCCGCTCCGCGGGCTGATACGGATCGGTGGCCGTCCCGATCACGATCGGCGCGCCGCGCTGGGCCGAGCGGTGGTAGCGCTGCAAGTCGGCGCGCAGCGCCGTCTGGAGCCCCGCCTTAACGAAGATGCGCTGCTCGAACGCTTCCCACCCGTTGGCACCGCGATACTCGGGGAGCTGCTCATCGGAGAGCCGCTTCGTGGCATGCGCCCGCTCCACCACGTAGCGATGGGCAAAGCGCGCGTAGCAGTAGGTGCACCCGAACTCACATCCGACGTAAGGATTGATCGACCAGAAATCCATCCCCGTCTGCTCGGGAGAGTTGAGCACGGAACGGGAATCGAGCGTGACGAACTTGGTGCCGCGCAGCCGCTCGTCGAGGACGGTCAGGCCGGACGGGCGGACAGGCGGTCGGGCGGACGGTGACATCGGCAACGCAAGGATGGGTTGCTCCACGATGGGGAGGTGGATCCGACCGTCTGACCGCCCCTCTATCCGCACCGCGACCATCCGCAACTCGGGCACACAAGACACCCCGATTGCGGCGTCACCCGCGCATCGCAATCGGGGCAGCGGCGCTGTATCGAGGGCGCGTACACGGTCGGCTGCAGCTGGGCGGGTTGGCGGGGCGGGGCGGGCATGGCGTACCTCCTCATGTTCGGCTTTTATTCGGGGTTGTCTCGCGAATATAAACCGAGCCCATGCGGCCGCAACTACAAGTCTAACATGCTGTGCCTATGTCAGTTACTAGTTCGACTGGGCGAATTTCAATCCTCCGCCTGGATCACCGGCCGAGAGATAGACGATCCCCGCCTGAAACACTCCCACCGGCAACACGCCGACCGAGCTCCCTGAGCCAATCCCCGTGCCCCCGGTCGTGGCTTCGATCGGGACTTCGAACCAGCTGCCGGGTGTGGTGCAGTTGAGGTTGCAGGCGGCGTAGGACAGGCCGGCGTGCTGAAAGCTCATGTGGGGCCGGCCCGCTTGATCGATGACGAGAGAGTGCTGCGACAGATCGGAGCTTCCCTGCTCGATCGTCTGTAGCGGCAGGATGTGCCAGGCCCCGGGTGTGGTGCACTGTGTGTCGCACGTCGCGTAAGTAATGACGTCCTGGTTGTTCAAGAGATCCCAATACCCGCTCCGTGGGTGTCCCTCGCCATCGAGTGCCAGGACCGGTGCGGCATCGAACAGTGGAGCGAGGTCCACCGGCGCCGATTGCCAGTTCGTGGCGCCTGTGCACCCGGTATCACAGCGGGCATAGTAGAGTGGCGCGACGCCCAGGGAATCGGATTTCTGATAGACGAGGTGGCGTCGGCCGCTGCCGTCGACGGCGAGCGAGCGTGCCGACGCGAAGAGATATGTCGCGCTGTCGATGATGGCGACTTGCCAGTTGGTCGCGGTCGTGCAGGCGGTGCCGCAGAAGGCGTACTTGAGATAGCCGCGCCCCCCGCTACGGGTTTCGATGTAGGTCACGTGGAGCCGGCCGCTTGCGTCGGCGGCGAGCGACCCATCGTGACCCGTATCGCCGCTCGAGTCGATCGTCGCCACCTGCCAGCTCGTCGCCTGAAGACAGGCACCGGCGCAGGCGGCATAGCGCAGGTCGCCTTGGCCGTTGAAGACCTGATACGTCGCGTGGAGACCGCCGGCGTCGATGACGAGGGAGCTCGCCAATCCGGAGTTCGCCGTCGTGTCTACCGTCACCCGTTGCCAGCTCGTGTTCTGCGCGCACAACCCCGCGCACGTCGCGTAGCGCAGCGTGCTGATCCCGTCCTGCGAGTACAACACATGCACATGCTGCGACACGTCGACTACGAGCGACGTGGTCGTGACACTTCCCACCGTGCTGTCGATCGTTGTGGTGGCGAACAGCGGGCCGCCGGTGGGAGGTCCCTCATTGTGGAGACAGGCGAGCATGCTCGCGCACGACGCCGCGAGTATCGACCGGAAGACCGGCTGGTACTGCATGAACGACGCTCCTCGTGGTGGCTTAGCGGACCATTGCCTTCCAGAGGTAGTACACCGGTACGCCGAGGAGGACGAGCAACAGCCCCAGCCCGGCGTATGTCCGGGTCGTGTTCACGACGAGGAGGGAGACGGCGATGAGGCCGGTCAGCACCACGTACGCGCCCGGCAGCCAGGGATATCCCGGCGCGCGGAGCGGTCGCTCGGCGTCTGGCCGTTTCACACGCAGGATGAAGAGACCGACCGTCGTCAGCAGGTAGAACAGGATCGCCGCGAAGATCACGAAGTTGAGCAGCTGGCTGTACGTGCCCGACAGGCAGAGCAGTGACGTCCAGATCGCCTGTACGACGAGCGCCACGGTGGGCGTCTGGTACCGCGAGTGCAGCCGCCCGGCCGATTGGAAGAACAGATTGTCGCGCGCCATGGCGTAGTACACGCGCGCCCCCGATAAAATCAACCCATTGTTGCAGCCGAAGGTCGAGATCATGATCGCCGCCGCCATGACGTAGCGTCCGGGCGCTCCCAAGATGGCCTCGAGCGCCGCGGTGCCGACGCGATCCTGCGGCGCCGTCACGATAGCGGAGGCGGGGAGGACGCTCAGGTAGGCGATGTTGACCAGCAGATACAGCACCGTCACGATGAGGACGCCCATCACCATGGCGAAGGGCAGGTCGCGCCGGGGATCCTTCAGCTCGCTCCCAGCGAACCCGACGTTGTTCCACGCGTCCATCGAAAAAAGCGAGCCGACCATCGCGGCGCCGATCGCCGTCATCCCGATCGCGACGCCGCCGGTGTCGAGGAAATGCCCGTCGAAGTTCGCCGTCAGGGCATCACTGTGACGTCCGATGGTGATGCCGAGGAGAATCAGGACGGCGACGCTCGCCGCCTTGATAGCGGTGAACGTCGTCTGGATGACGGTCGCGGTGCGCACGCCACGGACGTTGATCGCGGTGAGCACCACTACCGAGACGATCGCGAACAGCCGCTGCGGCGAGAGCCCCACCACGATCGGGCCGATCGGAGGTGGGAAAGTGATCGTCCCACCCCAGCCGCTGAAGACGTCGGGCCCCAATGCAGGCCAGAAGACGGCGGTGAAGCGGGCGAAGGCGACTGCGACGGCGGCGATCGTGCCGGTCTGGATCACGACGAACAGCGTCCACCCGTACAGGTATCCGAACAACGGGGAGATCGCTTCCCGCAGGTAGACGTACTGCCCGCCCGCGTGCGGATACATGGCCGACAGCTCGCCATAGGTGAGCGCACCCATGAGCGTCACGCCGCCGGAGAGTGCCCAGACGAGCAGCAGGTATCCGGGGGCATGCACTTCGCGCAGAATCTCGGCCGACACGATGAAGATGCCGGAGCCGATCATCGAGCCGACGACGAGCGCCGTGGCGTCCCAGCGGGAGATCGCCCGGACGAACTCGGTATGTGGCTGTTGCGCCGTCGCCATGTTCTGGGGTCGCTCCGTATGGAGGTCAGCTAACCTAGTGGCGGTCTCATCGGCCGGCTATTGTTGTACGCCCGCTTGGTCCGTCTCACTCCACCGTCGAGGGAACCGTGCCCCTGCGACTCCTGCCGCGCGAGGAAGAGTTCTTCGATCTCTTTGTCGAGGTCGCGACCCGGAATCACGAGGCCGCCGCCCGGCTGCGCGAGCTGTTCGAGACTCCCCCGGAGCGTCGTACGCCGATCGTCGAAGCCATCAAACGCCTCGAGCACGAGTGCGACCAGGTCACCCACGAAGTGGTGAACCGGCTCGACCGCACGTTCATCACGCCGCTCGACCGGGAGGACATCCACCAGCTCGCCTCCGATCTCGACGATGTGATCGATACGATCGACGGCACGGCGCGTCGCGCGCAGATCTTCCACCTCGGCATTCCTCCACAGGGGGTAAAGCAGCTTGCCGAAGTCATCTCGCGGATGACAGCCGTGCTGGGCGAAGCGGTGGGTCGCCTCAAGAAGGGCGACGACGTGATGAAATACTGCGTCGACGCAAAGCGGCTCGAGGAGGAGGGCGACGTCATCTACCACGAAGCCCTGGGTCTGCTGTTCGAAAAGGAGACGAACGCGATCGAGCTGGTGAAGTGGAAGGAAATCTACGACAACCTCGAGCGCACGCTCGACGAAGCGGAGGACGTGGCGAACGTCGTCGAATCCATCGCGCTGAAACACGCCTGATGAGCAGCCACGTCGCGTTCATCCTGGCGATCGTCCTGGTCGCCCTGGTCTTCGACTTCATCAACGGATTTCACGACAGCGCGAACTCGATCGCGACCGTCGTCTCGACCCGTGTGCTCAGCCCCACCGCGGCCGTCGTCTGGGCCGCGTTCTTCAACTTCGTCGCCGTCTTCCTGTTCGGGACCGCGGTCGCCAAGAGCATCGCCTCGGGCATCGTCAACCCATCCATCGTGGACGCCAACGTGGTGCTCGCAGGGCTCTTGGGCGCGATCACCTGGAACCTCATCACCTGGTACGCGGGCCTGCCGTCGTCCTCGTCGCACGCGCTCATCGGCGGTTACGCCGGCGCCGCGATCGCGAAGGTGGGGATCTCCGCCATTGTCTGGCCGGGGAAGTGGGTGCTGACCCTGATCTTCATCGTCGTGTCCCCGCTGCTTGGCATGCTCGTTTCGTTCTCCCTCGTCATCGGTCTGTCGTGGCTCTTGCGCCGCTCGCTGCCCCGCAAAGTCGACCGCGCCTTCCGTTTGCTGCAGCTCGTGTCCGCCGCCAGCATGTCGCTGTCGCACGGCAGCAATGACTCGCAAAAGACGATGGGGATCATCGTGGGCCTGTTGTTCGCCGAGCAGGCCTCGCTGCAGCAGGTGAACGTCGGGGCACTGCACGTAACGACCACCGACCACGTCCCGACCTGGGTGGTGTTCGCCGCGTATACCGCGATCGCCTTTGGCACGATGGCCGGTGGCTGGCGCATCGTGAAGACGATGGGTCAGCGGCTGACCAAGCTCAAACCATTCGGCGGGTTCTGCGCCGAGACCGCCGGCGCCCTCACGATCTCGCTGGCCTCGCACTTCGGCATCCCGGTGAGCACCACGCACACGATCACCGGCGCCATCACGGGCGTCGGCGCGGCGCAGCGATTCTCGGCCGTTCGGTGGGCGGTGGCAGGACGGATCGTCTGGGCGTGGGTGCTGACGATTCCGGCGGCGGCGGGGATCGCCGGGCTCGCCTACGTCGTAGTGCATGGCTTCAATCGCTGACGCGATCGATTTCAGTCGAGCTTGATCGTCAGCATCCGGAGCTCGGTCATCTCCTCGATCGCGTAACGCACTCCCTCGCGCCCCAACCCTGAGGCCTTCGCGCCTCCGTAGGGGAGACGGTCCACCCGATACCCCGGCATGTCGTTGCCATTCACCGCGCCCACGTCGAGCTCGGCGTGCAGCCGGAACAGCGTGCGCACGTCGCGCGTGAACACCCCCGCCTGCAAGCCCCACGGGGACTGATTCACCGCGGCGATCGCGTCGTCGAGTCGTTGATACGACGTGACCGTCACGAGCGGCGCGAACACCTCCTCACAATTCACCTTCATCGCCGGGCTCGTCTTGAGGAGCACCGTGGGATCGACGAATGCCCCCCGCCTGGTGCCGCCCAGCACCACCTCGGCGCCTCCGGCCTTCGCCTCCCCGATCCACCGCTCCACCCGCAGCGCCGCATCCTGAGAAATCAGCGGCCCCACATCGGTCTTCTCGTCGAGCACGTCTCCCACGACCAGCCCCGCAACCTTCGGCAGGAAGGCATCGAGGAACGGACGATAGACGTCCTGATGCACATAGATGCGCTGCGTCGAGATGCATGATTGCCCGGCGTAGGTGAATCCGCCTACGGCGCACCGCGCGGCGGCCCAGGCGAGGTCGGCATCCGGCTCGATGATCACGCCGGCGTTGCCGCCAAGCTCGAGCGCCACCCGCTTCGTCCCCGCCTTGGCGCGAATCGCCCACCCCGCGGCGGCGCTCCCGGTGAACGTGATGAGCCGGACGCGCGGATCCTCGATCAGGATCTGAGCCACCTCCACGTGACAGGGCACCATGTGCGCCCCGCCCGGCGGGTACCCCGACTGGCGCACGATCTCCATCATCATCGACGCGGCGAGCGGATCCTGGGGGGGCGGCTTCACGACGATGGTCGCCCCGCACGCGAGCGCGGGGGCGAGCTTGTGCGCCGCGAGGAGCACCGGAAAGTTGAACGGGGTGATCGCCGAGATCGGCGACAGCGGGAATCGGCGGGTCAGCGCGATACGACCAATGCCCGTGGGCACCGCGTCGGTCGGCAAGACCTCGCCCCCGATGCGCGTCGCTTCCTCGCCGGCATCGCGAAAGACGGCGATGGCGCGATCGATCTCGACGCGCGCCTGCGCGATCGGCTTCCCGGCCTCGAGTGCCAGCGTGCGCGCCATCGCGTCGCGCTGCGCCGCGACGCCGTCGCCGATCCTGCGCAGGCTCGCGGCCCGCTCGTAGGCGGGCAGCTCGCGACACGCGCCCGCCGCGGCGACGGCAGCATCGAGCACGCCACGGACCTCCTCCGGCGACGCGAGGGTGCACACCCCCACCTCGCTGCCGTCGTGTGGGGCTCGGATCACACTGGTCTCACGCTCGACGGTCTTCATAGTCCCAGAGCCTCGACGACAGGTTCCACGATAGCCGCGTCCTGCACGCCGACGCCGGTGAGGTCTGCGATCGTGATCTCGTCGGACCGCTCCCGTCCCAGCAGCCGCCCCGCCGCGAGGTCGCCCAGCTCGCCCGTCACCTTGCGCCGAGTGACCGCTCCAGCGGCGAGCGCGTGGTGCAGATTGCCGTACAGCTCCGTCTGCGCGACGCGGTCCGCGAACAGCTTGTCGGCCTTGGCGAGCAAGGCGGGCTCGAGCTCCACCTTCTCGGGGCTGTCGCTGCCGGCCGAGGTGATGTGCGTGCCGCGGGACACCCACGCCGCCTTGACGAGTGGTGTCGTGCTCGCGGTCACGCAGACGATGATACGGTGGTCGCGCACGGCCGACTCCAGCGCCGGCGCGACGCGCGTCGGGACCACTCCCACGAACTCCCGTGCCAGCGCCTCCGCCCGCTCCGCGGTCCGGTTCCAGATCGTAAGCCGTTCGAGCTGCCGCTGCGCCAGCATCGCGCGCGCGGTGAGGCGCGCGAGCCCACCGGCGCCGACGAGCAACGCCGTGCGGGCTTCGAGCGGTGCCAGATACTTGAGGGTGAGCGCGATCGCAGCTGCGGTGCGCAGATCCGTCAGATAGCCGTGCTCTAGGAGCACCAGCGCGGGAGCGCCGGTGTTCGCATCCAGCAGGAGAAACAGCCCGTCACCCGATGGTTTGCCGTGATCGACGTTCGCGGGAAATCCGGTGGCGATCTTGAGTACGATGAAGCGGCCGCCGGTCAGCTGAGCGCCTTTGACGTGGATCGATGCGGTCGGGCGGGCCCGCTCCATCGCCATCGGCTCGGGAAGCGTCGCCTGGCCAAGCGCCAGGGCCTTGAAACCGCGCTCCACTGCCGCGATGGCCGCCGCCATGGTGATTTTGTCGCGGAACTCCTCGAGCGCGACGACGCGCACGCTCAGTCGCCCAGTGCCGGCCTCAAGCCGGTCGCGGTCGCCGCCAGTGCCTCGCGCAGCTCGGGCAGCTCGTTGCCGAACCCGAAGCGGATGTAGCCCGGCATGCCGAAGTGCTCCCCCGGCACGAGGAGGACGTTCTGGCCCGCCCGGACGCGCTCCACCAGCGCCTCACCGTCGATCGCCGGGCGGTAGCGCACGAAGCAGATCGCCCCCGCTTGCGGCGGCACCCAGGTGAACGACGCCCCGAAGCTCCTGAGCCACTGCTCCAGCACCGGATAGTTCTCGCGCAGAATCCCCCGCGTGCGAGCGAGCAGCCGCTCCCGCACGGCGGGCTGGAGCGCCAGAGTGGCGAGATGGTCGCTTGCGCCCGAAGGACCGATCGTCGTGTAGTCGTGCCGTGCCCAGGCGTCCGCGACGATCGGCGCCGGCCCGACGAGCCATCCGATGCGCAGGCCGGGGAGTCCGTAGGCCTTCGAGAGTCCCGCCACACAAAGGAGGCGGTCGTAGCTGCCCCAGAACGACTCCGTCGTCCGCCCGTCGCGCTCGGCGCCCATGTACACCTCGTCGGCGAGCAGCCAGGCGCCCACCTCTCGGGCGCGGTCGATGATCGCGCGGCGCATCGGATCGGCGAGAATGTGACCGGTCGGATTGTGCGGGTTCGTGACGACCACGAGCTTCGTCGCCGGCCCGATCGCCGAGCGGATTTCCGCCGGATCGGGCGCCCACCCCCGCTCCTCATGCAGCCGGAAGGGGCGCACCTGCGCACCGAGGTTCTGCACGTGACCCCAGAGCTGCAGGTAGTTGGGGAGCAGCATCGCGACCTGATCGCCGGGCTCGATCACCCCGAGCGCGGCGACGTAATTCGCTTCGGCGCTCCCGTTCGTGACGAGTACCTGGTCCGGTGTCGCCCCCGGGTACAGTGCGGCGATCCGCTCGCGCAGGGCGTCAGTGCCGTTCGACTGGCTGTACCCGAGCCGCACGTCGAGCAACGGGTCCGCGGCCGACTCGGCGAGCGAAAGCAGCTCGCGCACGCTCAGCGGATGCACGCCCGACTCCGACAGATTGTAGCGAACCCGGTTTTCCCAGGTGCTCTGCCAGCGCTCGAGATCGAAGGTGACGAATGGCATCAGGCCAGGGACGCGATGTCCCGTGGTTGTTCCAGCCAGTAGTCGGGATCGAGATCCTCGAGGTGCTCCCGATCGAACGGACCCCAGAGCACCGCGGCGGTCTTCACTCCGGCTGCGCGGCCGCACTCGATGTCGTGGCGCGAATCGCCGATGAACACGGCGTCCGCCGCCATCCGGCCGGCCAGCGAGAGCGCCGTGAGCACCGGCTCTGGATGGGGCTTCGGTCGCGCCACGTCATCCGACCCGACGACGACGTCGAACGCTTCCTCCAACCCCGCGACCCGCAGCCCCCGCAGCGCGCCGCCCCGCATCTTGCTGGTGACCAGACCGAGAGTCTTGCCGCACGCATGGAGCTTCCGTACCTGCTCGACGACGCCGTCGTAGGGCCGCACCAGCTCGTCGTGATGCGCCAGGTTGTATTCGCGATACGTCTCCACCATCGCCTTGATCTCGGATTCGTCGTCGCTCCAG
>Ga0310810_10001120_pt1 | contig 27484 bp, 25 predicted proteins | sample NCmetagenome_FD_207641 | JGI IMG/M metagenome (GOLD analysis project Ga0310810, IMG submission 207641) | Soil microbial communities from experimental microcosm in Duke University, North Carolina, United States - NC | ecosystem: Engineered > Artificial ecosystem > Soil microcosm > Unclassified ...
CGTCGGCGAGCTCGCCGAGAGCGAACCGCACCGCGGATGCCGGAGTCGGAATGAAAGACGGGCGCCCCAACACTCGCCCCATCGTGCGCGCGAACTCGGCGTTCGTCACCGGTGTGGGGGCAGTGAGATTGATCGGGCCCGAGACGTGATTCCTCGTCAGTATCCACTGCACGATGCCAATCCAGTCAGCGAGGCTAATCCACGAGAGGTATTGCTGTCCTGTGCCGACGGGACCTCCGGCAAACAGACGAAACGGCAGCGCGAGTTGCGGCAGCGCGCCGCCTTCGCGGGCGAGCACGACGCCGCTGCGCATCAGCACGACGCGCGACCGCGAAGACGCTTCGATCGCGCGCGTCTCCCAATCGCGGCACACCGACGCGAGGAAGTCGTTGCCGGCTGGGGTCTCCTCGGTGATGACCTCATCGCCGTGCAGGCCGTAGATTCCAACCGCGGAACTGCTGATGAAGATCGCCGGTGGACGCGTGGCTTCCGCAATCGCGGAGACCAGCGACACCGTTGGCGCGAGGCGACTGGCGCGAATCTCGCGCTTGCGCTCGTCGGTCCAGCGCGCGCCGGCGATGGAAACGCCGGCGAGGTTGATCAGCGCATCCGAGCGTTCGAGGGCGTGCCGCCAGCTCGTGTCGGTCGGCTTGGTGGACCACAGCACGTCGCCTTCGCGCTGCGGCCGTCTGGTGAGGATCAGCACGCGGTGCCCGGCCGCGCGGAACGCCTTGGCCAGGGCAGTGCCGAGAAAGCCGCTGCCACCGGCGATTAACAGGGTCATACGAAGGTCCGAAGGGGGTACTGCTTAGTTTGACACGGCCGCGGCTTACGATCTATTAACTAACTAGTTAGTTATGAGTACTCGGAAGCGCGCCGTCGGACGAAAGCGGGGCGCTGCCCGCGATTCACGCGGCGCGATCCTTCGCGCTGCCGCCATCGAATTCGCCGAGCGGGGCTACGACGCCGCCGGCACCGACCGCATCGCCGCTCGCGCCCGCGTCAACAAGGCGATGCTCTATTACCACTTCGGCAGCAAGCGCGAGCTCTATCTCGATTTGGTGCGTGAGATGGTGCGCACGGTTGGCAGCCGCGCCCGTGGCATCGCCGACGGTCCCGGCACCGCCGAAGACAAGCTCGACGCCTGGATCGCCGCGATCGTCGAGGAAGCCGCCGCCAGGCCGTGGTTCGCGTCGATCATGCTGCGCGAACTCGTCGCCGGTGCGCCGCACTTCGACGCGCACACCTTCCAGTTGATGAACGACGTGTTCGCCGCTGTGCGCGACATCCTCGCGCAGGGGCAACGCGAGGGAGTCTTTCGTCAGGTCGATCCGCTGCTGACCCATCTGACGATCATGCCGCCCATCCTCATCTTCTTCGTGCGCCAGCGCGTCATTGCCACCGCCCGGCTCACCAAGGATCTCGCCGAGCCCAGACAGGTCGAAGAGTTTGCACGCCATATGCAGGCCTCGGTGAGAGGCATGCTTCGGAAGGACTCATGAGTCTCATCCGCGAGTACCGCGCCCTCTGGCTGGTTGTCGCGCTCGTCATGTCTGCATGCGCGAACGACACGCCCGACAACACGCTGCGAGTCTCTGGGCACGTCGAGGCGACGGAGGTCCACGTGGCCTCGGAAGTCGGTGGACGAATTCTCGAACTCCGGGTTGACGAAGGCGCGCGCCTGAACCAGGGCGACGTCATCGCCACACTTGATACGCGCGACACCGAGCTGCAGCTACAACGGGCTCGCGCAGATCGCGAGGGCGCCGTCGCGCAGCTTCGGTTGCTCGAAGCCGGCTCGCGCGTCGAAGACATCCGTCAGGCCGAGGCGCAAGTCGATGCTGCGGAGGCGGAAGCGATGGCGATCCAGGCCGATCTCAGGGCGGCCCAACTCGATCTCGATCGCTTCGAAGCGCTGCTCAAGGCCAATGCGGGTTCGCAAAAGCAACGTGACGATGCAAAGGCGCGAACGGACATGACGCGTGAGCGGCTGCGCGGCGCGGAGGAGCGTGTGCGCGCGGCGCGCGAAAACACCGCCCGCCTGAAGATGGGCGCGCGCCCCGAGGAGATATCGGCGGCCCGCGCACGAGTGTCCGGAACGGACGCGCAGATCGCCGTGCTCGAGAAGGCGCTTGCCGACGCGCAGATTGTCGCGCCAGTGGCTGGTGTCGTCACTCAGAAGCTCGTCGATGCCGGCGAGATCGTCATGCGCGGAACACCCATCGTTGTCGTCACCGATCTCGACAACGCCTGGGCGAATCTTTTCGTGCCGGAGCCGATGGTGCCGCGCGTCAAGTTGGGACAACCGGCGAAGGTGGTGACTGACGCAGGTGGCGAAGGGCTGACCGGTAAAGTGACCTTCGTATCGCCGAAGGCCGAGTTCACGCCGCGCAACGTGCAGACCGCGGAAGAGCGTTCGAAACTCGTCTACCGCATCAAGGTCACTGTTGATAACCGCGCTGGCGTCCTGAAACCAGGCATGCCCGTCGATGCGGAGCTGGCGCTGCAATGACGAGCGACGCTGAGCGCGAGCCGGCGGTTGTCATGGATCGTGTCGTCAAGCGATACGGCGACACTACGGCGCTCGACGGGTTGAGCCTCGACGTGAAGCGAGGCGAGATGTTCGGCCTCATCGGCCCCGATGGGGCGGGCAAGACGACGGCAATCCGTCTGATGTGTGGCTTGTTGCATCCGGATACGGGCGAGTTGCGCGTGCTCGGTCTCAACCCAGTGCGTTCGCATCGGGCACTCACGGAGCGAGTTGGCTATCTCTCGCAGCGTTTCAGTCTCTATGGCGATCTGACCATCGACGAGAACATCGCGTTCTTCGCCGAGGTGCATGGTGTGCGTGATTACCGCGCGCGACGCGACCAGTTGCTGTCGATGACACAGCTGACGCCGTTTCGCATGCGTCTGGCCGATCGGTTGTCGGGCGGCATGAAGCAGAAGCTGGCGCTCGCCTGCACGCTCGTCCACGAGCCCGACCTGATCTTGCTCGACGAGCCGACCACCGGCGTGGATCCGGTCTCGCGCCGCGAGTTCTGGAAGCTGCTCTCGGAGTTCCTCGCCAACGGCATCACGATCGTGATGTCCACGCCGTATCTGGACGAAGCGGAGCGCTGCACGCGTGTGGCGCTCGTGCACGAAGGACGTGTGCTCGCCGCCGACGAACCGGCGCGGCTGCGTCAACTCATACCTGGCCGGATGCTCGAGATCCTCGCGCACGGAACAGCGGCCGCCGAGTCGCTTCGTGCGCTGCCATGCGTCCACGACGCGCAGATATTCGGCGAGCGCATTCACATCACATTGGATGACGACTCGCCTGCGTGCGAGGAACGGTTCAGGGCCGCATTGCGTGCGACGTCGTTCGCCGACGCACAAGTCCGCTCGGTGCAGCCCTCTCTTGAAGACGTATTCATCGCCCGTCTCTCGGGCCCGCCTTCGCCGCCGGGCGGCTTCGGCGAGACAAGCAAGGAGAACGTCCGTGCCTGATCGTCGCCTGCTCGTCCTGCTGGTGCTGATGGCTTGTGGATTCGCCTGTCACGCCGCGGCGCAGGATGTTCCCGTACTGCGGCTGACTCTGGACGAAGCACAGATGCGTGCGCGCGAGACGAGCCATCGGCTGGCGGAAGCGCGAGCGCGTGAGTCCGTCGCACAAGCCACCGTCACTGTGCGCGAGGCGGCCGACCGGCCGATCATTGCCGCGGTCGGCGGCTACACGCGCACGAATCACGTGTTGCCGTTCACGGTGCCTGGCGGCCCGCTGGGCTTGCCGCGCGTGCTGTATCCCGACGTCCCCGACAACTTCAATTCGCGACTCGATCTTCAGTGGCCGATCTACAACGGCGGGCGGACGGATGCGCTCGAGCGCGCAGCACGCGCCGAGGCCGACGCCGCCGCAGCCGACGTCTCAGTGGCACAGGCCGACCTTCGTCTCGAAGTGGCGCGCGCGTTCTGGGCGGTCGTCACGGCGAAAGCCGCCGTTGACGTGCTCGATCAGGGTGTCGCTCGTTCGCAAGCCAACGTCGCCGACGTACGACAGCGTTTCATGGCGGGTCTTATCCCGCCGAATGAAGTGGCCTCGGCGGAAGCACAGGAGTCACGTGCACGCATGCTGGCCATACAAGCGCGCAATGAACGTGATGTGGCGACTGCCGATCTCGCCCGCCTCGTCGGTCGCGCGCCTGGTGAAGACGTTGAACCCGTCGCCGTGCTGGACGCGCCCCCGACGAGCGTGTCTGGTCTCGATGCGCTGGTGGCTGCGGCGCGTGAATCACGCGACGAGCGTCGCGCACTGGCGCGACGCCTCGACTCAGCGACTGATCTCCGCTCGGCTGCTGCAGCCGGCAAGATGCCGAACCTGACCGTGGCGGGCGGCGTGGATTACGCACGACCGAACCCGAAGATTTTCCCTCGTGCCGACAAGTGGGACGACTCCTGGGACGCGTCGATCAACGTGCGATGGCCGTTGTGGGATGGCGGCCGAACCGCAGCCGATGTTGCACAGGCCACTGGGGGCATCGAGGCCGCCCGGCAGCGGCTCGCCGAATTCGATTCCGTCCTCGCGGTCGAAGTGCGCCAGCGCGCGCTCGACATCGAGTCGGGCCGTGCCTCGGTGGCCGCCGCAGGGGACGCGGTGCGTGCCGCGACCGAAGCTCGTCGCGTCGTGGGCGAGCGATACCAGGCCGGCGTCATCACCCAGATTGAAGTGCTCGACGCGGAATACGCGCTGCTGCAGGCCGAACTCGATCGAACGCGGGCGCTTGCGGGAGTCCGGCTCTCCGAAGCCAGACTCGCCAGAGCGATCGGACGATGAACAACGCTATCGAAGTCCGGAACCTGACGCGTCGTTTCGGCGATTTCGTGGCCGTCAATGACATCTCCTTCGACGTTCGCGCCGGCGAAATCTTCGGATTCCTCGGCAGCAACGGCGCCGGCAAATCCACCACAATCCGCATGCTGTGCGGGCTGCTGCGTCCCACGTCAGGTACGGCCATTGTCGGCGGCATCGACGTGACGAGGGATCCCGAGGGCGTCAAGCGACGCATCGGCTATATGTCGCAACGCTTCTCGCTCTACGAGAAGCTGACCGTCGATCAAAACATCACCTTCTTCGCCGGCATTTATGGACTGAGCAAGGAGCGGTTCGATGCGCGGCGTGCCTTCGTTCTCGACATGGCCGGCCTCCGCGGCCGGGAGAACACGCTCACCGGAGACCTGTCGGCTGGGTGGCGTCAGCGGCTCGCGCTCGGCTGCGCGATTCTCCACGAGCCGCCGATCGTGTTCCTCGACGAGCCGACCGGTGGTGTGGATCCGCTGTCGCGCCGGCAGTTCTGGCGGCTCATCGACGATCTGTCTCGCGCCGGTGTCGCCGTTCTCGTGACGACGCACTACCTCGACGAGGCAGAGCATTGTCACCGCATCGCCATCATTCAGGCGGGCCGTCTTGCCGCGCACGGGACGGTCAAAGAACTCAAATCGATCTTTGCCTCACGTCCGATCCTCGAAGTGCGCGCAGTCGAGCCCGTTGCCGCGATGCGGGCGCTCGATGACATGCCGGAAGTCGAGAAGACGAGCATTTTCGGCACAGCGGTTCATGCCGTTTTGCGTTCGAGCGATGTCACCACTGAGACGATCGCCGCGCGACTCAACGCGGCCGGCATTCCGCCGGTCTCCTGCACCTTTGTCGAGCCGTCACTCGAGGACGTCTTCCTCGACGTCGCTGAACGGACCGCGGCATGAGCGCGTTTTGGAAAACGCTGGCCGTCGCACGAAAGGAGATGCGGCAGATCGGACGCGATCGCCGCACGCTCCTGATCCTGCTGTTTGTTCCGGTGTTCTTCCTGCTGGTCTACGGCTACGCGCTGAACTTCGACATCCGCAACGTGCGCATCGCTGTTCAGGACAACGATCGCAGCACAGCGAGTCGCGATTTGATCTCGAGCTTCGTCAACTCGGGATATTTCGATCTGTACGGCGAGGTGCTGAACGACAAAGAAATCTCGCGGGTGCTCGATCGCAACGACGTGCGGGCGGTCCTGGTGATTCCTGCGCGATTTGGCAGCGATGTGGCGGCAGGTCATCCGACCAGCGTGCAGTTCATTGTCAACGGCGACAACGCCAACACGGCGACGACGGTCGTCGGCTACGCAAGAGGCCTGCTCAGCGCGACGTCTGCGCGATATGAAGCGCAGGCAAGGCTTGGATCGCCTCAAGGCCCGCTCGTCAACGTCGAGCCACGCGTGTTCTACAACCCTGAGCTGCGCAGCACGTTGTTTCTCGTCCCCGGACTCATCGCCTACATCGCGATGCTGACTGCTGTTGTCTCCACCGCCTTGTCCATCGTCCGAGAGAAAGAGGTGGGCACGATGGAGCAGGTGCGCATGTCGCCGATCGGGCCAGTGCCATACATCCTGGGCAAGACGATCCCTTACTTTGTCGTGTCGCTCATCTCGGCGATGAGCATCGTCGTTGCGGCGATGGTGCTGTTCGACATGCCGATGCGAGGCTCGTGGCTCGTGCTGTTCGGCGTCGTCTCGCTCTTCTTGGTTGGTGCGCTTGGGTTCGGACTGTTGATCTCGAGCATCGCTGAGACACAGCAGGTGGCGTTTCAAGTCGCGCTGCTCACGTCGTTTCTGCCGACACTCATGTTGTCGGGGTTCATCTTTCCGATCTCGAGCATGCCGGAATTTCTGCAGTTGGTGACGCGCGTTGTGCCGGCGCGGTACTTCCTGGTGGCGCTGCGGGGGATTGTGCTGAAAGGGGTCGGTCCAGAGGCGTTCTGGTCCGACCTGGTCGCGCTCGGGATCTTTGCTGTGGCGATTCTTGGCCTGGCATCTCTGAGGCTGGGGCGCCAATGGGCGTGAGCCGTCTGCTGCACGTTGTCCGGAAGGAGTTCCTCGAGCTCCGTCAGGATCCGCGTCTGTTCAGCATCGTCATCATGGCGCCGATCGTCCAGCTGACGATGCTCGGCTATGCGGCGACGACGGATGTGCGGAACGTGCCGTTGGTGGTCATCGATCAGGATGGCACCAGCGAAAGTCGTGACCTGGTGAGCCGGTTCGAGGCGTCGCAAAGCTTCATGGTCATCGACCGGCTGTCGTCGGTCAGCGAGATCGACGCGTACCTCGATACCGGACGGGCGTGGATGGCGCTGACGATCCCCGCCGAGTATGGCAAACGCGTTCGCGCGGGAACGCCGACGACCGTTCAAGTGGTCGCTGACGGCACCGATGCGAACTCGACGAACGTAGCGCTGGGTTATGCAGGCGCATTGATTGCGGACTACGCGCGCGAGCTGGCGGCGGCGTCCGGCGTGGTGCAGGGTCCGCCGCTCGTGTCAGCGGAAGTGCGCGTCTGGTTCAATCCGCAGCTCGAGAGCCGCGACTTCATGATTCCGGGGATCCTGGCCTTGCTTCTGTTGGTCGTCACGACGAACCTCTCGTCGATGGCCATCGTTCGTGAGCGCGAGCTCGGAACACTCGAGCAGCTCAATGTGACGCCGATCGCGCGCTGGGAGCTGATTGCGGGGAAGATGGTGCCGTACGCCCTGATCGGTTTCATCGACATTTTGCTCGTGGTCTTTGTCGCCGTGTTCTGGTTCGAGGTGCCGCTGCGCGGCAGCTTCACGCTGCTCTTGGTGATGTGCGCCGTCTACCTCCTGACGACGCTGGGGCTGGGCCTGTTCGTGTCCACGATCTCCAGCACGCAGCAGCAGGCGATGATGACGTCCTCATTCTTCTTCCTGATTCCGATGGTGTTTCTCTCGGGATTCGTCTTCCCGATCGAGAACATGCCGACGGTCGTGCAGCCCGTCACGTATCTGATTCCGCTGCGCTATTTCCTGATCATCCTCCGCGGCATTTTCCTCAAGGGAGTCGGCCTCGAGACCTTCTGGCCTGACGCGCTCGCGTTGCTTGGCTGGGGCGTCGGGATCCTCACGCTCGCAACGCTTCGATCCAGCAAGCGCGCGGCGTAGCTCGGGTACTACGAACCACCAACCAGAACCACGCATGAGCCTTGTTGTGGACAGTGCAGCTGTGTCACGCATGTGGCAAATACCAGATCCCGCGAAATATCGCGGCTTTGCAGCCTCTGCTGATCTGGCATGGCGCTTGGACAACTACGGTGCAGAGCCCGAGAGGGCACCGTCATAAAGGAGACGAGCCATGAAACGGATCGCCGCAGCAGCAGTAACGCTGGTTTTGGGCGTGACGATGTGCACCGCGAACGCGCAGGCACAAGAGCGGGAGCGCTTCACCAACGCGCTGCGGCCGATCGCAGCGCCTTCGAACGCCGGCCGCAACGAGCGAGGAGCGCCCTGGCAAAATTCGCGTGCCTCGGATCGCGGTATCGCGCGCTCGCAGCGCGAAAGAATCAACGACCGCGACCGCGACAGAGTGTATGACCGTGAGCGCGACAGGGTCTATGAAACCGATCGGCGTGACGATCCGTCGTGGGGTGAGAGCGCGATGATCGTTGGCGGAACCGCCGCAGCCGGCGCAGGTGTCGGCGGCCTCATTGGAGGCACGAAAGGCGCGCTGATTGGCGCGGCCATCGGTGGCGGCGGCGCGGCGATTTACGAAGGCACTCGTCGTCGCTAACCGTCGAACAAGATGCGCAGGGTCCGGGGCGACGCCCGGGACCCTGCGTGTCAGTCGTAGCGAAGGGCGACGAGCGCATCGACACGCGACGCTCGATACGCCGGCAGCCACGTCGCCAGTGCGGCCACCAACGTGAGTCCGATGAGGACACCGGTCAACGTAACCGGATCGGCTGGCGACAGCCCATAGAGACGCGCAGCGATCACCCGGACCGCAGCAATCGACAGTGCCGCTCCGGCGACCATTCCCAACGCCAACAGCCACATCGTCTCACGGGCGATCATGCCCATCAGCGTTCGGTGCTGTGCGCCGAGCGCCTTGCGTACGGCGATCTCATTCGTCCGCCGCGCGATGCCGTAGGAGAGCACGCCGTAGAGGCCGATGGCGGTCAGCAGCGCGGCAACCACGGCAAACGCGCTCGAGAGCTGCGCCAGCATGCGGTCCTGCGCCACCCTTGCGCTGACGGCGGCGTTGACTGTCGTCGCATCCGCGACCCGCATATTGGGTTCGGCTCTTTCGAGAGCGGCACGCACCTCCGGAAGGATTGGCGCTTCATTGTTGCGCGGCACGATCAGGAAGGTGACCTGATTCACCGTCGCAGCCGGCTGAGTCACCGGTGTGTAGAAGCGGTGCTCGATATCACCACGAAGACCGCGCTGACGGGAGTTCTTGACGACGCCGATGACTTCGTACGTACGGCGCTCATCGGCGTACATCTGCGTGATGTGTAGACCCAAGGGGTTCCGCCCGGCAAAGAATCTGGTGGCGAACTGCTCGTTGATGACCGCGACCTTGCGCCCGGAGGCGAGGTCCTGTTCGGCGACTTCACGGCCGAGGATTACAGGAATGCCGAGCGTCGAGAAGTACCCGGGGCCGACGGCGTCGTAGGCAGATCCAGTATCGCCACGTCCCGTCGGCGTGTATCCCTCGACCTCGATGTCATCGCCGTTATCCGTACCTCCCAAGAGACCGTTGTTCGAGTACGTGGCCGCGCGCACAGACGGCAGTGCTCGCACACGCGCGAGCATTTCGCCAAAAGCCGCTGATTGTCGCGGCGGTTCGTAGCCAGCGATCTGTGCGTCAACCCGGACGGTGGTCAAACCGTCTCGCGCATAGCCCAGATCAATTTGCTGGAGATTGAACAGCGTCTGTGCGAGCAAGCCGGCGCCGACGAGCAGTGGCACTGACAGCGCCAGCTGACCCACGACCACCATCTTGCCGATCCGCAACCACGCCCCCGATCCAGCGATGCCTCGCCCTTCGCGAAGGCTTTGTGCGAGGTGGGTGTGAGTGATCCGCAGGATTGGCAGTAGACCGAGCAGCAATCCCACGGCGAGCGTTAACGCCACGACAAATCCCACCGTCCGGAGATCGGCAACCGGTGGCAGCGCGATTGTTGGATCACCCACGATCCACAGTAGCCCCCGCTGAAAGAGCGCTGCCGTCACGAGGCCAATGACGCTGCCTGCGATCGCCAGACACACACTCTCTGTCAGCAACTGACGTATCAAACGGCCGCGGCTGGCGCCGAGCGCGAGACGCGTGCTGATCTCCCGGCTTCGGGCCGTCGTGCGTGCAAGAAGCAAGTTGCCGAGATTGCAGCAGGCGATGAGCAGGACGACGCCCGCGGCGCCAAGCATCACCCACAGCGGCTCGGCAAACGTGCCACGGATCGCCGACGCGCCCGTTCCCGCCGGCGTTGCCACGAGGTTCTGCTGGCGATATTGCGTCCGCGTGTCGGCGTCAGCAATCGACTCGTAGTACGGGATCAGCCCCTGCTGGAAAACCACGTTTGCACTCGCTTGTGCGCGTTCGAGCGATGTGCCGGGCGCCAGACGGCCGAACACGTGCAACCACATAAGTTTCTCGACGCTTCCGGGCTCATCGCGCAGCCAGTTGCGTCCCGGCAGCACCGTGGCCTGCATAGCGAGTGGGATCCAGGCATCTGGCCGCTCGCCAACGGTCTCGCCAAAGAACGACGGCGGCGTCACACCGACAATCGAGACGACACCACCGCGGAACGTCATTGTTCGGCCGATGGCATCAGGATGCGCTCCGAATCGCCGCTGCCAGTATTCGTAACTGATCACGGCATCCGGCGCGGTTCCTTCGGCCGGCTCCTGAGGTGCGTCAAGCGTGCGACCCACGAATGCGGATACGCCAAGCGTCGAAAAGTACGACGCCGAGACCAGACGGATCCCGACCGGTTCCGGTTCGCCACCGCCCACGCGTGCCTCGGTCCGTTGCAACATGCTCGCTGACGCCATCACCGACGCGAACGCTGTCGCCTGGTCCCGCAGTTGGAGGAACTCAGGGTACGTCGCCAGCGAACGTCGTCCTCCTTGTGCGCCTCTGCTCACGCCGCGCGCATTGGGATTGGTGAGAATGACGAGCTCGTGAGGGGCACGCACCGGAAGTGCGCGCATGACGACGGTGTCCAGCAAGCTGAAGATCGCGGTGTTCGCGCCGATGCCGAGCGCCAACGACAGGATGGCAACCGCTGTGAACCCCGGACTGGCGACCAGTACCCGAATGGCGTGACGAAGGTCTTGTCGGATCACGTGATGATGCTCACTCAAGGCGGTTGGCAGGAGATCGACGAGCGCGCGGGCCCAGATCGCCGCGACTGCGGGGACGCCGTGATGCTGACGCGCGTCGCGCAACTGTGCGACGAACGCCCCCTCCATCTGATTCCCGTACTCGTGGCGGAATTGAGCGGGATAACACCACAGCAGTGCGCGGTAGACGGCGGGGGCACGCACGTTCAGAGCTTTCGTGGAATGAGCTTCGTTGCGCGGGCGTGCTCGAGCATGCTGCTCAAGCGTCGCGCTTCAGCCACGGCGACATCGCGGCCAAACTGCGTCAGTCCGTAGTACCGGCGACGCTCGTCGCCGCTGTCGGGATCCGGACTCTCTCGCAGTTCCTCGATGAGCCCTTGTTCCAGCATGCGGCGGATAGCGGTGTAGAGCGTACCGGCGCTCAGCACCACCTTGCCGTCGGTGCGCGCGCCGACGTCCTGCATGATCGAATAGCCGTGGCGGTCGCGGTCGGCAAGCGCGACCAGAATGTGAAAGACCGCCGTCGGCAGCGGCAGGAAACTGTCTACGTCGTCGTCAGGTGTGCGTCTCGGCATCTGTAACGACGCTCAGTATATCGAACGTCGATATAGATGCAAGAGGTGTCAGGAAGCGGGCACGATTCTCAACACGCGATCGTCCCCGGACATCGGGGTGCCGCGTCCGTCACGATTGTTCGTGCAGAAATACAGATAGCCATCCGGACCAGACACCACATCGCGCAGACGGCCGAAGGTGCCTTCGAGCAGCCGCTCCTGGGCGGTGACGCGTCGCGTGGACGCATCGACCGTCAACCGCAGAAGGTGCGTGCCGCGTAGTGTGGCGACGAAGAAGTTGTTGACGAACTGCGGCAGGCGTTGCCCGCGATAGAACGACGCCCCTGAAGGTGCGATCGACGGGTTATAAAAGGTGAGCGGCGCCTCCATCCCTGACATCGTCGCGGCGCCTTCGATGCGTGGCCACCCGAAATTCAGCCCCGTGCGAAGCGCGTTGACTTCATCGTTGCCGTTGTTGCCGTGCTCGGATTCCCACAACTCACCGTTCGCCGGATGCCAGTCGAACCCCTGCGGATTGCGATGTCCGTACGTGAACACCGGAGAGGAGAAGCGATTGTCGCGCGGCGTTGTGCCGTCGCGATTCAGGCGAAGGATCTTGCCCGCGAGCGAGGCGACATCCTGCGCGTTGTTGGTGTCGGCGGCATCACCGGCGCTGGCGTAGAGCAGGCCATCCGGTCCAAAACGCAGCCGGCCACCATCGTGAATCTGCGCCGCTGGAATGTTGTCGAGCAGCACGACGCGCTCACCGAGGCGCGCGTTCACTTCGCGATAGCGCACGATGCGATTCACGCCGCCGCCCGGCACCGACGCGGAGTAATAGAGATAGACGAAGTGATTCTGGGCAAACTCCGGATCGAGCGCGAGACCGAGAAGACCTGCTTCGCCCTGCGCGAAGACGCCATCGAGGGTTAACGCCAGCTCGGACACGCCGCCCAACGTCACAATGCGTACGCGACCAGGTCGCTCGGTGACAAACAACCGACCATCGGGTGCGAAGTTCAACGACCACGGGACTTCGAGACCGGTGAGTATCGTCTCGACGCTGAATCGCACCCCATCACGCGTGGTGAAGACTTCTCCAGTTTGAGGCGTGGTGGGGCTGTCCTTGGGACAGGCCGTCTGCATCCCTTGAGTGGCGAGCACGACGGCGAGCAGCCCTGCGCTGAAGCCATGCGACATGGCGGCCATGATGCCATGGCCGCTGAACGGAACCGACTCAGCAGGTCCGCCTGAAGGCGGACACTACACCGATCTAGAACGCGTACTCGAGACCAACGAGCGGCGAGATCTTGTCGCGCAGACCTTCCGAGTTCAGACGAACCAGAAGATTCAGATCGACCAGCATGCGGCCGAAGACATTGACCTTCAATCCCGCAGCCGCACTGATTTCGTTGAACGATCCCGACGTGAACGTGATGTTCGGAAACACCGTGTGGTTGGCGTCCAGTGCGTGAAAGTCTTCGAGACGAAGACGAGGGGAGTCGATGATGTAGCGACCGATCAGGTCCACTGCCGCAGTGACGCGCGGATGGACTTCGATCACCGCGCCGGCAGAATATGTCGCGAGATCGGGAAGGTCGGCCGATTCGCCGCTCCCTGGCGCACCGCCGAGAATGCTGTCGCCATTCCACTGGTAACCGCCGTTCAAGTGCGGCGAGAGGGCTCCGAAATTTCCTGACCACACGACGAACGGGCTGACACCTGGTGCGCCAGTCCCCAGCAGGTTGCGTTCGTCTCCAGTCGGCAGACGGAGATCGATCCCCAAGGCCATACCCTGTTTCGCTGCCTTCCTGATCGTCTGTTTCAAGCGAACGGTCACGTCGCCTGGCCCCGACGCATGGCCGAATGCGGTGAATCGCCGGCGAGCGCCGATGTCGTCCTCGAGCGAGCGAAAGAAGTGCGTCTCGGGATTCGTCGTGCCAAGGCGTTGGACCGTCGCGTCGGACGTCACGACGAGATCGGCGGTGACGATGGGTAGCGCGATCGACACGTCGAGCCGATTGGTGACGCCGTAGCTGACGAACACCGCGGACCGGCTGACTTCGGCCTCGATCGAGTTGACCGTCGTGACGACATCTTCGCGACCGCCGAGCAGCTGCGCATCGTCATGGGTGAAGACCGCCGGAACGCTGCCCAGATCGACGCCTTCGATCGAGTCGAATGAGAGTCGCTGATAGGCGAAGCCGATCGAGATGCGCCGTGCACCGATGGTCTCGAAGCGTTCGGAGAGAATCGGGCCGAAGCTCGTGCTGGAGCGTTGGAACACGCCGAGGCCGGGGTCGAACTCGTAGGTGAACCCCGACGCCGGTGGCGGGAGTGGCAGCGACACGATCTGGCTGGTGAGCGCGGTGCCGAACTGCGAGAACTCGCTTTCGAAGCCACTGTTGAAATGGCTCGAGTGCGTCGCGCCGCTGGGTAGCGGTACGTTGCTGTTCACGACCAATCCACTCGGGCCATAGAGGTCCTTGAAGATCCGCCACAGCTCGGTGACCCGCACCGCGACGTTGATTGGTTCCTGCGCGGAAGCCGGCACAGCCGTTCCAAGCAGAGCCACGAGTACCCCTACGATTGCCACGCGCATCGTTCCTCCACGACCTACCGGATGTCAGTGATGATCCAGCCGCCGGCGGCCTTCTCCAGACGCAGCGTCTGCCGGCTCGACGCAGTCTGACGACGGCCCCCGCTCATGATCGTGTCGCGGCGCGAGATGCGGACTGTCGCGGCGCGACCATCGACTCGAAGGTCCTCCACAACGATGTCCACCTGCTGCGAGTCGACCTGGCTGAAGCTGGTACGAAGTCGGTTCTCTTCGGCGGCTGACAGCCCTGGGCGCACGGATCGGAAGAGATCGACATTCTTGGTTTCGATCGCCCGCTCGTACGTGCGAAGGACACCTCGTATCAACGCATCATCTGATTCGACGGGTGACGTCGGCGGAATTGTCGATGGCGTCGATGGTAACGGCGTCGGTGGAGCAGACGCGGTGCGTGGCGGTGGTTGTGCCGCGGGCGTTTCGGCTGCCGGATTCGGCTGCGGCTGTGCGACCACGGGTGCGGGCGTCTGAGCCGGCGGCGTCTCCGTTGTCTGCGGTGGTGGTGGCAATGCCGGACTCGCAGATGGCGTCGGCGTCGTCCCCGTGACCGCACCGGGAGCGGGAATATTCGCGGGTGGCCTTTGGGGTGCTGGTGGCACGACCGGCTGCGACGCCTGCGGCCGCGGTTCTGTCGTCGTCCGCGCCGGTTGTGGCTGTGGCTGCGGTGTCGGACGCGTCGTTGGTGCTGTGTCCTGCGGCTTTGGTGCAACCGGCGGCGATGCGGGTTCAGGCGACGTGACTGTTGGCGCCGGCGGCGTTGTGCTCGGCTGCACGGGTGGCACAACTGGTGTTTGCGACGGAGCCGGACCGACAGCTACATGTGACGCCGTATCCGACCAGAGATTGAAGCCCGCGAATGCAAGCGCAATCACCACGAGTGCGCCAACGCCCAGCCAGAGCCACGACCGGCCCCGTGCCGGTGCGGCTTCGGTCGCCGGTGTCGACCGCCGCTCCGCAGCTGGAGTCACTTGAGTGCGAGACGCGGCGACGAGCGAGCCCGATTCGAGATCGCGCCGAATGCGTTTGAGCTCGGCCTCGAGATCAGACGCGTGCTGATGTCGAAGCTCGCGGTCCTTCTCGAGCGCGGTGACGATCAATGCTTCGAGCCGCGGCGGGATCGATGGGTTGATGTGTGTGATCGGGTGCGGCGTGCGATTCAGAATCGCGTCGAAGACGATTGCCTGTGTGCTCCCGCCGAACGCCTGAATTCCCGTCGCCATTTCATAGAGCACCACACCAAGCGAGAAGAGGTCGGTGCGTGTATCGACATCTTCACCGCGTGCCTGCTCCGGCGACATATACGAGACCGTCCCCAGCGCCGATCCGGGCATCGTCAGATCGCGATGCGTGCTCGCGCTGAGCGCGCGCGTCGCGGCGCCGCTCGAGATCGGTCCGGCAGACTGCGCAAGCTTCGCGAGACCGAAGTCGAGAATCTTCGTGCGGTTCTTGTCGCCGATAAAAATGTTCGACGGCTTGATGTCGCGATGGATGATCCCTTGCGCATGCGCAGCGTCGAGCGCATCGGCGAGCTGGATGGCAATGTCGAGAAGGTCCTGAACTTTCAGTGGTCCGCGGTTGATGCGATCGCGGAGGCTCTCGCCCTTGAGCGCCTCCATCACGATGTACGGCGTGCCCTGGTCATCGCCGATATCGAAAATGGCGCAGATGCCCGGATGGCTTAACGAGCTGGCGGCTCGCGCCTCGACGCGGAATCGCTCGAGCGCCTGATGGCTCGCCGCGGACTCAGGCGGAAGAAACTTCAGCGCGACCTGTCGGCCCAGGCGTTCGTCTTCGGCTAGATACACGACACCCATGCCGCCGGATCCGAGGGAGCTCAGCACGCGATAGTGCGAGATCGCGCGGCCAATCATTCAGCATGCTCCGAAGAGGGACGCATGTCGTGCAGCCTCCGAGGATGGCGCAAGTCTTGACCTCTGTCAAAGCTGGGGAATATCCCTAGAGGATAGGGAACCTTTACAGCCGCGCTTCTGCGGCTGCGGCTTCCGCCTCGCCCGCGGCGACGTCCACCTTGCTCAAAACCATGGCGCCCAACACGAAGAAGACGATCACCGAGAGAACCGCGGCACGGCTCGAGCCGAATAGCGCTATCGACCCGGCAAATACCGCCGGTCCGGCGATGCCGGCGAACTTCTCGAACACGGCAAAGAACCCGAAATACTCCGACGACTTGTGCTTGGGGATCATGCGTGCAAACAGCGAGCGGCTCAACGCCTGGCTGCCACCCTGGACGAGCCCGACCAGGAATGCCAGTGCGAAGAACTGCCACGTGGCCGTCATGAAATATCCAAGCACGCTGATGAAAACGTAGACGGTCAGCGCAGCGAACAAAGCGGTCTTCGCGCCGATACGTCCCGCCACCGCGCCGAACGCAAAAGAACACGGCACGCCGACGAATTGGACCAGGACAAACGCGGCAATCTGTGCGTTCCGATCGATACCAATCTCGATGCCGTAAATCGACGACATCCGGATGATGGTCTGGATACCGTCGTTGTAGAGCAGGAATGCCAGGAGCATGAGAAACGCATTCCGGCTTCGACGCAGATCCTGCAGCGTCGCCCATGCCGCGACGATGCCACCGCGAATCTGCGAGAGGATGCTGTCGCCCAAATCGCCAAGGCGCACGGCCGGTTCGGGCACGCGCCTGAACAATGGAATCGAAAAGACCAGCCACCAGACACCCACACTGACCAGCGATAGTTTCAATGCCGCGACAACGTCGGCCAGACCGAACGTCGCCGGAAACAGAATCCATGCGAGATTCACCAGCAGCAGGACGCCGCCGCCGATAAAGCCGATGGCAAACCCGGCTGTCGAGACACGGTCGAGCTCGTCTGGTTCGGCCAGATGCGGCAGCAGCGAGTCGTAGAACACCAACGTCGATGCGACGCCAATATTCGAGATGATGAACAGCGCGAGTGCGTACTGCCATTCGCCCCGTCCTATGGTGCCCATCAACAGCGTCGCGATGACGCCAATCACGAGGAAGACCGCCAGCATCCTCTTCTTCAGCGGACGGTGATCCGCGATGGCACCTAGAACTGGTGCCATGAGGGCGACGATCGTTACAGCGAAAGTCGTGCCCCAGGCGAAACGTGACGTCGCGACCTCGGGCGGAAGCCCGGCCGCGGCGTACTCGCTGAAGAACGGCGGAAACACGGCCACGATGACGGTGGTCCAGAACGCCGAATTCGCCCAGTCGTACATCGCCCAGGCGCGGAGCTCCGGCCGGCCTAACCCGAGCCGTGTCAAGAGTGCGGCCATTCAGAAGGTCCTCCGCGCCACCCACTCCCGCAAGAGTGAGTCCACGACGACGTAACGGTTCGCCTCGCGAAGGAGCAGATCTTGTTTGACGAGCGCTGTCAGTGAGGTCTGTACGCTCGAGGGTCCGCCCAGTCGGTGACGGGCGCGCGTCTCGGCCGAGAGGAGCTCACGTCCGTCCTGCAAGACCACTGCTCGGAGAGCGCCGCGCTGGGCCAAGGTGAGTCGCTGCCAGATGGCCTCGAAGATCGTTTCCTGCTCGGCCAGCAGCCGCGCGAGCGTCGCATGCAGGTTGTCGAGTGTTGCCCGTCGTCCACTCGCGTTGCGAATGTCATCCCACGTTTCGTGCGCGAGCCGTTGGACGTCGTAGGGAAGATTGCCTGCGAGATCGACAATTGCCGTGCCCAAGCCAGGTTCCGCGCGAATCCCGCTCTTGCCGAATCGCGCTTCAATAAACGTCGCGAATACGTCTGACGGGATCTTGTCGAGACGCATGACTGGACCGGCCTTATAGAACGGCCGCTTTGGTCCAATCATCTTTTCCATGAGGCTCGGCTCCGATCCGGCGAAGACGTAGCCGACGGTGCGTTGATGCTGCGCGGCGGCGCGCAGCGCGTGCTCCACGCTGCCGCCGTTGAATGCGTCGATTGCCTGGAACTCGTCGAGCGCCACGATGACGGTGCGCTTCCGTTCGGTGGCCAGCTGACCGGGCAGCGCGAAGACTTCGTTGGCCAGGCGATTCACGTCGCGTTCGCTGTGCACCATCGGGAACGACACCGCGATCTTGCCCGACCCGGTCATCCCCGGCTCATATCGAACCTCAGGCCGCGTCGAGCTGATCACCGACGTGAGCCAATTGCGTGCGCGCTCCCACCGTGTCTCGACACTGGCGAGCGCGCGGGCATAGCCCTCGAGAAATGCCAGGTAGGAACTGTAGCTGCTGACCGTGACGTCGACGGCGAGCGCCCCGTGCCGGGTGGCGGCCCGCAGCGCCTGCCTGACCAGCGACGACTTGCCGTACCGGCGCGGCGAAATGAGGAAGACCTTCTGGCCGGCAGAGAGGTCCTCGACGAGACGCTCCAGCTCAGTCTCGCGATCGACGAACGCCTCGACGGGCACGACTTCGCCGTAGACAAACGGATTCTGCATTGGACGCTATCCGGGTGGTTACGTCGGTCAACGTAACGGTTACGCTAATTAACGTAACACACGATGGCTTCCCCCGACTGCTCTCCGCCTGCGCTAGACTCACCCCCATGACGCGGGAGAATGGCGGTCCCGACGCCTCGGCCTCCGAGGTCGACAGGCTGCTCGCTGAAGTTGAACATCTCCGCCAACGTCTGGCGACGTTCAAGGAGAAAAAGCAGCATCTCGAGCGATGCCTCGAAGCCCGCGACGCCCGAATTGCCGAGCTGCTCGCCGCGCGCCGGGTGGAGCGCGAACACAGTCGGGTGGATTACACGCGGCGTCTGCTCAGCCGCAAGGGCCATCCCCGGCTCACGCCCGATCAGCTGAGGCGGGTTGAGAGCGAGCTTGCCGCCGCCGGCCGCGAGGACGTGATCGCCTTGTTTCCCGATGATCCGCTTCTCGCCAATTTCGTCTTGAATGTCTGGGAATGGGCGCACGGCCTCACGCAGTTGGCGAGCCTGCCCTGGAACATCTCGCTTCCGATCTCGGACGTCTGCAATGCACGCTGCACGTTCTGTACATCGTGGCTCGATGGGCACCAGCAATTGACGCTGGAGCAGCTGGATCGATTCGCGCCGGTCCTGCGTACCGCCGTCTACGTCGGCCTCGTCGGACACGGCGAGCCCCTGTCGCATCCGCACCTCGGCGCGATCGCGGATCGGCTCGCTGAATACCTCGATCCGAGAGCGTCCTCGTACACCATCACCAACGGTGTGTATCTCGCGAAGTGGCTCGAACGCCTGGATCACCTGCGGCTGAGTACGATTTCGTGCAGTCTCAACGCCGCCACCCCGGCGACGCACGATGTGGTGATGGGACTCGGCACGGATGCGTTTCCGCGGATCGTGGAGACGCTGCGTCTGGTTGCTGCCGGGCAGGCGACGGCAAAGCCAATCGCCGTCACCATCACCCTGGTCGTCACGCGACAGAACCTTCACGAGATTCCGGCGTTCATCGAACTGGGCAACGCGATCGGATCAACCTCGATTCGCCTCCGCACGTTATTGCCACAGCCTGACGTCGTTCAGGGCCTCAACTACCACGACCTGCCGCCCTACTTGCATCCAGATTTTCAGCGACTGCAGGCGAACGCGATCGCTGCGATGCATGACTCCACAGTGCCGGTGCACGGAGAGCCGGACACCTGGTCGATCCCGATTTTTCCCGAGCCGGTGGCGCAACGACTCGCGTCGTCGTCTCCGATGTTCATCTCACGTCGCGATGCGATTCGCGATGCGGCGTCGCGCGTGAGCAGGAGCACGGTCTACTGGGCAACAGTGCGACCCGCGCAAGGGGAGCGCCACCCCGATGCGCCCGGCGATGAACTGAAGGACGCGTCGAATCCGCTTGGACGCCAGCCGCCCTTCCGTTGTCGTGCCGTCTACAACAATCTGTACGTCAACGAACTGTTCCTGCGCGTGGCGCCGTGTTGCTACATGACCCAGACGCCCGGCCACGACGAAATCCGGTTGATGGACATGGGCGGGATCGTCGAGGCATGGAATGCGACGTCGCTCCAGGAGCTGCGCAGCCGTCTCGCGAATGGGCCCTTGTACGGCGCATGCGAACGATGTCCAGCCGAATGGTAGACGCGCGGTCGGCCGCCAACCACCATCGCTAACGACCAACCACTAACCGCGCTCGAGCGGCAGCTGCCCCGTATAGACGGCCATACCGACGACGGCGTCGACGCCGGCGGCGTCGAGCCGGTCGATCTCGTCCCAGGTGGTGATGCCGCCGGCCGCGGTTACGCGGCGGGAGGTCGCGCGCCGTACAGCCATGATCGCGTCCATGTCAGTGCCCTGCATCAGCCCCTCTTTATCCACGTGCGTGTAGAGGAACTCGTCGCAGTACGACTCGAGAGCGCGCACCGCGTCTACGGCGGTGATGGGCAGCGCGGTTTTCCAGCCGTGGATCACCACCTGTCCGCCTCGACTGTCTACTGCCGCAATCACGCGCTCGGCTCCGACGGCTTCGGCGAGCGAGCGGGCAAACGCCACATCAACGACACCGTCGCGGAACAGCGCGGAGCCGGCAATCACCGCGTGTGCTCCGGAGCCCAGCACCTCACGAGCGCGCTCGACGCTGCGGATGCCACCACCGACTCGGCACGGTAGTCGTCCGCAGATGTCGCGAACAATTGCCGCGTTGTCGCCACGGCCTCGGGCTGCGTCGAGGTCGATCAGTTGCACGCGTGGAAAGCGCGAGAACCGCTGGATCCACGGCTCCGCATCCGGCGCTTCAATCGCAAGCTTCTCACCCTGCACCAACTGGACGACGTGGCCGTTCTGGAGATCGATTGACGGAATCAGCATGTCAGAGACGAACCGGGATCCCGTGAATGCGGAGATGACGCTTCAAGTCGGTCACACTCGACTCGGCGTAGTGAAAGATCGACGCGGCCAGCGCCGCATCGGCGTGCCCCGCAGTAAAGACATCCGTGAAGTGATCGAACGTGCCAGCACCGCCTGATGCGATCACGGGAATGTCCACCGCATCAGAGACGGCGGCGGTCATCTCGCAATCGAATCCAGCCTTGGTTCCGTCGCGATCCATCGATGTCAGCAGGATCTCGCCGGCGCCGCGCGATTCAGCTTCGTGCGCCCACGCGACGGCATCTCGCGCCGCGTCCGTTGTGCCGCTTCTGACATACACGGCGAAGTCGTTGTCGCGGCGCTTCGCGTCGATCGCGACGATCACCGCCTGGCTGCCGTATCGCTTCGCCAGCGTCGTGATCAGCTCCGGGTTGCGCAGCGCCGCGGTGTTGAGGCTCACTTTGTCGGCACCCGCCTCGACCGCGGCAGCGGCGTCATCTTCGGAGCGAATACCACCACCCACCGTCAGTGGAAGAAAGATCTCCTGCGCGACGGCGTGAATGGTACGGGCGAATGCCTGGCGTTTCTCCAGTGTCGCAGTGATGTCCAGGATCACGACTTCGTCAATGCCCTCGACGTTGTAGCGCCGCGCGAGCTCGCCGGGGTCGCCGGCGTGACGCAGTTGCTGGAACTGAACGCCCTTCACGACCTGACCGTCGCGAACGTCGAGGCACGCGATGATGCGCTTGGTCAGCATCAGACCTGCGCGCCCCCACCCGCGATCTCGAGGAAGTTGCGGAGGATCTGCAGACCCGCGTCTCCGGACTTCTCGGGATGGAACTGCACGCCGAAGATGTTGTCGCGCTCGACCGCGGCCGCGAAGGTGTTCGCGTGCGTCGTGGCCGCGATGCATTCGGTCGTGACGGGCGCCGCGTACGAGTGCGTGAAGTACACCTGCGCGCCGCTATCGAGCCCGCGCAACAAGCGTGCATTGCGCGTAAAGTCCAGGGCATTCCAGCCAACGTGCGGGACCTTCAGCCGTTTCTCGGCATCGCCGTCGAGCCGCGCGATACGGCCCTTCATGACGCCGAGTCCTGCCACGCCAGGTGCCTCCTCGCTGCCCTCGAACAGCCACTGCATGCCGACGCAGATGCCGAACAGCGGCGTACCGTCACGTGCGGCGTCGCCGATCGTCTGGCGCCATTCCTCATCCAGTGCGCTCGTCGCCGCGAAGTGGCCGACGCCGGGAACGATGACGGCACGGGCGTCTCTCAACTCGGACGGCCGTTCAGGCGTCATGAACTCCGCGCCCAGGGCCGACAGTGCCTTTCGCACCGACGTGAGATTGCCGGCGCCGTAGTCAACGAGCGCAATCACAACAACCCCTTCGTGCTTGGCAGCATCTTCGCAAGCCGTTTGTCCTTCGCGCAGGCGACACGGAGCGCCCGCGCAAACGCCTTGAACACCGCCTCAATGTGATGGTGGCTCGAACGCCCGTACAGCACTTTGGCGTGGACGTTGGCGCGCGCGCCCATGGCGAAGCCGTCGAAGAAATCGTGGACCAGCTCGCTCTGCAGATCGCCCACCATTCGCACTTTCACCTTGAGATCGACGACGGCGTGCGGGCGGCCACTCAGATCGACGGCGACGACGGCGAGCGTTTCATCCATCGGCATGACGAAATAGCCGGCGCGGTTGATGCCCTTGCGATCGCCGAGTGCCTTGAGCAGCGATTCGCCGAGCACGATGCCGACGTCTTCGACCGTGTGGTGTTGATCGACGTCGAGATCGCCCGTCGCCTTCAGCGTCAGATCGAAACCGCCGTGACGCGTGAACAGCTCGAGCATGTGGTCGAAGAATCGGATGCCGGTGCGGACGTCGTAGCGGCCGCTGCCATCGATCGACAATGCGCCTCGGATCTGTGTCTCCGTCGTCTCGCGATTGAATATCGCCGTTCGACTCATCGCGGCCTCCCCGCGGCAACCGATTCGAGCGCCTCGATGGCCGCTGCGGTGTGGTCGAGCATGCCCGCCGTGATACGGATACAACCTGGGGTCGTCGGGTCCTTTGAACGATCGCGGACGTGAACGCCACGCGCGGCGAGTGCCTGCACCACGATCGGCACTGCGTCGCCGACCTGTACGAGAACGAAGTTGGCCGCACTGTCCCAGAAGGTCAGGCCCAATGCGCGGCACGCGTCGTACAGCCGCTTGCGCGATTCGGTGACCTGCGCGGCATAGCGCGGCAGGAATTCCGTGTCCTCCAATGCAGCGAGCGTGGCCGCCATTGCCACGCCGTTGATGTTGAAGGGCAGGGTCACGGCGCGCACAGCGTCGAGTGACTGCGGCTGTCCGATGACAACGCCGACACGCATGCCGGCAAGGCCATACGCCTTCGAGAACGTGCGGCCGATCAGCACGTTGGGATAGCGCGGCAGATCGGGCAGGAACGTCTGGCCGCCGAACTCAATGTACGCCTCGTCCACGAGGACGATCGCGTGCGGAGCAGCATCGGCAATGCGCCGAAGATCGTCGTGAGGAATCAGCTGCCCGGTCGGATTGTTCGGCGTGTTGAGGAAGATCATTTTGGTGCGCGGTGTAATCGCCGCGATCACCTCGTCCACTTGAAACACGTATCCCGGACGCGGGGGAATTCGTACCGGTGTCGCACCGACGGCAATCGTGGCGTTCGGATAGGGATCAAACGCGGGCAGCGGCACGATCGTCTCGGCGTCGTGCGCACGCGTGCGAGCGATATGGCCAACCGCGGCCATCAGGATGCCTTCGTCAAGGCCGTTGGTCAGCAGCACCCAGTCCGGATCGACATTGAAGTGCGCGGCACACGCATGCACCAGCGCGGTGTACGAGGGATAGGTCGCCACATCGCTCGTCTGCACGCGGCGAATCGCCTCGAGCACTCGCTGTGAGCAGCCGCCGGTGTTTTCGTTGAGATGCAGCCGAAGCCCGTCGCCAGGATCCGGATAGCCTTGAATAGTCATGATCTTCCAGGCGCGTCTGAAGACGCGCCTCTACGCAATCGCACGGCGATGGATTCGGCGTGCGCCGTCAAGCCCTCCGCCGTCGCGAGGTCGATAACTGCGGGTCCGATCTGCTTCAGTCCCTTCTGCGTCAGCCGTTGAACGGTGATCTGCCGGACGAAGTCAGCCGCGGACAATCCGCCGCGAACGCGAGCGGCTCCGGCTGTTGGCAGCACGTGGTTCGACCCGATCGCATAGTCGCCAGCAACCTGCGCCGACCACGGGCCGACGAAGAGTGAACCGGCACAGCGCACCTTCGCCGCCATAATGTCGTCATCGACCACGAGATGCTCTGCGGCCGCTTCGTTGGCCAACGCAATGGCCTCGGACTTCGAACGCGCCACGATGATTCCGCCGTGGCTGCGAATCGATTCAGCCGCTGGACCAGTCGGAGGCATTGCCGCATCCACCGCGACGCCAACCTGATTGGCCAGCGCACGGCTCGTCGTAATCAGCACGGCTCGCGCGTCGGGATCGTGTTCGGCCTGCGCGATCAGATCCGCGGCGATCCACGCAGCTGGCCCCTTCGTGGCGACGATGACGATCTCGGTGGGACCGGCGTAGAAATCGATGCCGCAGTCGCCGGCAATCTGCGCTTTGGCTGCGGCGACGTAACGGTTGCCGGGCCCGACGATCTTGTCGACGCAAGGAACGGAGTCGGTGCCGTAGGCCAGTGCCGCGATCGCTTGTGCACCGCCGATGCGGAAGAATCGCGAGACGCCGGCCTCGAGTGCCGCCGCCATGACGACGGCGTCTGGCTTCGGGCACACGGCGATGACGTCTTTGACCCCGGCAACCGTCGCAGGGATCGCCGTCATCAGTACCGTTGACGGCAGGGGATAGCGGCCGCCAGGCACGTAGCAGCCCACGCGATCGAGCGGCACGATACGTTGCTCGACGGTGAGGCCGGCGCCGATTCGCGCCTTCCATCCGCGCGGGACCTGCCGCTTCGCCACAGCGCGGATGTTCTTCGCGGCGATGCGAATGGCGTTTCGCACGCGTGCGGGAACGGTTTTCGCAGCGGCTTGCATCTCCTTCCGGGAGATCTCAATCGGTCCCTCGAGACGATCGAACTCACGCGCGTAGCGGAGTAGGGCAGGCTCGCCGTTGGTCCGGACGTCGGCGACGATCTGCGCGGCACGCTGTTCGGTCTCGCCGTCGCGATCGCGCTCCGGCCAGAGCAGCGTCTTTACTGCCGCTGTGTCACTCGCATCAACGATCTTGATCATGTTCCTCACGGCGGGTCCAACGAACAGGACCCGCCCTACGCCGGTCCAGAACGGGCCTACACCACGATTTTGTTCAACGGGTACTCGACGATGCCCTGACCGCCCGCCGCCTTGAGCTTCGGGATCAGGTCGCGCACCCTGCGCTCCTCGATGATCGTGTTCACCGCGACCCACTCGGCGTCGCTCAGCGAGGAGATCGTCGGCCGCTGTAGCGCCGGCAACAGCGACAAGACGTTGTCGAGATCCGCGCGCAGCACGTTCAGCATCAGCCCGACGCGGCCCTGCGCTTCGATCGCCGCGCGCAGCAGCAGCGCGATGTTTTCGATCTTGGTGCGCTTCCACGCGTCGCTGAGCGCCTGTTCGTTGGCGATGAGTTGCGTGTTCGACTCCATGATCGTGTCGAGGATCCGCAGTCGATTCGCGCGCAGCGTCGATCCGGTTTCCGTGGCCTCGACGATCGCATCGGCGAGTACCGGCGGCTTGACCTCGGTCGCGCCCCACGAGAACTCGACGCGCTTCACCTTGACGCCGATGTTGTCGAAGTAGTGCTTCGTCACCTGGACGAGCTCAGTGGCGATGACCGCGCCGTTGAAATCCTGCGGTGACTTGAAGCGCGAATCTTCGGGAGCCGCCAGGACCCAGCGCACCTTGCCAAAACTCTGCTTCGAGTACACCAAGTCGGCGAGGCTCGTCACGCATGTGTGCGCGTCTCTGCCGTAGCGATGTTCGGCGACCCAGTCGAGGCCGGTCAGGCCGGCGTCGAGCACGCCCTCACAGACGTAGCGCGTCATCTCCTGCGCGCGGATCAGCATGCACTCGATCTCGGGATCGTCGATCGACGGGAAATACGAGCGGGTGTTGACGTAGATGTTGAATCCGGCGCGCGCGAAGAGCTGAATCGTCGCGTCCTGGAGTGACCCCTTGGGGAGGCCGAGCTTCAGCTTCATGGAATCGTGATCCCTTCCGCGCGCTTGTTGAAGCAGGTGCGTTCACCGGTGTGACAGACGTTGCCGTCGCCCAGCCGCTCGGCTTTCACCAGCAGCGTGTCGTCGTCGCAGTCGATCAGGATGTCGCGGACCGCCAGCTTGTTCCCTGACGTCTCGCCTTTCGTCCACAGTGTGTTTCGCGTGCGGCTGTAGAAGGTCACGTAGCCGGTGCGGCGGGTGACGTCCCAGGCGTCGGTGTTCATGAAGCCAACCATCAACACCTCGCCACTGACGTGGTCCTGCACCACCGCGGGAATCAGTCCGTCAAGTTTTGTGAAGTCCATACGAGAACTCCGAATCCTTCCAGGTTCCATGTTCCTGGTTCCGTACAACAAAAAACCCCGCCTTGTGTTCCGGCGGGGTTGCGTGGGTCGCGAAAACCGTTGAATGCGTTCAGTCCAATCGCGCGCGCAATCCTGCCGGGCCACCGTGATGGTGGTGGTGATGCGCGTGGTGGAGAACTGCGACCATGAGCCTCACAGCGTACTTCAAAAGGGCGTCAAAGCACAAATTTTAAGCCGCGTTAATCCGACACAGGCGACGTTGACACCGCGCGAACGGGTCGGTCACTCTTGAGGTCCCATGAGAGTGATGCTGTCCGCGCTGGTGCTCGTCGCCGCGCTCGGTGCCGCTGGCTGCAAGCAGGGCGACGGTGCGCTGCCTGCGAAAACGAATGACGTCCCCAATCGTCTCGGCGATCTTCAGCGAGACCTCGCCGCGGTCGTCGGCGGTGAACAGCAAGCCATTCAGGATCTGAGCGACGATCTGCTGGTGTTCACGGACGAACCCGAAGGGCAGAAGGCCACCAAAGCCTTGGCGATGACCGTGTCCACGATGCTCGTCAAGCGGCCGGTGAATGACGAGACGCAAGCCAAAATCGTCAACCTGATGTGGACGGCGGTGGCGGCGCGTGAATTGAGTGAGCGTCAGGTGGACGGGCTCAAGGACGATTTGCGGAATACGCTGCTGGCGGTGGGGGTGACACAGCCGGACGCGAATCTCGCGGCCGGCCGTGTCGGTGACGTGCAGAACGCAGTGACGCTGCGAACGCGCCGCTGGTACGAACGATACTAACTACGAGGTCCGGCTAAAGCCGGACACGACATCTACTTCGCGAC
>Ga0310810_10001121_pt1 | contig 27473 bp, 21 predicted proteins | sample NCmetagenome_FD_207641 | JGI IMG/M metagenome (GOLD analysis project Ga0310810, IMG submission 207641) | Soil microbial communities from experimental microcosm in Duke University, North Carolina, United States - NC | ecosystem: Engineered > Artificial ecosystem > Soil microcosm > Unclassified ...
AAACGTGGGCCGCGGATCGGCAGCCGGAGGCGCATTTTTTCCGCGCCGACCTCGGGGCCCGCCAGCGTCAGCACCCTGCCCGGCCGCACCGTCAACAGCGAGATCTCCGCTGCCCGCTCACCATTGACCTCCAAACACCCAATTCCCAACTTCCAAGGGAACCATTGGAAGTGGGGAGTTGGAAGTCCGGAGTCGTCTATTTCGTCTTCGACAGCTCTTCTTCGATCATCGCGGCGAAGGTTTCGTAGGGCTGTGCACCCGACAACACACGGCCGTTGATGTAGATCGTCGGCGTCGAATTGACGCCAAGCCGTGAGCCTTCTGCCACGCCGTCCCGCACCCGTTCCCCGTACTTCGAGGAATCCAGGCAGGTGGCGAACGCGGCCGCATCGAGGCCGAGGTCGGCCGCGTGCTTCTTCAGATCGTTCGGCTGGAGCGCCTGCTGATTGGCAAACAGCCGGTCGTGGTACTCCCAGAATTTGCCCTGGTCGGCGGCACAGTGCCCGGCCTCACCTGCCTTGAACGCCTGCGGGTGAATCTGCGTAAGTGGAAAGTCCTTCCATACGACACGCACTTTGTCGCCGTACTTCTGCTGCACCTGTTTGAGTGTGGGAGACACGCGCTGGCAGAAGGGGCACTGGAAATCCGAGAACTCCACGAGCGTGACCGGCGCAGACGCCGGCCCGATCGACGGGTCGTCCGCCGCCAATTCGATCGTGTGGCGAGGAGCATCGAAGAGGACGCGCACTTCCGGACCCGCCTTCCGCAGATCGGCGATGAGCGATCCACGGGCGGCCTCGCCTTGTTGCTCCTGCAGAAACCGGCGGATGGCGGGCGACATCACTTCGAGCGATCGCCCCTGCATCTGATTGATGTTCGACTGATAAAACGTCACGACGTCTGACTCGCTCACCTCTTTGGTGCGCGCCTTCACCTCGGCCTCTTCGTAGGCCGCGGGCGTCATCTTCTTCGCCTTCGCGGCCTCGGCGATCAGCATGTCGGCGACGATGGCGTCGAGGGCCGAGCGCTTGCCGTCGTACATCTTCTGGGCGGCCTCGTTATGGCCTGCCGGATCGAGCGCCAGCCAGCGATCGTCGAGCTCCTTCGCGGTCACGACGTGGTCGCCGACCCGCGCGACGGCTTCAGTGCCCGACGCCTGCTGGGCGGGCGCCGGCGAACACGCAAACAACGACACGGCTGCGGCCAGAAAGAGCGCTCTCTTCATGAAGTCGATCATACTTGGGCCACCGGCTCCAGGCTACAGGCGACCACTGCTGGCTGTGCCGCCGTAGACAATTCCGTGCTGAGTGTGATCAGGATTACCGCCCCTGGGAATTCGGCGTCTGGGGATCAGGCGTTTGGGAGGCGGGAGGTGCGTCAACCAGCTCCTCACTGGTCGTGACCTGGAATCGCCGAAAGCGCGAGTAGGTGGCCAGGCCATAGACCTCCATCGGATCGCGCGGCCGGCGATATCGCTCTTCCATGCGCGCCGGCGCGAACATGCCGATGCCCTCGTCTTTCTCGTAGGTCACGGTGATGTGCGCCTCCACGCCCGTGTCCACGGCGTCGAGCTGCGAGCGCAGAACCGTGCCATCGCTCTCCCTGACCCAGAAGCGTCCGTTGACCGGGAGATCGCGTCCTCCAGTGGTCGCGACGAACGTCGGACGGGTCTTCTCTCGAAACTCGATCGCCACGCCAGGGTCCGATTCGTCGCGCTTGCCCAGCTTGAACTCGAACCGATGGCGGTGGCGCTCGGTCAGGAACGCGAGCGGCAATGTCGGCGTGTTGATATTGCGGTTGATGTTGCCGATGTTGTAGCGCGCGCCTTCGTCCATGATGGCGCGCGCCTGGTCGATCGCATTGCGCCCGCCCTTCAGGAAAATCGTCGAGAGCCGCTCTTCACGATCCCGAACGCGTTTGCCATCACGCTCGAACACGTCGCGAAACGGGAGCCAGCCCTCGCCCTCGACTTCGACGAGGAGGAAGTCGGAGACGAGCGTCGTCTCCTGCGGACCTCCGCCGCCACGCTGCTGCACGCTGGTGCCGCCGGGAATCGCGATGCGACGAAGCTTCTGCTCGTAGCGTTCCTCGGACACGACCGACCCAAAGGTCTTTTGAAAACGTTCGACGTAGCCGGACGCGCGGTCCACGAGGGCCTGCAGGTCGACCTGAGCGGACGCGGCGTTCGCAACTGTGACGACGAACGCAGCGGCAAGGACGACCCGGCGCGTCATCGTGAAACCGGCGCGCGGCCGGATCTGGAGATCATCGACCCGAGAAGCGCACGCGGATGCCGCCGTTGACGAGGCGCGGAGTTCCGGTCGTCGTCGGCAGGAGCATGACGTAGTACTCCTGGTCGAAGAGGTTCTGCACACCGAAGAAGACTTCGATGTTGCGGCCGAAGTCGCGCAACGCGCTGAAGTCGAGCACGCCGTACGGCGGGAGTCCAGGCTCGGTCTCGCCCGGCTTCGTTCGTTGGTTCAGGTCATCGTCGTACTGGCGGCCGAAGAACGTGCCGGTCGCCGCCACGGTGAGATAGCGCGGGTTGGTGTAGGTCACGCCGACGGAGCCACGATGCTTCGGCACCTGCGGAAGGTAGAGGCCCACGAGCGCCGGGTTGGCGTCGAACTCGGTCACCTTCGCGTCGTTGAAGAGATAGCCGCCGGTGACGCGGATCGACGAGCTGAGGCGAGCCTCGGCGTCGGTCTGCCATCCGCGGATGCGGGTTTGTCCGAGGTTCTGGCGTTGCTGCAGGTTCGTGCTGATCGTGACATTCGAAACCGGGTTCTTGACCGTGTTGTCATACCAGGTCGAGCGGATCGACGTGTTGCGCGTCGTCTCGATCCTGACACCGGCCTCGCCGCCGAAGAGGCGCTCGGGCCCGAGGTTCTCGTTGGCGAGCGTGCGCACCAGACCGACACTGAACTGGCGATAGAGCTCGTTCAGCGTCGGCGCGCGGAAGCCCCAACCGATGTCCCCCCACACCGACACGCGATCCGAGAGGCGATAGAGGACCGCTCCGCGAGGGCTGACGACCGTGTCGTCGCGATCCTCGAGCGAGGGCCGGTTTCCCGCGCTCGGCAACCCGGTTGACACGTTGTTCTCGAGAATGTGGCCGTCCCGGTTCTGCCAGCTGTCGACGCGCGCGCTCAACGTCACCACCAGGTTGTTCAGGGTGACCACATCCTGGAGGAACGCACCAAAGCTGTTCTGCGACCCACCCGAGTTGCGGCGCAATGACAACGTTGCCGGCGCCGTCGGGGGGACGATCGGTGCGCCAGGGGTGGCGATGTAGACGTCCTCGAGGCTGTCGCCATCGACATGACGCCAGTCGAAGCCCGAGCCGAAGAAGTTCTTCGTGCCGATGGGCCTCGACCACTGCACCATCGTGCCGATGGCCGTCGTCGGCACGTTCTGATCGGTAGCGAGACGGACAATGCTTCGTGACGCCACGGTTGCACTCGGCGCAGTCACGGCGAGGAACGTACTGTGAAATGTGCTGTCGTCTCCGAAGACCGTGGCCTGCAGATCGCTCTGGTCCGGCATCCTGACGCGTACGCCGCCAGACAGCGCGGTCCACTTCGTGTCGTTGACCTCGCCCACCTTGCCGTTCACGCGATCTTCGGTGAAGTAGCCGCCGCGGAAGAACAGGTTGACCCGATCGTTGGCGCGGTAGTCCACCTTGCCATTGAAGTTGCCGAAATTCACCTGCGCGTTATTGTCGATAATCCCGCGTTCGGCAGCGGCCACGATCGGGAAGCCGTCGGTGTCGAACCCGCTTGCCTCGACCGCGATACCGAGCTTGCCGTAGACGTCGCTCGCGAAGACGTCGGCCTTTGGCGTGTTGTGGTTCCCATACTGTGTCTTCAGCTCGAGTTGCCGGCGGCCTGCACGCGTTGGGATGATATTGATCACGCCGCCCATGCCGTAATTGCCGTACAGGCTCGAGCTCGATCCGTCGATCACTTCGATCCGATCGACGCTCTCCATCGGCACACGCGTCCAGTACACCCATCCACCGAAGGGATCGTTGAACGGCACACCGTCCACGAGTACCAGCGTGCGGCTGACGCCGCTCGGGCCGATACCGCGCAACGAAACGCCTTGCGAAGTCGGATGTGACGACAGGCTGCTGCTGCGGCGGAACAGACTGAATGTCGGCACCTGCCTCAGCACGTCATCGACGACTACCGCCGGCGACTGGCGGATCGTTTCCTTTTCGACGATGTTGGCGCTGACCGGAACTTCGCCGAGCGTCTTCTCGCTTCGTGTCGGCGTGACCGTCACCGTCTCGAAGAGACCGGCGATCTTCAACACGACGCTGAGTTCGTTCGACGGCGTCATCGGCCCGGACCATTCAGCGAATCCGCCCGCGCGGACGACCAGGGTCAGGTTGTCGCCAAGAAGGCCGGTCAACGAGAATCGGCCGTCTGGGCCGGTCACTGCCTGCTGCTCGGGGCCGCTGGCGCCCGTCACGGTGACCGATGCACCCGAGATCGCCCCACCCGCCTCATCCCGGACGATTCCCGACACCGCGGATTGCGCGGCCGCACCCGTTGCGAGAGCGAGAGAAAAAATGAGAACCAAGGCTGTTCGCATGACGGGAATATTAGCGCGTAAACGGCCTCCTGTTCGTTTTGCGGCCTGGAGAGAGGATGGGGAATGTGTGACAGCGGATGCCTGCTTCGCGCACCTCGTGCGCGCATCGCACCGACGGTGCTAAGCTCCCTTCATGGGACTCAAACGGCCATTTCTGGCCTGTGCAATCGTGGTCCTGGCAGGCGCGGCGCTTCTCGCCCAGCAGGCTACGTTCAAGGCGGGCACCAGCATCGTCGCGGTGCTGTCCACGGTGATCGACTCGCAGGGCCGGCTGGTACCGGACCTCGAGAAAGAGGACTTCTCGATCCTGGACAACGGGAAACCGCAGGAGATCACCTTCTTCCAGGATGAAACGCAGCCCTTCACCGTCGTGGTGATGCTGGACTTCAGCGCGAGCATGACCGCCAACCTGGGTCTGCTCAAGGCCGCCGCCGAGCAATTCGTGCTGCGCATGCTTCCAGCGGACAAGGGGCAGGTCGGGGCCTTCGCCGACCGAATCGAGTTCAGCGGGAAGTTCACGAGCGATCGGGACGACCTGATTCGCTCGCTCAAGGATCTGCAGTTCGGCAACCCGACGCGTCTCTACGACGCGATCGACGCCAGCATCGACATGCTGGAGAACATCCCGGGCCGCAAGATCGTGGTCGTGTTCACCGACGGCGACGACACGGCGAGCCGGCGTGGACAAGGGGACGTGCTCCAGAAGGCGAAGGCCAAGGAAGTGATGATTTACGCCATTGGTCTCGAATCGGAATTCTTCAACGGCGTGCGCATGCAGCGCAGCCGGCCGGATCGCGGATTGCGGAAGCTGGCCGACGAGACCGGCGGCGGCTACTTCGAGCTGAAGAAAACCGACGACCTCGCGCCAACGTTCACGCGCGTCGCACAGGAGTTGCACAGTTTGTACGCGCTCGGATTCACGCCGGCAGTGCTGGACGGCAAGGAGCACAAGCTGGACGTGCGTGTGAAGTCAGCCGGTGCCACGGTCCGGGCGCGCAGAACCTACATCGCCTCCGAAGAGCGTCTCTCCAGCCAATGACCGAACAGGAGTTTCGGCTGCACGCCGATCAGGCACTCGAGGGCGTGCAGCGGGCCTTGCTGCCGCTTGCCGATCAAGAGGGCTTCGAAGTCGAATTGCAGAACGGCGTGCTGCAGGTCATCTTCGAGGATCCCACGCCGGCAAAGTTCGTGGTGAGCCCGAACGCGCCTGTGCGTCAAGTCTGGCTCTCCGCGATGTCGCGCAGCTACAAACTCGCGTGGTCGCCTGAGGCGTCCGCCTTCACACTCGATGGCGAGCCGCTCGCCGGGCTCGTCGAGCGGCTTGCGCGAATGCATCTCAGCGCGTAACAAGGTCAAAGGTCAAAAGTCAAAGGCCACAAGTCAGGTTGAAGGGGCAGGGCCCTTTGGCTTCGCTTTTGACATTTGACCTTTGACTTTTGACATCGTCGAGGGCGTCACGTCTTTCTGTACGATCGCCCGAGACGCCGTCCTGCCCACATGACGATCGGTTGCGGCAAGTGACGCACGAACGATGCGATCGCACGATTGACGCGGCCGTTGATGTAGATCGGTATGCCTTCCATCACCGCATCGAACCCCTGACGTGCGACCGTTGGCGCGTTCATCCACATCCACGCGGGCAGCTTGCTGACCTGCGCGCGCGTGCCGGTGACGTCATGGAACTCGCTCAGCGTGAAACCAGGGCACACTGCCGTGACGTGCACGCCGTGCGGTCTGCCTTCGTGCGCGAGCGCTTCGGAGAATTTGATCGCGAAGGCCTTCGTCGCCGCATACAGCGTGTGTCCCGCCGGCGCCGGCACGAGACCGGCGAGCGACGCGACGTTCACGATCCGGCCGTATCGGCGTTCGATCATGCCGGGCAGCAGCCGATAGGTCAGCTCTGACACGGACATCACCATCAGGTTCAACATCGCTTCGTGACGATCCCATGGTGACGCGACATAGGTCCCGGGGACGCCGTAACCGGCGTTGTTGACCAGAGCGTCGACCGTCAGCCCGCGGGCCGCGATCTCCTGACAGAGGCGCGCTGGCGCCTCCCTGGCCGACAAGTCGCTGGTGATCGTATGGACGCGACGGCCGTACGTCTGTTCGAGCCTGGCTGCCGCCTCGCGCAGACGATCTTCGCGGCGCGCCGTGATGACCAGGTCGAAGCCGTGCGCCGCGAAGACGTCGGCAAAGGCGGCGCCGATGCCAGACGACGCGCCGGTGATGAGTGCGGTGCGAGAGGGCTCGTTCAAGTGGCGGCTCCGTGTTCCGCGTAAGATTGCTGTGTCATGACCCGATGGTTGCCGATTGGCGTCGCGATTCTGCTCGGGACGTTTGCGGCACACGCACAGTCACCGGCGCCGCGCAGCCAGTCTCCGGCCGCCAGCGGGCAGGCCGGCGCGCCAGCGCCTGAGTCGCGCAGCGCGAGCTCCAAGTCCAAACCCCGAGGCAGCAAGCGTTCGTTCTCCGTCGTCGAAGCATCCATCGACGAGATGCGGCGCGCGATGGCCCAGGGCCGCACCACGTCGCGAGACATTGTGACCCAGTCGCTCATCAGGATCGCGACCTACGAAGATCGGCTCCACGCGGCGATCACGATCAATCCGCGCGCGCTCGAGGAAGCGGACGAGCGCGATCGCGAGCGGAAGGCCGGACGCATCCGCGGTCCGCTGCACGGCATCCCAATCGCGCTCAAGGACAACATCCACACCACCGATATGCGGACGACCGGAGGTGCACTGGCATTTGCGCAGCTCGTCCCGCCCTACGAGGCGACGCTGACGAAGAACCTGCGCGACGCGGGCGCGATCATCATCGCCAAGACGGTCATGACCGAGCTGGCCAACTGGGTCTCCGACCGGATGCCGACCAACTACAACTCGGTCGCCGGGTACGCCTTCAACCCGTACGATCCGCGGCGCGATCCGCGCGAGAGCGCGGATGGCCGTCCGATCCTCGCGCCCGGCGGATCGAGCTCGGGCGTCGGCACGGCGGCGAGCTTCTGGGCCGCCAACGTCGGGAGTGAAACATCCGGCTCGATCCTCAACCCGGCGAACCAGACGATGCTGGCGGCGGTGAAGCCGACGGTCGGCCGCATCAGCCGCTACGGCGTGATTCCGATCGCCGCCGATCAGGACACGCCCGGGCCGATGGCGCGATCCGTGACCGACGCGGCGATCCTGCTCGGGGTTCTCGAGAGCGCGACGTCGGATCCCCACGATGACGCGACGCAGAAATGCGCGCCGCCGAAGGGGCGGGATTACACGCAATTCTTGAGACGCAACGGCCTCAAAGGCGCGCGCATCGGGATCCCGCGTGCCTTCTACTACGACGCGGTCGCCGGAACGCCGGAGGATCGCGGAGCGGCCGCCGGCCTCAACGACGTGCAGAAGGCCGTGATGGCGGACGCCATCCAGGTGCTGCGCGCGCAGGGCGCGACCGTGGTCGACCCCACCGACATCCCGACGGTCGTCACGAGCGATCCGGCTCGCAGCCTGCTGGTGTGGCCGGTGTGCAGTGGACCGGGCGATGCGCGGGAGCGCGACGAGGATTGCTCGGTCGTCTTCAAGTACGGCATGAAACGTGACTTCAATGCCTGGCTAGCCTCGCTCGGCGATCGCGCACCGGTCAAGACGCTCGAGGAACTGCGTCAATGGAACACGGCGCATGCCGCGGCCGGCACGCTGAAGTACGGACAGTCACAGCTCGACATCTCCGATGAGATGAACCTGGAGAGCGATCGCGCGCGCTATCTCGCCGACCGCGACAAGGACGTCACGCTGGCCGGGCGCGACGGCATCGATGCGGTGCTCACGGCCAACAAACTCGATGCGCTGCTGTTCCCAGGGAGCGTCGGGGCCGGCATCGCCGCCAAGCCGGGCTACCCGAGCGTGATCGTGCCGTTTGCGCTCGTGCCGAATACCCCTCTCATCGAGGCCGGCATCGATGCCAGGCCATCGCCCTTCGGTGTCACCTTCACCGGCACGGCATGCAGTGAGGGGCGACTGATCGAGCTCGCCTATGCGTTCGAGCAGGCGACGCGGCGACGCGTTCCGCCGCCACTGGACTAGCGCTTCGCAGTTCGACGTCGCGCCAGTCCGTGGACCAAGGACCCGTGGACCAAGGACCCGGGACCAAGGACCCGGGACCAAGGACGGGACCAAGGACCCGGGACCAGGGACCGGACCAAGGACCAAGCACGGACCAAGCACCAAGCACCACGGACCAAGTACCAGGAGACTCCGGAGCAACGCATGGCAGACAAGACGAAGTGGGAATCGCTCGTCGCAGGTGCGGGCTGTCCGCTGGACTCGCCGCGACCGCCGTCGAACGAGTACTGGGACCTGGTGGCGCCGCTCGCCGTATCGTCGCTCTATCTCACCAAGAACCAGACGTACCGCGGGCAATGCCAGCTCATTTTCGACAGCAGGCACGTCGCTCGCGTCGACCAGTTGTCGCGCCCCGAGTGGATCTCGCTCGCGGGCGACCTGTTCACGGCGCAGCAGGCGATCATGCGCGTGGTGAAGGCCGATCACGTCAACATCGAATCGCTGGGCAACGTCGTGCCGCACCTGCACTGGCACATCATCCCGCGTTACGCCGGCGATCCGATGTGGGGCGCGCCAGTCTGGCAGATCCCGCTCGACTCGATGCCGGACACGCGGCTGCCCGACGATGAGCGTGGCGCGTTGCTCGCGCTCTTGCAGAAGGCGATCGCCGGCCCGGTCACCGACATGACCGGCGTCGGTCTGACCTCGCGCTGGGTCGCCGCCAACCGTGCGCTCGAAACCGAGCACGCGTCGCCGCTCTATCGCGATCCGTTGGCGCGAGAGCTGGCCGGCGAGGCCGGGTTCGACGTGCTCTATGCGATGCGCACCGTGTCCGGCATGGGCGGCTTCAGTGGACCCGATCCCTTCCTCACGATCCGCACGCGCTACTTCGATGACGGCTTGCTCAGTGCCGTCCGCGATTCGTCGATCGATCAGGTCGTCATCCTCGCCGCCGGGATGGATGCGCGTGCGTTCCGGCTCGAGTGGCCAGAGGGCGTGCGCCTCTTCGAGATCGATCGCAACGATGTGTTCACGCACAAGGAGGCCGTTATCGAGCGGATGCACGCTCGGCCCACCTGCGATCGCCGCGTCGTCCGCCAGGACCTGGCGCAGCCCTGGACGTCGGCGCTTCGCGACGCCGGCTTCGACCCGTCGCGCAAAGCTGCCTTCCTCGCCGAAGGACTCTTGTATTACCTGGACGAGACCGCTGTCGTGTCGATGTTCGACGCCCTGCGCGGCGTTGCAGCGCCGGGGAGCTGGCTCGGTCTGGACACGATGAACCCGGAGGTCCTGACCTCGCCGTTCATGGCCACCTATCTCAAGAAACTGACCGAGCTTGGATGTCCGTGGAAATTCGGCGTCGCCGATCCCGACGCCTTTCTGGCGTCGAAGGGCTGGCAATCCAGTTCCGTGTTTCCGGGCGAGCCTGACGCGAACTATGGCCGCTGGGTGATGCCGGTGGTGCCGCGAACGATCCCGGGGATTCCGAGGACGTTTCTGATTCGTGCGACGCGCCTCGATTGAGGTAACGGAGGTTTTCGGAGGGAACGGTCAACACGGAGCAACGGAGTCACGGAGACGCCATGCCGGTGAGGCCGGCCAGTCGGCCGGCCGCTGGGATAGAACGACACTGCAATCACAAGCCATCACTCGGCGGTACACAGCTTGTGATTGTGGTGTCGTTCTATCCAAACCGCGCGAAGCGCGTCACCGGCATGACGTTCCTCCGCTGCTCCGCTTCTCCGTGCTCAACCGCTTCCTCCGCAACCCCCGCTACCTCTGGTCAGTGCTCCACCCACAACGGGCTCGCGCGCACCCTGTCGATCGTCTCGCGCTCGAATTGCTCGCGGTCGGCGCCGTGATACAGACCGCGAATGAGCGCGATTCCGTCGCTGAGCCGCCCCGAGTACATCAGGCCGAGGGCGGGCTTCAGCAGGCGGCACTTGTCGAGCCCCTCATCCCTCCCGCCCGACTCCGAGATCCACGTCTGCGCGCTATTGAGCGCCGCGGCGAGCTCATCGCGATAGCGGCTCGCGAACTTCGGAGTATCGACCACGTACGCGCCACGTGCCGCGTCGAACGAATAGATCACACGCGGGAACGGTGAGTCAGCAAACGAGCAGTAGGTGTACGCCCATCGATCGTCGCAGATGACGAACTCGCGTGTTCCGTTGCCGTCCAGATCCTCGAACTCGCCGGGTCCGCAGTTCCCGGTTTCCACCAGCAGCGCGACCCTCACGTCTTCGCCGACCGAGTACACGCCGGTCGAGTAGCAGCAATGGGCCCCGCCGGACCATGCCGACACGACCAGGTCAGGCAGACCGTCCCCGTTGATGTCAGTGCCGCTCAGGCTGGTAAAGGTGTACGCGGCCATCGTACCCGGGGTGCCCACCCCAATCACTCGCCGGGCGCCCTCGTAGACGACCGTGATGCAATCGCACACGCCAGCGGCGGACACCTCCGGCGTCGCGGAGTTGACCCAACGCTGAATCGTGAAGACGCCCGCGCTGCGCTCGTCGTGCAGGCGGTAGCCGTTCTCGGGCGCGTCGCGGGGTGTTTGCGCGAGCGCAGGGGCCGCGAACAGCAACAGCATCGCGATCACCAACCGCCGACTCATCGCCGCGCGCGTCCTCCCTTCGTGCAAAGTGATATGACGACTAGGCGAGAACTTTAGCCTGATTTCAGCCGGTCCTGAAGAGCCGCCGCTGCGTCATAGTGCCCGCGGCTTCGCACGTCAGCCCGGAAAGGGCGCAATACCCACGAGCAATACGAGGCGATCGTTGCCGGTGTTGACAACTCCGTGACTCACGTCGGCCGGCGCCCACACCACGGTTCCCTCGCCCGCGATTCGGCGCTCATCGCCGACCATGAACTCCCCCGTGCCCTCGACGACGAAGTAGAACTTGTCCTGTCCGCCGTGCACGTGCGGGTGCTGCTCCTGGCCTGGGTTCAGACAGTTGAGCCCGAGCATCAAGCGCTCGCTTCGGAAGAGCGTGGACTTGAACACCTTCGATGGATTGGCGCCGGCGTGATCGGCGTAGTGCGTGAGGTTCGACATGATCGTCATTCAATGCGGCGAACGATGAAGCATTTGAGGTAGTGCGTCTCCGGCACACCCACCAGCACAGGGTGATCGCGCCCCTGCATTCGTTTCTCCACGATGGCGATCGGGGTATGGCTGTCCACGGCGGCCTCGTGGAGGATCGCGGCGAACATCTCCTCGTTCACGTTGTAGGAACAGCTGCAGGTCACCAGATACCCGCCAGGCGTGAGCAGGCGCAGCGCGCGAAGATTGATCTCCTTGTAACCAGCGATGGCGCTCGGCACCGACGACTTGTTCTTGGCGAAGGCCGGCGGGTCGAGCACGATTGTGTCGTAGCGCTCGTTGGCTTTCTCGAGCCGGCGCAGTTCGTCGAACACGTTCGCCTCTCTCGCCGTCAGGTTGGTCACGCGGTTGGCCGTCGCGTTCGATTGGATGTGCGCGACGGCATCGGCCGAGATGTCGATCGCCTCCGCGGTATCGCAGTGGCAAGCCAGGCGCAGCGCAAATCCTCCGTGGTAGCTGAAGCAGTCGAGCAGCCGTCCGCGAGCGTAGCGCGCCGCTGCCTCTCGGTTCTCGCGCTGATCGAGAAACAATCCCGTCTTCTGCCCTCGACGCAGGTCGACGTCGTACTCAATCGGTCCCTCGCGCACGACCACACTATTGGGCACCGTACCCGCGAGCACGTCGACGGTCTGCTCGAGGCCCTCGAGCGCCCTGACCTTCGGATCGTTGCGCGCCAGAATCCCCGCGGGCGAGACGATCTCGGCCAGCCAGCCGGTCAGTGCCGGCAACAGCTTGTCCATCCCCTGCGACAGCGCCTGAACGACGAGATAGGACTCGTAGCGATCGATCACGAGCGAGGGCAGGAGATCGGCTTCGCCATTGACGAGGCGGTAGGCGGTCGCATCGAGGTGGAGCGCGGCGCGAAACTGAATCGCGCGCTCGAGCCGATCGCGGAGGACCGACGCAGCGAAGGGAGTATCGCCGCGCACGAGCATCCGCAGCGGAATCTGCGAACGATCGCTGAAGAGCGCATGGCCCAATCGGCGCCGGCGAGGGCCGATGACTTCGACGATATCGCCACCGGCCGCGTCGACATCTGTGACATCGGCGCGATAGATCCAGGGGTGGCCGCTCCTCATGCGCTGCTCACCGCGAGCGCTCACGACAACGGTGCCTTCCGAAACAACTGTGTTCACGCGTCAGTCTTCTCTATTTCTGGTTCGTGTTCAGATTCGACGGGGCGATGGCTCAGCTCTCGATAGTACAATTTCGCGCCATGTCCACCGCACCAACCGCGCCTGCCATGCAGCGCTCACTCGCCGACACCGATCCCGACATCGCCGCCGCCATCCGGCACGAGACCCATCGTCAGGCCGACGGACTGGAGCTGATCGCCTCGGAGAACTTCGTCAGCCGCGCGGTCCTCGAGGCGGCTGGATCGGTGATGACGAACAAGTACGCCGAAGGGTACCCGGGGAGACGGTACTACGGCGGATGCGAGTTCGTGGACGTCGCCGAGTCGCTGGCGATTGCCAGAGCGAAGCAGCTGTTCGGCGCCGAGCACGCCAACGTGCAGCCGCATTCGGGCGCGCAAGCGAACATGTCGGTGTACTTCGCCGCGGTCAAACCTGGCGACACGGTGCTCGGCATGAATCTCGCCCACGGTGGTCACCTCACCCACGGCCATCCGCTCAACTTCTCCGGCAAGCTCTACACCATCGTCCCTTACGGCGTCCGCAAAGACGACGAGCGGATCGACTACGAGGAGCTCGAGCGGCTGGCGCATCAGCACAAGCCGGCGATGATCATGGTGGGGGCGAGCGCGTATCCGCGCGTGATCGACTTCGCCCGCATTGCAGGCGTGTCGAAGGCCGTCGGCGCGGTGATGGTCGTGGACATGGCGCACATCGCCGGCCTCGTCGCAGTGGGTGTGCATCCGAGCCCGGTGCCGTACGCCGACTTCGTGACCTCCACGACGCACAAGACCCTGCGCGGCCCGCGCGGGGGATTGATTCTCTGCCGCGAGCAGTACGCGAAGGATCTCGACAAGGCGCTCTTCCCTGGCGTGCAGGGCGGACCGCTCATGCACATCATCGCGGCCAAGGCGGTCTGCTTCAAGGAAGCGCTGGAGCCGTCGTTCCTCGCCTACCAGAAGCAGATTCTCGCCAACGCGCAGGCGCTCGCGCGATCGTTGACGAGCAACGGCTTCAGACTGGTCAGCGGCGGTACCGACAATCACCTGATGCTGGTCGATGTTTTCTCGAAAGGCGTCACCGGCAAAGTTGCGGAGGCCGCGCTCGGCAAAGCCGGCATCACCGTCAACAAGAACGCGATCCCGTTCGATCAGAATCCGCCGATGGTGGCGAGCGGCATCCGCGTAGGGACACCGGCGCTGACAACTCGCGGCATGGGTGAGAACGAGATGGATCAGATCGGCGCGCTGATCGCGCGCGTGCTGGCAGCCCCGGACGACGACCGGTCGATCGGCGGCGTCAAGGCGGAGGTTGAAGAATTGTGCCGGCGGTTTCCACTGTACAACCCATAATTGCTGAATGGGTGATGGTTGATTGTTGAATCGTTGTTGATTGGTGATTGTTGATCTGTGATTTCTTCGGTGAGTTCAGGCGTCGATAGCCAACAAATCAGCAATCGCCATTCAACAATCACCAACGAATCAAAGATCAACGATCAAAATCAACATTGGACTTGCTCAGCCTCGTGTGTTCGACGTTTTCCGACGGAGGTCCCGTAGCGCGCGCCATGTCCGGCTTCGAGTCGCGCGAGGGACAGAGGCAGATGGCTGCCGGCGTCGCCGCCGCGATCGAACAGGGGGAGACGTTGCTGGCGGAAGCCGGGACGGGAACCGGTAAGACACTCGCCTACCTCATTCCCGCGATCCTGAGCCGGCAGCGCGTGTTGGTCTCGACCGGCACGAAGAACCTGCAGGAACAGATCTTCTTCAAAGACCTTCCCGCCTTGCGCGACTCGCTCGGCGTACCGTTCACTGCCACGCTGATGAAGGGGCGCACGAATTACCTGTGCCTCCACCGATGGGAGAACTATCGCGACGCGGTCGAGGGCAACACCGGCACGAGTGGGCGCTTGATCGAAGTCGGCGACCACGTGTTGCTGCCCGTCATACAGGAGTGGGCGGCCCGCACGCAGACGGGCGATCGAGCCGAGCTTCGCGACCTGCCTGAAGATCTGCCGCTCTGGAGGGAGATCTCCGCCGATGCCGATACATGTCTCGGCACGGAGTGCCCGCGCTACGGCGACTGCTTCCTCACGCTGATGCGGCAGCGCGCGACGGCATCCGACGTCGTGATCGTCAATCACCATCTCCTCTGCGCGGACGCCGCGGTGCGTCAGAGCGCGTACGGCGAGGTCATCCCGTCCTGCCCGACGCTCATCGTTGACGAGGCCCATCAGCTCGAGGACGCTGCGACGCAGTACTTCGGCGTCGCGTTCAGCAATTTCCGCGTGGACGATCTGGTGCATGACGCCGAGCGCCTGCTGGCGACTGCACCACTCGGGATCGAGCGTGTGGAACACGCCGCGCGAGCCCTGGCGCACATCTCGGATCGCGCCGGGATCTTCTTCGCCGCGTTGTCGCTCGCCCGCGCGGCGATCACCATGACGGATGCCCGCGTGCGCTACACGAGCGAGGCGATGGCCGACTGCGCCGAGGAAGGGCTGGCGCTTGCGGCAGCATTTGACGATCTCGAGCGCGCGTTCACGCTTCCGAACACGTCCGCGACGACACCGGCGGCGAAAACGGCGTTCGCAGACTCGGAAATCGCGGCCAGTGGAGGGGGCTTCGACGAGGGCAACGAAGCCGTCGCGGTGATCGCCCGCCGCGCCGGCGACCTGCGGCACGATCTCCGGCTGCTGCTGCGCGCTGACGATGAGGGATTCGTCTACTACCTCGAACATGTCGGGCACGGCACCTTCCTGCGTGCGTCGCCCATCGACGTCTCGCGCATCATGCGCGACGCGCTCTTCGACCGCTTTCGCACCGTGGTCCTGACGTCGGCGACGCTTGCCGTGGACCGATCGTTCAATTACATCAAGGGACGGCTCGGCATCGGCGCCGCAGAAGAACTCCAGGTACCGTCAGAGTTCGATTATGGGCGGCAGGCGTTGCTCTATCTGCCGCGACGGATGCCGCCACCGAAGTCGGCATCGTTCGCCGAGGCGGTCGCGCGCGAGGCGATCGCGCTGCTCACCAGGTCGCGCGGCCGGGCGTTTGTCCTCTTCACCAGCTACCGCATCCTTCGCGCCGTCATCGAGGAGTTCAGGTCGACGGCGAACGCGGTGCTGCTGGCGACGTCGAGCTTCTGGCAGGGCGTCGATGTGGTCGGCGACTCACTCAGTTGCGTCGTGATCGACAAGCTGCCATTCGCCTCGCCGGGCGATCCGGTGACCTCCGCCCGCATCGACGCAATCAACGCACGCGGCGGGGATGCATTCGCCGACTACCAGGTTCCGCTGGCCATTCTCTCGCTGCAGCAAGGGCTCGGCCGGCTGATCCGTCACCGTACCGATCGAGGCGTGCTGGCGGTGCTCGATCCCCGTCTGATGACAACAGGTTACGGACGCCGCTTCCTGTCGTCGCTCCCCCCGGCGCCGATCACCCGCGACCTCGATGCGATCGACCGGTTCTTCAAGTAGACTTACATTGCGCTCGTTCGTGTGGGCGAGCCACATATTCAGGAGGCTTTTTATGCGGACCCATCTGTTCCGCGGCGTCATGGCCCTCGCGGTCCTTCTGACGGTGTCTGCGGTGCCGGCGCTGGCTCAGAGCGTTGTGCGTGGCAAGGTCACGGACGCGCAGGGCAAACCGGTTCCCGACGCGACCGTGTTGTTCGAAGCGACCGACGCCAATCGAAAGACGCAGACCAAAACCGACAAGAACGGCGAGTTCTTGCAGGTGGGGCTCAGCTCGGGCTCCTACAAGGTCACCGCGTCGAAGGATGGGGTAGGCACGGAAACGAAAAACACCAACGTGCGTCAGGGGCCGAACAACCCGCTCAGCTTCGCATTGACGGTATCGAGCGGGCTGTCGACGCAGGAGAAGCAGGACGCCGTCGCACTGCAGGCCGCAGCCGGTGCTGCGATGGAGGCCATGAAGGCCGGGCGTCATGACGAGGCGATCGCGAAGTTCAACGAAGTCCTCGCCAAGATGCCGACGTGTTCCGATTGCTACTACAACCTCGGCCTGGCTTACGTCGGCAAGCAGGACCTCGCTCAAGCAGAAACTGCATTCAAGAAGGCGATCGAGCTGAAGCCTTCATCCCCCGAGGCCTACACGGGTCTGGCCGGCATCTACAACTCGCAGAAGAAGTTCGACCTGGCCGCCGAGGCGAGCTCGAAGGCCTCGCAGTTGACAGGTGGGGCGGCCGGCGGCGGCGGCGCCGAAGCCAGCTACAACCAGGGCGTGATTTTGTTCAACGCCGGCAAGTTCGCCGAGGCCAAGACCCAGTTCGAGGCCGCGACCAAGGCCGACCCTAACCTGGCGATGGCGCAGTATCAGCTCGGAATGACCGCGCTGAACCTCGGGCAGATTCCGGATGCGGTCGCCGCGCTCGAGGCGTACCTCAAGGTCGATCCCAACGGCCCCAAGGCCGCTGAGGTCAAGCAGGCGCTGCCCGCCCTTCAGGGGATGTTGAAGAAGTAACCCTCTGGGCTTCCCGCCCCCGGCGCTCGCCGGGGGCCGGAGCCCAGCGCCATGGGCCCAGACCCGTCCGACATCGCCAGCCACCTAGCTGAGGTCCGCCGGCGCATCGCCGACGCGGCCATTTCGGTTGGACGAGACCCCTCCTCCGTTCGTCTTATCGCCGTCTCCAAAACCTTCCCGATCGAGGCGATTCGCGAAGCATTTGCCGCCGGGCAACGCGACTTCGGCGAGAACAAAGTGCAGGAAGGTCTACAGAAATTCGCGACATCGGCCGACCTCTCAATTAGGTGGCATTTACTTGGCCACCTGCAGACGAATAAGGCCCGAAAGGCGGCGTCGGCGTTCGCGATGATTCAGTCGGTCGATAGCGTGGAGCTGCTCGAGAAGCTCGATCGCGCGGCGGCGGAATCGGGACATACGCCGGAACTGCTGATTCAGGTGGACCTCGCGGGGGAAACGACCAAGTTCGGTGCTCCGCCAGACGAGGTGCCGCGGTTCTTCGACGCCGCGGCCGCATGTCGTGCCGCCAATGTCGTAGGGCTGATGACGCTGCCGCCCATACCGGACACGCCTGAGGAGGCGCGACCCTGGTTTCGCAGGTTACGCGATCTCCGCGACGGGTGGCTGGCTTCCGGCGTTCCCGCCCCGATGCTGCGCGAGCTGTCGATGGGGATGAGCGGGGACTTCGAGGTCGCCATTCAGGAAGGGGCCACGATCGTGCGGGTGGGCACCGCAATTTTTGGGAGCCGACATGTTGAACAGTGAAGATCTGACCCCGCCTGCCGAGACGCGGCGCCTGCCATCGCCCGATCGTCATTCCGCTCCGACGCCGCTCGATGTCCGCCAGGCCCGATTCGCCACGTCGATGCGCGGATACGACCGAGCCGAGGTCAACGCCTTCCTGCTCGAAGCAGCCGATGGCTACGAACAGGCCAGCCGCGAGAACGAGCGCCTGCGCCAGGATGTCGCGCGCCTCGATGCGTCGCTCAGTCAGTATCGGGAGCTGGAGAACGCATTGAAGGGCGCCCTCATGAGCGCGCAGAAGGTCAGCGACGACATGAAAGAGACCGCCTCACTTGACGCCCAGCGTATCGTTCGCGAGGCCGAGGGACGCGCGGCACTCATCACGCAAAAAGCGCAGGCCGCGCTCGAGGACACTCAGCGGGAGATCGATGGCCTGCGTCTCAAGCGACGTGAATCGGAAGTGGCGCTCGAGTCGATCATCGCCGCGCTGCACAACACGCTGGAGTTCGTCCGCGAACAGGATCAGCGCGAGACGCGCATCATCCCGCATCGCCCTGTGTCCAATACGCAACCAAGCGTCGTGGAAGGGCGCCTGCTGAACGTCGCGCAGTCGGCGTAAGGACTCGTCTCCTCGAGGTCGTCGCTCTTCAATTGGGCGACGTGCGATTGAGCGCGGCGCGCAGCAGCGCGACGACGCTCTCGCGAACGGGCGACACCGCCCCGCGCCCGCGTGCGCCGACACCCGATGCGACGTCGATGGGCGTTCGGCCCTGCTTGTCCTGGACATCGACTCGGGCGCCGCGCTCGATGAGGAATCTGATGAAGGATTCCGACCGCACCACGACCGCCAGGTGCAATGCCGTCTGACCGTTCTCGCTGACGGCATTGACGTCGGCGCCGCGATCGAGGCACAGGGCCGCAGCGTCGATGAAATCGGCCTCGGTTGCCTGCTTGTCCTCATAAGCGGTGAAGCGTCCTGCTCCGCCGATTCCGGCTGCGAACATCAGCGCCTCCGTCCCCGCCTTCGTCCTCGACGTCGGGTCGGCGCCATGCGCCAGCAGCACCCGCATCATCTCGACGTCCCCCTTCTTTGCGGCACGCATGAGGGGCGTCGCACCGGCGCCGAGCGTCCCGTCGCCGCGATCGTGCACTCTCACGAGGATCGGTGCGCTCAGGACCGCGTTCGGGTTCGCGCGATGCTCGAGCAATGCCGTCACGATGGCGACCGCGTCCAGCTTGCCTGAAGGTTTCGGCGTGGGCCGGCCCGGCGTGTCAGCGAAGGTGTTCATGTCGACCGCGGCGTACAGCGGCGTCATGCCGGTCACATCACCGATGTTCGGATCGGCGCCCAGGTCGAGCAGCCGCGCGGCGGCATCGTAGTGGGCGTTGATGATCGCCACGTTCAGGGCGGTCATGTTGTCCGGATCCGTGGCGTTGAGATTGGCGCCGGATTGGGCGAGCGCCTCGAGGGCGTCGGCCGCATTCTGCCTGGCCGCATACAGCAGCGGCACCCAATTGCCTTTGGGCAACACGGTCAAGCGAGCCGATTTGCCATCGCCATATTCCTCTCGCGGGAACGTCAGCGGATTCGATCGCCCATTCACGTCGGCGCCATGCGCGACGAGCGCCTTGATCACATCGGGATGGTTCTCTGCGGCAGCCCAGATGAGCGCCGTCTCGCCAAGCACCTCTTCCCGCGCCTTCACGTCCGCGCCGCGCGATAGCAGCACGTTCAGCGTGTCTACGTGCCCCGCGCGTGCAGCCATCATCAACGCCGTCTGCCCCTGTGGCAGCCGGGCGTTCACGTCGGCGCCGGCTTCGATCAGCGCTTCGACCACACTACGGCTGCCGTTCAGGGCGGCCAGCGAAAGAGGGGTGATGCCGTTTCGGTTGGCGACGTTGGCCTTCGCGCCCGCCCGCAGCAGTGCCTGAACGGTCTCGACATCGTCCGCACGCACCGCCCAGTGAAGTGCCGTCGTCCCATCCGCCTCAGGCACATTCACGTTGGCTGTGTTCTTCAGCAGCGTGCGAATCGCGTCGTGATTGCCCGCCTTCACGGCGTCGATGAGCGGCGTGCTGCCGCCGGCCGCTGTCGCTATCGCCACTGCGCCGATCGTGATGAGGAGGGCGAGGCCACGCGCACGATCGGACCGTCGCACTGGACCGTCGCACCCCGCACCGTCGTCCCGTCGCACCGCTGGCATGCTCAGTTCCCTCAGAACAAGTCGAGCGTGCCCGTGCTCTCGCCGATCCGATCGATCGAGTCCCCGTACTTGTGCGCGACGGTCAGCCACAGGTTGCCAACCGGCGTGCGCGTTGGTAACTGGAGGTGCCGGTGCCCCGTGCCGACGCCGCCGCCGACGACCAGCATGGGCAGCGGATCGCTGGCGTGCTGATTCGGATTGCCCATCCCACCGCCGTAGAAGACGAGCGAGTGGTCGAGCAGCGAGCCGTCGCCGTCGGGCGTCGCCTTCAGCTTCTCGAGGAACTTGCCGAACAGCATGCTGTGATAGGTGTTGATTTTGACCACCTGGGCGATGTTCTTGGGGTCGTTGCCGTGGTGCGACACCGTGTGGTGCTGCTCGTTGACGCCGAGCTGCGGGTAGGTGCGCGCACTCAGTTCGCGATCGGTCATGAAGGTGGCGACACGAGTCAGGTCGGCCTGGTAGGCGACCGCCAGGAGCTCGTACATCAAGCTGACGTGTTCCTCGAACGATTCAGGAATGCCGACTGGCAATTCCACAGAGGCGAGGTTGGTGGTGTTGTACGCCGCAGCACGCTGGATTCGGCGTTCGATTTCGCGAACGTTCTGGAGATACTCGTCAAGACGCGTGCGATCGCGCGCGCCGAGCTCGCGCTGCAGGTCGCCGGCCTGGCCGGCGATGACGTCGAGGACGCTCAGGTTGCGCAGCCGCCGTGCCTCGCGCTGCTCCGGCGTCCCGGGACGACCGAACATCCGCTCGAAGACCGTGCGCGGGTTGAACTCCATCGGCTGCGGCGTCGTCGGCGAGCTCCAGGAGATCGTGTTGATGTAGCCGCAACTGAACCCGCTCGTGCACGCCCCGATGTAGCCGGTGAAGTCCGCTGTCGCCAGCTCGAGGGACGGGAACGGCGTGTCCTGACCGACCTGACGCGCGACGAGCTGATCGATCGACACACCAGCGCCAACATCTTCCGCCTCCGTTCTCTTCGGGTAGACGCCGGTGAGGAATCCTGCGGCACTGATCGCGTGATCGCCTTCCACCACTCCGGGATTGGCCCGTGTGAGGTTGCTGATCACCACCAGTTGATCCCGGTATGCCTCCAGCGGCTTCAAGATCGTGCTGAACTGAAAACCGATGCCGGGAGTCGATGGAATCCACTGCTCCATGATTGCGCCGTTCGGCACGAACACGGCCCCGAACCGCAACAGCGGCCTCGCCGCTGTTTTCGATTGAGCGGTGAGCGCCGGCACCATCGCGTCGAGCAGCGGCAGAGCGACGGACGCACCCACACCCCTCAGGAACGTGCGCCGCGGCAGCGATTTCTTGGTGATGAACATAGGCGGTTACTTCGCCTCCATCTTCATGCGCATTTGAAAGGGCGCGCTGTCAACGATGCCGAGAATCAGGGAAGAGAACCGATAGTCCTGCGCGGCGGCCGCGCGAAGAATGCCGCGAAGGACCGGCATGTCGTGATGATCGAGGCCACGGCCGAGCGCGTAGATCAGCAGCTTCTCCGTCATCGTCCCGGCAAAGAGGTCAGGCCGCGCGAGAATGGTGTTTCGCAGCGCCACGACACCGTCAATCCTGGTGCCGTCGGTGAGCTCACCCGAGGCGTCGATCGGGACACCGGCGTCCTCGGTGCGCCAGGCCCCGACGGCGTCGAAGTTCTCCAGCGCGAAACCGATCGGGTCCATGATCTTGTGACAACTGGCGCAGGTCGGATTGGCGCGATGCTCCGCGAGCTGTTCCCGCATCGTCTTCGGCTTCTGTCCCTTTTCGTTTTCCTTGAGCGCTGGGACGTCGGGCGGGGGTGAAGGCGGCGGCGTGCCGAGAATGCTCTCCAGAATGAATTTGCCGCGGACGACCGGCGACGTCCGAGTCGCGTGCGACGTCAAGGTCAGGATACTGCCGTGTCCGAGCAATCCCTTCCGCGCCTCGTCTGTCACGGGGACGCGGCGGAATTGACTACCGTAGACATTGGGGATTCCATAGTGTCTGGCCAGCCGTTCGTTGACGAACGTGTAGTCGGCGCGCAGCAGATCGACGACGCTGCGGTCTTCGCGCATGACGCTCTCGAAGAGGAGCTCCGTTTCGCGCTGGAACGCGTGGCGCAGGTTGTCGTCGAAGTCCGGAAAATCATCGGCGTGCGGCTGCGCGTTGCGAAGGTTCCTGAGGCGAAGCCACTGGCCGGCGAAGTTGCTCACCAGCGCCTGCGCCTTTGGATCGGCAAGCATGCGCCGCGTCTGCCTCTGCAGAACTGACGGGTCCTTGAGCCGGCCGGCAATCGCCTCTGTCAGCAGTTCGTCATCCGGAATGCTGCTCCACAAGAAGAAGGAGAGCCGCGATGCGAGCTCGACGTCGCTCACGCGGTACACCGTGCCCGGCGCAAGCGTGGCGGGATCGCGTTCCGGGCGGAAAACGAACTTCGGACTCGCCAGAATCAGTTGGAGCGCCCGCTCGATGCCCAGGTCGAACGAGCCTTCCTGGCGCCCGCTCCTGTAGAACGCGAGCAACGGCTGCATATCTGATTCGTTGACGGGCGTTCGGAACGCGCGACGAGCCAGCGTCGTGACTATTTGCCTTGCGCACTCATCTTCGTTCTGTTGCGGGGCCTGGCGCGCCGAAGGCTTGCCGGAGGCGGCACGACAGGTGAAGATCCGCCGCCGCGACGGCGTGTCGCCAGGACCGGTTGCGTTGAATGGCCCGGTGATCGTCACCGACCGGACATGCGGTCGGCCCGTCCAGTCGAGCGTGTCGAACGCGCTCTTGAGAAACGGACGCAGCTTCGTGGCGTCCATCGTCGCGGCGCTGCCGATGAACGCGGCGACGACATCGTGCGGGCCCGCCCTGACGGGGATGCGAACGGCGAGCCGCTCATCGATCGCGTCGGCCGTGTCTTTCGGCTGCTCGAACGCCGCGCTCAAGTCCGCCGCACCGCCGATCGTCGCATGATGCATGCGCTCGCCATCCACGGTGAGCTCGAACTCGTGCGTGTGCTCGAGGCCGCGCATGTTGTCGAAGTTGGTCCGGAACAATCTGGTTTGGATGACGTACTCACCATCGCGTGGGAAGAAATGCGTGACGCGCGTTCCCCCGAGCGTGCCGAGCGGCATCCCATCGAGGTGCTGACCCTGCGACACGTCGCCGCGCACGTGATACGTCTCGCTCAGCGTGCCTGCCTCCGGGTCACCGATCGCCAGTTCTCCGATCTTCTCCGCCGCCGCCAGATAGCGCTCCTGCAGCGAGGGCGATACGTTCAGCGCATCGGAGATGTTGTCGAAGCCGTAGGCGGAATCATCGGGCGGCAGCAGGGCCGTGACGTCGACGTCCAGAGCCAGGAGATCGCGAACGGCGTTCGCGTACTCCGCGCGATTCAGCCGGCGAAGCAGCGGGCGCCCGGGATTGGGATGGGCGGCCCATGCGCGATCGAGCTCGGCTTCGATCGACATCACGAACGCGTCTCTGGTACGCGCATCCGGCTGTCGCGCACCCGCCGGCGGCATCAGCCCGCCGCGCACTTTGCGTATGACTCTTTCCCAGATCTCGGCCGAGCCGGCGACATCGTCGATGTCGGTGCGATCGAGCGCCAAGCCGGCGGTCTTGAGACGCTGGTTATGGCAGGACGTGCAGTAGGTGGCGATGACGCCGCGATGAGCGGGCGCTGCGGGCGCCGTGTTCGTGGCTCCCGAGCCTGCCGACTGCGGGAACACCCCCGTGACGGCACAAAGCCAGAGAGCACCGACGATGAGCAGTCTGTTCTTCACAACGACCGAAAGCCTCAACGCCACAATTCACGCTCGCGACATGCTTATCGCGCGCCTACCGCTCTGATTTTCGGGCTGCGGCAAGAATATTCCGCAGACTGTAGTTCCCCTCGTGGCACGCGTACTCGTATATCGGTTCGGTGATCCGCGTCATGGGGAACTGCACCGTCCACGGCTTGACCCACGTGAGCGGATCGTCGACGGTGAACTCGTACAACAGCGTATCCGGGTCCGCGAGCGTGAACTTCTCAGTCAGCCTGAATTTGTCGCTCGCGCTGCGAAACACCATCGGCCGGAAGTTCGTCGTCGAGACGACGAGCGTGTCGCCGTCCCAGCGCGCCTGTGAACTGCCCATCCACAAACGAATCCCCTCGCCGAGCCGCGGACGTGCGTCCAGCGGAATAACGCGATGGTCGTGCACCATTTCGTTGAGCAGGACGACGTAGTCGGAGGTCTGAACGATCCCGACATTGTTGTTGTACGCGCCGGGTATCATCGGTGGCCCAGTGACCGTCCAGCCCAAGCATCGCTCCTGCATCGGACGATCGGCGTACGAGTCAAAGCCAGTGCCGGCCGCGCCGCCTTCGTACTCACCGTTCGCCATCCACAGGCCACGCTTGTCGAGAGCGCGACGAGCCCCGTCTGGTGTCAGGGCGGGAATCCTCCCGTCCGGTGGGTCGATGACCAGCGACGTTCGCCGCGTGCCGACGATCTTCGATCCGTACTCCCACCACCCCTGGTTGTACGCACGGTCCACGTCCGTGCGCCCGTCCGAACCCCGTCCAGTTGAAGTGTCGACGTCACGGCGATCGCGATCCTGGATCTTCAACGTTTTCTGCTCGAATGCAGCGGCTTCCGCGGCGGTCAGAAATGGCTTGTCCTTGAACTCTGGCGGGCGCTCGAGTGTCGTCAGCGTCGCGTAGCTCCACGTGCCTTGCAGGTCAGGATGGCCGTCGTTGGTGCGCGGTATCGTGCTCTTTTGTGCGGCCGAGACTGCAACCAACGCCACAAAGACCAGACCGATAGCTACGCCTTTCATGAGGCAGACCATAGCACGCTCGCCGAGGTCCGGCGTGGAATCATTCGACGACGATCTGGGCGTAGGCCGAGGGGTGCTCCTTGCAGATGTAGAAGTAGGTACCGGGGCGATCGAAGGTCACCGCGGCGACGCCAGCCGGATCATGTGTAGAGTATCAATGCCGCGCTCGGCGAATCGGTCCAGCTGGTCTGACTGACAAGGAGCGGAGACTCATGCCCCGGCCAGGCCGACGCTGACCGAGTTTGCGAGGGGGGTATCATTGGCCACCTGCTATCGCGGAGGCCTGGATGAAGAAGCTCCTTCGAATCCTCGGGTCGGCCGTTATCGTGATCGGCGTGCTGGCCGGCGTGGCCCTGACCGCGCAGTCTCCGGCCGTCACCGCCGTCACCTTCCACAAGGACGTCGAGCCGATCCTCCAGAAGAACTGCCAGACGTGCCACAGGCGCGGGCAGGTCGCGCCGATGTCGTTCACGACTTACGACGCGGCCCGGCCGTACGCCCGGGCGATCAAGAACGCCGTGCAGTCGAGGAAAATGCCGCCCTGGTTCGCCGACCCGCAGTACGGCCCCTACCTGAACGACCGCTCGCTGAGCCAGCACGACATCGAAACGATCGCGCGCTGGGTCGATGCGGGCGCGCAAGAAGGCGACCCGGGCGACGCGCCGCCGGCGGTGCAGTGGCCGCAGGGCTGGTTCATCGCGCCCGACATCATCGTCGACGGCCCGGTCACCGACGTCCCGGCCCGCACCAAGAACGACGTCGTCGAGTGGATCACGGTCATCATGCCGAGCGGGTTCACGAAGGACACGTGGGTGACGTCCGTGCAGATCAAGCCCGAGTTCCCGGAAGTGACCCATCACCTCTGCATCGGCTACGTCCCGCACAACCCCCAATATAAGTACGGCGTCTCGTACTGGACCGACAAAGAGCGCGACAAGGACGGCGCCGCGCTGCCGGACAAAGGGCCGACGTTCCTCGGGCCCGGCACGACGCGGAGCACGGACGACAACCCGACGCCTATCAACATTCGTGAGGGCCTGAGCATTCCTCCGCCGGCAGTCGCGGAAGACTGCTACCTGCCGGGCAACTTCGCCGCGGACTACCGGCCGATCAACGCCGCGAAGCTCATTCCCGCGGGCTCGGACATCACCTTCAACCTGCACTACACGCCGAACGGCAGAGCGGTGACGGATCACGTGAAGGTGGGATTCACCGTCACCGACAAGGCGCCCGAACGCCGCTACCTGTCGTTCCTCACTTCGTCGCCGACCGACCCGGCCCGCTTCGCGATTCCGCCGAACACGCCGAACTGGGAGAGTCCGCCAGCGGAGGTGACGTTCCTGGAGGAGGCCGAACTGGTGTACCTCATGCCGCACATGCACGCGCGCGGCAAGGACATGACATATGCACTCGAATTCCCCGACGGACGCCGCCAGGTGATCCTCAGCGTGCCGCGCTACGACTTCAACTGGCAGCTCGGCTACAACGTTTCGATCAAGGTGCCGAAGGGCACGAAGCTCCACGTGGACGCGCACTTCGACAACTCGGCCGGCAACCGCTCGAATCCGGATCCGAACAAGACGGTGTATTACGGATCGATGACATGGGAAGAGATGATGAACCCGTTTTACAGCGTCGTCGTTCCGGTGGACGTCGATCCGCGGAACGTCGTCCGCAGTAAGTACCAGCAGGTCGGAGGAGGTGGATAGAGCACGCCTCGAAGCTGAATGGTGCGCTCTATTTTGGCGCGATGGTGACGGAATCGCCGTTATCGACCCTGCTCTCCCGACAGCACAGGGGTGACGGCGAACTCCTTCGTGGCCTCACAGACGGGCGCACATGACGACAACGTCGATCGGGAACGACGAACGGACACGCGGCCTCGCCAGTGAAGATAGGGCGGGATGCCAACCCGCGGTTGGGTGACACGCGGACGGCGGTTCCTCCTTTTGGGACCGCCTTGTACTCTCGAGAGCAAGACTCGGCCTATGCGTCGTCTGGACAGCTAGAAGAACTTCCTCGAGATATTGAACCCGATATACCAGTCTTCGCTGTCGGTCCCGCCCTGCGCGAGTTGTGCCATCGTCGTCCCGATACCGTTCGAGAAATTGAGTTGGAACACGTGGCCGCCCGCGCGTTTCTCGATACCGAACGACCCATAGGTCACGCCCGGACTGAACCCAACCCGCGGGATGAACTCTCCGACGATATAGACGGTGGGACGGATGCGAAGACGGCCGCCCAGACCGAACAGGAACGTATCGTTATCATCGGCGAGTTCACTGGGCAGAGCGTTGGAGTTGTTGACCCAGATCGGCTCGAAATAGATCGCCCCGTGAGTTCCC
>Ga0310810_10001122_pt1 | contig 27463 bp, 20 predicted proteins | sample NCmetagenome_FD_207641 | JGI IMG/M metagenome (GOLD analysis project Ga0310810, IMG submission 207641) | Soil microbial communities from experimental microcosm in Duke University, North Carolina, United States - NC | ecosystem: Engineered > Artificial ecosystem > Soil microcosm > Unclassified ...
TCGGACGCGATGAGGCCCATTGGAGTTTCTTCTTCAACTCTGATGCCTCCGTCATGGAAGGCAACCGTATTCAGGATCTCGGCGGTGGTATGTTCAGGACAACAGCGGCGGTCGAGCGATACAGCTTGCTCGACCAGTACGCGATGGGACTGGTACGTGACCTCGATGTGCCGTCGATGTTCTACGTCGACAGTCCGAACGCACCAGGGATCACTGCTGAATCGGGGCCACGAGTCGGCGTGACGTTCACGGGCACCCGGCGCGATGTGCTGATCAACGACGTGATCGAAGTCATGGGCGCGCGCCAGCCGTCATCGGCCGATTCACCGCGCGTCTTCCGTCAGGCGTTCGTGTTCGTCGTCGGACGAGGCCGAACGGCGGCGCCCGCGGCCGTCGCAAAGATCGATCGGATCAGGCGTGCCTGGGAGCCGTTCTTCTTACGCGCGGTGGACAACCGCGCTCGCGTGGAGACGCGTCTCAATCCAGGCACCTGAGACAGGTGAGGAGACAGGTAGGGCACGTCCTTTGGACGTGCCTATCGACCTAACGTGAAGCTCTGTGATGTTTCGATCTTGGGCGTCAGTGTTTTCGATGGGTTGAACGAGACGATGAGCGTCCAGATCGTGAGACCTGCGCCCGCGGTGAGCACCGCGCCGACCATGGTGAAGCCGTAAGCCCAGAACACTCGCGCCCACGGCCACTTCAACGGATTACGCCAGTCACGCCCGAACGACTCGTTGAGCAGACGAAGAAAGTCGTCGGTGACAGGCTTCGGTTCGACTGCGCTCCATAACTCCCACAGCATCCACACCGCAAAGCTCACGAGTGTCAGGCCGCATAAGGCGAGAAAGGCCGTGTTGAGCATGCCACCTCGATACACGATGTGCTCGCACGGTACCGCCACCGGTGGGGGGGCGTAGCAGTTGGTGAGGTCCGAAACCGCGACGATGTGGCTGGGTGACGTGACGATCAAGTACGCGCCGAGCCCGGAGACGAGGCACACGAGCGTGCCCATCCACATCTCCCAGATCGCCAGCTCGAACCAGGCGTTCGCCGAGTTGGGAGGGATGACCAGCGTGCCCCGGCCGCCCCAGGGCCGCATGTCGGGGAGCCTCCACGGCAGCCTCACGTCTGCCATCGCTGTCTCCTTTCATTCCACATTGGCTTGAGGGGCTTCGGCTCCTCGATTGTAATCACCCGGTTCGCGCCAGTGTTACCCCATGGCGGCGGTGGGCCGTCGCCGACGCGAATGGTGATCACTGGAAATGGCGGTGTTTCCTCAGGCCATGGCGTCTCGCAGTCGGTGACGATGACGAGGAGATCGATTGGGCCGCTCTTGCGATCGATGAACCAGCGCAACCCGATGCCGATGTCCGTGCCGCCCCCGCCATACAGCTCGAGCTGGGCGGCGGTGAACACCTTTCTCACGTCGTACACCGCGGCATCGCAGCACGCGACGACCACCTCGGTGCTGTATCCGAGTTGCCGCGTGAGCCCACCGAGTTCGGCGACCGCCCTCGCGAGTTGCGTCTCCTCCATGGAGCTCGAGGTGTCGATCAGAAATCCTGGTCTCGGCCGAGGCTGATAGAACGACGACATGATGAATTCGCCATACGCCGCCTGTCGCCGATGCGGGCGCCGATAGGTGCGGTCGTAGCGGCCGAGCGTGCTGTCGCGCAACGCCTTCCGAACAGCGTGGCGGATCGTCGCCATGTAATCAACCTTCGGTGTGACTACCGTGTGCGCCCATCGGCGCCAGCCGAACGGCACGTCGCCGGCATCACCTGACTTGTCCAGGATCTTCTGCGCACAGTCGCGCCGAACGAGCTCCGCTTTCACCGGATCGACACCAGGCACTCCACCCGGACTGCCATCGTCATCGGGCAATTCCCACGGGCGACGTTCACCATGCGCGCCAGAGCCGCAGTCACGCTGGTTGGTAGTTGGTGGTTGGTGGTTGGTAGTTGGTCGCCGGTGGTTCGTGGTGAATGCGGTACCGCTCGCGCTACTGCCTGACTGCGCGGGCTTGCACATCTGCTGGTAGTACGTCTCGGCGTTTTCACCCTGCTGCAATCCGTATTTGTCGGGATGTGGTGGATTGTCCGGGAGTGGCAATCCTTCAGCGACGAGATCGTCGTTGATCTCGCAATCGGTCGCGGTGTTCCAGAGCGTGATGTCCTGCACCGCCGCGGCGTTCTTGCGCGCTTCATGCTCACGCAGCAGGTGACTGACTTCATGAATCAACACCGCCGCGTTCTCTTCGACAGTGTGCGCTGAGAGCCAGGCGTCGTTGTAATAGAGCCGCCAGTGCGAATCGACCGCCATGCTGGCGATCATGTCCGTCTTCACCGGAATCAGATTGAAGAGAGCCGGAGCGAAATAGGCGCGCTGATACGAGGCGCGGACGCGTGCCGCCTGGAGCGCGCGGGAGTACCCATCGCGCTTTCGATCGAGGCCACGAATGAGTTCCGTGAGTTTGCTCAGCATAGTCAGGTCCGCCTAAAGGCGGACACTACATCAATCGTTCGGAATGACCTTCGCGAGCTTCATCAGTTCGTAGAACGGTCTGCATTCATCCGGCAATTTGATCGGCCCTTCCGGTCGATTGCGTTTGTCGCACAGCATGCGTGCGGCCGCGGTTGGGATGTCGGCATTCTTCCGGCACGCCACGCCCAGCGCGATCAGCGCCGCCTGCCATCGCTCCGGCGTCTTGTTGTTCAGCACCGCGCCGACCAGCGATGAACACACCGCATATGCGCGATCGATGCGATCCGGGAGCACGAGGCTGCGTGGGTCCTTCAGGATGTCCTCGGGATCCGGCAGGTTCAACGTCTCGCGGTACTCGAGAAAGGGCAGTGCTTGATCGCCGACGAGACCGGCCAGCGCCGCACTCTGCAGCACTCGGTTGCCTGGCGAGACCGCTTCGACCGCTGCGAGGAGTCTCGATGCGAGATACCACGTGCGGCCTGACGGCCACGGACCGCTGCGGCGCGCCGGATCGTCTGGCGGCGCGAGCCATGCGCCGCGTCCGGCAGCTTTCACATAGGCCGCGATCAGCGATCGTTGACGATGATGGTGCGTGCGCAGGTAGTCGTCGGGCACCACCGGCAGATCGCTCGGGGCAGGGAAGTCGCTCACCATCATGTCGCACCACGTGTCGTGGTCCATGGGAAACTCGCCATGCCACAACCGGTTCGCCATCGGTGCCTGAATCTCTTGTCCGCCAGCCGCCCACTCGACGGCGTTGCTCGCACACAAATACACCACACCGCCTTTGCCGGGTTCGTAGTCGGGCAGCTGCAGCTCGCCGCAGACGTTCTCCGTCAGCAGCCGCAGCATCGCCGCCTGCGTCGTCGGTGGCACCGTGGTCAGCTCGTCGAGAAAGACGATGACAAGGTAGCCGTCTTCGGCGAGACGCTTCGCATCTCGTGCCCACGCCATTGGCAAGAGGCGTACGCCATCGGGTGTCGAGACGGGGAAGCCGCCGAAATCCTGCGGCTCACGAATCGATCCGATGAGGATGATCACCTTGCACTTGATGCCGGCGCGCGAGAAGCCGGCTTCAAGGCTCTTGGTGAACTCGGTCTTGCCGACTCCCGGGAAGCCGGTCATGTGCATCGGAATCCGGGCTTGCAGGCCGATGGCAATAAGCTGGACGAAGTGGTGGAAGTCCACCTAACGATTAGACACCGCCGGTGGAAAAAGGAGCCCGCCGAGTGCGAAGCACTGGGCCTTAGTCCTTCGGCGGAAATTTCTTGAGAAGATCGCGAACCGCCTCGCGAAGCAATTCTTCGCGTTTGGGCTGTTCTCCCTCGCGCTTGATCTTGGCGTTCGCGACACCCCGCCAGACGATGACGTCCTTGGCCATCATGTCGAGGACGAGCGATCCATAGTTCATCATCTCGAGCGATTGCGTGGCCGGCGCATACGGAGGGACTCCCCACTGCGTGACTGCCGGCAGGAACTGTCCGAGCTCCTGCGACGACTGGCTGATAGAGAGGAGGAGGTAATACGTGACGGTGAGCGGGGCCCCGGGCGCCTGCTTCATGCCGCGCTTCGTCATCTCGCTGCCCACGGCCGACACGATCACTGGCTCGGCGATCTTCCGCATCGCATCAGGGTTGTCCTCCTGCGTGCGGGCCATCTTCACGTCGCCAGGCGGAGCGCTCCACGTCCAGGTCTGTGCTGCTTTGAAATCGAAGGCCTTGTCGTGATCGATCTTGACGTCAACAGCGAGGAGGGCTGGTGCTGCCCAAGCCAGTGCGATCACGATCACGAGCCGCGCCATCGCCGAAGAGAGTCTTGTCGTCATGTCTCGGCACGGGGCAAGAGTCGCGCCAGCGAATCCTTGCGCTCACACGGGGTTCGGTGGCCTCGGTGGACACGCGCGCCACGGGATGTCGCGAGACGACGCTCCGAAGGCGCACGGAAGTCCTCGCATAGAATCGCTCGAATGAGGACCTGCACGATCGCCTTATCACTGTTGTTGGTGACGGCTGCCTGCGGTCGACCCACAACTACGCCGTTTCCGCAGGGGGAGCTCGTCGATCTCTCGCACACCTACGACGCGCAGACGATCTACTGGCCGACTGCGGAAGGCTTCCGGCTTCGCAAGGATGCGGAAGGCATCACGCCGGGAGGGTATTACTACGCTGCGAACAGCCTGTTCACGTCCGAGCACGGCGGCACGCACATCGATGCGCCGATTCATTTCGCGCAGGGACATCAGGCGGTTGACGCGATTCCACTGAACCGCCTCATGGGTCACGCGCTCATCATCGATGTCACCGCACCGAGCGAGGCGAACGCAGACTATCAAGTGACGACCGACGACTTCGCGCGCTTCGAGAAGGAGCACGGGGCCATCCCCGACAACGCGATCGTCCTCATTCGGACCGGCTTCTCAAAACGATGGCCGGATGCGGCGAAGTATCTCGGAACGGCAACACGGGGAGAAGAAGGAGTGAAGCTGCTGCATTTCCCCGGGCTCCATCCCGACGCCGCGCGTTGGATCGTCGCCAACAGACGCATTGGCGCGATCGGCATCGACACGGCCAGCATCGACTACGGCCAGTCCACGTTATTTGAGACGCATCGTGTGCTCTACGAGCGCGATGTGCCCGCATTCGAGAATCTCACCGCGCTCGAGCGATTGCCCGTCACCGGGGCGTATGTGATCGCGCTGCCCATGAAGATCGGCGGAGGAAGCGGTGCGCCGCTTCGCGCGGTCGGTCTCGTCCCCACGTCGCGATAAAACACCCTTTTCGACTGGCATCGGACGTGCTAACGCCACGCGGCATGATGCACGACAGGCTCATTGGTCCGTTTTTAGTGACAGTTTGCCTGGCCTCTGTCGCCTCTGCGCAAACACTCGTTTCGGGAATCGTCATCGACGATCGAACGGAGAAAGCGATCAAAGGCGTGCTGGTGTACGTCGAGCACCAGTCGGTCTTTGTCGAGACGGATGACGAGGGCCGCTTCAGCATGAGTGTCCCTCGCGGCAAGCACACCATCACGGCATCGGTGATCGGGTATGCGCTGCTCGAGACTGACGTGGAGATCGCCGCGGCGCCGATTGACCTCACCATTCGACTCTCCGAAGGCGCTGGGGCGTACACCGAACGTCTGACGGTGTCTGGCTCGCTGCGAGGGGAGTCCGATTCAGTGCCTGGCAGCACGTCATTGCATGGCCGCGAGCTCGAGAACCTGCGCGGCGCGGTGCTCGATGACCCGCTACGCGCGTTGCAGTCCCTGCCAGCGGCAACAGCCACCGACGACTTCTATAGCCAGTTCGCGGTTCGAGGAAACCCGTTTCACTACGTCGGGATGGTCGTGGATGGTGTGCCGACCCAATATCTGTTGCACTCGGTCAATGGCATCACTGACGGTGGCTCCATCGCGATGATCAACAGCGACACGCTGGGCAGCGTCGCGCTGCTGCCGGGCAGTTACCCGCAGCGTACCGGTCGTCGTCTCGGCGCGCAGATCGATATGACCACTCGCGAAGGCAGCCGCGATCAGTTTCGTGGACGTGCAGGCTTGAGCGGGACGAGCGCCTTCGTCCTTGGCGAAGGGCCGATCGCCGGCGGCAAAGGATCGTGGCTGACGTCCGTGCGACGCAGCTATCTCGATTACCTGATCAAACGCATCGATCCGAATGCCGGGTTCGCCTTCGGCTTCGTCGATGCGCAGGGGAAGGCCGTCTACGATCTCACGCCGCAGCATCAACTGTCCGTGGCTGTGCTCGGCGGCAGGGCGGTATTCGACGAAGGCGATCCAGATATCGGCGTCAACGAGATCCGCAAAGGCATCAGCCGCGCGTGGCTCACGTCGGTCTCGTGGCGCTATCTACCAAGCCCGCGCGTGGCCATCACGCAGCGTGTGTTTTCGACTGGTCTGCGATTCAACAACGACAACCGCACCGGGGAGACACTCGACTCAGCACGGTTCAGCGAGCTCGGATGGCGCGTGGACGGCTCGTTTGCACCGTCCTCGAACCTGGTCCTCGAATTCGGTGGCGATGCCCAGCGCCTGAACGGCAACTACGCGATCACGCGAGAGATTTCGCCAACGAGCGGTCAGGTCACGTTGACTAGTTTTGACCAGCACACGAACGCCGCATCGGCATACGGACAGGTCCGGCTCAGTCTCTCATCACGATTCACGATCACCCCAGGTGTGCGTGTGGACCGCTGGACGCTCACACGCTCGACGGATTCGTCACCTTGGGTGAACGCCGAGTTCCGTCTTTCCGAGCGCACACGCCTTCGCGGAGGCAGCGGTCTCTATCGCCAGTTTCCCGACCTCGATCAGGTGTACGGCCTCCATGGCGGTGGCCGCGACCTGCAGGATGAGCGTGCCGTGCATGTGGACGCCGGCATCGAGCATTCGCTGCCGCGTCAGATCCGTCTTCTCTTCACGGCGTATACCCGCCAGGAACGCGACGTGCTCTGGACTCCAGGATCGGAGCCACATCGTGCTCCGAGTGGCGCGCTTGTGCCGGGACTCTTCAACGCGCCATGGGTCAACGCGCTCAGTGGGCGGGCTCGCGGGATCGAAGCCGTGGTCAGGCGCGATGCCGCAGATGGCTTTTCCGGTTGGGCGGGATATGGCTACGGTCGGCTCCGATATACCGACGAGCAGACGGGAGAGCAGTTCTGGGCTGATGCCGATCAGCGGCACACCGTGTCGCTGTACGGCAACTACCGACTGTCGAGCCGCTCGAGTGTGAGCGCCCGGTTCAGGTATGGTTCCAACTATCCCATTGCGGGTTACATCGGTACGGCGCCCGCGTCACTCGGTACGAATCCGTTGATCGAGGGGGGCCGGCCGCTGTTCTCGAGTCTCGCGAACGAGCGCAATACGCTTCGCCTGCCAGCCTACGCGCGCCTGGACGTTCGAGCCGACCGCGCCTTCAACTGGTCGGGCCGTCGGCTGGTGCTCTTCGTAGACGTGGCCAACGTGCTCAATCGCACGAACCTTCGCAACAGTTCGTATTCGGTGGACCGGGCGGGACGAGTGTTCGAGACGACCGAGTCGCTCATGCCGATCGTCCCGTCCGGTGGTTTGGTCTTCGAGTTCTGACCCGCGTTCTGACCCGCGTTCTGACCGCGCACGCGTTTGACGTGCGCCCCCTAGCCTCGATCGTCCAGACGATTGACGGATCGATCGATGCGATCGACGTACTCAGTCACGCGCGCCTTGGTCACGTCCCACCAATCATCGGCGGACGCTGACTTCAGACGATCCACGTCGTCACCAAGCTTGTTAATGCGGGCGCGCACGTCGTCGACTTCCGTCTGCTTCGGGCCACTCGCCTTGACCTTGTCGAGTGCCTGCTTCATGGCATCGACCCGCGCAGCCATCGCCGCGACGAACTCGTCGCGTTGTGAGGTGAACGGAGCCGTGCTCACGATATCGCCGTGGGCGTTCTCGGTTGTCTTTGGCGCCGCCGGCTTCACCTGTCCAGCCAACCTCGCGACGTCGGCTTCGACATCGTCGGCTGTTCGGCGCATCGCCTCTTCGTGCCGATTCCACCAGTTCTCTGGCGTCGTCGTCCTGAGGTCGTTCACCGCTTCCTTCACGTTGATGACGTCTTCCTTGAGCTCGGCTTTCAACCCTTCGGTGGGCGTTTTCTTGTCGGCGACGACCTTTTCATTCGCCTTCTGGTACTCACGCTCGATCTCAGCCACGCGCTTGTCGAGTCGCGAGATGTCATCAGCACGTTCCTGCTGACGTTTCGCCGCTTCGTCAGCGGTCTGTGTCGCCTCATTACGCGCCGCAGGCTCACGCGACTCGGGGCGTCGGTTACACGCGCTGAGCACGAGTGCAGGGGCGACGAGGCCAACCATCATCAGTTTGCTGTAGTGCATCAGGCTCCTCCCTGAAACCCGGTCCATTCGGACCATTTAGGTCAGAAGGTGCAAGACGATCGCCATGGCACCACCGTGACACGAGCGTGACGCACGCTTGACATGACTCGGCTGCAGGCATATACGTCATGCGCACTTAACGGAGGCATAAGTCCGAACTGAACGGGAGGCATGAGTGAGGCAACCCATCAAAGTCATTCTCGGCGTGCTCGTAGGTCTTCATCTGACATGTGCGATGGCGTTCGGGCAAGCGACCATTGCCGGCGTGGTGCGCGACACATCAGGAGCCGTGCTGCCTGGGGTCAATGTCGAGGCGACCAGCACAGCGCTCACAGAGAAAGTGCGTTCAGCCGTCACCGACGGCACTGGGCAGTACCGCATCGTCACGCTCCCGCCTGGCGACTATGTGCTCACGTTCGCGCTGACCGGATTCACCACGGTCAAGCGGGACAACGTGAGCGTCTCCGGTTCAGGCGTCATTCCGATCAACGTCGAGATGCGACTCGGCTCGCTGCAGGAGACCATCACGGTCTCCGGCGCATCTCCTGTCGTCGATACGCAGACGACGAGACGCGAGACCGTCATCAACAGCGAGACCATCAATGCGCTGCCGATCACGCGCAATTACGGGGGCGTTTTGTATGCGACCCCCGGAATCGTGGTGCAACCCGGCGTCAACGCCAATGCACTGATGCCCAGCATGGCGCTCTTCTCCGCACACGGCGGGATCAGCACGGAGGGGCGCGTGTTCGTCGATGGCGTCTCGGTCAACGGCCCGTTCGGGCAGAACAGCGTGACGCAGTTTGCGTTCGACGTGGGCAACGCACAGGAAATGCAGGTGATGGTCGGAGGTGGCCTGGGTGAATCGGAGACGGGCGGCCCCGTCGCCAACATCATCCCGCGATCCGGCGGCAACAGGTTCGCCGGCTCGGCGTTCTTCAGCGGTACACAGTCGAACCTGCAGTCGGACAACGTCACCGACGATCTTCGCGCGCGTGGCATTCCGACAGCGCCCACGGTCCGGAAGAACTGGGACAGCAGCGGTGCGCTCGGCGGCCCGATTCTCCACGATCGATTCTGGTTCTTCGGCAACGTGCGGACGATCGGGATCGCGCAGGTGGTCGCGGCTGGTATGGCGCCGAATCTCAATCTCGGCAATGCGACGAAGTGGGGGTACGCGCCAACGCCCGGCGTCGAGACTCGTTTCACGGAATCGAAGTTCGACCTGTCCATGCGATTGACCGGACAGGTGACGCCAAAGAATCGCGTCACGTTCTCCTACCAGCCGCAGTATCGCTGTCTCGGATCGACGCTCACGACCACTGCCGACGGGTGCCGCGTGCGCGGTGACGATTGGATCGGCGCGCCGTTCGGGGCGGAGACGATCGCCCCTGAGGCCGGCCCCGGGTATCAGGATGGTCCGGTCAGTCTCACGCAGGCGACCTGGACGTCGCCCTTGTCCAACAACCATCTGCTGGACGCCGCCGTCTCGCGCTTCTGGTACGGCATCATCGGCTCCGGCCACATGCCGCCTGACTCGCCGATGGGGTTCGTCGGCGTGCAGGAGACCTCGAACATTTACGGTCGTGCGAACAGTTCCTATCGCGCCCCGTACGGGTGGGGTGTCTACGACACCATCTCGTGGAACTGGCGCGCGTCGTGGTCGTATGTGACGGGCGGCCACAGCGCAAAGCTCGGATACACGGGCACCGAGATGAAGTACGACTGGGTGAACTACACCAATCCCAGCCTGATGCGCTACACGTTCACCTCCACCGCGCCGGCGACAGCGTCGTGCGTGGTCCAGGATGGCACGCGCCTGTGTCCCACCTCAGTGAACTACACGATCACCGAGGACTTCGAGAACGCCAATCGAGCGGTCGCGCATTCGATCTTCATGCAGGATCAGTGGACACGCGGCCGGATGACGCTACAAGGTGCGCTGCGATACGACTACGTGTACAGCTGGGCGCCAGCCGAGGGCAACGGCACGGATCAGACGAGCCGATTCACCTCGACGCCGATCCGCTTCCCGCGCACCGATAGCGTGACCGGCTACCACGATCTCAGCCCGCGCTTTGGTTTCGCGTACGATCTGTTCGGCAATGGCAGGACCGCGCTGAAAGCCAGCGTCGGCCGCTACCTGTCGGCGGCGACTGCCGACGGGGTCTACTCCTCGCAGAGCCCGGCCGGAAACTTCGTCCGTACGGTCACCAACCGTGCGTGGAACGACTCGAATGCCAATTTCGCCGTCGACTGCAACCTGCTGAGTCCAGCCGCGCAGGACACCAGCGCGACTGGCGGCGATGTCTGCGGTGCGCTCACCGGTGCAAACCTGAACTTCGGCAACACCGATCCGAATACGACCAGAGTCGACCCGGCGCTGTTGAGCGGCTGGGGCGTGCGGCCCTACAACTGGCGCTACGGCGTGTCGATTCAGCACGAGGTGCGGCCCGGCATCTCCGTTGACGCCGGTTACAACCGTCGTCATTGGGGCAACTTCAATGTCACGTACAACGAGCTCGTGGGTCCGAGCGACTACGACGTCTGGACGGTTCCCGTACCGAACCATCCCGACCTGCCGAACGCGGGCAGCACCGCGTCGTTTGTCGCGATCACTCCGGCGGCGTCGGCGCGCGGCTCGCGCAACTTCCAGACGAAGGAAGAAACCGTTGCCGGTGAGAGTCGTACCGCTTACTGGCATGGCGTCGACGTGAACGCGACGGCGCGAATGGCCAACCGGCTGACCCTCCAGATGGGGACGTCGACCGGTCGCGGCGTGCGGAACACGTGCGCGCTGTGGGAGGCCCGTCCGCAACTGGTCGGCACCAACCGGCTCGACGCATGCGACGTGACCGAGCCGTGGCTCACCTCCGTCCGCGGTCTCGCGTCCTACTCAGTTCCGAAGATTGACGTTCTCGCGAGCACGACCATTCGATCGACGCGCACGACCGCGAGCGAGAACGCCAGCAACGGCACGTCGCTCAATGCCAATTACCAGATTCCGAACACGGTCGTGCAGACCTTGCTCGGTCGTCTGCCGGCCGGTGCGTCGGCGGCTCAGAACACGACGGTGAATCTGTTGGCGCCCAGCGAGCTCTATCCATTGGAACGGCGCACCGAAGTGGACATCCGCCTCGCCAAGATCCTGCGGTTCGGGGGCAGACGGCTGGACGTTGGGTTCGATCTCTACAACCTGTTCAACTCGAATACGGTGACCACCTACGACCAGACGTTCCTGTATACGAACAGCGGGGCGACTTATCTACAGCCGACGGCCATCCTGAACCCGCGGTTGGCGCGGTTCAACGCAACGCTGTCCTTCTAGGTAACGGAGGAGTCGGAGGAAACGGATCCACACGGAGAAGCGGAGTAACGGAGAGCAGTCATTCGAGGACTCCGTTTCTCCGTTCCTCCGTGTGAGTCCGTTGTCTCCGCCATCTCCGTTGCCTCGTTGACGGCGCGACAGCCTGCAAACTACAATGTAGTTTAAATGGCCGCCACGCCTCCTCCTCTCGGTGAATTCGAGCAGGTCGTCCTGCTCGCCATCCTTCGCCTTGCCGACGAAGCCTACGGCGTCACGATACGGCATGAGATCGCGCAGTGCACTGATCGTGAACCCGCGCCGGGCGCCTTGTACACGACGCTGGATCGGCTCGAGGAGAAGGGACTGGTCACTTCGACGTACGGCGATCCGACGCCAGAACGTGGCGGGCGAGCCAAGCGCTACTTCACCGTAACCGCTCGCGGAGTCCACGCGGTCGCCCGCGCACAGCGTGCGTATCAGCGGCTGCTGAAGGGACTCGTGCTTCCAGGCGGCGCGCGTGCGTAAGGACGTCGTCGCCGAAACGCTGCTGTCGCTGGTCGGATCGACCGCACGCTCTCGCTCCCTCGTCGGCGACTTGATGGAGGAGGCGAGGCGCGGTCGCTTGTGGTTCTGGCAATCGGTCACGCGCCTCTGGTTCGCGATGCTCGGACGCGATCTGATGAGGGCGCCGATTGCGATGGCCATCTACTGCGCAGCCGGCTGGTTCGTGTACATGCTGCTCAGCCTCGCGATGGCGTTCGGCGCGTACATCGTCGTCACGCTGGCGTGGGGCGCCGCCTATGTCCTGGCCAACCACACTGGTCTCGAGTTGCTGACGGATGCGCTGCGAATCCGCTTCGACTGGCCGCCGATTCCGGGTGCGGCGACCTACGCGATCGAGGTCGCCGTGCTGTTCGCGGCCGCCCCATTTCACATCGGCCGATGCAGCGCCTTCTGCTGGCGCGGCCACGAGGTGAGCGTGGCGGTCGTCATGCTGGGGATCTGGTCACTGATGGCGGCGTTCGTGCCGCTGGTCGGCGTCGGCATCACCGCGCGTCCAGCAATGGTGCCAGTGATGGTGATGTTCGTTCTGGCCGGGGCGCTGTTCGAGCGATTCCGGACTGTGACGTAGACGGGAGCACAGAGAGTTTTCAACATGTGGCCTCTGTGTTGAAAATCTCCGTGCTCTCGTCGCCTCTGTGTCCTAGAAATCGAACTGGACGTTGAACCGCACGAACCGCGGCTGCAGCACCGCCGTCGGTCGCATCCACCGCGTACCGTTCGTCGCCGGATCATATGACGCTTCGAACGTCGTCCCGGTGTTCGCGTTCGTCATGTTGTAGAAATCGACGCCGACGTTCGCACGCGTGCCCCCGAAGCGCAGGACCTTCGCGATGCGCATGTCGATGTTATTCACTCGATCACCATAGATCGCTCCGGGCAGCAAGATGTTGACGGTTTCGCTCGTGACCCCGGTGCGCAGCGGGCGCCCGGTCGCGGCGAGGAATTGCGCCGCCGTCATCACGAAGTTCGCCGACCGCGAGGCGCCGTTGGTCGCGACGTCACCACCGGGCTGCACGTTCGCCTGCGAACGGAAGATGCCGCTGATCAGCACATCGACCTTCGGGATGGTGTACGACGCAAGACCGCGAACGGTCGTAATCCAGGGCTCACCGGCACTACATGCTGATTGCCCATCGATCACACCCGACGCGGCGACGGTGGCGGTACTCGGTGTCATCGGTCGCCCGTATCGTCCAACGAGCACGTCGCACGTGTCGCTGTAGCCTCGTCCGCTGCTCGTGCCGCCCTGGAACGTCAGGCCGCTGTTCAAGCGGGCATTCACGGACACATCGACGCCCTGCCAATAGTTCGTCTGCTCACCGAAGTCAGCCGTCGACGTGTAGTACGGGTCGGTCGCACCGAGCAGGGAGTTGTTATTGCGCGTGAGGAAGGTGACGGGATAGCCGCCGCCCCCTGGCAGACGTGAATCGCTCGGCGCCGTGAGCGTGACCTCGTCATAGTCGCCTGCCGTCAGCGCGCGATTGTGCGTGACGAAGAAGTTGCCCCACCACCGGCGGCTGTAGCTCACATCGAGCGACACGCGCGGAATGAGTTCATGCTGAATGCCGGCGCTGAACTGCCAATCCCAATTGCGTTTGCCCCAGCCTTCCAGCACGTCGGGATTCACTGTCGTCGTCTGGCCTTGCTGTCCCCAGTTCAAATTCGTCCATGCCTGACATTCGCCGTTCGCGTTAGGATTCATGAAGTCGCATTCGGCGACGAAGTTACGGTTGCTGTCGGTCCACCCGCGGCTCGTCGTCTGCTGAAGCGTGACCGCCGGATTGCTGATCGTGTAGACGTCGCCGTTGTACGCCGCCTGCAGATACTTGCTCATGCTGACCTTCACTGCGGTCTTGCCATTGCCAAAGAGGTCGTATGAGGCACCCATGCGGGGCGTGATGTCATTGAGGCCACCAACACCGGTCGTTCGCGGGAAGGTGAACGCCGGACCGAACCGATGCGCCTCGACGACGCCGTTCTCACCATCGGGGAAGAAGCTGCGTACGTGCTCGTAGCGGAGGCCGCCCTGCAGCGTCAGTCGCGAATGCGTCCACTGATCCTGGACGTAGAACGCGTCGGGCACCGTACGGTTGCTCGTCATCGTGGGGCCGACGCGCTGCGTCAACTGATTGGGAACGCCGTTGTTGAAACGGTAGCTGATCTGCTGACCGAGGAAACTCGGTGTCTTGGCGATCATGAACGCGCCCTGGTAACCGGCCTTGAAGCTGTTCGCGCCCGTGACGTAGGAGAGCGACGCGCGATACTGCATGTTCTGCTGAATGGTGCCTGACGTCGCCGGCCAGCCGTGATAGATGAAGTTCGAGTTTGGTGTGCCGGTGATCTCGTTCGAGAGCTGCTCGGTGACGGCAATCTGATCGACGGCTGCACCCACTGGACGAATATCACCCCACTCAGTCCAGAACGACGAGAAGCCGGCTTCGACGAGTACGCGGCTCGACCACGGAGCGGAGTAGGTCGCCTGCATGATCTTCGCGGGATGGTCCCAGATCGTTCCCGACTCAGGTGACGATGTGGGCACGCCAGGGCCGATGCCAGGACCCGACGCGGTCCAGCCATCTCCGGGCGAGCGGCACTGGCCGCTGTCAGGCGCGTACGACCCGCCGGAGCAGTTCTTTGTGTAGTCGATGTAGAAACCGAGCTTATTGCGCGGCGTGGCCTGATAGGTCAGGCGTGTGGCGATGACCTTCTTGGAGTTGGAGTTTCGCACGTGCACGCTGGTGTCGCGCGCGTAGAGCCATACATTCGGGTCGGACGCATTCAGGTTCCCGTATTGGTTTGGCACGTCCTGATAGGTACCGATGGTCCGGGCGTTGGCGAAGAACCAGACTTTGTCGCGCAGGATTGGTCCGCTGAACGCGAAGTTGGTGTCCCAGTTGCGAATCAGCGCCGCCTGATCGACGAACCCATAGCTTTCCAGTTCGGCGTCGATGTTGCTGCCTTGCGACCATTTGCCGGCCAGGCTCGCGAAGTAGAACCCGCTGAAGGTGTTGCCGCCCGTCTTCGGGATCATGTTGAACGCCGGACCGCCGCGATCGACTTCGGCAAGACCGCCAGCGATCGTGACCTGCACCTCCGACGCGTTCGACATGTCGTACTGATAGCCCGACACACCGCCACCGCCGACTGAGGACCCGACGTTCATGCCATCAATCTGAATGTTGCCTTCGCTACTGCGTCCGCCGCGCGCTGTGAAGAAGTTGTTGGATGGCGTCGCGCTCGCGCCAAGCCCTGTGCCCTGAATGCCCGGCACGCCGGCGAGATAGTTGCCGTAGCCCCGCGACGCAGGCAGTGCTCGCACGAATTCGTTGCTCAGCACTTGCTCGCGGCTCGTACTGGTCTGCACGTCAACGACCGGGGCATCACCGGTGACGGTCAACGTTTCCTGAATGCCACCGACGCGCATCTCGGCATTCACCGTCGTCACGCCGCCGCCGCTCAACTCGAGATTCTGCCGCGCGACGGTCGAGAATCCTTGCAACGTGAACGTCACCGTATAGGTGCCAGGACGAAGATCGATGATCTGAAACTGACCGTTCGCGTCGGTGACGACCGACCGCGTCTTCTCAATGAGGGCCGGACTCGTGGCTTCTACCGAGACGCCCGGCAGGACGGCCCCCGACGTGTCGCGAACCGTGCCGGCGATCGACTGCGCATATAAAAGCGAAGGAAAACTGACGCAGAGCGCGGCGAAGAGCAGTGTCCGTACGATCGCTAGCGGATGTGATGTGGTCATTGGTGCTCCCAAACTCGCGCCGACGCCTGACGGGTCAGCGGGCCAGCCCCCGTCGAAACCGAAGGCGGAGGCGGGCGCATTGCACTCTGGCTCGGGCCGGAAGTCAATACACCTAAGTGCGGGAGCAGCCACATTTGCGTGGTTCTTGATACGCGAGACTCGTAGGTCCATAATCTGCGCACCTATGCGTCGAGCGAATCGCCAAAGTGGAATGACGACGCGGACCCGGCTGAGAGCCGTCGGCCTTGTGCTGATGGTGGCCGCCGCAACGATTCTCAATCTGCGAGTCGCGGCCCAGGGCGGCGGTGCGCGTCCACCCGATATCGCCGGTGAATGGCGGCTCGATAGCAACGAAGATCCCGGCCAGCCGCCGTTAGCCGATTATCTCGGTCTCGCGCTCAACGAAGCCGGACGTCTCCGCGCAGACACCACACCCGAATCGATCTGGGGCACGCCGGAGTATCAATGCCGCCCGCACTCGGCGCCGCACCAGTGGCGCGGCGTTGGTGGTGCAAGGATTCTGAAAGATCTCGATCCCATCTCGCGGGAGATCGTCGGCTACCGCTTGCAGTTCATGCGCTCGCTCGATCGGCCGATCTTCGTCGACGGCCGGCCACATCCACCCGCATGGGCGCCGCACAGCTGGAGCGGGTTCTCAACGGGCGAGTGGGTCGGCCAGACGCTGAAGGTCACGACGACGCATCTGAAGGACGGCTATCTGCGCCGTGGCGGGCCACAGACCTCAGACATGCTGACGATGACCGAGTACATCACGCGGCATGACGACACCCTGTCCATTCTGCAGGTGGTGGACGACCCGATCTATCTCGACGAGCCGTACGTGCTGTCGATCACCTACACCTACGATCCGAATGCTGGTCCGGCGACGGAGAACTGCAGCGGGTCGTCGTTTGCCGAGAACGGCGGACGGGATCGCCACTGGGTGCCGCATTTCCTGCCGGGCCAGAACAGTGGCATTGGGGAGTTCTTGAAGACGCAGTCGTGGATTCCGTTCGAGCCGATCCGCGGTGGCGTGAAAACGATTTATCCCGAGTATCGGTCAGTGCTCTCGAAGACGGCGACGCTGAACACGCTGACGGTGCCGGTCTCGAAGTCGGCGAATGACGTCGCCAAACAGATTGCCGCTCAGAGTCCGCGGGACGGACAAGTCCATGTGATGCCGGTGCAGGGCAATATCTACATGCTGATTGCCGACGGCACGAACATCACCGCATCGGTCGGCCGCGACGGCACCGCCATCGTCAACACCGGCTCAGCGCAGATGACCGACAAGGTCCTCGCCGCGTTGAGTGAGTTGGCGACGTCAGTCGCGAGTGCTCCCGCGACGAACACGTGCTTTGGCGCGAATTGTCCGGGGATGCCGAGTTGGTCGAGTCCGTATTTCAACGCGGTCGTCGCGTCGCCTCGTCCGGCACGACCGATCCGCTATGTCATCAACACCAGCGCAGCGCCGGAGCATGTCGGTGGCAATGAGAAGCTGGCCGCCTCGGCGAACTTCCGTCGGGCGGGCGGTGCTGGTGGGTTCGGGGGCGCGGTACGCGAGATTGGGACCACGGCGACGATCGTTGCGCACGATGGTGTGTTGAGCGCGATGAGCACGCCGGCGGATAAGGCCGCTGCCGCGCCCGAAGCTGCCTGGCCGGTTGATACGTTCTTCGACGACTTCCACAAGTTGTCGGAGTACGTGAATGGCGAGCCGGTCATCCTTTATCACGCGAAGGCGGCGAACACCGATAGCGACAGCTTCGTGTTCTTCCGTCACTCGGAAGTGATCGCGGCGGGCAACCTGTTCTCGACGATCAGCTATCCGCTCATCGACACGACCAAGGGCGGCACGATTCAGGGTGTCATCGACGGTCTCAATCAGATCCTCGATCTCTCGGTGGCGGAGTATCGCTCGCAGGGCGGCACGTGGGTGATCCCCGGTCGCGGCCGTCTGTCAGATACGGCCGACGTCGCCTCCTATCGCAACATGCTGGTGATGATTCGCGATCGAATTCGCGACCTCAAGAAACAGGGCAAGACGCTGGAGCAAGTGAAGGCCGCGCGCCCGACACTCGATTTCGACGGACGCTACGGGTCCACGACCGGTCCCTGGACGACGAACATGTTTATCGAAGCTGTGTACAAGACGCTGTAATTCAAAATGCAAAATGCAAAATGCAAAAGGAAATGCAAATTGCGATCGATGACAAGTCGCTGGCTGGGGTTTGCATTTTGAATTTTGCATCTTGCATTACAGATAGGAATGCTATGCGCACGCTACTCTTGATCGCCATCGCCGCCGTGCTGACTGCCTCGACGTCGTACGCGCACCACTCGTTCGCCGCGACGTATGAGACGAGTAAATCGATCAAGCTCGAAGGCGAGATCGTGCAGTTCGTCTACCGCAACCCGCACTCGTTCGTGCACGTCGATGCGCCGGACGCCAACGGCGTGTCTCAGCGTTGGGCGGTCGAGTGGGGCGGCACCACGCAGCTGGCGCAAGCCGGCGTGAAGCGCGATTCGCTGAAGATTGGTGACAAGGTCGTCATCAACGGACGGCCATCACGCGTTCCGGGCGAGTATCGCGTGCTGATGCAGAACCTGTCGCGGCCATCTGACGGTTTCACCTGGGGCCGGGGAGCCAATGAAGTTGTCGATTGATGGCGGACGCTTGACGAATCGCGTGAATCGAATCCTGTGGCTCACAGTGTTCGCGGTGATCGCGTGCTCGCTGTCGCTTGACGCGCAGCGTGCCGGCGGTCGTGGTCGCGCTGGCGGTCCGCCCCAGACGCCCCGTCAAGTGGCGCCGATCGATCTCGCCGGTTACTGGGTCTCGCCGATTGTCGAAGACTGGAAGTACCGGATGGTGACGCCCGCGAAAGGCGTCTTCGATGCCGTACCGCTCAACGCGGAAGGCCGCAAGGTCGGTGAGAGCTGGGATCCGGCAAAGGATGAAGCAGCGGGGGAGCAGTGCCGCGCCTACGGAGCGGGCGGCATCATGCGTCTGCCCGGGCGTCTTCGCATCGCATGGCAGGACGACACGACGCTGAAAGTCGAGACGGACACCGGCACGCAGACGCGCCTGCTGCGATTTGGAAACCCGCCGGCGGCGACTGAAGCGAGTTGGCAGGGGCAGTCGGTCGCGCAGTGGAACATCCCGGCGCGTAATCTCAAGGTGATCACCACGAGCTTGCGTCCCGGCTACGTGCGCAAGAACGGTGCGCCCTACAGCGAGAAGGCGACCGTGACCGAGTATTGGGACCTGAACGAGCTGCCGAATGGTGATCGCTGGCTGACGGTCATCACCAAGGTGGAAGACCCGCAGTACTTCACGCGCGCTTACACCACGAGCTCGGACTTCAAGAAGCTGCCGGACGCGGCAGGCTGGAATCCCACGCCCTGCTCGGCGCGCTAAGCGGAAGATGCGTTAACGTCTACCGGCCAGCCAAAGTCTGCGGCCATTCGCAGTAGCGGCAGCCATTCTTCCTCAGTCGATCGGTTAAGCCCCGGCGAGCAGAGCGATCCAAACGGGCCCGTCGGAACATCGAACTGCTGGACTCGTCGCGGTGCCGCAGCGAAGTCGAGCACCTCGGCGAGGTTGGTCGCCGTGTCATCGCGAACGGTCAGGGCATCGAGTCCCCAGCGCCACTCGATCATTTTGAGAATCGATGTGTGATCGAGCGTCTGCGTCGCGACGTGTTCGCGTTGTGCGAATGGCGAGATCACCAGACACGGCGTCCGGAACCCCAGCAGACCGTCCTCGTTCCCAGCTGAGATATCCGCATCAGGAATCGGTGCGGCCGGTGGCGGCACGTGGTCGAAGAAGCCGCCCCACTCGTCGTAGTTGATCACGAAGACCGTGTTGGCCCAGGCGGGACCGCTGGTGACCGCCGAATAGACCTCGTTCATGAAGGCTTGGCCATTGCGAATGTCGGCGAACGGGTGATCGTCGTTCGAGGCTCCGATGTCTTCGCCGAGGAACCGAGGTTCGACGAATGACACCGGCGGCAGCGTTCCCGCGGCGGCGTCGGCGAGGAACGCCGCGTAGGGCCGACCGATCGGTAGGTACTTCGCGCCCCACAAGGCGAGGAACGGAATATCGCTGAAGTAATAGCGACCTTCGACTCCAGCCGCCGCCAGTCGATCCCAGATGGTGGGCAGCGTGCTCAGCTCGAAGGTGTTCGCGAGGCGATCGGTCTGCGCGGCATGTTGGTAGACACGATTGGCGAAGGTTCCGGCCATGATCGCCGAGAAGTAATGATCACAGACCGTCCAGCGCGTGGCGGCATCGCCAGTGAACGGAAGATCCTGCTTCGTGTAAAAGCCAATCGCGAATTCGTCGTTGTTTCCGGCCCGCAACCATCCGTCACACGCACCGCCGTTGTATTCGATGCGGCCGCCTTCGTACGAGTGATCGGGATCCGCATGACCGCAGCCCTGAAAGTCAGGCGTCAGCCGATACGTGCGATGCAGCACACCGTCGCTGTCCGAGTAGCGCAGGCCACGCTGACGGCCGTCGGCACCGTCGAGCCAGCCCAGCATATGGTCGAACGATCGGTTCTCCATCATCAGCACCACGATGTGCTCGATACCTGAGAGGTCTGGCGACGGCAACGCGGTTTGTGAGAACACCCGTCGTGCCGAGCTCAACCCTCCCAGCGTGAGCACTCCGCCTGTCGCTGCTGCAGTTTGCAGAAAACGTCTGCGAGAGAACCGTCGCGTTCCGTTCATGAGTAGCTCCTTGGACACGCCGGGGGTGCGCGCGGTGCCGTAATCAATCGCTGTGCCTGGTTTAGCTCGGGCACACACGTTGCTCCTCTCATGCGCATGGCGATTGCGGAGCGGCTCAGCCGATACAAAGAGTTCGCGACGTTCCTAGCAAAGTACGGCCGTGCGGAGTTCGTGACGGACCCTGATTCGACACCGCACGAATCGTCGTCAGAAGACAACGCGCAGGCGGACGAGTTCGCGCGCGACGTCGAATCTCTCGGGCCTACGTTCATCAAGCTCGGGCAATTGCTGTCGACACGCGCCGAGCTGTTGCCGCCGGCGTACACCGTGGCGCTTGCCCGACTGCAGGATGCGGTCGAGCCGTTCTCGTACCCCGAGGTCGTGGAGATCGTCGAGCGCGAGCTGCGCGTCCGGCTGTCGAAAGCGTTCGTCGCCTTCGAGGAGACGCCGATTGCCGCGGCGTCACTCGGTCAGGTGCATCGCGCCGTGTTGCGGAGCGGACGCGACGTCGCGGTGAAGATCCAGCGCCCGCAGGTACGCGAACAGGTCCTGCGGGATCTCGACACGCTCGATGATCTCGCCGCCCTCATCGAGCGGTTCAGCAGCGTCGCGCGCAGCCTTGATGTCCCGCGCGTGCTCGAAGAGTTCCGACGCACCATGCTGCGCGAGCTCGATTATCAGCAGGAAGCTCGCAACATGGTGTCGCTCTCGCATCAGTTGCGTGACTTCGAGCGCATCATCGTGCCACTGCCCGTTGATGACTACACGTCCCCGCGCGTGTTGACGATGGATTACATCGCCGGCACGAATATCACGAAGGTCGGGCCGGTGGAGTGGACGGAGATCGATGGGAGCGGTCTGGCCAGCGATCTCTTTCGCGCCTACCTCCATCAGATCCTGGTGGACGGACTGTTTCATGCCGACCCGCATCCCGGCAACGTACTGCTCACACCCGATGGCCGACTGGCGTTGGTGGACCTTGGGATGATGGGACGCTTATCGGTCAGTGTGCAGGAACAGTTGTTCCGGCTGATGCTCGCCATCGCGGACGGCCGCGGTGATGAAGCGGCCGGAGTGGTCATTTCACTCGGCGAGCGACTCGAGGGGTTCGAAGACCCGCCGATGCGCCGCATGGTTAGCGAGTTGGTGACCAGTTGTCACGATCGGTCGGCCGGGGACCTGAACATCGGACGCGCGATGCTCGACATGGGACGCAGTGCCAGTCAGTTCGGGCTGCGTATGCCGGCGGAACTGCCGCTGCTTGGCAAGACGCTGTTCAACCTGCACGAGATCGGCCGCGTGCTCGATTCGGACTTCGACGTCAACGGCTCGATGCGCACGCAGGCGACGAGCCTGATGCGGCGTCGCATGGTGAAAGGAACGTCGCCCACGCATCTGCTGTCATCGGCGCTCGAGGTGCGCGACTTCGTCGAGCGGCTACCCGAGCGCGCGAATCGAATTCTCGATGCGCTCGCCACCAACGATCTCCGTCTGAAGGTCGAGGTCATCGATCACGGGTCGATCCTCGACGGTTTTCAGAAGGTGGCCAATCGCATCGCACTGGGCTTGGTGCTGGCGGCATTGATCGTCGGCGCAGCCATGTTGATGCGTGTCCAGACCACGTTCACCGTCTTGGGCTATCCAGGCCTTGCGATGCTGCTGTTCCTCGCCGCCGCCGCGGGCGGATTCTGGATGGCGTGGACCATCCTCGCCGGCGATGCCAGGCGCATCAAGCAGGGTAGAACGCGTTAATCGCTCGCCTCGGGTAATCTGTTCGCGATGGAAGACGTTCCGGCGGTAGTGTTCGATGGTGTGTCGATCGCCTTCAACGATCAGGTGGTCCTCGACAACATCAGCTTCATCGTCCCAAAGGGACGCATGACGATCATCCTCGGGGCCAGCGGTTCCGGGAAGTCAGTGGCGCTCAAACTGATTCTGGGACTGCTCAAGCCTGATACCGGCAAGATTCTCGTCAATGGGCACCGCATCGATCGAATGAGCGAGTACGAGTTGCTACAGATGCGCGCCGACGTTGGGATGCTCTTCCAGGAAACGGCCCTCTTCGACTCGTTGTCAGTGGCGGAGAACGTCGGCTACCGCTTGTCCGAGGAGATGCGCCTGCCGCAGGACGAGGTTGATGCCCGTGTGCTGGAAACGCTCGGATTCGTGGGCCTGACCGAATACGGCGATCGTCGCACCACGGAACTCTCGGGCGGTCAGCGTCGTCGCGTCGCGATGGCGCGGGCGATGGCCTCCCGTCCAAGCGTGCTCCTCCTCGACGATCCGACGACCGGTCTTGATCCCATCACCGCAACCAGTGTGGACGATGAGATCGTGAAGCTGCGCGATCTGCAGGAGGTGACGTCGATCGTCGTGACGCACCAGATTCGTGACGCGGTGTACGTCGCCACGCACAAGGCGGTGCAGCGAAACGGGAAGATCAGCATTGAGGAGACCGTTGTCGATGGCGAGCGGGTTCAGTTCCTCATGCTGCGCGAGGGCCGCATTCACTTCGTGGGGACGCAGGAGGAACTGCTGGCCAATCCCGACGCCTACCTGAAGGAATTCCTCTACATGACCTTGCCGCCCTGGTAGCGGCCCGCGTCGACTGTCCTGACGTTTCCCTTATTTCGTGGGTCGTTGAATCAGCTCGAGCCGATTGCCCGCGGGATCGACGGCGATGCCGATGACGATGCCGGTGTTCTGATACGGCCGCGGGTCGCCGGTCATCGTTCCGCCGGCAGCCTTGATCGCCGCGACGGTTGCATTCATGTCGGTGACGTTGAAGATCACGTGCGCGATCGGATCCTTCATCGCGTCGGAGTCGCGGTGCATGATGACGACGGGTGGGGTGCGGTTCGCCTTGGCAGCGTCCACGGTGGCGCCAAAGTTCACGAAGATTTCAGGTCCACCCGGGACCGGGATGCGATTGACCTCCTGCATGCCGAACGCCGCCTTGTAAAATTTCGCCAGCGCCTCGGTGTCCGTTGCCGCAACTCGCACGGAATTCAGGGTGACTTCGGCAAACGCCACACTGCTCACCAGCAGGGCGAACCCCGCCGCCACTGCACATATCGACATCTTCTTCATCACACGCTCCACGGGCACATAATACGCCGCATGCCTCGACGCATTCTGAATGTGCTCCTGGCGTTGTGTGCATGCCTGGCCGCCGGGGCGCTTGCCACGCTCTCGCTGGCGGCGCGGCAGGCAGCGCCGCCAGCGGCGAAGACCCACTGGGAAGCCTACAAGCACACGCCGACGGTTCCGCAGTCGGATCAGCACCTGACCGATCCGGCGATCGTCGGCGCCATCGACTTGCACGCGCATCACGATCCCGACAGCTATCCGAGATCGGCCGACGCCTTTGAGATCGCGAAGCTCGCGAAGGAACGCGGGCTACGCGGGATCGTGCTGAAGAATCATTGGACTGAGACTGCCGGCCTTGCGTATATGGTTCGCAAGTACGCGACGCCGGACTATGAAGTGTTCGGCGCGGTGACGCTCGATACCGCCGTCGGCGGCGTCAACCCGCAAGCGGTGCGCTACATGATCGATGTCGCGGGCGGCTACGGTCGCATCGTCTGGATGCCGACGCATGACTCCGAGCACGAGGTTCGCTACCACAAGGAACAGCGACCCTTCGTCCGCGTGTCGCAGGGAGGGAGGCTTCTTCCGGAAGTACACGAAGTGATCGGTCTGGTGGCACAGCACGATCTGACGCTGGCCACCGGGCACGTCACGCCGGAGGAGACGCTGCAGATCCTGAAGGCGGCAAAGGCCGCCGGAGTGAAGCGGCTCATCGTCACGCATCCGCTGCTCGATCCGCAGTTCACGTTGATGTCTATCGAGCAGCTCCAGGAGGCGGCCGACCTCGGCGCCTTTATCGAGCTCACCGGAGGCGCGGTCAGCACTGAGGGAGAACCGAAGCGCCGCGCGCTGGCGGCGGTGAAGGCGATCGGCGCGAGCCACTTCATCGTGGGCAGCGACGCGGGCCTCGCCGGACGTGCCAATCACACCGACACGCTGGCTTTGGCGGCTAAGGCGCTGCGTGCGGCTGGCGTTTCTGAGGCCGATCTGAACCGAATGTTCAAAGAGAATCCAGCCTATCTGGTCAAACTGAAGCCGTAGGGCCGGTCCTTTTGGACCGGCCGCGAGGAATTCAGCCATGCGCAAACATCTGACGCTCGTCGCATTCATCGCCTGCTGTCTGATGCCGTTGTCTGCGGCCGCTCCGACCGCGCGTCCTGAGGACGTCGGACTCTCGACCGACCGTTTGAAGCGCATCGGAGAGCTGATGCAGCGGCACATCGCCGCGAAGACGTTCACCGGTGCCGTCACCCTCGTCGCGCGCAATGGCCGGATCGCGCACTTCGAAACGCACGGGCTGATGGACCTCGAGACGAACAAGCCGATGCAGAAGGACGCCATCTTCCGCATCATGTCGATGACCAAGCCCGTGGTCGGTGTCGCCATGATGATGATGGTGGAGGAGGGCAAGGTCAGACTGACCGATCCGGTCTCGAAGTTCATCCCCGACCTGCAGGGACTCTCCGCGGTCGTGCTCAATACCGATGGCCGGATCGCGCCAGCTCCATCCGGAGCCGTGACGGCGGCCATGCCGAGCCGTGTTGTTCCTGCAGACCGCGAGATCACCGTGCGCGATCTCCTGACGCACACGTCCGGTCTGATGAGCGGTGGCATGAGCGCGAGCAGCAACAACGACGTGATGCCGAAGGCCGGCGAGACCGTCGCGCAGATCATGCCGCGTCTCAAGAAGGTGCCGCTCGATTTCCAACCTGGCACGCGCTGGGCTTATAGCGGGCAGTTCGGTTTCGACGTGCTGCTGCGCGTTGTCGAAGTCGCGTCCGGCATGCCGTTCGATCAGTTCGCGCGGCAACGCATCTTCGAACCGCTCGGCATGAAGGACACGACGTTCTATCCGATGGCGGGCAACCCGCGGATCGCCACGCTCTACGAAAACGCCAACGGCTCGCTGCGTAAGGCGGCGAACCCCGCGTTCATGAATGGTGTGTATCTGTCGGGCGGTGGCGGCCTGTACAGCACCGCCGAGGACTACCTGCAGTTTGCGCTGATGCTGCTCAATCGAGGACAGCTCGATGGCAAGCGTCTCCTCAGTACGCGAAGTGTCGACGTGATGAGCAGCGTGTTCGCGCCGGACACCTTGCCTGGCCGCCTTGCCGGCGAGGGCTTCGGGTTGAGCGTGCGCGTGGTCGATAACCCCGCAGCGCGCAACACCTATCTATCAAAGGGCAGCTTCGGATGGAGCGGCGCGATGAACACGCACTTCTTCATCGATCCGACCGAGCGCATTGTCGGCGTGTTCATGACGCAGATCGTCGGCCTCGCGACGCGCGGAGAGATTCGCGACGATTTCGAGACGGCGGTGATGCAGGCAATCGTCGGCAACGGCAGCGCCGGTACGAACTAGCGTCCGCCCATGTAGTGTCCGGCTTTAGCCGGACCGTGAACAGTGTCCGGCTTTAGCCGGACTATCAACGCGGTCGAGGACCGTAGCGCGCCGCGAAGTAGTCGAGCAGCGCGCTGCGATCCTGATCCGGAACCTTCGCACCCCAGCCCACCATCTTGTTGATCTCACCGTCCCACTGGGCGCGAGTCAGGCGCTGCTGCCGAATCACGTCCTCGTCGTGGCAGGCGAGGCATGTGCTCTTCAGTGCCGATGGAGAGGTGATGGACGTGACGTCAGGCGTGGTCCCTGAGACGATCGCAGATTTGTCGACGACGACGCCGATGCGTGGCACGACGTTCCAGCCGTAGCCTGAAGGATTCCACTCCTGTTCGAGCGGTTGCGTGTTGCCGGCGGCGTCGCGCGCGCGGGCCAAGATTGTGTAATAGGCCTCGCGAGGTGGGGTCCAGCGATACTCCCAGAGTCTCCAGCCGAACTCCGTCCGCTGGTCGCGTCGCATCGTCGCGGGCGTCCACGTGCGGCCGGCATCGACACTTACGTCCACAGCCGTCACCGGTCCTGCGTCGCCGCTCCATGCCGTGCCGCGAATCACAAGCGGCTTACCGGCGTCGGCGGTGATCACACCGCCAGTCCCGCGAGGCTCCGCGATGACGCTCTTCACGCGAAGACTCGTCACCGGCTGCATCGCTTCGGGCGGGACCGTCCGTCCAGGCTGCACCGGTTTGCCTGGATGGCGATAGGCGCGTGCCATCCAGAAGCCGTCATGCTCACGATTCAGCACCGTGATCGACGTGACCCATTTGATCCACGAATCGCCCGCCCACCCCGGAACGACGACGCGGAGAGGGAAGCCGTGTTCGACAGGCAGCGTCTCGCCATTCATCTCATAGGCGAGCAGCGTCGCGGGATGCAGCGCCTTGGCGATCGGAATCGAGCGCTGAAAGTCGGGCATCGTTCCGAGCGGTACATCGGCGCCGTTGAAGAGCACTTCCTTCGGTGATGCTTTCAATCCCGCGCGCTTCAGAACATCGGCGAGCCGCACGCCTCGCCATCGCCCGTTGCCGACCGCCCCGTGTCCCCACTGCAGACCAGGCATCGAGGGTTCGTAGAAGCCGCGTCCGTTGCCGGCGCATTCGAGGACGCTGACCATTTCCACCGACGGCATTCGCCGCAGGTCGTCCATCGTCAGCGTCAACGTGTTCGAGACTTCGCCATCGACCGTCAATCGCCACTGGCCGACGTCCACGCGGGGGGTGTAGACGTGCGTGCGAACGAAGAAC
>Ga0310810_10001123_pt1 | contig 27455 bp, 25 predicted proteins | sample NCmetagenome_FD_207641 | JGI IMG/M metagenome (GOLD analysis project Ga0310810, IMG submission 207641) | Soil microbial communities from experimental microcosm in Duke University, North Carolina, United States - NC | ecosystem: Engineered > Artificial ecosystem > Soil microcosm > Unclassified ...
CCAGCGCTCGCCCTTTTTGAGCATCCGGTACTCGATGGGCACTTCGGTGTTCGTCTTGGTCAGCAGCTTGCTCATGACCGATGCCTGCTCGCCCTCGACCTTGTCGCTGATGTACTGGATCTTCTCGCCACCGTACAGCTCGATCTTCGAGATGTACGAGCGCTCCAGCAGGTCGCCGAAGAGTCTCACGAACTCGTCACGCTCGGCCTGGGTGCGATCGGCCCAGTGGCGTCCGAGCGAACGCTTGGCCGTCTCGCCGAAGTCGAAGATGTCGTCCGCGACCTTCCGGACCGCGGCGCGCTTGTCCTTCGGCTTGTCCTTCAGCGCGGGGTCGTCCAGGAGCTTCAGCACGCGATCCACCTGCGCCCTCAGCTGGTCCGTCGGGGCGCCGGCGTCCGCCGGCGGGGCAAGCAGCCCGAAACCCAGCGCAACGAGCAGCGCGGTCGTGAGGAGCGATGTCTTCATCTGACCTCCCGAGGTGCCGGCATCACACCTTGCCAAAGATGTACTTCGACAGCAGCTCTTCGAAGTCGACCGGTGCCTCCACCTCGCGAATCTTGCCCCCGGGCGGGATGATCTTGTCCGAGCCGCCCGGGCTGATCCGCACGTATTTCTCGCCGATCAGGCCCTTCGTCTTGATCGAGGCGATCGAGTCTTCTTGCAGTTTGACGCCGTTGTTCACGCGCAGCTTCACCCGCGCCTGGTAGTTGTCGAGGCCGATGGCATCCACGCGCCCGATCTCGACGCCCGCGATCTCCACGGTGGAGCCCGCCTTCAGTCCTCCCACCGAGGGGAAATCGACCGTCACGACATAGCCTCGTCCACCGAGGAACGACACCCGGCCAAGCTGGATAGAAAGATACCCCAGCGCCACGATGCCGAGCACCATGAAGAGGCCGACCGCAACGTTGACGCGCGTTCTCTCCATCAGGTTCCCTCCGGCTCCCCGCGGATGAACTTCTGAACGATCCGGTTCTGGGAGGCCTGCAGCTGCGCCGGCGGGCCCACCTCGACGATACGGCCCTCGTGAAGCATGGCCACCCGGTCGGCGATCTCGAAAATTTCGGGTATTTCGTGGCTCACCATGACCGCCGTGAAGCGATGACGGCGGTGCAAGTCGAGAATGAGGTGGTGGATCGTGTTCACGAGCACCGGGTCGAGTCCGGTAGTCGGCTCGTCGAAGAACACGATCTCGGGCTCCGTCACCAGCGCGCGCGCAATGGCCACGCGCTTGCGCATCCCGCCGGATACCTCCGCCGGATATTTCTGGCCCATGCCCTCGAGGCCGACCTGCGCCAGCGCCGAGTCCACGCGCTTGGCAATCTCGGCCTTTGGCAGGCGCATCTTTTCGCGGAGCGGAAACGCCACGTTGTCGGCACACCGCATGGAGTCGAACAGCGCGCCGCCCTGGAAGACGACGCCGTACCGCCGCCGGATCGCGTCGAGCGCGTTGCCCGACAGATCGGTGATGTCCTGGTCGTCGACGAGCACTCGGCCGGCGTCGGGATGCAGAAGGCCGATGAGGTGCTTGAGGAAGACCGACTTGCCGCCGCCGCTGCGGCCGATGATCACCGTGATCGAGCCGGTGGGGATTTCGAGATTGAGGCCGCGCAAAACGGGCTGGGACCCGAAGCGCTTGGTGAGATTTTCTACTTTGATCATAGGCTCGCCTCGAACGGTGGGGCCCCGGCCCCACGACGTTCTGCGGCTCGCACTACCATATCGACCCGATGAAGTAGTCCCAGACGAGAATCAGCACGGACGAGAGCACGACGGCCTGGGTCGTGGCGCGCGCGACGCCCTCTGCGCCGTGGCCCACGTTGAAGCCCTTGTAGGCGCACACCCAGGTGACGATCACCCCGAACGACACCGACTTCCAGAATCCAAGGGAGATGTCCGCGAAGTCGACGAACGTCTGCATCTCGCCGAAGTACGTGCCGGGCGACAGCCCGAGCAGCTCGACGCCGACGAGATAACCGCCGAAGATGCCGACGACGTCGAAGATGCTCGTCATGAGCGGGAAGCTGACGATGCCCGCGAAGATCGACGGCGCGACGAGATAGCGCATCGGATTGAGGGCCATCACCTCGAGCGCGTCGATCTGCTCGGTGATGCGCATGATGCCGAGCTCGGCGGTGAGCGCGGATCCGGCGCGGCCGGTGACCATCAGGGCGGCGAGCACCGGGCCGAGCTCGCGGATCAGCGAGAGCGCGACCGCCGGGCCGAGAAACGCCTCCGAGCCGAACCGCGACAGGGTGAGGAAGATCTGCAGGCCGAGCACCATGCCCGTGAACGCGCCGGTGAGCAGAATGATCAGCAGCGATCGAAAGCCGATGAAGTTCATCCGGTCCAGCAATGCCCAGAACTTCAGCGGCGGCGTGAGCATCGCCGCGAGCGCGCGGACGAGGAACACCCCGAAGCGACCGAGGGAGGACACGACCGAGACTCCCCACCCGCCGAGGGCATCGAGTGGGCGGACGAGAGCAGGGACCGCCGATTCGCTCATTTCCGGGCGCGACGATACACGCCGAGAGCCCAGAGAGGGAAGTACTTCGCGTACAGGTGGTACTTCAGGTAGAAGACGCGCGGAAAGCCGGTGCCGTTCCAGAACTCGTCTTCCCAGGAGCCATCGGCGCGCTGCGTGCGCATCAGATAGTCGACGCCGCGCTCGACCGCCTCGCCGCTGGTGTGCCCCGCGGCGAACAGCCCGAGCAATGCCCAGCCCGTCTGGCTCGGCAGCGAATCGCCGATGCCGGCCAGCTCCGGCTTTGCGTAGCTCGCGCACGTCTCACCCCAGCCGCCGTCGGGGTTCTGTCCGCGGAGCAGCCAGCGGACGGCGCGCTGAACGTATTCGTGGCGTGGATCGACGCCGATGGCGCCGAGACCGCGCAGCACCGACCACGTGCCGTAGATGTAGTTCACGCCCCAGCGTCCATACCACGGTCCGTCATGACGCTGCGAGCGCCGGATGAAGTGGATGGCGCGCTCGACGGCTTCGAGATCGCGCGGATAGCCGAGCGTGCCGAGCAGCTCGAGTCCCCGGCCCGTGAGGTCCTCGGTTGCGGGATCGAGCAGCGCCCCGTGATCGGCGAACGGGATGTTGTTGAGGTAGAGACGGTCGTTGTCGGCGTCGAACGAGGCCCAGCCGCCGTCTTCGTTCTGCATGCCCAGGAACCAGCCGACGCCCCGTTCCTTGGCCAGACGCACCCGGTCGGGATCGACGCCTCGAATCTTCTCGAGCGCCATCAGCACCATGGCCGTATCGTCCAGGTCCGGGTAGTACGGGTTGTCGTACTGGAACGCCCAACCGCCTGGCTGCACGTGCGGTCGCTTCACGTGCCAGTCGCCCGGCATGAGGACCTGCTTCGAGAGCATCCACTCGGCCGCCTTGATGAGCGCCGGGTGGTCCGGCGCGAGATCGCTCTCGATCAGCGCGTTGGCGGCGAGCGAGGTATCCCAGATCGGTGAGAAACACGGCTGGTAATACCGTTCGTCGCCACGGTCGACCGCGAGCGCCTCGATCTCCTTGAGCTGACCGAGCACGAGCGGGTGGTCTTCGGCGTAGCCGAGCGAGCGCATCGCGAGGATGGAGTTGGCCATGGCGGGGTAGATGCCGCCCAGGCCACCCGGTACGGCGGTGCGCTCTTCCAGCCATTCGCGGGCCGCCTCGATGGCCCGCTTGCGGAGCGGGCGCGGGGAGAAGCGCTCCCAGATCTTGAGTCCGTCGTCGACGCCGATGAAGAAGGACTTCCAGAATAGGCCGCGCCACGAGAACGGCTCCGGTACGCGAGGAAAGCGCAGGCTCGTGGCTTCGCGACCGTCGGGCCACAGCTCGTCGAGGGCCAGATGCCGCGGCAGCCAGCGGACGGGCTTGCGGTCCATGATGATCAGCAGCGGCACGATCACGCACCGCGACCAGTACGAGACCTCGTAGATGTTGAACAGAAAAAACGGCGGCTGCAGGAGCATGATTTCCGCGGGCATCGTGGGCACGCCGTTCCAGTCGTACTCGCCGAAGAGGGCCAACAGGATCTTGCAGAACACACTCGCCTTCGCCGGACCGCCCATCACGAGCACGCGCGCCCGCGCGCGTTGCATGGTGGGATCGTCGGGGGGGACACCGGCCATCTTCATGGCGAAGTACGTCTTGATCGTCGCCGACAGGTCGGACGGCCCGTTGGCGTACAGGCTCCAGCCGCCGTCCTGATTCTGTCGCCGCTTCAGGTACGTGATGGCGCGACGCTCGGCGCCGGTGTCCACGCGATCGATCAGGCGGTGGAGCAGGAGCGCTTCGGCGGTCAGGGCGTGGTCGGCTTCGAGCTCGCCGACCCAGTGACCGTCGGCCGCCTGGCACGACAGGAGGTGGTGCTGGGCGCGCGCGACCGCCTCGTCCAGAGCCGTCACGGTGCGAAATGGTAACATGCACCCCGACTTCCAGCATGGACCTCCTCGTCGGGACGCTGGTCCTTCGGCCCTATGTCTTCGCCTTCCTCGCGTGCTTCCTTGCGGCGGGGGCGATCGACCTCGGATGGCGGCGCACACTGGTCTTCACGGCGTGGGTCTGGCCGCTCGCGTGGCTCGCCGAGTTCGCGTCCACGCACATCGGCGTGCCCTTCGGGTTGTATCACTACACGGGGCTCACGCGGGGAAGGGAACTGTACCTGGCGAACGTCCCCCTGATGGACTCGCTCTCGTTCACCTTCCTCGCGTACGCGGCCTTCTGTCTGGCGCGAGCGGCGCTGGGCCAGCGCGGCCCCGTGACGCTGGCGCTCACGGGCGGCGTGCTGATGATGCTGCTCGATGTCGTGATCGATCCCATCGCCGTGCGCGGAGACCGATGGTTCCTTGGACGCATCTTCTATTACCAGGACGACGGCCTCTACTTCGGCGTGCCGGCGACGAACTTCGCTGGCTGGGCGGTGGTCGGCATCGGCGCGATCGCGGGGTACCTGCTGCTGACGCGCGGGAGCACGGGATGCCGGCCCGCGTTTGGAATCGCGTTATACTACGCGGTGCTTGCGTTCAATTTGGCCGTGACGGCCTGGCTCGGTGAGTGGGCTCTCGTCACCCTCGGGCTCATGCTGCATATCGCGGCCGCCGCAGTGCTGTACGCTGTGCGCCGATGGCCGGCGGTTGGGCCGGGCATGGAGAGCCAGAAGGCATGAGTGTTCCGCTGTCGCAGATGTGGACGGTCGCGACGTATGTTCTCCAGCAGCGTCTGCGTCGCAACCGTCGCTACCCGTTGGTGCTGATGCTCGAGCCGCTCTTTCGTTGCAACCTCGCCTGCGCGGGCTGCGGCAAGATCCAGTATCCGGGCCACGTGCTTCGCAAGCATCTGACCGTCGAGCAGTGCTTGGCCGCCGTCGAGGAGTGCGGCGCGCCGATGGTCAGCATCCCCGGCGGTGAGCCGCTGATGTATCCGGAGATCGGACCTCTCGTCGCCGAGCTCGTGAAGCGCCGCAAGTACGTTTACCTCTGCACAAACGCGATCCTCTTGAAAGAAAAGCTCGAGGAGGGTCTGTTCGCGCCGTCCAAGTACCTCTCCTTCAGCGTGCACATGGACGGGCTGCGCGAGGAGCACGACGAGGCCGTATGCCGCGACGGTGTGTACGACCAGGCGATCGAGGGCATCCGCGAGGCGCTGCGCCGCGGCTTCCGCGTCACGACGAACACGACGCTCTTCGACGGCGCGTCCGCGATGCGCATGCAGATGTTCTTCGACGAGATGATGGACCTCGGCGTGGAGGGCATGATGCTCTCTCCGGGGTACAGCTACTCCAAGGCGCCCGACCAGGAGCACTTCCTGCGGCGGCAGAAAACTCACGAGCTGTTCAGCAAGATGCTGTCGAACCCGAAGCCGCGCTGGAAGTTCAACCAGTCGCCGCTCTTTCTGCAGTTCCTCATGGGCAAGTGGGATTTCGAGTGCACGCCCTGGGGCAATCCGACCTTCAACATCTTCGGCTGGCAGCGCCCCTGTTATCTCCTGCAGGAGGGCTACGCGAAGACGTTCAAGGAGCTGATGGAGACGACGCGCTGGGAGGGCTACGGCCACAAGAGCGGCAACGACAAGTGTAAGGACTGCATGGTGCACTGTGGATACGAGCCGACCGCGGTCAACTATGCGTTCACGTCGTGGAAGGGGTTCAAGGCAACCGTCGAGGCCACGCTGACCGGTCGGCTGTGATGTCCGAGGACGAGCGCACGCTCGAAGGGTGGAACCCGGGCGTTGTCGACGAAGCGATGCTCGGTGACGTGATCGAGCGCGCGTTCGACTATCGCGGCGATGTCACGATCGTCCGCGGTGATGGCGGCGAGCTCACGGGGTATCTCTTCAACCGGGACGCCGACGCGCGCCCGCCGTTCGTGCAGGTGTTCCCCGCCGCGGGCGGCGATGCCGTGACGATTCCGTACGCGCAGATCCGCTCGATTCGCTTCACCGGCCGCGACACGGCGGCGGGCAACTCGTACGCGGCGTGGCTTCGCAGTCGCGAGGCGGCCAAAACGGGCGGCTCCACGCGGGGCGCGTGACCCGCGTCCTCGTTCTCACCGCAGTCGACGTCGAAGCGCGCGCGCTCGCCCTCCACCTTGGCCTGGCGTCCGTTCCCGGCGCGCGTTCGCCCCACTTCATCGGCGGCTCGCTCGAGATCGCGACGGTCGGCCTCCGTGCGTCGCGGCTCGCCGCGCATTCCGAGCGCTGGCGGTCGCCCGACCTCGTCGTGTCCGCCGGGGCGTGTGGCGCGCTCGCGCCGCAGCTCGCCGTCGGCGCGCTCGTCGTTCCGGATGTCGTCATCGATGTCGCGGGCGGGCGCTGGGCGACGACGCGGCTGCCGCGCGTTGGCGCGGACGGCGCATTACTCACGGTCGACGAGGTCGTCGAGTCGCCGGCGCAGAAGGCGCGACTGTGGGTGCGGACCGGGGCGCTCGCCATCGACATGGAATCGGCGGCGATCATGACATGGGCCGGCGCTCGTGGTGTGCCGGCCGCGGTCGTGCGCGGCGTCTCGGACGGCGCGGAGCGTGGCGTTCCCGCCGCGCTGGCGGCGGCGGTGGGCGAGGACGGGCGGGTGCGGCCACTGCGTGCGGTGGGGGCGGCGCTCAGTCGGCCGCGCGTGCTCGGTGATCTGCTGGAGCTGCGCGCCGGTACGACAGCGGCGCTGAAAAGCGTGGCAGCGGCGCTCGCGACACTCACGAGGAGCGCATGAAGCCCGTCACGAGGAGCGCATGAAGCCCGTCACGAGGAGCGCATGAAGCCCGTCACGAGGAGCGCATGAAGCCCGTCACGAGGAGCGCATGAAGCCCGTGCTCGTCACCGGCGGCACCGGGTTCGTCGGCGCCAACCTGGTGCGCGAGCTCGTCGCGCTCGGCGCCGGTGTGCGGGTGCTCGCGCGGCGTGGCAGCGATCGGCGCGCGCTGACCGGCGTGCCGGTCGAGTTCGTGGAGGGCGACCTGCTGGATCGCCCGTCGCTCGCGCGCGCAGCACGCGGCACCGACATGCTGTACCACGTCGCCGCGGATTATCGGCTGTGGGTCCGGGAGCCGGCCGAGCTGCACCGGGTGAACGTCGAGGGAACGCGCGCGGTGCTCGAGGTGGCCGGCGAGGCCGGCGTGCGACGCATCGTCTATACGTCCACGGTCGGGGCGCTCGGGATTCCCCGGGACGGCAGCCCCGGCACCGAGGACACGCCGGTAACGCTCGCGGACATGGTCGGCCCCTACAAGAGCTCGAAGTTTCTCGCCGAGCGCATCGCGGTGGAGCTCGCACAGCGCGGCTTGCCCATCGTGATCGTGAACCCCTCCGCTCCGATCGGTCCGTGGGACGTCAAGCCCACGCCGACCGGAAAGATGATCGTGGATTTCATGCGCGGCCGGATGTTCGCGACGCTCGACACCGGCCTGAACATCGTGCACGTGCGCGACGTCGCGCGCGGCCACGTGCTCGCGGCCGAGCGCGGGCGCGTCGGCGAGCGCTACATCCTCGGCCACGCACGAGGCAACCTCTCGCTGACCGAGATCGGCCGTGTGCTCGGCGAGCTCACGGGCCGCCCCGCACCCCGGCTGCGCGTGCCGTACGCCGTCGCGTGGTGCGGCGCCGCATGCACCGAGGCGGTCGCACGCCTGACCGGTCGGCCGCCAGCCGTCCCGCTCACCGCCGTGCGGATGGCCCGTAAGCGCATGTATTTTTCCCCCGCCAAAGCCGTCCGCGAGCTCGGCCTGCCGCAGACCGACCCGCGGCAGGCGCTGCACGACGCCGTGCGGTGGTTCGCCGAGCACGGCTACGCGCGTGTGGCCGGGGCCGCGCAGGTCGCCGTCCGGTGACGCCGACGTTCGGGCGCACGAGCCTGGTCGGTCTCACCTCACGCGTGACCCGCAAGAGCCGGTCGAACTTTTACTACGCGTTCCTCGCGCTGCCGCGTCCGCGCCGCGAGGCGCTCTATGCCGTGTACGCCTTCTGCCGCACGGTCGACGACATCGCGGACCTTGGTACGGACGCCTCCGCGCAGCGCGCCGGCCTCGCCGCATGGCGGCAAGACATCGCGCGGTGCTACGAGCCCGGGGGCGCGCCGGAGCACCCGATCGCGCGACAGCTCGCCGAAGCCGTGCGGCGGTTCGGCCTGTCGCGGGAGGCGCTGGAGGCGATCGTCGAAGGCTGTGAGATGGATCTGCAGCGCGCCACCTACGAGACGTTCGACGAGCTCGCGCCGTACTGCTACCGCGTGGCCTCGGCGGTCGGACTCTGCTGCATCGAGATCTTCGGCTACACGGATCCGCGTGCGCGCGACTACGCCGTCAGCCTCGGCATGGCGCTGCAGCTCACGAACATCATCCGCGACATCGGCGCCGACGCGCGCAGCGGACGCGTGTACGTCCCGCAGACGGAGCTGCGCGAGTTCGGCGTGACGGCCGACGATCTTCGCGCCGGCCGCTACGGCGACCCATTCGTACGGTTGATGACGTTTCAGGCGGCGCGTGCGCGCGAATACTACGCGAAGGCGTGGCGAGCGTTTCCGGTTGCGGATCGGCGATCCCTCGTCCCGGCGCAGATCATGGGCCACATCTACTTCGCCCTCCTGCACGAGATCGAGGCGCGGCGCTTTCGCGTCTTCGACGAGCGCGTGGCGCTGTCGGCCGGGCGTAAGGCGGCCATCGCGCTACGCTGCTGGATGACGGGCGTGATGGGACGGCGCGCGTCATGAGAGCGGTGGTGCTGCAGAGAGGTGGGGTGCTGACCGCCGCGGATGTCCCACGTCCGGCCGTCGGGCCCGGTGAGCTCGTGCTGCGCCTGCGCGGCTGCGGCCTGTGCGGCTCCGACATCGCGAAGCTTGCGGATCCCGGCGCCCGGGTTCCCGCCGTCCTGGGGCACGAGGTGGTCGGCGACGTGGCCGAGGCGGGCGACGGCGTCCGCGGCTTTGCGGTGGGCGACCGGGTCGTCGCCGCACACCACGTCCCGTGTGGCGACTGCCATTATTGCCGTCGCGGTAGCGAGTCGATGTGCCGAGCGTTCAAGACGTCGAACCTCGATCCCGGCGGCTTCGCGGAGTTCATTCGCGTGCCGGCCGCGAACGTGCGCAGCGCCACGTTCCGGGTGCCCGACCATCTCACCGACGAGGAAGCGTCGTTCGTCGAGCCGCTGGCGTGTTGTCTGCGCGCCGTGGAGCGGGCGCGCGTGCAGCCCGGTGACACCGCGCTCGTGGTCGGGCTGGGCTCGATCGGCTGCCTGATCGTGCAGCTCTGCGTGCGGGCGGGCGCACGCGTCGTCGGCGCCGATCAGGACGCGGGGCGTGTGGCGCTCGCGCAGCGATTCGGCGCGACCGCGACGCTGCCCGCCGACGCGCTGGCGTTGACCCGCGAGGCGTCGCATGGCCGCGGAGCCGATCACGTCATCGTCACGGCGGGTGGCGTCGCCGTGCTGCCGTGGGCGCTGCAGGCCGTGCGCGACGGAGGCGCGGTTCACTATTTCGCCGGCGGGCCCGGCGAGGCGCTGCCCATCGCGCTCGACACGCTGTATCACCGCGAGCTCACCGTGACGACGACGTACTCGTCGTCACCCGCGACGCTGACCCGCGCGTTCTGGCTCATCGCCGCCGGAAAGATCGACGTCGACGACCTCGTCAGCCATCGCTTGCCGCTCGAGCGGCTGGCCGAAGGTGTCGACCTCGTCCGCCGGCGACAGGCGCTCAAGGTCTACGTGACGCCATGACGTCGACCATGCGCGCGCTCGTGTTCCATGGGCCCGGCGACCTGCGCGACGAGATCCTGCCCGTGCCGACACCGGGGCGCGGTGAGGTCGTGCTGCATATCGATGCCGCACTCACGTGCGGCACCGACGTCAAGGTGCGCCGCCGCGGACATCCGGTGATGCTTCCTCGCGTCCCCACGGTTTTCGGTCATGAGTTCGCTGGCACGGTCGCCGCGGTCGGCGCCGGTGTGTCGACGGTGCGCGAGGGTGATCGCCTCGCCGCGGCGAATTCGGCGCCGTGCGGCGAATGCCGCCCGTGCCTGGCGCGGCGACCCAACCTGTGCGAAGACCTCCTCTTCGTCAACGGGGCGTACGGCGAGTACATCGCGCTGCCGTCTCGACTTGTCGCCAAAAACGTCGTGCGCCTGCGTCGCGTCACGGCGGCGCGGGCCGCGTTTGCCGAGCCGCTCGCGTGCGCGCTGCTCGGCATCGAGCGCGCCCGGCTCGAGGTCGGACAGTCGGTCGCGGTGTTCGGCCACGGGCCGCTCGGCTGTCTGCTCGCGATGGTCGCCGTGGCTCGCAAGTGCCGCGTCATTCTGATCGGCAAGGCGGGCTGGCGCCTCGATCGCGTGCGCGAGCTGCGAATCGCCGAATGTGTCGACGCCACGGCCACCGACGATATCGTCGCCGACCTGCGCGCAAGCACCGGCGGGCGCGGTCCCGACGTGACGATCGACGCCACGGGGCGTCCCGAGGTGTGGGAGCAGGCCATGGCCGCGGTGGGACGCGGAGGAAGCGTGGTATTCTTTGGTGGCTGTGCGCCCGGGACCTCGGTGCAGATCGATACGCGCCGCACGCACTATGAAGAGCTCACACTTCTCGGCGCTTTTCACCACACACCCGACGTCATCCGGCAGGCGATTGACGCGCTCGAGTCCGGCTCGATCGTGCCGGACGGGCTCGTGACCCATCGCATGCGTCTGGACGGAGTCCGCGAGGCACTCGACCTCATGCAGACGGGGCAGGCCCTGAAGGTGCTCATCGAGCCATGATCGCGCGCGTCGGCATCGTTGCCGTGCTCATCGTCGTGCTGCTCGCTGCCGCGGCGCCGGCGAGGGCGTTCGACCCCGAGGAGACGTTCAAGAAGAACACGTTCGTGCTGTCAGGTGAAGGCACGTACGGCTGGCAGTTCAACCTCGAGCACAAGACACGCGTGACCTATCTCGAGTTCTACGACGTGGGCGTGCGCTTCAGCGTGCTGCCCTTCGAGCCGCTCGGGCGCGACCACTTCTGGTACGGCGCGCTCGAGCTCGGTTTGGAGCCGCTCTACCAGCACTACACAACGCCGAAGCAGGCGTTCTGGGCGGGCCTGACCGCGGTCGGGCGCTATCATTTCCTGTCGCTGGGGCGCTTCGTGCCGTATCTCGAGGGCGGCGCCGCCGCGGGAGGGACGGACCTCGAGACTCCGGAGATCAATTCGGCGTTCGCGTTCCTGCTGTTCGCGGGCACCGGGACGTCGGTGTTCGTGTCCGACAAAACGGCTCTCTACGCGGGCTATCGCTACCAGCACGTTTCCAATGGCAACACGAGCCAACCGAACCGCGGCTTCGAAGCGCACGTGGTCGTGGGCGGCATCTCATTCTATTTTCCGTGAGGTTTGACGTGGGCACTGTTCCGATCACCGAAATTCTCCTGGCCGGACCGCGCGGCTTCTGCGCGGGCGTCGAGCGCGCCATTGACATCGTCGAGCTGGCGCTCTCGGTGTGTCGTCCGCCCGTCTACGTGCGCCGCGAGATCGTCCACAACCGACACGTTGTCGAGTCGCTGCGGACCAAGGGGGCGATCTTCGTCGACGAGCTGTCCGAGGTCCCGGACGACGCGACGGTGATCTTCAGCGCCCACGGCATCTCGCCGGCCGTGCGCGACGACGCGCAGCGTCGGGGATTGCGTGTCATCGATGCGACGTGTCCGCTGGTCACCAAGGTCCATCTCGAGGCCGTGCGCTATGCGCGCGAGGGCTATTCGATCGTCTTGATCGGCCATGAGGATCACGACGAGGTCATCGGCACGCTCGGCGAGGCGCCCGAGCGCATCGTCGTGATCGACAGCGCAGCGGAAGTCGAGACCCTCGACGTGCCGACGCCGGAGAAAATCGCGTATCTCACGCAGACGACGCTGTCCGTCGACGACACGCGCGACGTCATCGACGCGCTCCGCCGGAAGTTCCCCCGCATCGTCGGTCCCTCGCGCGACGACATCTGCTACGCGACGCAGAATCGCCAGGCCGCCGTGAAGCGGCTGGCCGGCGATGTCGATGTGCTGCTCGTGATCGGCGCCGCCAACTCCTCGAACGCCAACCGGCTCGTGGAGGTGGCGAAGATGGGGGGCACCCACGCGTACCTCATCAACGATGTGAGCGACATCCGGGCGGAGTGGCTCGCAGGCGCCACGCGGGTCGGGATCACGGCGGGCGCGTCCACGCCGGAGATGCTCGTCACACAGGTCGTGGAGGCCCTGCGCGAGCGCGACGTCAGCGTTCGCGAAGTGCACGTGGTCGAAGAGGACGTGCGGTTCGCGATTCCGCAGGAGCTCGAGCGGATGGCGCAGGAGCGCGGCATGGCGCTCCCCGAGCGCACCGCCATGCGCCAGTCGATCTGAAGGAGTACTGACCATGCATCTGTGCACGTTCCGCAAAGGGTCGTCGAAGCCTCGCATCGGCGCGATGGTCGGGGAGGCCGTGCTCGACCTGGCGGCGCTCGCCGCCGATCTCGCCCGCGAGCGGGGCAGCGTCCGCCACGGGCGCGGCGGGTTTCCGAAGACCATGCTGGAGCTCGTCGCGCGCGGCGCCGACGGCCTGACCGCGGCCCGTGAAGCGCTCGCGCACGGCGAAGCGATCCTCAAGCGCGACGGCATCGGCGCGCTGGTCGAGCGCAAGCTGGGCCTGCCGGCCGATAAAGCGCGGCTGGAGGCGCCCATTCCGAGGCCGGCGCGCAACGTGTTCTGTCTGGGGCGCAACTACAAGGAGCACGCGGCCGAGCGCGGTGCCGAGGCGCCGCCGCATCCCGTGTATTTCACCAAGGCTCCGGAGTGCGTACTCGCCCCGGGCGGCAAAATCGTGCACCACGCGGTGACGCAGGAGCTCGACTACGAGGTCGAGCTGACCGTCGTAATCGGCGGGGCGGGCCGCGACATCCCGCGCGAGCAGGCGCTGTCGCACGTGTTCGGCTACACCATCGTCAATGACGTGACAGCGCGCGATCTCCAGAAGCGCCACGGCCAGTGGTTCAAGGGCAAGTCGCTCGACACGTTCTGTCCGATGGGCCCGGTGCTCGTCACGGCCGACGAGATTCCCGATCCGCAGACGCTGAACATCACGCTGCGCGTGAACGGCGACACGCGGCAGTCGAGCCACACGTCGAAGATGATCTTTCCCGTCGACGAGTGCATCGCGGTCCTCTCGCAGGGCTTCACGCTGCTGCCCGGCGACGTGATAGCCACCGGCACGCCGGAGGGTGTGGGAGCGGCGCTCGGCAAGTTTCTGAAGAAAGGCGACAAAATCGAAGCGGAAGTCGAGCGCATCGGCGTGCTCGCCAACCGCGTCGTCGCGCCCGCATAGGCTGCCGGCGCGAGGCACAGCCGATGCGATTTCAGGGGCGCGTCGTCATCGTCACCGGCGCGGCGCGCGGCATCGGTGCCGTGACCGCCGAGGCGTTCGCGCGCGAGGGCGCGCGGCTGGCCGTGCTCGACCTGGACGGCGCCGGCGTCGACGCGACCGTCAAGCGGCTGCGCGAGCCCGGCGCGGACGCGCTGGGGTTCCGCGCCGATGCGGCCGCACCCGCCGAGATGCGCGCCGTCGTGGATGCCGTGCTCGCTCGCTGGCAGCGCGTGGACGTGCTCGTCAACAACGCCGGTGGCTTCGCGGCGATCCGCGCCACCGAGGACATCACCGACGACGAGTGGGCGTCGATCCTGCGCTCGAACCTGACGACGGCGTTCGTCTGCTCGCGCGCGGTGCTGCCGGTTATGAAGCGGCAGCGGTCCGGCCGCATCGTGAACGTGGCGTCGGTCGTCGCGCGTGCCGGCGCCGTGCGCGTGACGTCACACTATGCCGCGGCGAAGGCCGGCGTGGTCGGGTTCACCCGGCACCTCGCGCTCGAGATCGGTCCCGATGGGATCACGGTGAATGCCGTGGCGCCGGGGACCACGGCCACCGAGCGTGTCAAAGCACTGCGGACGCCGGAAGAGAGCCGCGCGCTCGCGCAGACGATTCCGGTGCGGCGCCTCGGCGAGCCCAGCGAGATCGCCGAGGCGATCCTGTTCCTCGCCTCCGACGCCGCGAGCTTCGTGAACGGCGCCACGCTCGACGTCAACGGCGGCCAGGTGATGGTGTAGCGCTCCCGGAGTCAGGCGGGCAGCGTCTGGAAACCCTCACGGGACGCGGCGTCGCGGAGCCGGTCGTCCAGGCAGACGAACGGGTCCGCTCCGGGAGCGTCCTCAGCCCACGCAAGCGCTGCGGCGAGCTGCAGCGCATCGCCCGCGCGGAGCGGATGGCTGCGCAGAAGCCGTCCCGCGCGATCCCGCAGTACCGCCGTCGGCGTGATCACGTAGGCATCATCGATCAACTCTGCCAACCGCCCCAGCGCGCCCTCGATTGAAGCAGATGGCAACGGCCGCTCGCGGTGGCGACGAAACAGCGCTGATTGACATTCAACTGGCGTGGCCCACCAGATCGCAGGGCGGGGATCCGCCCCGAGCAGGCGGACTAACTCACGAGACCGGGTCGTCACCAACAGCGTCGGCACGATGGCGGAGCTATCCCAGAACAGTCAGCGGCTCTCTTCGCGTTCCTGCAGCAACGCGCTCAGGACACCGTCACCGACCCGGGGTCCTCGCGGCGGCTTGCGAAGCGACGCCCTCACGCCGCCCTTGCCCGGAATCACGACGCCCGCGCGAATCAATCGCTCGAGGCGCGAGTCGGCATGATCCGCTCCACCAAGAGCCACCAGCTTGGCGATCGGTCGTCCGCGTTCAGTGACAACGACCTCCTGACCTCGTCGGGCGATGTCGAGATATCGACTGAGCTGCGCCTTGAGACGGGCCACCCCGACCTTCGTCATGTGACCATTATGGTCAGTTCGAAGGCCGGCGGTCAATGCACCCATGTGGTATGACGATCCCGCGTCGGCGGCGAGCGATCAGCGCCGCGGATGCGATACACTCCACGGCCATGAGCTTCGTCAGCCACGTCGAGTGCACGATCTGCGGCCACCGCCACGACGCCAAGCGCGTGCTCACCGTGTGCGAGCGCTGCGGGCAGATGCTGGCCGTCCGCTACGATCTCGAGCGCGTCAGGGCCAGCGTGACGAAGGATCAGCTGCGCTCACGCCCGCCGGGGATGTACCGCTTTCGCGAGCTGACACCGCTCGACGACGGCGACGAGCCTGTCACACTCGGGGAGGGCGGCACACCGCTGCTCGCACTCCCTCGCCTCGCCGCCCACTTCGGTCTGCGCCACGTGTGGGGAAAGGACGAAGGCCAGAATCCCACCGGGTCGTTCAAGGCGCGCGGTCTCGGCATGGCGATCACGAAAGCGCGCAGCCTCGGCGCGCGTGGATTCGTCATTCCGTCCGCGGGCAACGCCGGCGGCGCCGCGGCGGTGTACGCCGCGCGGTGCGGTCTGCGGTGCGCCGTGATCGTGCCGCGCGGCACGCCCCCGGCGGCGATCTCGGAGGCGGCCATCGCGGGCGCCGCCGTGTTCACGATCGAGGGCTCCATCGCGACGGCCGGCAAGGTCGTGGCGCGGGTCGCGCCGCAGATCGGCTGGTTCGATCTGTCGACGCTGAAGGAGCCGTACCGGCTCGAGGGCAAGAAGACGATGGGGCTCGAGCTGGCCGAGCAGCTCGACTGGACGATGCCCGATGTCCTGTTCTACCCCACGGGCGGCGGCACCGGCCTCGTCGGGATCCCGAAGGCGTACGAAGAGCTGCGCGCGATGGGTTGGGTGTCGGGCGCGCTGCCGCGGATCGTCGCGGTGCAAGCCGAGGGCTGCGCTCCGATCGTGAAAGCGTTCCACGAGGGCGCGGACACCGCGCCGGCCTGGGACAATCCAACGACGCACGCGGCCGGTCTGCGCGTGCCCTCGCCGTTCGCCGGGCGGCAGATGCTGAAGATCCTGCGCGACACGCACGGCGACGCGATCGCCGTGAGCGAGGACGCGATCCGGGACGCCCAGCGGCTCCTCGGCGGCGTGGAAGGCATCTGGACCTCACCCGAGGGCGCGGCGCTCGTCGCGGCGCTGGGCCAGATGCGCGAGCGACGGGTGATCGCCGATGACGCGCGCGTGGTCTTCATGCTCACCGGCGCCGGCATCAAATACGACCCGCCGCCGCTGCCGGCCGCCATCGATTTGCGTGGCTCCGACGACGACGTCGTGGCTGCCGTGCGGTCCGCGCTCGGCGTCTGAGGCTGCCCAATGTGGTAGCATCGGCCACCTACGCGTACTGCTCGCTCAGGAGGCCGGTCTTATGGCGATCGAGATCGGGAAAATCCGCAACATCGGCGTCGTCGGTCACGGCGGCGTTGGCAAAACATCCCTCGTCGAAGCCCTGCTGTTCACCGCCGGCGCCGTCACGCGGCTCGGGAAAGTCGACGACGGCAGCACGACGACGGACTTCGACCCCGATGAGGTCAAGCGCAAGATCTCGATCAACACCTCGGTGGCCTACTGTGATTGGAAGGGCCATCACATCAACATCGTCGACACCCCGGGTTACGGCGACTTCATCGCGGACGCGCGCGCCGGTCTGCGCGTGGTCGAAGCCGCGCTCGTCATCGTCGACGCGGTGGCAGGCGTGCAGGTGCAGACTGAGAAGGTGTGGAAGTTCGCGACCGAGTACGATCTGCCGCGCGCCGTCATCGTCAATCGCCTCGATCGTGAGCGAGCGGATTTCTTCCGCACGCTCGAGTCGCTGACGCGCCGGCTCAAGGGCCGCATCGTCCCGCTGCACATCCCCATCGGCGAGGAGAGCGGCTTCAAGGGCTACGTCGACCTCGCCAAGATGAAGGCGTTCGTCTACGCCGACGGCAAGTCGAGCGAGACCGCGATCCCGGCCGACGTCGCCGATCGCGCGCGCGAGTGGCGCGAGAAGCTCGTCGAGGCGGCGGCCGAGACCGACGACGATCTGCTCGCGAAATACCTCGAAGAGGGCGCCCTCGACGAGTCGTCGATGCTCAAGGCGCTCAAGAGCGGCATCACCGAGGGCAAGATCATCCCGGTGCTCTGCGCGTGCGCGAGCAAGGCGATCGGCAGCCACCCGCTCCTCGACATGATCGTGCAGGAGTTCCCGTCGCCGGCCGATCGCGGCGAGATCAGCGGCACCGATGTCAAAGCCAAGCAGGCGGCGACGCGGCCGGTCGACGCCAAGCAGCCGCCTGTCGCCCTCGTGTTCAAGACGCTGTCGGATCCGCACATCGGCAAATTGTCGCTGTTCCGCGTGATGACGGGGACCGTGCGCGCCGATTCCACGCTCGTCAATCCCGGACGCGGCGCCCGTGAGCGGATGGGGCACGTCGCGTGGCTGCAGGGCAAGACGCAGAAAGCCGTGGCCGACCTGGGCCCCGGCGAGATCGGCGTCGCGCAGAAGCTGAAGGAGACGCAGACCGGCGACACGCTGTGCGACGAAGCGCACCCCTTCGAGCTGGCCCGCATCACGTTCCCGGAGCCGGCCATCAACTTCGCGGTCCAGCCGAAGACGCGCGGCGACGAGGACAAGATCTCGAACGCGCTGTCGCGCATCGCCGAGGAAGACCCGACGGTGCATCATCACTTCGACCCGGAGACCAAGCAGCTCCTGATCTCCGGCGTCGGCAGCATGCACGTCGAGATGACTGTCGAGCGCATGAAGCGCAAGTACAACGTCGACGTGTCGCTGCTGCCGCCGCGCATCCCCTACAAGGAGACGGTGAAGGGGCGGGCCGAGGGCCAGGGCAAATACAAGAAGCAGACGGGCGGGCGGGGCCAGTACGGCGACACGTGGCTGCGCGTCGAGCCGCTGACCCGCGGCGGCGGGTTCGAGTTCGTGGACGACATCTTCGGCGGCGCCGTGCCGCGCAACTTCATCCCATCGGTGGAGAAGGGTGTGCGCGACTGCATGAAGAAAGGCATTCTCGCGGGCTATCCCGTCGTCGACATGAAGGTCACGCTGTACGACGGCTCGTACCACGACGTCGACTCGTCGGACATGGCGTTCCAGATCGCGGCGTCGATGGGTTTGCAGAAGGTCTTCATGGAGGCTCATCCGATCCTGCTGGAGCCGGTGGTGAACGTCGAGGTCACCACGCCCGCCGACGTGACCGGCGACATCATCGGCGACCTGAACTCGCGGCGTGGCCGCATCGTCGGCATGGAGCCCGCGGGCGAGACCGCGACCGTACGCGCGCAGGCGCCCATGGCCGAGATGCTGACCTACGAGTCGAGCCTGCGGTCCATGACGGGCGGCCGCGGCGGGTACTCGATGGAGTTCTCGCACTACGAGGAAGTGCCGCCGTTCATCGCCGAGAAGGTCATCAAGGAGGTCAAGGCCGAAAAGGAAAAGGCGGAGAAGCACTAGGCCTACGCCCTAGAATGGACGTCGCATGATCTTTCAGCAGCTCCTGAACGAGGAATCGGGTTGTTTGTCCTATCTGATCGGCTGTGCCCAGGCCGGGCGCGCCGTCGTGATCGACCCCGGTCGCGATCGCGTGCACGACTATCTGCGCATCGCGCGCAAGAAGGCGCTCCGCATCACCGACGTGATCGAGACGCACACCCACGCCGATCACATCTCCGGCAATCGCGATCTCGTCACCGCCACGCAGGCAACCATCCATCTGCATCGCGCCGCGGGCGCGACGTTTGCCCACGAGGCCCATGCCGACGGTGAGACGATTCGGCTCGGCAACATCGAGCTGAAGATCTGCCACACCCCCGGGCATACGCCGGACTCGATTTGCGTGCTGGTGACCGATCACGCGCGCGCGGCGGAGCCGTGGTTCATGCTCACCGGCGACACGCTGTTCGTCGGCTCCGTGGGCCGTCCCGATCTCGGAGGCGCCTCGGCGGCGGCGGACCTGTGGGACAGCCTGCGCCGCGTGCTCATCCCGCTGCCCGACGGCGTGGAGGTCTACCCCGCGCACGGCGCGGGCTCGGCGTGTGGCGGTGGCGCGATGAGCGCGAAGGCGGCGTCGACCATCGGCTTCGAGCGCCGGTTCAATCCCGCGTTTCGCTACGACGACAAGTCGCGGTTCGTGGACTTCATCATGCAGGGCATCCCGCCCAAGCCGGCCGCGTTCGAAACGATCGTCGCCAAGAATCGTGGTCTGTTGCCGCTGACGGCGGCCAAGCCCCGTCCGATGAGCGCGCGCGAGGCGTGGGACGCGGTGCAGGCGGGCGCGACGATTCTCGACCTGCGCGATCCGGGCACGCACGGCGAGGCGCATCCGGCGGGCGCGCTCAACGTATGGATCGACGGCCCACAGTTCGCCGAGCGCGTGGCCGGCTTCGTCACGCCCGGGGCGCGCGTGGTGCTGCTGGCGCAGGCGCCGTCCGACGTCGACCGCGCGGTGCAGGCGCTGTCGCGTGTCGGTGTCGATGACGTCGTCGGCCATGTGCAGTGGGGGATGATCGACTGGCGCGACGCCGGCCTGCCGGTGGAGTCGGTGCCACAGATCACCGCCTACGACTTGCACACGATGCTCGAATCCGGCGAGGTCGTCGTCGTCGACGTCCGCGAGCCGTTCGAGTGGCTCGATGGCCATGTGCCCGGTGCGCTCCACGTACCGATGTTCGAGGCGCTCGCGCGTGCGGACGAGCTGCCGGCCGATCGTCCCAAAGCAGTTGTGTGCGCCGGTGGCTTGCGCTCGAGCACGACGATCAGCGCGCTCAAGCGGCGCGTGCCGGGCCCGTGGCTCAACGTCACGGGCGGCATGGCGGCCTGGACCAAGGCGGGTTACGGCGTCACCAAAGCGTAGCGCGTGATGGCGTCCGCACTGCGCGCGCAGTGGCACGCGCTCGTCGGCCGCGCATGGCCGGTGTGGGGCGCGGCCATCCTCGTCGCGACCGTCAACGTTTTCCTCTTCGCCTTCGATCGCCCATGGACGGCGTCCGACGGGTTGCGGAACTGGGGCGACTGGGTGCTGACCGGCGCCGGCATCGTGCACCGCGCCGATCTTTTGCCGCCGTGGCTCTATTCGGGCTCGCTGCTCAACCTCGGAATACTTGTCGGTGGCGCCGCGGCCGCGCTGTGCGCGCGGGAGTTTGCGATTCGCGTGCCCGCGCGCGGCGAGCTGATCAAGGGCGGCGCGGGCGGCATCCTCATGGGCCTCGGCGCGACCCTCGCGTTCGGGTGCAACATCGGAGGCTTTTTCTCCGCGGTAAGCGCGCTCAGCCTCGCGGGATTCGCCATGATGGTCGGGCTCGCGCTCGGGGCGTTCGTCGGGCTGCGCTATCTCCTCTGGGAGACCGCGCATCGTCCCGGCTGGTCCAGCGGCCGTGGGCGAACGTGGGCCCGCGCGGCGCGCGACGCCAGCCGGCAGCCGCTCGTCGGCGTCTTCCTGGTCGCGGTCCTGATCGCCGCCCCGTTCGCGTACGCGGCGGCCGGGTACGCCCAGCGTGGGCTCTTCTTGATATTCGGTGGCGTGCTCGGCGTCATCTTCCAGCGCTCGCGATTCTGTCTCGTGCGCGCGTTCCGCGAGCCGTTTCTCACCGGCGATGCCGAGCACACGCGCGCCGCCGCGCTCGCGCTGATCGTGAGCACGCTCGGCTTCGCGATTCTGAAGTTCACCGACCTCAAGGACAAGGGCGACTGGGTGTTTGCCGCCGCGGGCGTGGGCGGCCTGCTGGGCGGCACGCTGTTCGGCATCGGCATGACCGTCGCGGGCGGGTGCGGCGCCGGCTCGATCTGGCGCGCCGGCGAAGGGCAGGTGAAGCTCTGGGCGGCCGTCGTGTGCTTTGCGCTCGGCGCGTCGTGTGCGCGACTGATTCTCGGCGGCGTGCTCGGCAAGCTCGGCATCGCCGTGTTCTTGCCGTCCGCGCTCGGATGGGGCGCCGCGATCATGCTCGTCATCGCGGTCAGCGCGGCATGGGCCCTGGCGGCGACGTGGAACGAGGACGCGAGAAAATTCACCGCTCCCGACTGAACCACTGTACCTTCGTGGCTTTGGCGAGCGTGCTGTTCGAATAAAGGAGCGGCGTCTGCGCTACGGGTTCGTGATCGATCACCGCAAGTGCATCGGCTGCCACGCGTGCACCGTGGCGTGCAAGGAAGAGAACCAGGTGCCGCTCGGCACGTTTCGCACCTGGGTGAAGTACGTCGAGAAGGGCGCCTGGCCACACACGCGGCGGTATTTCTCGGTTCTGCGCTGCAATCACTGCGACGACGCGCCGTGCGTCACGATCTGCCCCACCGTTGCGCTGTACCGGCGCGCCGACGGCGTCGTCGACCTCGATGGCGAGCGCTGCATCGGCTGCAAGTCGTGCATGCAGGGCTGCCCCTACGATGCGCTCTACATCGACCCGAACACGAACACCGCGGCGAAGTGCCATTACTGCGCCCACCGCCTCGAGGTCGGCCTCGAGCCCGCCTGCGTGATCGTCTGCCCCGAGCGCGCGATCATTGCCGGCGATCTGGACGATCGGCGCACGGAGATTGCGCGGCTCGTCGCGTGCGAGCAGGTCGAGGTCCGCAAGCCCGAGCAGGGCACCCGGCCGAAGGTCTACTACATCGGTGCCGAGTCGTCTGCACTGGCTCCGGCGCTGCAGCGCCCGGCCTCGACGTATCTGTGGGGACAGCGGCCCGCGGCCGAGGCGGACCTCGTCACCATGGTGGCGGCGCTGCACGATGCAGGCGTCGACGGCGCCCTCGCGCGCCCGGTCTACGACGCCCCGCACGTTGCACGGCCGTGGGGGTGGAAGGTCGGCGCGTATTTGTGGACGAAGTCGGTCGCGGCGGGCGCGCTGCTCGTCGCCGCGCTGACGGGCTCAGCCTGGTGGGGCACGATCCTGACGATCACCGCACCGGCAATCAGCCTGTTATTCGTGCTACTTACAACTGCACTGCTCGTGTTGGATCTCAAGCGTCCGGAGCGCTTCCTCTATATTCTGTCCAGGCCCAACCGGCGGTCATGGCTCGTGTGGGGGGCGTGGATCCTGATCGCGTTCGGCGTGGCGGCCACCGCGTGGCTGGCCGCGGGCCTCACCGGTCACGCGATACCGGACCTGGCGCGGCTGCCCGTCGCGCTGCTCGCCATCGCCACGGCCGGCTACAGCGCGTTCCTGTTCGGCCAGGCCGAAGGCCGTGATTTCTGGCAGAGTCCGCTCGTGCTGCCGCATCTGATCGTTTCGGCGTACGTTGCGGGATGCGCGGCGCTGACGATCGCGTCGATCGCATGGCCGGGGACGCTGCCGGTGCCCGGCTTCCCGCGGCATCGTGCGCTCGACGTCGATCAGTTGCTGGTGGGCCCGCTGTTTCTCGCGCTGCTCGCGCACGGCGCGCTCTTGCTGATGGAGGTGTTGAGCCGCCATCCCGTCCGCGACGCGGCGCTGGCCGCGCGCCTGCTGACGCACGGCGCGTATCGCGCGCGCTTCTGGGGCGGCGTGCTGGTGCTCGGCACGCTTGTGCCGATGCTCGCGCTCCTCGCCGCCGTCATGCTCGACGTCCTCGCGCTCCGCGCGCTCGCAGCTCTCCTCGCGTTGGCCGGTCTCTGGTTGTGGGAAGACATATGGGTCAAAGCCGGCCAATCCATCCCCCTGAGCTGATGCCGATGCGTGCCCGACGCGCCGACCGACGGCCGCGGGGTGCGACGTCGCCGAGAGCGCCGTATGGCGAGCCGTGTCGCCGCACGAAGCGCAGGACGGGACGAGCGACGCCGGCATCGATTGGCTGGCCGCCGAGCCACCCCCTGTGGGGGATGGGGGTTGAGCGAGTCCCGTCCGAGCGAGTTGCGGCGTACAGGCGAGCCATTTCGGCGCGAATGGCGACGTCGCACCCCGCGGCCGTCGGTCGGCGCGTCGGGCGCGCGGTGGCAGGCCAGCGATGACGCCGACGAGCCCCGAACCGCTGCATCCGATGGCGCGCGACCTCACGCCGCGCGAGGGCGGGCTCTCGGCGTATCCGCCGGTCGACCGCTGGGACGACTGGCAGGAGCTCGATCCGCGTGCGTGGCCGCGAAAGGTTCCGCGACGTTACGAGCTCATTCCGACTATCTGCTTCAACTGCGAGGCGGCGTGCGGGCTGCTCGCGTATGTCGACAAGGAGACGCTCCGCATCCAGAAGTTCGAGGGCAATCCGGTGCATCCGGGCAGCCGAGGCCGTAACTGCGCCAAAGGGCCCGCGACGCTCAACCAGGTGCAGGATCCCGAGCGCATCCTCTATCCCCTGCGACGCACGGGACCGCGCGGAGGCGGACAGTGGGAGCGCGTGACGTGGGACGAGGCGCTCGACGACATCGCGGGACGGATCCGCAAGGCGCTCGTGGAGGGACGACCGAAAGAAGTGATGTATCACCTTGGCCGACCCGGGCACGAGCTCGTCTATCTGCAGCGCGTGTTCCACGCCTGGGGCATCGACGGTCACAACAGCCACACGAACGTCTGCTCGGCGGGCGCGCGCGCCGGATATGCCTTCTGGCACGGCATGGATCGGCCCTCGCCCGACCACGCCAATGCGCGTTTCATCCTGCTGCTGTCGTCGCACCTCGAGACCGGGCACTACTTCAACCCGCACGCGCAGCGGATCATCGAGGCGAAGATGCGCGGCGCGAAGATCGCCGTCATCGACTCGCGGCTGTCGAACACCGCGTCCATGGCCGACTTCTGGCTCTCGCCGTGGCCGGGCACCGAGGCCGCCATCCTGCTCGCCATCGCGCGGTTGCTCGTGCGCGAGCGGCGCTACGATCGCGCCTTCGTCGAGAAGTGGACGAACTGGGACGAGTACCTGCGCGAGGAGCGCCCGGATCTGCCGCCGACCTTCGACAGCTTCCACCGCGCACTCGAAGAGCTGTACGCGCCGTACACGCCCGAGTTCGCGGCCGACGAGAGCGGCGTGCCGGCGGCGACGATCGTCGAGCTCGCGCGGGCGATCGGCGACGCGGGGGGCGCGCTCGCCACGCACATCTGGCGCAACACGGCCGCGGGCAATCTCGGGGGCTGGCAGGTCGCACGCGCCCTGGAGCTCCTCGTCGTGCTGATGGGCGCGGTGTCGACTCCGGGCGGTACGGCGCCGAGCGCGTGGAACAAGGCGATTCCCGCACCGCCGATGATGCCGCCGGCGGGCAAGGTCTGGAGCGAGCTGCTGATGCCGCGCGAGTATCCGCTCGCATTTTTCGAGATGTCGTTCCTGCTCCCTCACTTTTTGCGCGAGGGCCGCGGCAAGCTCGCCATGTACTTCACGCGCGTGTACAACCCGGTGTGGACCAACCCGGACGGGATGTCGTGGATCGAGATGCTCACCGACGAGGCGAAGATCGAGCGCCACGCCTGCCTGACGCCGGTCTGGAGCGAGACCGCGTGGTTCGCCGATTACGTACTGCCGATGGGCCACGCCTCCGAGCGCCACGATCTCATGTCGCAGGAGACGCACGCCGCACGCTGGATCGGCTTTCGTCAGCCGGTGCTCCGTGTTGCGCTGGAAAAGCGTGGTAAGACGTTCGACCTCACGTGGCAGGCGCACGAGGCGGCCGGGCTCGGCCAGGTCTGGGAAGAGGACGAGTTCTGGATCGAGCTGTCCTGGCGGATCGATCCGGACGGTGCGCTCGGCATCCGAAAATATTTCGAGTCGCCGTATCGGCCGGGCGAGAAGGTGCGCATCGAAGAGATCTACCGCTGGATGTTCGAAAACAGCGTGCCGGGGCTGCCGGCGGAGGCGGCGAAGGAAGGCCTCACGCCGCTCGCGTACATGCGCAAGTACGGCGCATATCTCGTCGAGGACCACGTGTACCGCTCCTACGAGACGCCGCAGGAGGGCGGTGTCGTCGTCGACGGCGTCGCGCGCGTCGGCTTCCCCACGCCGTCGAAAAAGCTCGAGTTCTACTCGAAGACACTGAAGGACTGGAAGTGGCCCGAGCACGCGGTGCCCGGCTACATCCGCAGCCACGTCCACTGGTCCAACATCGATCGCGACCGAGGCGAGATGGTGCTGCTGCCGACCTTCCGGCTGCCGACGCTGATCCACACGCGCTCGGGCAACGCCAAGTGGCTCTACGAAATCTCGCACACGAACCCGCTCTGGCTGCATCCCGAAGACGCCGGGCGTTTGGGCGTCACGACGGGTGAGCTCCTGAAGATCGCGACGGCGATCGGCTGGTTCGTCGACAAGGTCTGGGTGACCGAGGCGATCCGGCCCGGCGTGGTGGCGTGCTCGCATCACCTCGGGCGCTGGCGGCTGTCCGAGACCGCGGGCGGCGAGCGCTGGTCCACCGCGCTCGTCGACCTTCAGCGCGAGGCGCCCGGCCGCTGGCGCATGCGACAGATTCACGGCATCACGCCGTTCGAGAGTGCCGACCCGGACTCCGAGCGGGTCTGGTGGCAGGATGCCGGCGTGCACCAGAACCTGACATTTCCCGTGCAGCCCGATCCGATCAGCGGCCAGCATTGCTGGCACCAGAAGGTGGCCGTGTCCCGTCCCGGCCCGGATGAGCGCTACGGCGACATCTTCGTCGACACCGCGAAATCGTTCGAGGTCTACCGGCAATGGCTCGCGCTGGCGCGCCCGGCGCCGGGGCCGGGGAACCTGCGGCGGCCGCTCTGGCTGCCGCGCGCGTTCAAGCCCGACGCATCGGCGTTTCGGCTGGAGTCGTAGGCACGGCCGCGTTCGGGATGGTAGAGACCGCGAGTCGTAGTAGAAAGGACCGCACAGGAGGACGCATGGCAGAACCGATCACCCGCCGCGCCGCACTCGGCACGCTGGGCGCCATCGGCGTCGGCGTCGCGGCCGGGACGCTCGCTCGGCCCGCCGGCGCCGCGGCCCAGGACGCGCCGGCGGCGCTCGGCCGCCACGAGTCCGTTCAGGACGGCCTCAAACGCGTGTTCGCCGGCCGCCCGATGAAGGACGGCGCCGGTGTCATCAAGCTCGAGGTTCCCCCGATCGCCGAAAACGGTGCCGTGGTGCCCGTCAGCGTCGAGGTCGCCGCGCCGATGACGCCGACCTCGTACGTCAAGAACATCTGGATCGTGGCGGACAAGAACCGCATTCCGATCGTCGCGCGGGCCAGTCTCACACCCGACGCGGGCCAGGCGTTCGTCGGGGCCAACATCCGTCTCGGCGAAACGACCGACGTGCGCGCGGTCGTCGAGCAGAGCGACGGGACCCTGCTCACCACGAAGCGGGAGGTGAAGGTGACCGTCGGCGGGTGCGGGGGCTGACCGTGAACGACATCGGCAAGATCCGCATCCGGGTGCCGTCGAGCGTCAAGCCGGGCGACGTCGTCCGCGTCCGTTGTCTGGTAATCCATCCGATGGAGCGCATCGAGCGCGACGCGCAGGGGAAGATCGTCGACCGCAACTACAACTACATCACGCGTGTCACCGCCACGTACCTCGGCAAGCCCGTCGTCGCTTTCGACCTCACGCAGAGCGTGAGCGAGAATCCCGCATTCTCGTTCGCGCTCAAGGCGACGGCGCCGGGACCGGTGAAGGTCACGTTCGTCGACACGCACGGCGGTAAGTACGAGGGCGCGGCCGACATCGCGTTTGCCTGAGCGTCCGATGCGACGCTTGCCGCTCGGCTGGGTGCCCATCGTCGTCATCGTTGCGGGCTGCGCCGTGGGCGCGCGCGAGTCTGCGCCGGGTAGCGCGGCGCCCGCCTCGCGTGCCATTCGCGAGGCGCGCGGTGAGATCAGCGTGGCGGCCGACGGGACGCGCTCGGCGGTGCGCTACGCGGGCTGGACGACGCGAGACTTCGGCGCGTTTCGCACCTACGCCTACGACGACGGCCGGCCCGAGCCGGCCGTGCAGACGGCGACGATGCCGGCGGGCATCGCCGGCGACGCCACGAAGGGCCGATTGCTGTTTCTCGATCGCGCAAAAGGTCCGTGCACCGGCTGTCACCTCGTGCCGGGCGCCGACGTCTGGCCGGCCGGCAACGTCGGTCCCGATCTCTCCACGCTCGGCGACCGAAAGCTGTCCGACGCGTGGCTCTATCAGCAGCTGTGGGATCCGCGCCTGACGTATCCCGCGACGGTCATGCCGGCGTGGGGCGCCCAGCACATCTTCACGCCGCAAGAAGTCGTCGACCTGGTCACGTAT
>Ga0310810_10001124_pt1 | contig 27441 bp, 21 predicted proteins | sample NCmetagenome_FD_207641 | JGI IMG/M metagenome (GOLD analysis project Ga0310810, IMG submission 207641) | Soil microbial communities from experimental microcosm in Duke University, North Carolina, United States - NC | ecosystem: Engineered > Artificial ecosystem > Soil microcosm > Unclassified ...
CGCTCGCACCCACCATCGTGATCATCACCAGGGTCACGACTATCGCTGTTTGCTTCATGCTTTCTCCTTGAACCGATCTTCGTCTCTCTCGACCACTAAACTGTAGCTACTGATCCTCATCCTGCTTGCGAGCGCCGCCAGGTGGCTCGTAAGGCGCGGCCAGGCCCCGCTCCGCCGCTGCCTTTGCCTCCGGCAAGGCTGCGCCGGCCGTCAAGGCCGCGCGATACTGCTCAACCGCCGCATCCCGATTTTCCTGCAGATCGAAAATTCTTCCAAGATAGATATGTGACCAGGCAACCACCTTCGGCTCGCTGGCCGCTTCGAGCGCCTGCTGAAAGTACCTGGTCGCATTCTGAATGTCACGACTCGCGGTAGCCGCTTCCGCCAGGATAAACAGCGCCCGGCCGCGATCTTCTAATTTCTCGTCCAGCGCTTTTTGCGCCAGCTTCTGGGCAGTGGCTACATCACCCGAAGACAGCTTCTGCTCAGCATCAACAAGTAACCTTGTCTCGCCGGTCCTTCCGGCGCTCAGCAGCTCAGGGTCGGCGGCCGATGCGAATTGAACCTGGGACGCGCGTTTCTGCTCCTTACCTACGTCTATGTTGCCGACGATGTCCACGTAAGCAGTGCGCAGACCGGGAGCATCTTTCTCGAAAGGCTGCAAGGCATCGTAAAAGTAGCGGGTCAGGATAAATCCCTGTTCGACAGAACTTTGCACAATCTGCTCCCGCTGCACGTCGGTCGCCTTGGCGGTACGCGCTTCGACTGCCCGGATCAGGCACTCGGTCACCAGGAGCGAGCTGTCGGTTTTAAAACTGTCATCCATGGGCGCGTTCTTCACGCTGACCAGCAGCGGTTCAAGCCGCTTCATGGTCGCCGGATACTTCATTGACAGGGGATCCAGCAGGTAATGCAAATAGGTGTGGCGAATCTGGTCCATCTTCAAGGCAGAGTTTTTGCCAGGTGATAACACCACGAAGTAATCGGTGCTGTAAACCCTGGCATTAGTTTGACTGGGCGCTCCCATCGGATCTACGAACACCGTGAATCCCCGGCCCAAAAAACCCGCCGAAGGAAACTTTAGATAGATTTCAGTGTCGAACAACATTTTGGCAACCGGATCGTGATAACGCTCGGTCAGACTGGCATAACCGGGGTGGTGCTTTTGCCAAAGTTCGTGAACTTGTGCGCTCTGATAAAACGGCTGCAGCAGTGGAACCATCCCCACCAGCGAGCGCACCTCAGGCGGCAGGTCGGCTTCCTTCACTTTGGGAGCGAATGCCGGCGGAGAGCCCAGAAAGAGTGCCAAAGATATGTATTGGGCTAAGGTCTTCGAATCGTCTGGCTTGCGGTGTTCCTGATAATACTGGCACAACCCCTGTGCAGTTTCCTTGGCTGCTGCATCAGCTTCCAGCTTCTGCGCTAGTTCTGCGCGAATTTCACTGCGCAGCGGATCAGAGATCGAAAGATCCTGGTCGTATCCGCATGCGTTCATTGCGGTCAGCACCGTGAACAGTGTTTCGTTGGTGTCCAGAACAACTTTGAGAGAAGTCTGAGCGAGACCGACAGTGGCAAGCAGCACGATGACCGCTAACCAACATGCATACACAAAACCGCTTTTCAGGGAAACCTCCTGCAGGATGGCGCGATCGGCGGCGATAATTAAGTGTAAGGTGTCTCTAATCGAGGGTCAACGTATGCAGTCCCAACTCAGCCACGTACGCTGATTTTCGAAAACGAGAGCACGGCCCGCCCTGCAGTTGGACGTCCCAGATTGGTTGCCGGGCGGAACGTCGTGAAAATCAGCATGTTCTTCACCTGGGGCAGCAATTGCTGCGATTCGGGCGGCTCCGAAAGGATGCGGTAATCCTGCACTCTGCCCACGGAGTCCACGTAAGCCTCAATCACCAGGGAATCTGAATTGATGGATTCGATACCGGTGGCGAAAGCTGACTGCTGCAGCTGCGGTGCTGTATAGACAAGCAGGGGAACATCCGGATTTCCGGCCTGCAGCGGCGCAAGATAACCCATGAGCATGGCAAAAACCGTGACTGCGGTCATTAATCCCGCGGTGGCAGGAACCATGAAGGCATTCAGCACGTTTTGCAGCCGCACGTGCACACCTTCCCAGCGCCAACGGCGGGCGCGGGCCGCTTCACGCGAGGCTGCCAGCCTGATCTTAAGCGCCATCTCTGCCGGAGGCTTACGCCTTCCCGCTAAAGCGAGCATTTGCTGGGTCTGCTGCAAAGAGTTGTACTGACTGTGGCACTCAACGCACTGCCGCATATGCCGATCAAGCGATTGCATTTGCACACCGCTCACGACACCATCGAGATAAGGCGAGAACAACTGCCGGGCCTGGGTGCAGTTCATGATGCCACCTCGATTATTCCGCCCTGAGCGGTCCGACTGGCGCGCTTTTCGCACTCACCCTCTTCCGGAGACTGCAGGCCAAGTTCGGGCCCGACTTCGCGCACATACCCGATCAGTCTTTTCCGCAAAGCCTCGCGCCCCCGGGTCAGCCTCGACTTCACGGTTCCAAGCGAAACTTGAGTTATTTCCGCAATCTCCTCGTACGACATGTCTTCCAGGTCACGAAGTACCACCGTGGTGCGAAAAGGTTCGGGTACCTGCCTTAATTCCTGCTCCACGCGGGCGCGAATTTCCTCATGCCTCGCATGCTCAAATGGCGACTCAGATTCATTCGACAAGGTTTCCTGCAAACCTGAAAACGACGTTTCGCATGACGTTCCGGCTTCGAGCGTTATTTCCCTCGACTTATGCCGAAACCACCAGCGCCGGCGGTTAGACGCTTCGTGAAGCGCAATGCGGTAGATCCAGGTCTTCAGGCTCGATTGTCCGTGAAAGTGCTTGATCCCGCGAAACACTTTCAGAAATACTTCCTGGGTGGTGTCCGCGGCGTCAGCACTGTCCGCAACGATTCGATAAACCAGGCTATAGATGGATTGATGGAACTCGTTGATCAGCTGGTCGTAGGCCAACTCTGATCCGGCTTTCAATTCCTCAACAATCGCGGATTCGTGCGCCCGAACCCCTATCGCACTCGCAAGATCACCCAAAGTGGCTGCTCCCGCCAAGGCCTTCATGGCGTACCCCCATTATAGGTCTTTCCTGGCGTGTGACCTACGCCTGTTCGTTAACGCGATGAAACCCCGTTCAAGTAATTAGACTCCGCCGGTGAGCGTATTGTTCCACAGACTAAGGCTAATATTAAGAACGTGTTAGAGAGAACGCATCAGTCCTGTGAAGCGCTGGGCGGCTTGCTCGGCGGTGTAGAGGTTGCTGGATTCGGCTTAGGCTTCTTTTTGGCAGAGGGCTTTTTCGCCGGCAGGTTGTCATCCACGACGACCTTCTTGGGCGGCTGGGCCGCCAAAGTCGCCTGCGCCGATTGCAGGGCCGCGCGCAATCTGGCCAGTTCCGTTTCTTTCGAGCCGGAAAGTGAGTCAAGACGGTCGGCAAAAGCGCGTCTTGATTTCTCAAATGAGTTCAGGTCGTTCTCCAGCGTTTGAAACTCGTCTTTGCTCCCGAATGCACCGGCAGATTCCACCACCGAACTGAACACGTCATAAAGCGCATCCAGGTTGCGATACAACTTGAACGTTGAATTCAGGTTCTCCGGCGAATTCCGCAACTGGCTGATCATTTCCGGCAGCGCCGTTTGCAGGTTGCGCTGGATGGATTCGACATTACCCTGCGCCTGATGTTTGCTGTTGGAATCAGTCTTCCATTTTTCTACCCGCATTTTCGCGAGATCCACCTGGGTGGCCTGTGACACCTGCTCGAGTTGCCCGAGCAGCATGTTCAGCTGGCTCACCGAAGCGTATGCAACAGGCTGGGCGTTGTTCACGTTTTGCGAGTGTAGAGGCGATTGCATCGCCGCCGCTGACAACATCCCGAGAAGAAAATATCTGAACAAAAAAGTCCGACCCGATCTCATGTGCGCTAGTGCCCGTGTTTTAGGATACTCACTTTTGGGCAATTCACAAAGCCCGTTCAGCCCTGGAAGTTTCCAGGCGAGTTTGACTATCGCATGCCGCTGCGTCAGAATCTTAGCAGTCCCCTCCATTGTGGGCCTGTGGCGCAGCTGGGAGCGCGCTTCCATGGCATGGAAGAGGTCGTCGGTTCGATCCCGACCAGGTCCACCAGATTCGCAACTCTAAGAACGTTCCGCTCGCTCCAGATTCCCGCCAATCATTTCACCGGACTTCACGGAATAAATCCTGCGCTACCTCGTTATCAATGGCAGAGTGCTTGCGCAAGGAGAAATCAGGGCCACCGTGCAGGCGCTACTTCAAACGTAACCAGTTAAGAACGGAAGGGTGAAATCATGATAGCGCGTATGGTGATCATTGCACTTGCGCTTTCTGTATCTCCATCTCTGGTATTAGCCGACAACCCGTCTGATGCTCCTCTGCTGAGCGAAGAGCGCGCTCCGGAGGGTAGTTCAGCAGGAATGCAACGATGGTGGAGACCGGCGCGAGAGCAAGAAGGAACGGGCGGCGAAACCACTGCAGAAGAACCGCGATCTCAAGACTCAACACGCACTGGCCGCGACAGAATCTGCCGGAGGAATGCAGTAGATGGAACTTCAAATCTGGCTGGCATAGATCAGGTTTGACCTGAACTGCGTCAGCCACATCGTATAGGTTCTGCCTGGGCCAGATCTGCTGCGATTTTGCTTTATAGTGGCTGCTAAGAATGCCTGAAGAGAAGAATTGGCCGCGCATCGCTGTAGTCGGCGCGGGCGCTGTGGGCGGATATTTCGGCGGCATGCTGGCCAACGCCGGCGCGCACGTCACCATGATTGGCCGCAAGCACTTTGTCGACGCCGTTCGACGCGATGGCCTTTTTCATGACTCGCTGCATTTCCGGAAGCACGTGCCCGTCCATGCATCCACGGAGATGAGTGCCGCGCACGGTGCTGAACTGGTTCTGTTCTGCGTGAAGACCGTCGACACGGTAACTGCGGCCAAGAGCCTTTCCCCATTTCTGGCTTCGGACGCAACATTCTTATGTCTGCAGAATGGAGTTGAGAATGCGGAACAGGTTCGGAGCGCAACCGGGATCGACGCTTTGGCTGCGGTGGTCTATGTTGCCGCCTCGGTGCCGCAACCAGGCCAGATCAAGCACGTGGGGCGCGGCGATCTAGTGCTGCCTGAATCGCCTGGAATGCGGGCGATTGCGGAGATGTTCGAGCGTGCCAGTATTCCCTGCCGATTGACTGACAACATTGATGGTGAACTATGGGCCAAGCTATTGTGGAACTGCGCGCTAAATGCCATCTCCGCTCTGGGACAGGCGCGCTATGGCGAGATCGCCGCCAGCGCTGATGCGCGCCGGATCATGCAAGCTGTAGTGAATGAATTCTGGAACGTCTCTCAGCGGGGCGGGGTGGTTCTGCCCAATATCGCGAGTCCGACAGATGGCATGGCCGGAGTCATGCAGATCGCGAATCAAATGTCTGAGGCCAGGTCCTCAACCGCGCAGGACATCCAACGCGGACGTCGCACTGAGATCGATGCGCTCAACGGATACATCGCCCGGCGCGCGGATGAACTGGGCATCAATGCTCCGGTGAATCATTCTCTGTTTACGCTGGTTAAACTGCTAGAGGCTCACTCCGCCAATTCGAGTCGAAAATAAAGGGGAGGCAGGGCCTCCCCGAAATCACTTACTTCAGATCTCTGGATCTAAAGTCCCATGCATACAGCTTTGGTCTCGGTGTACATCTCCAGAACGTCGTGTCCCATTTCGCGTCCCCAACCGGATTGCTTATAACCTCCGAAGGGCAGGGCCGCGTCAAAGACGTTGTAGCAATTGACCCACACGGTCCCAGCGCGAAGCTGTGACGCCACCTTATGAGCCTTGCTCAAATCCTTGGTCCAGATACCAGCAGCCAGACCGTAGATGTTGTCATTGGCTTTTTGCACCACCTCGCTCGCGTCGCTGAACGGAATTGCGGTAACGACTGGTCCGAAGATTTCTTCCTTCACGACCTTCATCTTTTCAGTAGTGTTTATCAGCACCGTGGGATTCACGAAGTAGCCCTTGTCCCCGTTGCGCTGCCCGCCAACCGTGGCCTTGGCTCCTTCTGCAAATCCCGACTCAAGGTAACCACAGACGCGTTTGAGCTGCTCCTCGGAAACCAGCGGACCCATGTCGCTGGATTCCTCCCAGCCCGGGCCTACTTTGATCTTCTTAGCTTCTTCGCTGACGCCTTCCACAACCTTGTCGAATATTTTGTTCTCGACGTATAGCCGTGATCCAGCGCAGCAGCACTGGCCATGGTTGAAGAAGATGGCCATTGATGCGCCGGCGATTGCCTGGTCCACATCGCCATCGGCGAAAACCACATTGGGAGACTTGCCGCCCAACTCGAGAGAAACCTTCTTCAGATTGCCGGTTGCGGCCTGAACAATCAGCTTGCCAACTTCGGTGGATCCTGTGAACGCAATCTTATCCACGTCCGGATGGGCCGCCAACGCAGCTCCGGCCGTCTCGCCATATCCCGGAACAATGTTCACCACACCATCCGGAATGCCGGCTTCCTGAATCAGTTCGCCCAGGCGCAGGCATGACAGCGGAGTCTGCTCGGCAGGTTTCAGCACTACGCAGCAACCGGCAGCCAGCGCCGGGCCAAGTTTCCAGGCAGCCATTAATAACGGGAAGTTCCAGGGAATAATCTGTCCCACCACTCCCAGCGGTTCACGCAGCGTGTAGGCGTGATAGCGGCCGGGCTTTGAAAAGGGAATGGTATTGCCCTCAATCTTGGTTGCCCATCCCGCCATGTAGCGGAACAGATCTATGGCCAGTGGAACATCGGCGATACGCGCAATCTTCAGCGGCTTGCCGTTGTCGAGCATTTCGATTTCGGCAAACTCTTCGAGATTTTTCTCCAGCAGATCTCCCAGGCGCCAGATGGCTTTTCCACGCTCCGAGGGGCTCATCTTCCGCCACGGACCCTTTTCAAATGCGGCCCGCGCCGCCTTAACCGCGCGATCGATGTCTTCATGTTCGCCGGACGCGACCCGCGCCAAAACTTCTCCCGTAGCGGGATTATAGGTAGGAAAAGTCTTGCCGGAAGCGGATTCCACCCATTTTCCATTGATAAGCATTTTGCGATCTTTTGTGATGAAACTGGTTACCTTATCCCCAAACTCAACATTGCTGATTGCGGTCGCCATAATTCCTCCTTAAACGGGATACGAAACAGCTCTTCGACGAAGAACAGCCAGGCGAAGGTGGCGGGAACGGTTCACCATAGAATGTCGCCCATCAACTGAGAGACTCAAATTGTAACGCAATTTGTGGTTGCAATTCGCACCTTAAGAAAAACCATGCCACACGGGTCGCGATACACTGTACTCTCTTATGGCTGTTCGTAAGTCACTGCTGTTCCTTGGTCTTTTGGCCCTGGTTCATCCGGCTTTCCCGGCTGGAAAGCCGAATATAGTCTTGATCAGCCTGGAGTCCGTGCGTGCCGATCGCGTGGGATTTCTGGGCGCGAAATCAAAGATCACGCCTAACCTGGACGCCCTTGCGGCTCAGGGCATCGTCTTCCAGCACGCCTACACGCAGGCGCCAACTACTGTGGTCTCAGAAGCGACTATCCTCACCGGCACCTATCCGCAAAGCCACAAAATGACTGAATTCGCAGACCGGCTGTCTGCTTCTGTTCCCTTCATGCCTGAGATACTGCGGGCCCGCGGCTACCATACCGCAGCATTTGTGGGCACCATCGAACTCGATCCACGGGCCGGCGACGCTCCGGGTTTCGAACGCGGTTTTGAACGCTACGATGCCGGATTTACGAGGCCGACCCGGGGGAAAACCAGCCATCAGACCGTTCGCCGTAATGGCGCCGAGGTGGCGGCAAGAGCCGCGTCATGGCTCTCTGTAACACAGAGTCCATTCTTCGTTTGGGTGCAGTTGAGCGATGCAGACATTTCCACCGCGGGCTCTTACAACTCAGGACTCACAGCTGCCGACTCTGCGGTCGGTAAGCTTGTCGCATCTCTCCGGGCCAAGAAGATGTTTGACGACACAATTATCGCCGTGGTCGGAGATCATGGGCAGAGTCTCGGGGCGCACGGAGAAGACGCCCACGGAGTCTTCTTATATGAGGAAACTGTGTGTGTCCCGCTGGTACTTAAGCTTCCGAGTTCTTACCCCGGTCGAGCGGCGCTCTCCACATTGGTAAAAGCCAAAGCCAGCCTGGTGAGTGTTGCTTCCAGCCTTTTTGAAGCTGCAGGGATTCCAGTTCCCTCCCAGATGCAAGGCCAATCGCTGCTGCGGCTGGCAAAAGGGACGGCCCTCGATCAGCCGGTTTATTCGCGCAGCGATTTCTCTCAACAGGCATTCGGGATGAGCTTGCTGGAGTCATGGCGAGCCAATAAATACCTGTACATTCGCGCTCCCCAACCAGAACTCTATGATCTCACTGTCGATCCGGACGCTTCGCACAATCTGGCGACTTCTGCCAAAGCCACTCTGGATACAATGGCCGGACAGTTAGCTTCGTTCAGTCAGCATTTCGATGGGTCGAGCACGAAGGCCGGACTCACGTCGGCGGAAATGCAGAAATTGGCATCACTCGGATATGTGGGTTTACAGAAAACATCTTCCACGGCAACCACGGTAGCCGGCATCGATCCGAAAGATCAGGTCCGGTTGGTGAACAAGATTTTAGAAGCCAAGGCACTGAATGAAGACGGCAAACCGGAACGAGCCTCCGGCATACTGCAGCATGTGATCGGCGAAACCGGCAAGATGTATCTGGCGCAATACACCATGGGCGAGTCTTTTTTCGAACTGCAACAATACGCAAAAGCTATTGAATACCTGCACAAAGCGATCGAGTTGCAGCCCAATTCGACCTGGGCGCATTATGAAATGGGCGCAAGCCTGATCAAAACCGGAGATTACAAGACTGCGGTAGTGCATTTGGAGATTGCCGCAAGCCGGCTGGAGCAATTTCCTGAAGCTCACAATCTGCTCGCGGAGGCTTACGAACATTCAGGCAAGACCGAAGAAGCCAAGCGTGAGCGTAAGAAGTTTTCTGTTCCACGTTAGTCCCGCAAAAAAATTCAAAGGAGGCATCAGCCCGCTTGTGATCACTATCGTCTCTGGTTTGCCCCGCTCCGGTACTTCCCTGATGATGCAGATGCTGAACGCCGGCGGCATGTCGATGCTGACCGACTATGAGCGTAAAGCTGATGTTGACAATCCCAAAGGTTACTGCGAATGGGAACCTGCCAAGCTCCTGCCCAAAGAACCACATCGCATTGCTGAAGCGGAAGGAAAAGTCGTCAAGGTAATCTCGCAATTGCTGCTGTCAATCCCTGGGCAGCACAAATACAAGGTCATCTTTATGGAGCGGCCATTACCGGAGGTGCTTGCTTCGCAGGATGAGATGCTGAAGCGGAGAGGCAAAACGGATTCGGTGAGTCATGAGGTGCTGGCGAAAGCGTTCACTAACCATCTGCGGGAAATGAGTGATGCGCTGCAGAAGAGGCCCGAGATTGAAGTGCTGCGCATCGGCTATCGTCGTTTGTTGGCAGAGCCTAAACAAAACGCGGAATCGATCAAAGAATTTCTTGGTCTGGATTTGGATACCGATGCCATGGCAGCGCAAGTAGACCCGACGCTATACCGGAATCGCAAGTAATCGCGCGCAACGGCGACGGCACGAAAACTTTCCCGCAACTCTGCCTTAGTTCCCTTTCGTGGTTGCATCTGCCTGTTCAGGCTTCTGGGCTTCCGACCGTTGCACGGCGGGCGAATCTACGCGACCCAGGTTCATTATGGTGTTCGCCAGAGCAACGTGGGAAAAAGCCTGCGGAAAATTACCGAGAAAGCTCTTGTGTTCAAGGTCGTACTCCTCCGCAAACAGTCCGACGTCATTACGGAGCTTTAGTAAATTGGACAACAGTTCACGGGCGTCCTGGTGACGGCCCAGCAGAATATAGTTGTCGGCCAGCCAGAAGCTGCAGGCAAAAAACGCACCCTCGCCCGGCGGCAGGCCGTCATCGGCGGCTTCGGTTTGATAGCGAAGCACAAAGTCTCCACGCTTCAGGTGTTTCTCGATCGCAGCTACAGTGCCTTTAATACGAGGATCGGTGTGGGGAAGAAATCCGACCAGCGGGATCAGCAACAGGTTCGCATCCAGCAATTTCGAGCCGTATGACTGCACGAAGCTTCCCATCTCCTGATCGAAACCGTTGCGGCAAACATCCTGAAAGATCTCCTCACGTACGGCTCGCCAGTGATCGAGCGCGCCATTCAGATCGAGTTTTTCGGCAGTTTTTATGACTCGGTCGAAAGCCACCCAGGCCATCACTTTGGAATGAGTAAAGTGTCGCGTCGGCCCACGGAACTCCCACATGCCGCTATCGGGTTCATGCCAGATCTTTTCGAGATAGTCGAGCAGCGCCGTTTGCAGATCTATCGCAGCCTCCGATCCCTCATTTCCTTTGGAGGACTGGTAGATCACATCCACGATTTCTCCAAAAATGTCGAGCTGCAGCTGATTGGCGGCAGCATTCCCGACGCGAACCGGGGCAGCGCCTTGATAGCCGGGCAGCCAGGGGACCTCCCATTCGATCATCGGCCGCTCACCTTCGATGCCATATAGAACCTGTGTCTGCGCCGGATTGCCGGCAGCCGCTCGCAGCAGCCAGTTCTGCCAGTCTCGAGATTCGGCGTGATATCCGGCATTCAGTAAGGCCAGCAACGTGAAGGTGGCATCGCGCAGCCAGCAGAATCGATAATCCCAGTTTCGCGGGCCGCCGCGTGCTTCCGGCAGAGATGTGGTGGCCGCCGCCAGAACCCCGCCGCTGGGACCATAGGTCAGCGCTTTCAGTGTAATAAGCGAACGCCTCAGTTCCTCCGCCCACGGTCCGTCATATGTGCAACGATCAATCCACTGCATCCACCACTGCTCAGTGCGGCTCAAAGCCTCGGTAACGTCAGTGGCGCGAGGTATCGAGCCGTTGGAATGAGCGTAGGTTAATGTGAATTCCGCCGACTCACCCTGTTTCAGCGTGAACTTGCTTACAGTTTTAAGATTTCTGCCTTCGGTCTCCACCGCTGTTCGCAGCACGATCATGTCAGGGCCGGTGACCGCTGTAAGCGGTCTATCTTTCTGGTGGGTAACCCAGGGAATGGAGCGGCCGTAGTCGAAGCGAATTACGAGCTCCATATTTAGTTCGACTTGGCCACTGATCGCCTGAACGATGCGGATAATGTCAGAGTGCCGGTCCCTGATCGGCATGAAATCCGTCAGCTTAGCGGTGCCGGTTTCGGTTTGAAATTCGGTTTCCAGTATCAGCGTGCCTGGCCGATAACGCCGGCTCACTTTTTTCACGTTCTCAGGCGCAATCTTCCAGCGCCCGTGTTCAGGAGTCCCCAGCAACGCAGCGAAACACGCCCCCGAGTCGAAACGGGGCCAGCACAGCCAGTCGATCGAGCCATCCTTTCCGACCAAGGCAGCGGTCTCGCAATCACCAATGATGGCGTAATCCTCAATAGGTAAGGGCATAAGACGCTGTTTAACGTTTGAAGAATAGAAGTTGTTGTACCCCGGCTTTTCCTTCGTGAGATAACTAGGGCTGAATTTCGATTACCGTTCCATCCGGAACCATTTTCCAGATTTCGTCCATTTCCGAATCGGTCACGGCAATACAGCCCTCGGTCCAGTCCATCTTGCGGTGCGCTGCGCCGAGCCAGCCGAAACCGTTTGGCAAGCCGTGAATCATAATGTCGCCCCCCGGATCTGCGCCATATTTCGCAGCCTCGGCCCGGTCACTCGCACTGGGATACGAAATGTGAATCGAACGGTAGTAGCGGCTGCGTTCATTGCGCCGGTCAAGCATATAAATTCCCTCGGGTGTTTTGTGGTCACCTTGCAGATGTTTACGGCCTATCGGGTTTTTCCCGAGCGCGATCTGAAAGCTCTTCAACACTTTTCCATTGCTCAGCAACTTCAGGGTCCTGTTTTTCTTTTCCACCACTACACGATCCGCGATCGCTGAATTTGGCAGGGTAAATGACATAGAACTGAATGCCATAAGGTTCAGCATGACAGTGAACCAGAAGGTTCTCACCACCTGAATTATAGCCTCGTGTCTTGCGCTGGAGTGCTACGCTGGAAGGCGGTGAGCTTTCGATCTGTTTCGCGATTGCTGATAACTTTTGTTCTGGCGGGAATTCTTGCGCAGGATGGCCGCGCTCAAGCCGGCTGGCGCGTTTCGTCGAGCCCTAATCCGATTGTCGACGGCGCTCCAATCCTGTTCCGGGTAAAGACGCCCTCACACACCAACTCGCTCTCGGGCAAGTGGCTCGAGCACGAGCTCTACTTCTCTTACGACCGCAAAACTAAATCCTGGTATGGACTTGCCGGCGCGAGTCTCGAAACCAAACCGGGTTCCTATCCGCTTCTTCTGCAAAGCAAGACAAGTTCAGGAGCGCTCGTCTCGTTCCGCAAGTTGCTTCGGGTGCGTGCCACCAGATATCCCAGCATCGCCGTTACCGTGAGCAAGAAATTCACTGAGCCTGATCCACAGCAGTTGCACGAGATAGCTCAAGACAAGACCGTCAAGCAGGATACGTTTCGCACCGTAAGTGCCGAGCGCGAATGGTCGGGAAGATTTGAGCCTCCGGTAGATGCCCGGATCTCTGATGTTTTCGGCACCCAGCGGACTTTCAATGGAAAGGTACAGAGCTCACATCAGGGCCTCGACTACGCGGTTCCCCAAGGCACGCCGGTGGCAGCGCTCAACTCGGGCACCGTACTGCTGGCTCGGCCGCTGTACTTCGAAGGAAACTGTGTAGTCCTCGACCACGGCCAGGGACTGCTGTCACTTTACCTGCATCTTTCGGAGTTCAAGGTCCGCGAAGGTGACCATGTGGAGCGCGGCCAGCAGCTAGGCCTCAGCGGATCGAGCGGGCGGGCCACTGGCCCCCATCTTCACATTGCCGTTCGCTGGCAGGGCGTTTATCTCAATCCTGAAACGCTATTGAAACTGGACCTGCCCTGATCCTCAGTCGCCTGCGGCCATACTGCTGGCTTCAAGCTCCATGTGCGAAGAAAACATCCGCACTGAGCCCCTTAGCCCAAGGTTGCGAATCAGCCGATGCAAATAATTAGTATGGAGGCCCAAATTCCTGGCTGCATGGTTGTAGTTGCCCTGCGACTCGTGCATCGCCTGCAAGATGAGATTTTTCTTTAAGGTCTGTATCGCCGAGTGGTACTTCGAATCATTCGATACCAGCAGCGTCGGCTGAGTCAGTACGCATTCCGGCAGGTCTTCAGGCTCGATCGAATCTGTACGGCTAAGCACCAGCGCGCGTTCAATCGCATTTTCCAGTTCGCGAACATTGCCCGGCCAATCGTAGCTCGTCAGGCATTCGAGTGCGCGCGGCGAAATCTCCTTGAGCGCGGTGCGGTCGAGAGCTGCAAATTTCTCGACGAAATACGACGCGAGTGTGGCAACATCCTCGCGCCGTTCGCGCAGGGCAGGCATCCTCAGCGAAACCACATTCAGCCGGTAATACAGATCTTCGCGAAAGGCGCGGGCTTTAACCTCTCTCTCCAGATTTTTATTAGTCGCCGCAATCAGGCGCACATTCAATGGGATGGGCACGATTCCGCCCACCCTTTCGAACTCCCGCTCCTGCAGCACCCGAAGCAGCTTCACCTGCAGTGCGGGCGCCAGTTCGCCCACTTCATCCAGGAACACCACCCCGCCGTTCGCCGACTCCAGGCGTCCTTTTTTCTGGCCGACCGCGCCGGTGAATGCGCCTCTTTCGTGCCCGAAGAGTTCACTCTCGAGCAACCCCTCCGGTATCGCGGCGCAGTTGATTGCAACAAATGGTTTGTTGCAGCGCCGGCTTTTCCGATGAAGCGACCGGGCTGCCAACTCCTTACCCGTGCCGCTTTCACCGTAAATCAGGACAGTTGAATCACACGGCCCCACCCGCTCAAAAAATTCATAGGTTCTTTTCATGGCGGAACTGTCACCCACCAGGGTATGCATCAAGTCAGTGCTGTGATGGGTTGTTTGAAATCCCGATTTACGCCAAACACAATGCTTTCTTCCCATATCCCCCAAGCATGGTTCCACCGAGAGCCCCCTGGAATCGAAACGACTGCTGGGTTTATCACGAGAAGCAGTTGGGCATGACAGGCACCTGGATTTTGTTCCATTATCCGAACAGCTAGCGAACGCTATCTGAAAAGATAGCCGGACTGCTGACCAATGGATGGAAGTCTGGCTCTGGGCAATATGCATAACCGGCTATATACCAGTAAGTTACAGAGACGCTGATGTTGCGGGTTCCCGCAACCGGAAGTGCGGCTCTCCAAATGCTCAAGGCAGCGTGGCAACTCTTGGACAAAAGCGACGGGGGAAGCGCTTTCAGGAATTTCGTACAAGGGTTGTTCGCCGGAGCTCGAGGGTACCCCCTCATCGAGCTCTGGCGCTTTACTTTCAAACCACAGGCGGTTATCCAGCGAAGCGCTTTTCTTTGCGGAGCGAAGGATCTCTCGGGTGGCGCAGACTTAATCTGCCGCGGCCGAGAGCTGCGGAGGCATCAGCGCATCGACGGCTACACCATCTCTGAAGCTGACCGTTCTGCCCGAGATTGCCGGCACGCGTTCTCCCGGCACAAGAATTCCAACCAGGTTTAAAGGATCAGCAGCGCCGATGGTGATGACCTCGCCGGTCAGCGCCAGCTTCTTGGACGCTCGCAGCGACTCCACCGCTACCGGCAGGGCGAACTGCTCGCCCAGAAATCCGTCGACAAAGCGCCCGCCACGAATCTCACCACGATCTTCCAGACGGCGGAATGCCAGCAGAATCTCACGCCATTTCGGCAGATTGGATTCGCGGACCAACAGATCGCGGAATACGATCCCATACCGCTTTAAGAGCATCCAGCAGGTTGCTTCGACAGCACGGTTGCGGTCTTCGGCAGGATCGGTATACAGCAGCGCCCACCTTCCAGCAGAGTGCCTCGGCCGGGCTGTCCGGCCGTGGCCTTGTCCGGCGCGCCGTTTGGGATCAATCAGCGAGCGAAGATTGTCAAAACCATCCGCGGTAACAATTCCAGCAGCCACTAACTCCCACAAAGCGGTTTCCACCTCGGATTTCAGCTTGCCAGTGCCGCGGACAATATCAGCAAAGAAACAGGCGCCACGCTGCCGGAGCCAATTCACCACCTGGCGCGCACCCTGGCTGAGTCCGATTGCTTCGGCGTTATCGGGAGCATGCCGCGGAGACATCCAGTCCGCTTCTTCGCGGACGAAGAACGTGATCGGTGCCACGCTGGTGGGAATGACCCGGCGCTTGCCTGAAGCAGAATCTTCGAGAGTTGCCGGATGCGGAGACAGCCGTCCCCACCCTACCGCTCCCGTCAGGCAGAGATGGTCCAGCCACTTGGGATCGTAATCTGCGACACGCCGCGACAGCACGTGCCGTTCCCACGCATTCGCCGGAATTTCAAAACCCTGCAGCTGCCGAATAACATCCAACAGCGCTCTTTCACCCTGAACCTGAGCCCCTTGCGCCAGGTGTTGCCATCGGAGCAACCAGCGCATGAATTGCGCGGCGTTAACCGGTTCGATCTGCTTACGCAGAGTAGCAACGGTAAGGCGATGAATGCGGGCCAGCAGCCGGCGATCACACCATTCAGTTTGCGCTTCGTCTGGCCACGTAGCGACAGCCGCCCCCGGCTGTCCAGTCGAGCGAAGCTCGAGCGCGGCATCCGTAAATCTCCCCCGCAGAACGCTGCCGCTGGCTTCCATACGGAGCAGGGCTTTTTCGATCTCCGTGGCAGGAAGTCCGAGCGTCGCTCCCAGCTTGTTCGCTGTGGTTGGCCCAATGTGCGCCATCCATCCCGTGACCAACATGAGTAACGCGTCTTCCGCAGAAGTGGGGGCGGTTTGCAGTTCCAAAACTTGTGAATCAAAGTGTGCCGGCGGAAACAATGCCGCGAACATCTGCCCGCGCTCGGTGGCTATCCAATACTTCCGCCCGTTCGGCTCGGCAACACTTAGCCGATTTTGCCGTCGCAGCTGATCAAAGAAGTAGTCCCACTCGGGCTGCTTCAATACTTCGGGCAAGGCAACTAAGGTGTGCAGAATGTCGTGCAGTTCGTCCGCATCGCGGACGTCCGGCCAGGCTTCCTGGCGAACTTGCTCAATCGCCGCCGGATCAAGTTTTCCAACTTCTTCCAGCACTGATTCCGGCAGAATGCGCCGCATTTCCACCGCTCGCGCGCGGCGTTCTTCAAGCGGGGCATCATCCAGGTAGGCGTAAGGATTCGCATTCAGGATCTCGTGTGAAAACTGCGATGGCACTGGAGTATCCACCGCGATACAACGAATCTGTCCTTCTTCGATTCCGCGCAGCAGAGATCTGAGGCCTTCGAGATCCATCGCCTCGCCCAGCACGTCTTTCATCACCTCGTTGACCAGCGGGTGGTCCGGAATCTGGATGTCGCCAACGATATTCTCCTGGCACGCGGCTACGTCAGGAAAGACCGACGCCAGAAGGTCATCGGACCGGATGCGCTGAATCTGCGGCGGCACCTTTTTGCCGCTTTGGAAGCGCAGCAATGCCAGCGAACGGTTCGCGTCCCAGCGCCAGCGCGTTCCGAAAATCGGTGATGCCAGTGCCGCCTGCTCCAGTATGGGCTGCACGGTTTCGGCGTTCAGAAAATGAAAGACATCTGCGAGCGGAAAACTGTGCTGCTCCGCCAGCGCGATGTTCAGTCCATTATCCGTGGCTGCGGCCTGCAGTTCGAAGTTGAAGCTGCGGCAGAAACGCTTGCGCAGGGCAAGTCCCCAGGCCTTGTTCACGCGACCGCCGAAGGGAGCATGAATCACCAGCTGCATGCCTCCGCCTTCGTCAAAGAAGCGCTCTGCGATAACTGTGTTCTGGGTAGGAACTGCGCCCAGCACCGCGCGGCCTTGCAGGACATATTCGATCATCTGCTCGGCGGCAGAATCGTCCACCCCGCATTCATCTTTCAGCCACGCGACCGTCTCCGCAATCTGCGGTTGCGTGAAAGAGACAGCTACCGGGGAAACACCAGCTAACCGTTCACTGAGCTCGCGCCTCAAGTCCGCCACTTGCAACGACAATTCCTGCGTTCGCGCGGGGGCTTCGCCCAGCCAGAACGGAAGCGTTGGCGGAGCGCCGTGCGCGTTCTCAACCAGCACTCGACCTGACTTCGATTCCACTCGTCGAATTCGCCAGGAAGTGTTTCCCAGAAGAACGATGTCGTCACGATTGCTTTCGACCGCGAAATCCTCATCCAGCGTTCCAACCACGCTTCCGTCGGGTTCGGCAACCACCGTAAATAAGGCGGTCTCGGGAATCGCACCGCCGCTGGTGATAGCCGCCAATCGTGCGCCGCGACGAGCGCGAAGCTTGCGGTTCACCTTGTCGTGATGAAGGTAAGCGCCATAACGTCCCCGGCGGGCCGCGATGCCTTCCGAAAGCATCTCTACAACGGAATCGAACAACTCTCGCGAGAGATTTCGATAGGGATAGGCGCGCTTCATTACGGCAAACAATTCGTCTACATCCCAACCGTGATCCTCATGCTCTTGTGGAGCATGTTCCTGCTGGTGGGGCGCGGAGCTTGCTGCCCGCGACGCACATGTGGCCACGATCTGCTGCGCCAGAATGTCGAGCGGCGCCTCAGGAATAATCAGCCGGTCCAGATCGCCCTGCCGGATGGCGCGGACCAGCGCGGCAGATTCGATCAAATCGTCGCGCGTGGTGGCAAAAAAACGGCCTTTGGGAACCGCTCCGCGCCAGTGACCCGATCGCCCTGCCCGCTGTAAGGCAACTGCAATGGCGCGGGGCGAGCTGATCTGAATCACCAGCTCGACCGTGCCGATATCAATTCCCAGCTCCAGTGACGCAGTCGCAACCAGAACTTTGATCTCGCCTTCTTTCAGTTTCTTCTCGGCCGCCAGGCGCAACTTGCGCGACAGGCTGCCGTGATGTGCGCCCACATTCTGATCGCCCATTCGCTCGGCAAGATTGTGCGCCAGGCGTTCTACCAGGCGCCGGGTGTTGACGAACACAAGGGTCGATCGATGCTGGCCCGCCAGTTCCACGATGCGGTCATACATTTCATCCCACATCTCGTTGGTAGTGATGGGGCCGAGCGGGCTGGGCGGGACCTCAACCGCAAGGTCGAGCTTGCGCTTGTGGCCGATGTTTACGATCACCGGATCAGGACGTCCGCTGCCGGTGAGAAAGTGCGCCACTTCTTCGATCGGTTTCTGGGTTGCGGACAGGCCGATGCGGGTAAAGCTTCTTTCTGGCGGCATCCCGACGAGCATTGGCTCGGAGGCATCTGCTCTTTGTGATCCAGGGCGTTCGCCGACCAGCGCTTCCAGCCGCTCCAGCGAGATCGTCAGATGAGCTCCGCGCTTGTCATCAGCCACGGCGTGGATTTCATCCACAATTACCGTTTCAACATCGCGCAGGATCTCCCGGCTCTTTTCCGCAGTCAGCAGAATGTAAAGCGACTCAGGCGTGGTCACCAGAATGTGCGGAGGGCACTTCAGCATGGCGCGACGTTCGTGCATCAGCGTGTCGCCAGTACGGACAGCAGTCCGAATCTGCGGCATCAGCAGCCCGCGCTCGCCTGCCATCTGGAGAATTTCGCCCAACGGAATTTCCAGGTTCTTCTGTATATCGTTGCCCAGCGCCTTCAGCGGCGATATATAGAGCACCTCGGTGCGGTCGCAGAGGTCACCTGCAAGCGCCTTACGAACCAGTCGATCGATGCAGGCCAGAAAAGCAGCCAGGGTCTTGCCGGAACCAGTGGGCGCGGAGATCAGCGTCGTTCTTCCCGCCAGAATGTGCGGCCAGCCCAGTTCCTGCGGCTCAGTTGGTGTGCCGAATTTCGACACGAACCACTCCGCTACAAGTGGATGGGCCCAGGCGAGAGAAGAAGGAGAAGAGGACACGGCAAGCTAAATTCTAGCACGGCTCTTTCGTAAATTGTTCGCCTGAATAACGCGGCTAGAAGTAGCTCAGCCAGTTCCAGTCGCGATGCCTTCGCTTAAATTCCATGTAGCGTTTGCAAGGGTAATAAAGCAACGCGACCGCAACCATCCACATTAAGTAAACGAAGGGCAGATCGTGACCGTAACCTGGCGGCGTCGGTTGCGTGAAGAACGCTCCATGAAACAACCACCAAACCGGCTGGCGGAAAAATCTGGCCGCAACAATCGCCATCAGGTGAAGCAGGTAAATGTGCAGCACGTAATAGAAAAGCGGCACACGACCGTACACCAGAAGAATCTTTGCTGCGAAATTTTTTTCCTGCAGTCGCTCGAATAACGCCAGCACCATCAGCGCGGGACCGATCGTGACGAGAACAAAATCCAGCGACGGCGGATACTTCAGGACGTCGAAAAACGCAATCACCGTGGAGGTGAAGGTTGGTTGCCGGGTCCAAGGTCCCACCGCCAGCAGACCGGCCGTGCCGTTCCCATACAAGTTGATACCGCGAATAACCAAGAAAGCCAGTGTGAGCGCAGCACCCACACGGAAAAGAATCCTGCCGCGATCCGGCCGCTGAAGCAGCGCACCCAGACCATAACCGCACGCCATCACGCCCACCCACGGAATCAGCGGATACAGAACCAGCACGCCGGTCGCAGGCGGCTTGAGCAGGAAAAATCCCGGCGAGTGCAGGGCCATCCACAGGCCTGAGAGTCTCCCGAACGATTCCGGCCGGATGGAGTCGAGCAAATTATGCCCGGCAATCATCACCGCTCCGAAGACGGCGATCCACTTCACCGGCAGGCGAACGATCAACGCCATCAGCACCATCGACCATCCCAGCGCCCAGATCACACCCGCGAAGCCGAATGGCAGCACGAAGCTCCAGCCGAATCCCATGACGGTGAACTCGAGCAGCACCAGCCATAATCCACGCGTCCAGAAAAATCGCGAGACTTGGTTGACCGTTTTGCCGTGGGACAGTGCGAGGTATGCGCCCGTACCCGCGAGCAGGAAAAATACCGGTGCGCAAAAATGCGTGACGAAGCGAGTGACGAAGAGTGCCAGGTAAGTGCGGGTTACGTCCTCGGGCTGGAAGGGAATGTTGGTGAAGTAGTCGCGCGTGTGGTCGAGCGCCATTATCACCATCACCAGCCCGCGCAGTAGATCCACGGAGACGACCCGGGTAGGCGCTTGATGAATTTCAGGCGCAAGTTTCTGCGCGCTTAACGCAGTTCTGGGATTGGAGGCCGTAACCACTTTCAGAATAGACGTAAAAAACAAAAACTGGGCATCATGGGCTTTGTTTCAACCTAAGACAAACAGATGTTGTTCTCGACCCGGAGTAAAAGCTCCCAACCCTATCGAATCGCCTCCGCGGTGTCCGTCAGCGCCTCCATCAGCCCGTTCCACTTCGCCTCACCGAGAGCTTGCTTGAGTTGCTTCTGGGCTGACTGCCAGTAGGGTAAGGCTCGTTGGTATTCTCGTTCGCCCGCCTTGGTCAGCCCGAGCCGCAGCGCGCGCCGGTCGGCCGCCGGCTCGGCGCTGAGCCACCCACGTTTTTCGAGCAATGCGAGCGTGCGGGTCAAGGTGGTGCTGTCCATGCCCAGAATCTCGGCCAGCTGTTTCTGCGACGCCCCCGACGCCACTTTCAACGCCTGCAGCAGGGTGAACTGCGGCCCCGTGACGGCCGTCGGCCTTAACGCGTCTTCATAAAGCTGGGTCACCATTCGAGCTGTGCGGCGCAGATTTGCGGATGCGCAAGGCAGCCGGACCATCGTTTTTCTCTTGGATTGCGCTTTTCGCGAACCTGAAGTCATAACAATAAGTGTATATGCACCTTTGGATGCCCGATTTCCACAGCCGGACATAAATTTCCCTGATAACCAAATATATGTATCTACATCTATTCCATTTGTAAGACATTTTTAAGGAGAGCAACCCATGTATTACCCAGCCCCGCTTTACCTGACGCCGTTCATCATGACAGGCATGGTCGCGATCATCACTGCGGTCCTGCTTGGCCTCAATCGTGCACTTCAATCCAGCCCGCGGCCGCAAACCGATGGCCCAGAAAACGACTGGCCAGAAAAAGACTGGCCAGAAAAAGACCTTTCGGAAAAAGATCGGGCCAAAGCCTTCTGGAGCCTGTCATTGCTTCTGATGGCGTGGTTCGTCGTAGCCACACTCACCTCCCTGGTTGGGTTCTACCAGCCGCCATCCGGCAGCGCTCCTACCATTCAGTACGGCCTTGTCATACCCATCGTGCTGGGCGTGCTGCTATTTAGAGCCTGGCCGCTGCTCCGCCGCACCCTCGCGGTCATTCCTAATTCATGGCTGGTGGGCGTGCAACTCTATCGCGCCCTGGGGGTCATCTTCCTTATCCTGTACGCAGGCGGACACCTGCCGGCACTCTTCGCCTTGCCTGCCGGTATCGGCGACGTCCTGGTTGGAATCCTGGCGCCCGTAGCCGCTACAGCCTATGCGCGCTCACCGCAAGGCGCGAGGCTCAGGGTCTGGCTTTGGAACCTGCTCGGCATCACCGATCTGGTGGTCGCGGTTACCATGGGCTTTCTCACCTCGCCGTCGCCGCTTCAGGCCGCAGCTTTTGATCGCCCCAGCGTGCTCATCGGTATGTTTCCACTTTCCCTGATTCCGGTGTTTGGAGTCCCGCTTTCGATTCTTTTGCACCTCGCCTCGCTGCGGAAGCTGCGGGCAGATCAGTCGGCCGCCGACAGAACGCGTGGCATACAACAAGTCGGACCTTCCGGCCATCGCGTCACCGCCTGAAGTGAAGGGCAAAGACAGCCGCCGGGTGCCCCATTCAAGCCCGCTTTTGGCTTGAGTGGGGACGTTCAGCTCTTCAACCCTGTCATCTGGACCGAAGCAGATCATCGCAGGCGCGATGATCTGCGGAGTGGACAGTGAGTTGACCTCGCCGCAAAACCGCGGAATAAAGATGGTGAACAGCAAACAAACGAACACAGAGCTAAAAGCTTGTTTTGAAATATTTGGTCTTTAACTACTCTGAACTCAAAGATTTACGCGCCAATTCTCCGTAAATCTCTGATTCCGGAAGATCGAGGGGAGGAGGGTAATTCAGTCGATAACAATTCGGACGCATAAGCGCCGTGCGACGCGATTGCGCTCGCCCGACTTCACTTGTTACCCTGTGAAGCCCCTGTGATGCCCAATCCACTCCGGAGACCCTGATTGAAAAATCGCACGCTGTGGTTTTTCTTTGCCCTGGTTCTGCTTGCTGTTCCCGCTGCCGCACAAATTGACGATCAAACCAGGCAGCTCTCGCATGACATCTTCAAGCAGTTGATCGAAATCAATACCACCGATTCAGTCGGCAACGTCACCACTGCTTCTGAAGCCATGTATCAGCGCTTCCGCGATGCGGGTTTTCCGGAAAGCGATTTGTACATTGGCGGTCCAAACGATCGCAAGAAGAACCTGGTCGTGCGTTATCACGGCAGCGGCGCGCACAAACCGGTGTTGCTGATCGGACACCTCGACGTGGTGGAAGCCCGCCGCGCCGACTGGACCACCGATCCCTTCCAGTTCGTCGAGAAAGACGGCTACTTCTACGGACGCGGCACGCAGGACATGAAAGATGGCGACGCGGTGATGGTCAGCACCCTGCTTCGCTTCAAGAAGGAAGGCTACGTTCCCGACCGCGACATCATTCTCGCGCTGACCGCCGATGAAGAAGGCGGGACATCCAACGGCGTCGACTGGCTGATCAAGAACAAGCGCGACCTGATCGAAGCCGAGTTCGTGCTTAACCACGATGGCGGCGGCGTGCTCATGGAACATGGCAAGCCCGTCATGATGGAAGTGGACGCCTCAGAAAAACTCTATGCCGATTTCCAGCTTACTGCCACCAATCCCGGTGGTCACAGTTCCCTGCCGGTGCCTGATAACGCTATTTACCATCTCGCGAATGGCTTGCTGCGGATCTCGCAATATGAGTTTCCGTTTGAGCTGAATGACATCACGCGCGCGTATTACGAACGCATGTCGAAGGTCGCGACCGGTCAGCGCGAGGCGGACATGAAGGCTATCCTGAAGAACCCGCCCGATAAAACCGCCATTGCGCGCCTGTCGGAAGATCCGATCGACCATTCGACCATGCGAACCACCTGCGTGGCCACGCGCCTCAATGCCGGCCACGCCAACAACGCTCTGCCGCAAATGGCACAGGCCAACGTCAACTGCCGAATTTTTCCCGGGCACACGCCCGAGCAGATCAGGCAGGAGCTCGGAAAAATTATTGCCGATCCCAAAGTTTCGATTACCTACGTCGGCGCAGCCGGCGGTAATCCGAACCGGGTCGGGTACACTCCGCCGCCACTTCGGCCAGATGTCTTCCAGCCGATCGATAAAATCACGGCCGAGATGTGGCCGGGAATTCCAGTTGTCCCATCGATGTCCACCGGCGCATCGGATGGCATTTACACCAATGCCGCCGGCCTGCCGACTTATTGTGTTTCCGGCGAGGCCATCGATCGCGACGACATCCGCGCGCATGGTAAAGACGAGCGAATCAAGCAGGAATCTTTCTATCGCGCAGTGGATTTTTATTATCGCTATCTGAAGCTGGTGACGTCGAAATAAATCGACGGCAAGTCTTTTATTTCTTGCGAGGATTGGTGGGCGACGACATTACCATCTGTCTGCGCACCGGAACGATTGCGCCGCGTGAAGGATCAGCAGCAGCGCTCGCGCGCGAGATGACTTCTTCCTGAATGTATTTTACGAAGTCCTGAATCTGGCGCTGCATTTCCTCCATGCGCTCACGCATCTGCAGGATGATGGCGATACCGCTGATATTCACTCCCAGATCGCGCGCCAGATTGAGGATAAATTCCAGCCGCTGCAGATCTTCATCGGTGTAAAGCCGCGTGTTGCCTTCGGTGCGTGAAGGCTTCAGCAAACCCTCGCGTTCGTACAGACGCAAAGTCTGCGGATGAATCCCATACATCTCCGCCACCGAGGAGATCATGTATGCGCCTTTGGATCGGCGTTTAGTCATTGTCGAGAGTGTACCTTATCCACCGAACCCGGTTGCTAATGCGCCGGTAACGAGTACCACAGCAGGAGCATTGCGAGGCCGATCCCGATCATACCCGCGCGTGCGACGGTTTGATTTTCGTAAGGTATTCCCGAACGTCCCCGATTGATCTTCTTAGGTAGAACCGAGGCTAGAAGCCACAGCACAGAAAAAGCCAAGAGGTACGGCTCTTTAATTCTCATTCTTTATATCGGTCTAAGCGGCGGGTTCGGCCTGCTGGGCGGCCGACCACCCAGCAGGCTTCAGAGCGTGATTGAGAGCGTAAGCGACAACCCCTGCGCCGATCAGGATCATGCCGAAGGCGAACGAACTCATGCCCAGCACTTGTTCACTCTGGCTGCGAATGACCGAGAAGCCGAGCAATAGCATGGGCGCGATGCCGACCGCAACCGCTCCCAACATGCCTCCCGGAACCCGAAACGGACGCGGCAATTCCGGCTCACGCACGCGCAGCATAATCAGCGCTGTGAACTCGAGGGAAAGGCTTGCGCCGTAGAGAAGAATGTCAATCGTGACCAGGCGCTCAAAGCCCAGCCCCAGGCACATCGCCCATCCCACAGCGCAGACCAGAATCGCAACCCACGGTGCGCGCGTGCGCGGATGCAGCTTGCCGAACATGCGCGGCAACATCCCGTCCTGAGCCATCGCAAGCGGCAGACGCGAGTAGCTCATGACCAGCGCGTTGAACATCCCAAAGCCGCTGATCATTCCTCCCAGAGCAAGGCCGATGCGAAGCAGCGGTCCTCCGAGAAGTCCTGCGATGTCCGCCCAGAATCCTGTCTCCCATGCGCTCGCGGGCAAACCGGTCATCCACATTGCGGCGACCGGAACTACATAGCTGAGGCTCACGATGAGCACAGCCGTCAGCATTGCTCGCGGATACGTGCGTTGCGGACGCTCGACTTCAGTCGCGATGGTCGAGGCGTTGTCCCATCCCATGTAGTTCCACATGCAGATGAGCAGACCGCCCAGAATGTCGACGGTTGAAGTGGTGGGCTGAGTTGCGGCGTTCAGCAGCGCTCCAATTTTGAACGGCGCAAGACAGACAATCGCAATGAAAGGCGCCGAAAGCGCGAAGAACAACCACAGAGAAGTTGTCGAGACAACTTTCACTCCGGCAATGTTCATGAGCGCGCAGACGATCACGACGGCAAGCGCCACGATCACGCCGCGATATCCCGTACGAAACCAGGGAAACAGGCGCTCGAGGTAGAGCACGAACAGCGTGGGATAAATCGCCATGTCGAAGATAGAAGCAACCAGCGAAAGCCACGCTTCCTGAAATCCCCAGAAATTGCCCATCGCGCGACGCACCCACGCGTAATAACCGCCCTCAAACGGAAGAGCGCTGGAGAGTTCGCCGATCATGAAGGCAGTGGGCAAACTCCAGAGAACCGGCGTGAGCAGCAGGATGAGAATCGCCTTGCCATAACCTGCACCGTGAACGATGTCTTCCGTTCCGTAAGTGCCGCCCGAGACCATAAAGAAGGTCGCGGCGACCAGAGGCCACAAGGTGAGGCGAGCTGATTTTTTGCGGGGAACAGAGATGAGCGGGGTGGTTTTCTGACGGAGCGCGCTAGCTGTTGCCAATTTCGATGTCTTCCTCCTCAGGCGACTCACTCTCAGCAACTCCGCGCGCGCTGGGCGCTTCGGGCGTTCGGTGATTGGATTCCGAAAATTCCGCTGAAGTTAGTTCGCAGTCATGAGATTACGGTAAATTCCCGGCGATGCAAGAAAAAAAATAGAAAATTTTCAGCGGTGCGCCGGCGAGTGACTTTCGTGCGCCTCGCGACGGCCAGACCATTGAGAGGACCAACGTTCTCACGCGAAGGCGGAGGAAGAAGGACGCAGAGCGTCGACTGCAGATGAATTCTGGTAGGCAAAAGGCAATTCGATCCTGACGACGGCGCTGCCATCGGGATTGCTGATGCACTCCATTGTGCCCCGATGATTTTGGATGATTCCCATACAAGCCGTGACTCCCAGGCCTGATGTCCTCAGCGAGACTTCAGACCGCAAACGACCTGCAGTTTCTTCCGACAGCTCGAGCACCGCAAAATCAGCCCGACGAAAAATCTGGATATTGAGGCTGCCTCCAGATTCGCCGAGCAGATTCAACCCGCTGTTCACAAGATGAGAGCAGACCTGCAGCAATTGATTGGAATCGCCCACAATGGGTTGCACACCCTCGGAGCGTTCGACTTTCACTTTTACGTGCAGCGCCTCAGTCTGCGGACGCGCCAGATTTACCGCGGTTTGAACCAGGGCCCCAAGGTCAACCATGCTTCGCTCGCCCGGCGATTGCTTGGCAAAGCTGATCAGGCTGGCGATAAGCGATCGAGTATTCCGCACCTGCTGGCCGATCTTTTCCGACACCTGCCGTTGCTCCTGGTTCTGACAGGCTTCCGTCAACAGGTCGGAATAACCCAGCATCGCCGTAAGCGGGTTGTTGAGTTCATGGGCAGCGCCGGCCACAAGCTGTCCAAGCGAAGCCAGCTTTTCTGATTCCACCAGCTGGCTCTGCAGCTGACGCAGATTCTCAAACGAACTCTGCGAGATGTGCAGCAGCGTGACCAGCTCCCGGTCAAGAACATACTGCCGAACAAACACCATCGCTCCCATCACGAGCATGCACCCGAGCGTCAAAGTGAGGCGAAAATTGCGAATTTCGGGAGGACACGAGTGATCGTAGAGGGACCAGATGGCGAACAAAGGCAAAGAGGAAATTGCCGTCATGCCCAGCCTGGCGACCCACACACCGTGATTATTCACGACCGATTTAGGACCGCGCTGCAGATCATTTTCGCGCGAATACACACCGACCAGGGTCATCCATGCCATGGATACGACGAGCGGCACATCATAAAAACTGCCGGAGTAATAAACATTTTTCGCAATTGCCCAATTGGCCACGTAGGAACTGAGCGCATAAGCCGTGCTTGCGCCAAAAAGGTTGGAATATATTTTTCTCCAGATCCCGGCGCTCCTGAGATAGACGATACCGATCGCGACCAGCAGGGCCAGTTTCTCGGTGGCGTAAATCACATTCAGGTTATGGTTGTAGGCCTTGACGTTGGGCGCGATGTACTGCCATGGGAGCACCATCAAAACGTAGAGATAAAGCCACCACAGTATCAGCAGGGTGAAATCCAGTATTCCCAGCTTTGAAGTACGCTGCTCATGCTCGATGTTTGGCTGAATGGCGAGCGCTGCCATGGTCGGCACAATATGTATGAAGAGCACCATGTCACCCCAAAAGAGGTCGGGGACATCCTGGCGCAACAGCACTTCATAGTAGGTCCACAG
>Ga0310810_10001126_pt1 | contig 27427 bp, 20 predicted proteins | sample NCmetagenome_FD_207641 | JGI IMG/M metagenome (GOLD analysis project Ga0310810, IMG submission 207641) | Soil microbial communities from experimental microcosm in Duke University, North Carolina, United States - NC | ecosystem: Engineered > Artificial ecosystem > Soil microcosm > Unclassified ...
GAAGCCGAGCCGCCGCGAGTGCAGGCGACGCCGTTGTGTCGGCCGCGGCGATTGCCCAGAGCGGATTGACCCCGTCGCTGTCCGTCAATCGTCGGCCTGGAATTGAACTGTCACTGGGCGCGCCCGCGGTCGCCGCGGCGGGAGCCGCAGTGGGCGCTTCAGAGGAGAGCCCGATCGAACACTCGCTGTTCGACGTACCCGCGTTTCTCCGTCGTCAGAACTGAGCCACGCCTGCCGCCATTCCCCCCAGGCGGCGGCGTTGGTCTGTCTCTCTTCGCCGCGGCGTCCGGCCGTGCTTGCGCCGGCCGGCCTCGTCGCGCCGGTGGTACACTGCATAGACCCATGGGACGCGTGAACGGCGACGTCTCAAGTGCAGTTCCCGGATTGGTGTTCCGCTTCCGCTTTCACGCATTCGAGTCCGAGATCAAATGAGCCAGATATGGCAGCAGCGTGAGCGTGCCCGCGACCTTCTCTCGAAGGAAGTGGGATTCGTGCGCAAGCCACATGGCGGCAAGCTGCGCGTCGCGCTGGCCTTCCCCAATACCTACTTCGTGGGCATGTCGAATCTCGGGTTCCAGACCGTCTACAAGCTGTTCAACGCGGAAGACGGCATCGTCTGCGAGCGGGTGTTTCTGCCACCGAAGACCGAGCTTGCCGCACAACTCGCCTCCGGCGCGCCGCTCGTCACGCTCGAGTCGCAGACGCCCGTCCGCGAGTTCGACATCTTCGCGTTCTCCGTCTCGTTCGAGTGGGACTACACGAACGTGCTGACGCTGCTGCGGCTCGCGGGCATTCCGAGATTGGCCGCGGATCGCACTGCGCACGATCCGCTGGTGATGATTGGCGGCGCGGTGACGTTCGTGAACCCGGAGCCGCTGGCGCTGTTCGCCGACATCATCTCCGCCGGTGAAGGCGAAGCGCTGATTCCGCCACTCGTAGGGGCCTTCACGGCCGCAACCGATCGCGACGATCTGCTTCGGCGGCTGGTCGCGGAACGTGGGTTCTACGTGCCGGCTTTCTACGACGTGCAGTACGCCGACGACGGAACCATTGCGGCGTTCGTGCCGCGTGACGGGACCGGTGCGCCGCCGGTCATTCGCAAAGCCGCACTGAAGACGACGGAAGCGGTGGACCCGCCGGCGACGACCATCTTCACGCCCGATACCGAGTTTGGATCGCGATTCCTCGTCGAAGTCGTGCGTGGGTGCGCGAACCTGTGTCGTTTCTGCTGGGCGGGTTACAACTACCTTCCGGTTCGCGCGTTCCCGAAGGACCGCATCCTGCAGCTGGCCGAGCAGGCGCGGCCGCACTCGGCCCGCGCTGGCCTGGTGTCGATCGCGCTGTGCGATCACCCGGAGATCGAAGAGATCCTCACGCGGCTGGTCGACATGGGCTACAGCATCAGCCCGGCGTCGCTCAGGCTCGATGACATCACGCCGACGATTCTTCGTTTGTTGCGCCAGAGCGGCGAGAAGACGATCACCATCGCGCCCGAGACCGGCTCCGATCGGCTGCGTCGTGTCGTCAACAAGACGTTGACCAACGACGAGATCCTCGAAGCGGCGGACATGATCTTCGCGTCGGGGATGGAGAACCTGAAGCTGTACTTCATGATCGGCATCCCCACCGAAACAGACGATGACCTGGTGGCGATTCGCGATCTCACCGTGCAGCTGCGCGACGTGATGATGAAATACGCCAAGACGCGCGGCCATGTCGGGCGCATCGTCGGCAGCGTGAATCCGCTCGTGCCCAAGCCCGGCACCGCCTATCAGTGGCTGCCGATGGAGGACGACCGCTCCATCGAGCGGAAGATCGCGCGGATGCGCTCGCTGATGGCGGGCATCGATAACGTCTACGTCAACATCAAATCCGAGCGGCACTCGTTTTATCAGGCGCTGCTGTCGTTGGGTGATCGACGCGTTGCACCGGCGATCGAGGTTGCCGAGCGCAATGGCGGCAACTGGCGCGCGGCGGTCGCCGAGGCCGGGGTGGACGCCAATTTCTTCGTGTTTCGCGATCGTTCGCACGACAGCGTCCTGCCCTGGGACATCATTGACGGCGGACTGAAAGACGGCTTCTTCCGTTCGGAAGCCGCCAAAGCCATGCGAGCCGAATGGACGCTGCCTCCCAAGCGACAGAAAGAGAACGCGCGTCTGCTGACGGTCCTTCACGAGACCTCCTGAGCCCGCGCCGCGCAACTCTTGCGCGTGCCGGGATCGGCGTTGGCGTGAGCGCGCTCATGGTCGCGGTCGTGATCGCGATTACGGGTGGCTTCGTCATCGACGCCGGTCCGTTGTATCTGTCTGCTCATCGCTTGCTGTCTCCGCTGGTGATCGCCGCCGCGGCGTATCTGCTCGCGGCACGCCAGGGACACACGGCCATCGTCGCGGCAGATGCCGCGCTCTTCGAGTTCGTTCATCGTCATGCCCTGGCGATCGCGATCGTGCTCGCCGCAGTCGCTGCGGGCGTGGGCATTGCGTTCAACACCTACGTCGTTGCCGCGTCGGACCCGAGCGCGTACATCAGTCAGGCGCGGCTAATCACCAAGGGCGATCTCGTGGTGCCTGTGCCGCTCGCATCGCAGGTGAGCTGGCCCATGCCTGAGATGAGCTTCGCTCCGCTTGGCTATCGCCCTGGACCTCAACCCGCCGAGATCGTGCCCACGTACCCTCCTGGTCTCCCCCTCTTCATGGCCATCGCGTTACTGGTGGCCGGTGAGAACGGTCCCTTCTTCGTCGGGCCGCTCTTCGCCGCGCTCAGCGTGTTGGGCGCCTATTGGCTCGCGACACGACTGCACAGTCGCAGCGCCGGAGTGATCGCGGCGGCCCTGATGACGTTCACTCCGCTGCTGCTCTCGCAGGTCGTCCAGTCGATGAGCGACATTCCAGCCACCGCGGTATGGACGCTTGCATTGCTCGCGGCCCTTGCCGCGCGACCGATCGTCGCCGGCGTCGTCTCCGCCCTCGCGATTCCTATTCGTCCGAGTCTTCTTCCTCTCGCAGCAGTCGTCGCCCTGGTGCTGGTGATGTGGTCCACGCGAGGTTTCACGAGTCGCCGCGCAGCCGTCATCACACTCTTGAAATTCGCCGCCGCGACGGCGCCGGGGCTCGTCGCGCTCGGGTGGATCCAGTGGAGCCTGTACGGCGATCCGTTTGCGTCGGGCCACGGGGCGTTCTCGGAGATGTTCTCCATCAGAAACGTGTTCCCCAACATTCGCGAGTACACGATCCGTGTGCTGACGGGTGAAGCGCCTGCGTTGATCTTGATCGCGGCGAGCGTCGTGGCGTTTCTCGTCCGCCGATCGGGTCTTGCCGAACCCTCAGTCGTCCCGTCCGTGCGAATCGCCGCGCTCGTCGCGATCCCTGTCCTGGCGTGTTACCTCGCCTACGGCGTATTCACTGATTGGGCGTATCTGCGCTTTCTCCTTCCGATCTGGCCCGCCGCGTTGGCGGCCGCCGGCGCCATCATCGTCAACGCCCGTCTACAGGTCTCGCCTGCGATTCGCACGCAGGTGCTCCTTGTTGCGCTCACAGCGGTGTGCGCAAGAAACGTCCTCACTGCGGCCCACGAAGGCTCGTTCACCCTATGGGCCGATGCCGCGCGATACGGCACTGCAGGTCGATATCTCGATGCAGTCTTGCCGACAAACGCTGTCATCGTCGCGTCAGAGCACAGTGGCAGCGCGAGCTACTACACCGGCCGTCCCATTCTTCGCTGGGACTCGGACATCAGCCTCGACGAAGCGATCGGCGAACTCACGCGTCTGGGACGGAGGCCGGTCATCGTGCTCGAGAGTTGGGAAGAACCGTTACTTCGCCGCCAATTTCCTGCGTCTGCAATCGCCAGGCTCGACTGGCCGGCGCGCGCGGACTTCGGTCGCGTGACGCGTGTTCGCTTCTTCGATCCTGCGGACCGGGACCTGCCGAGTAGTCGCCCACCTGACCGGCTTCCGTAGCCCCAGGTCCACCAAGGCCCAAGGACAAAGGACCGACGACCATCAGGTCGTCACTGCGGCTCGCTCCTCGTACTCGGCGTATGCCTGCAGTACCAGCTCGCGCAACTTGTCCTGCGCCGTGGCGTCGCCAGCGACCGGCCGTAGCAGCGAGAAGCTACGCCGCTCACCATTGACGGAGTACTGACGCGCCGGAAAGGTGACGTTCCGGCCGTTGCCTGAACGGCGCTCCCATATCGCGAAGCCGATCAGCTTCAGACCAGCGAGTACGCCCTCGGTGAAATGGATCTCCGCGTCGGCCAGCTTGCCGGGCGGGTTGTTCGTTTCGTTCGGTGTGATTTTGACGTCCACAGCGCCCTCCGTCTTTGGCAGACACCAAGGGCAAGGGGCACGCCGACGGTGCACGATAGCCGTTGACGGCACAAGCCACTGAGTGGTCGAGCCTTGCTGCTCGCCCCGCTCATCGTGGCAGCCGTTGTGAGTCGGAAGTGTCTACGGCAGTTGGCACTCGGCGGTCGCCACGGCGCCGAATGCGGTCAGCTCTTGAGCAGCATCACGTGCGCGATCGCGAGATCGCGAGAGTGCGTCAGCGTGACGATGGAGCGAGTGCCGCCCATCTTGGCAAAGCGCGCAGCCGCGCCATCGTGAAACTGGAGCGAGGGAGGACCGTATTGCCGGACGACTTCGATCGTCCTCCAGTAGACGCCGCGCGAGTATCCCGTGCCGAGCGCCTTCATCGTCGCTTCCTTCGCGGCAAAGCGCGCTGCGAACGACGCCGCCGCTCCGCGTTGCTTCGCGCGGCAATAGGCGATCTCACCTTCGGTAAAGACGCGGCGGATGAAGTGATCGCCGTAGCGCTCAATTGCCTCGGCGATTCGTGAGATTTCGGTGGCGTCGAGGCCGGTTCCTATAATGTCCATAGGCCTCGTCGATCCTACATGAGTCTTCCACCCATACCTGACACCTTCGAGTGGACTACTGAATCGTGGGGCGCCGCGTTACGTTGCACGGCGCTCGGGGCGATCGCTCCTCACCTCTTCACGACACGGCAGCTCTCACTCACCTCGCCTGAAGACTTGATGCGGGTTGCCGAGTCGGTGGGCGCGCGCGCAGTCGCGATGGCGAAGCAGGTTCACGGGCGAACGGTCGTCGTGCTGCGCGATGGCGATGTTCCGCCCGCCACAATGCCGGAGGCCGATGCCTTTGTGTCGACCTCGCGCGATGTGGCCGTCGCCATTCGTGTCGCCGACTGCGTGCCGCTGCTCATGGCCGATCGTCATCGTGGCGTGGTAGCGGCCGTGCACGCGGGCTGGCGCGGGACGGCCGCACGCGCCGCGACCGCGGCACTCGACGCACTCGAGCGTGAATGCGGTACTAAGCCTGCCGATCTCGTCGTGGCGATCGGGCCGAGCATCGGCCCGTGCTGCTACGAGGTCGGAACTGAACTGGTGGATGCATTCGCGGCGGCCGGCCACGAGCGCTATCTGATCGATCGATGGTTTCTCGCTCCCGCTCCGCCGCGCGGATCGCGAGAGCGTCCCAGGCTTCGGCTCGATGTGGCCGGAGCGAATCGCGATCAGCTGCTGCTGGCCGGAGTGCCCGAGGAGCAGATCTTTTCGTCAGGTTTGTGCACGGCGATGCATCTCGACGTGCTGACGTCTTATCGCGCTGAGAAGGAAGCGGCGAGCAGAATCGCTGGAGTGATCCGTGCGCGACAGTAATGCAAAATGCAACACGCAAACCGGACGCAACCGGCGCCACGTTCTTGCATTTTGCATCTTGCATTTTGCATTACATCGAAGAGCCCTGGTCCATCGCCTCATTGGCGAGACGATCGGCGTCCTTGTTGAACTCGCGGCGCACGTGCTCGAACGTCACGCGTCCGATGCGACGCATCAGTGACCGCGCGTCTTCATAGAGCGGCAACAGTCCCGGATTCTTCACGCGGTATTCGCCGCGCATCTGCTTGACGAGCAACTCCGAGTCCGACCGAATGAGGAACGGCGAGGCGTGATGTTCGGCGGCCCATCGCAGCGCCGCGACCAGTCCACTGTATTCAGCGAAGTTGTTGGTCTGCGTGCCGAGGAACTCTTTCAACTCGACGATCGTGCCGTCTGCCTGCTCGATGTGAACGCCGTAGCCGGCCGGACCCGGATTGCCGCGCGATCCGCCGTCGATATTGGCGGTCGCTTCGCGACCGCGAATGTCGCCGAAGAGCGAAGGCTGTGTCACGGGATCGCCAGGCGGGTCTGAAGACCCGCCTCTACGTGTGAACGACGGCGTGTTCGACTGGTGGAGGAGGCGGGATCCAGTAGAGGATGCGCTGGCAGCTCTCGCACTGGATGATGCTGTCGTTCTGACGCACCTGCTGGAAGACCGGTGGCCGCAATCGAACGTGGCACACCGAGCACAGACCATCGCGTGTAGCCATGCTGATGGCAACGCCCTTTCGCGCGCGCGCCACCTGCTCGAAGATCGCCAGCAGGCGCGGCTCGAGATTCTTGAGCAGTTCTGCGCGCCCTTCGGTGGCCTCCTTGAGCGAGGCCTCGACTGACGCGAGTTCCGCGATCATGGCTTTCTTCTCAGCGTCGATCTCTTTTTGTCGTACGGCGAGGGCGGCTTCAGCGCGCTTGACGTCGGCGGTGATCGCATCGGCGTCGAGCATACGCTCGAGCACCTTCTCTTCGACGCCACCGAGATCGGACTGAGCCGTCGCGATCTCGTGCTGCATCGCCTGGTATTCCTTGTTGGTTTTGACGAGAGAGAGCTGGTCTTTGAATTTGGTGAGACGTCCCTGGTAGACGGCGACGTCTTTTTCCAGGTTGCGCCTCGCTTCCTGGTTGTCTTTGAGCCGGCCTTTCGCGGCCTCGACCGCCTGCGTGCTGACGTTCAAACGCGCATCGGCATCGGCGAGTCGCTGCGGATGCGCAGCGATGGTAGCCTTCGCATCCGCGATCGTGGACTCGAGTTGCTGGAGCTTGATGAGCCGCTGGAGATCTGGAGACATTCACCCCTTGTGGTTGGTGGGCCCGCCAGGATTCGAACCTGGGACCAACCGATTATGAGCCGGCCGCTCTAACCGCTGAGCTACGAGCCCAACTTCGAACTTCAGAAGTGCAAAGTGCAGAGTGAGAAGTAAGTCGCACCTTTCACTTTACACTTCGCACTTCGCACTTCCTTACGTTCTTCCTTCCAAAAACGCCTTCAGCTTACGCGATCGTGACGGGTGGCGCAGCTTCCGGAGCGCTTTGGCCTCGATCTGACGTATGCGCTCGCGGGTCACGGCGAAGTTCTGGCCGACTTCCTCGAGCGTGTGCTCGCTGCCGTCGCCGACGCCGAAGCGCATCTTGATCACCTTTTCCTCGCGCGGCGTCAGCGTCTTCAGGACGGCCTCGGTCTGTTCCTTGAGGTTCAGATTGATGACCGCCTCGGCGGGCGACACGATGTTGCGATCTTCGATGAAGTCGCCAAGATGCGAATCTTCCTCTTCGCCAATCGGCGTCTCGAGGGAGATTGGCTCCTGCGCGATCTTCAGCACCTTGCGCACTTTCGACACCGGGATGTCCATGCGCTTGGCGATTTCTTCCGAGGTCGGCTCGCGGCCGAGCTCCTGCACCAGTGCGCGCGAGGTGCGAATCAGCTTGTTGATCGTCTCGATCATGTGGACCGGGATGCGGATGGTCCGCGCCTGGTCGGCGATCGCGCGCGTGATGGCCTGGCGGATCCACCACGTCGCGTAGGTCGAGAACTTGTAGCCGCGACGGTACTCGAACTTGTCCACGGCCTTCATCAGGCCGATGTTGCCTTCCTGAATGAGATCGAGGAACTGCAGGCCGCGGTTGGTGTACTTCTTCGCGATGGAGACGACGAGACGGAGGTTGGCTTCGACGAGCTCCTTCTTCGCCTGCTCGGCCTGGAGCTCGCCGCGCTGGATGACCTCGATCGTGCGGCGGAGGCGCTCCGGCGTCTCCTCGAGGTCGTCGATCATCTGCTTCACGTGGACGCGGATGTCCTTGAGCTTCTTCTGAAGGTTCTTCTTCTCTTCTTCCTTCAGCTTCGGCGCCTTGGCCTTGAGCTTCGGGTTCAAATAGCGATCGAGCTGGTCGGCCTCTCGCTGCACCTTCACCACGGAATCGACCGCGTCCTTGACTTCATCGACCAGGCGCCGCTTGATGCTCTCGGTGAATTCGATGTCGCGGATGCGGCGTGAGACGTCCACCCAGGCGCGCAGCGTCTTGAGACGCGCTTTCCGATACTTGCGCTTGTCCTTCTTGGGAACGAGCTCCAGTTTCTCGATGGCCTTCTGATAGTTGACGCGCGCCTTGCGGACCGCTTCGATTTCGCCGAGGACTTCCACGGCGCGTTCCTGGATCACTTCGTCAGTGATTTCCTCGTCGCTGAAGATGACCAGCTCGCGGATCGTGCGCTCACCGGCGCGCAGCTGATCGCCCATGATCAGGATGCGTTTGGCGATGGTGGGCGTCCGGGAAATCGACTTGATGACGGCGAGCTTGCCGCGCTCGATGCGCTTGGCGATGGCCACTTCGCCTTCTCGCGTGAGGAGGGGCACGGTGCCCATCTCGCGGAGATACATGCGCACCGGATCGTTGGTCTTGTCCAGCGCACCCGGGGTCAGATCGAGCTCGGGTTCATCGCCCGAGCCTTCACGATCGAAGTCCTTGTCGCCGCGGTAAGCCTTGTCGGAATCGACGACCTCGATGCCGGCGGCACCGAAGGCGTTGAATAGGTCGTCGAGTTCCTCCGAGGAGGTGATCTCGGACGGCAGAATCTCGTTGACCTCGTCGTAGAGCAGGTAGCCCTTTTCTTTACCGACGTTGATTAGCTGCCGTACTTCGTCGTATTTCTCTTCAATCGACAAGCTCGTCCTCCGCAGTGCGACTAGATAAGCCCTTCAAGGCGACGCAAGAGTTCGTGTTTCTGTGCCCAGAGCGCATCGATTCGGCTGCTATGCTCCGAGGCACCGAGTTCCTGTAAATGATCAATTTCCCGTTGAATCGCCGCGTGCTCGCGTTCGCACCGGATCCGTCTGATGATTTGCGCGCAGCTCTCAGCGTCGTTCACGTGGGGTTCCTTCTCGCTCGCGATTCCGGTGACGAGCTGTGCCTCTACAGTGCTTAGACGCTCCAGCAGCACAGAAGGAGAGAATCCACTATTTTCGTTCAGTTCCAGTGCGAGATCCAGCACCGAGCGTGACGGCAGGCCGGCCAGGTCCTCCGCCGTGAGGCTCTCGAGGGCTGCCAGGGCCGGTCCGGGTTCATGGACCAGCCACCAGATCAGGCCCTTTTCGGCCTTGGTCACATTCCCAAAGCTGTGCGATAGCCGGGTCGGGGCGACCGTCTGCTTCTGGACGGCAGCCTTGCGGATCTGTGCACGGACGACTTCGTCGGTGACCCGGGCCTTGAAAGCCAGACGATCGCCGAACCGGTCCCGCATCGCCGCGTCGGGGATGCGCGCGGCCACGGGCAACATGTCGGCGAGGAATTTCACGCGGCCCTCATCGCTGTTCAGGTTGTGACCGGCCGCCGACCGGTCCAACAGATAATCTAGATACGGCCGCGACTGCTTCAGTCGTTCACCGTACGCCGGACTCCCGTTCTTTTGAATGAACGTATCTGGATCTGCCCCGGCGGGCAGCGTTGCGACGTTCACCTCAAAACCCTCGGCCACCAGCAGTTCGCTCGAACGCGCAGCCGCCCCCTGGCCCGCGGCATCGGGGTCATAACTCAGGACGACCTTGCTGACGAACCGCCGTAGCTGCTGCGCCTGCTGCGTCGTGAGCGCCGTGCCGCAGGACGCGACCACCGGATATCCCGCCTGATACACCTGCCCGAAATCGAAGTAGCCCTCGACGAGAATCACGAACCCGCGCTGACGAATCGCCGTTTTGGACAGGTGCAACCCATAGAGGGTCCGGCTCTTCGAGTAGATCGGTGTCTCCGGCGAATTCAGGTACTTCGGCTGCTGATCTTTCTCGAGCGCTCGTCCGCCAAACGCGATGATCGAACCGGTGTCGCGACCAATCGGAATCATCAGCCGATTGCGGAATCGATCGATCGTCTGGCCATCGTCACGCTGCACGAGCAGACCGGCCTTCACGAGTGTGCCCGCCGAAAAGCCCTGCTGGGTTAACGCCTGTTTGAGGCTTTCGCGGCCGGGCGGCGCGTAGCCGAGACCCTGTGCGTTGGACGTGGCGTCGTTGATGCCTCGATCGGCGATGTACTTGCGGATCCGCGCGCCGGCAGCAGAGAGCAACTGCTCTTGAAACCATTTGGCCGCCGCTTCATGAACCTTCAGCAGGGTCTCGCGCTCTGCGGCGCTGGCCCGCTGCTCGTCGCCGTCCTCGAGTTCGGGCAGGGCGAGGCCAAATCGCTGCGCCAGCAGCTTCACCGCATCGACGAATCCAACTCGTTCGTGCAGCTCGATGAACTTGAAGACGCTGCCCCCGGCGTGACAGCCATGACAGTGAAAGAAGCCCTTGTCGCGGTTGACGGAGAACGACGGCGTCTTCTCGTTGTGGAACGGACAGAGACCTTTGTATTCCGCGCCGCTCTTCTTCAGCGACACGTATTGCTGAATCACTTCGACGATGTCGGCGCGCTGCTTCAGCTCCTCGATGAACTGTTGGGGGTATAGAGCCACAGCGTCAGTCTTTCAACTCCACCACAGTTACTCCACCACCGCCCTGTTCCATCTTCGCCGCCTGAAATCGTGCGACGAGCGGATGCTCTTTCAGGAAGTCCGCGACCGCACGCCGCAACTGGCCCGTGCCGTGACCGTGAATGATACGCAAGACCTGTTGATCCGTGACGGTGGATTCGTCGAGAAATTTTTCGAGACGGGACAGCGCTTCGTCAACCGTGCACCCGATCACGTTGATCTCGGTCAAAGATCCCGCGCGCGGCTGCAGATCGATATTGACCTTCACCTTGGCCGACGACGGCGCACCGCCGATGACGCGCAGATCGCGAACGGCAGCACGGAGCCGCTTGCCGTTCATGTCGATCTCGGCGTGATTGCCCTGCACGTCGAGGACCGTACCCTCGAGACCGAGAGCGCCGACCGTCACGCGCACGCCGGGCTCGATGGGCGCACTCGGCTGAGCCGGCGCCTGCGTAGGCGTTCCGGAGCCCTTCTTCAGCCGGCCGACGACCTGCTCAATCGCCGAGCGCGCATCGGCGCGAACCGAACCGGTCTCGCCTGTCGTGATCGCGGCCGCAGCGCGCCGCGCCGCTTGATCCGACAGCGCCGTCGTCCGCGCCTTCAAGCCCTCGATGATCGTGTCGATCTCGCGACGGCCCTCGCGCAACTGCTCGTCCAGCTTCGCGTCGAGCCGGCGGCGATAGGTATCCTCGCGCTCGCGGACCGACTCCTCGCGCGATCGCAGCTTACGATCGGCGTCGGCGACCGCCGCACGCTCGCGCGCTAACTCACGGCGATCCTGCTCGAGACGTCGAACGTCGTCGTCCACGCGGGCAAGGTGCTCGGCCAACTGTTTCTCGCGATCGCTCAGGCTCGCTCGCGCCTTGGCCACGACCGATGGCGGCATGCCCAGACGCGCGGCGATCTCGATCGCCAGGCTTCGCCCTGGCGAGCCGTACCGCAACGAATACGTCGGAGCGAACGTTTCCGGATTGAATCCAAACGCTGCGCTCTCAACGCCGTCGGTGGTCGAGGCGTACGACTTCAGCGAGTCGTAATGCGTCGTCGCGACGAGATGGGAACCGCGAGTGCGGAAGTGATCGATGACAGCGATACCGAGCGCGCCACCTTCGACCGGGTCGGTGCCGGCGCCGACTTCGTCCAGCAGGACCAGCGACGGCAAGGCCAGATTCCGGTTCATGGCGACGATGTTGGCGATGTGGGCCGAGAAGGTGCTGAGGCTCGCCGAGATCGACTGCTCGTCGCCAATGTCGGCAAAGAGCGACTTGAAGACCGGCAGCTTCGATCCCGGAGCCGCGGGCACATGCAGGCCCGCCTGCGCCATCGCGACGAACAGGCCCGCGGTTTTCAGGGCAACCGTTTTTCCGCCGGTGTTTGGTCCGGTGATGATCAGCACACGTGTCGGCGGCCGCATGTGGATGTCCACTGGGACCGGGTCCTCGACGTTCCCGCCGACCTTCGCCATCAGCAGCGGATGGCGTGCCGCCATCAAATCGAACGTGCCGTCTGCGGCAATCACGGGTTCCACTCCGCCGACCATGATCGAAAACCGCGCCCGCGCCTGAATGACGTCGAGCTCGGTTGCCACCTCGATCGTGCGCTCGAGCTCTTCGGGCCGGCGGCGGAAGGCGTCGGTCAGCTCGAGCAGGATGCGGCGCACTTCCTCCGCTTCCTGCTCTTCGAGCGCGACGATGTCGTTATTGATCTCAACGGTCTCGAGCGGTTCTACGAACAGACTGGCGCCGCTCGCCGATCCGCCGTGGACGATGCCGGGAATCGAGGCGCGATGCTCGGCGCGAACCATCAGCACGTGGCGGCCGTTTCGGTCGGTGACCACCTGCTCCTGCAAATACTTCGCGTCCCGTCCGCGCAGAAACCCATCGAGCGTCGTCCGCAGACGTTGCTTCTGCTTGCGGAGGCGCTCGCGGATCGACGCAAGGGCCGGGCTGGCGTTATCGGCGACCTCGCCCGACGGCTCGATTTTCCGCCGTACGTCGGCGATTTCCTGTTTGAAGGAGGCGACGGTTTCCACCAGCATGCGCAACAGGGGAAACGCGACGCCGACCTTTGTGATCGCCTGACGCGACTGCTCGATCGACTCGAGATATCCGGATAGTCCCAGCAGCCGCATCGGCTCGAGCCCGCGGCCTTCGACGCCAAGCGCGTCAATGATCTCGCCCAGGTCCGACGGCGCCCTGAGGGGGAAGCCTGGATAGTCGGCCAGAAACCGCGTGCCCTCGGTCGTCGCCCGTTGTGCCGCCACGACCTCCGCGGTTGTCGTCAACGGATGGAGATCGTCCAGCCGGTCGCGGCCAAGGGTAGTGACGGCGAGGCCAGTGACAACCGAAACGATACGATCGAACTCGAGGGCTCTGAGCGTGCCCGGATGCATGGATGAAGAGCCTTAGTGGCGGGGCTTTCCTAGCCGATCAGTGTACCGCAAAATATTCGAGATACCTGACCACGACTGATGAAGGCCCGTAAGGCAGTTCTCCTCGCAATCGGCCTCGCTCTCGCCACCGCCGTCCTGGGCGCGCAACGTCCATTGCCCGACCAGGAATCCTTCCTCAAGGAAACGCGCGAACATCTCCAGACCGACAGAACCCTTCAGAGCAGCTATGTGTATGTCGAGACACGACGCGAGATGAAGCTGGACAAGGCCGGTCGGACCACGGACGAATCGATCAAGGTCTTCGAAAACTACCCCGGTCTGCCCGGCCAGGAGCGCTGGGAGCGGCTCATCTCCGAGAATGGCCGGCCAGTGTCTAAGGACGCATTGGCGAAGCAGGATCGCGAGCGCCAGAAGAAGGCCGAGGAGATGGCGCAGCGGCTCGCCGAGAACGCACCGAAAGAGCGGGCGCGTCAGCAAGGCGATTATCAGAAGTTCCGTCGCGAGCGCGACGAGATGCTGAGCGACGTCTTCGCCGTGTTCGACATCCGGATGACCGGCCGCGAGCCGGTCGAAGGACACGACACGATTGCCTTCTCGCTGACGCCCAGGCCTGGAGCAAAGCCACGCACTCGCGAGGGCCAGCAGATGCGGCACTTCCGCGTGCACGCGTGGGTCAGCGAGGACGACCATGAACTGGTCAAACTCGAGGCGGAGGCGATTGACGACCTGTCGTTCGGCCTGGGCGTGCTCGCCAAGCTGCACAAGGGCGCGCGATTGTCGTTCCTGCGTCGCAAAGTGAACGGCGAGGTGTGGCTGCCCGCGGTCGTCAACTACTCTGGCAACGCACGTGTGGGGCTGCTCTTCATGCTTCGCCGAAGCGGGACGTCGGAGTTTTCCGGGTATCGCAAGTACACAGTCGATACCTCTTCGAGCTTCAACACGCCGAAGTAATCTTGCTCCATCCTTTACGATCGCACTGTGACACGAACGCTCCTCGTCTACGGCGTCTGCATCGCGGCGATCACGTCGCTCGCCGCGCAATCGCAACCACCTCGCACAGTCTGGCCGCCGGCGAAAGTGCAAGCCGTCCTCGATCGGACTGCGCGTACGCGGCTGGCCCCTGACCTGTCGCACCTCACCGCGGGAGAGCGAACGGCCGTCGCGAAGCTGCTCCAGGTCGGCAGCATCTTCCAGGACATCTACGAGCAGCAGCGGCATCGAGATGCCCTGACGGCGCGAGCTGGCCTCGAGAAGGCCACCGACGCTCGCTCTCGCGATTTGCTGACGCTCTATTCTCTGAACCAGGGTCCGATTGCGACGACGCTCGAGAACGCGCGCGAACCGTTTCTCGCGGTGGCCCCCGCACCGCCGGGGAAGAACGTCTATCCGTGGGATCTCACTGAAAAGGAATTCCAGGCGTATCTCACTGCCAATCCCGGCGAGCGCCAGACGCTCACACACCTGCGCCACGTCGTCCGCCGTGGCGACGCCGGCTCGCTGGCCCGCGACCTCGACGTCCTTCGGCGCCATGCCGTCCTCGATGCACTCCACCCCGGCTTGCGGGAGAAGCTGACACGGCTGGCGCAGACGCCGAACCGTGCGACGTTGTACGCAGTGCCCTATTCGATCGCCTACGCCGACGAATCGATTCGAGCGCATCGACTGCTGCATGAAGCCGCGGATGCGGTGGAGCGTGATGACGAAGAGTTCGCGCGATTCCTGCGCAACCGCGCACGTGATCTGCTCACCGACGACTACGAGGCGGGCGACGCATCGTGGTTGAAAGGTCGCTTCAAGCATCTCAACGCGCAGATCGGCGCGTACGAAACCTATGACGACGAGCTGCTCGGTACGCGTGCGTTCTACAGCCTCAGTCTGCTAGCGTTGCGCACCGAGGAGAGCGTCGCGCTGCGGAAGGCGCTTCAAGGTATCCAGTCGCTCGAGGATTCGCTGCCGATCGATCGCCATAAGCGTGTGATCGAGAACATTCCGGTGGGCGTCTACGACGTCATTGCCGATTTTGGCCAGGCGCGCGGTGGCAACACCGCGACGAACCTGCCGAACGAAGCCTCTCTCGTCGACCGGTACGGCAGCATCATCCTGCTGCGCGCGAACATCATGCGCGACCCCGACATCTTCGGTGGGAGCAAGGGGACGTGGACGTCAGTGATGGCGCGGGAGGTCCACGCGGATCTCACCGTGGATGCGGAGTTCTACCGGACGCTGTGGCATGAGGTTGGCCATTATCTCGGACCCGACAAAACACGCGACAACCGGGAGTTCGATGCGGTGCTCGGATCGGACGCCGGTCTGCTCGAGGAGATGAAGGCGGATCTCGTGTCGCTGTTCGTCGGCCGGGAACTGCGAGCTCGCAACTACTTCACCGAATCGCAGCTCACGTCGCATTACGCAAGCGGCATCCGTCGCGTCCTGCAGAACAACAAGCCGCGCCGCGAGCAGCCGTACAACATGATGCAGGTGATGCAGTGGAACTGGTTCCTCGACCGCGGTGTGCTGCGCTTCGATCGGGCGAGTGGCACGATGAGCATCGACTACGGCCGTTATCACGACGCTGCACGCGACCTGTTGAAGGAAGTGCTCACGCTGCAGGACTCCGGCGACAAGCGCGCCGCCACGGCATTCATCGATCGCTGGGGCACGTGGGACGACAGTCTGCACGGTCGCATCGCCGCGACCATCCGGGAGCAACAGCGTTACCGGTTCCGCCTGTTCGAGTACGCGGCGCTTGGAAAATGACGACCGCAGGCCGCGTCAGAGCGGCGTGCTACAGATGATTGATTCGCGAGGCCATGCACGCGGCGCCGAAGCCGTTGTCGATGTTGACGACCGCGACGCCGCTCGCGCACGAATTGAGCATCCCTAACAACGCCGCGATTCCCTGATAGCTTGCGCCGTAGCCGACGCTGGTCGGGACGGCAATCACCGGAACGTTGACCAACCCACCAATCACACTCGGCAGCGCGCCCTCCATGCCGGCGACGACGATCAGCACTCGGGCGCGACGCAAGCGTTCGTGTTCGCTCAAGAGACGATGCAGACCGGCGACGCCGACGTCGTAGAGACGATCGACGGTGTTCCCCATGATCTCCGCGGTGACGGCGGCTTCCTCGGCAACGGGAAGATCTGACGTACCCGCGCATGCGATTAATACAGTGCCGACGCCGGCAGGAATATCAGATTGCTTCAGCGTGATCGCGCGCGCGATCTCGTGATGCGTCGCCTGAGGGACGAGGGCTCGCACCGCATCCCACGCCTCGGCCGATGCACGCGTGACGAGCAGCGAGTGTCCATGCGCGACGATGCGCTCGGCGACAGCCGCTATCTGCGACGGAGTTTTGCCAAGCCCAAGAATAACTTCCGGGAAGCCCTGCCGATGATGGCGATGGGTATCCACGCGCGCGAAGCCCAGGTCCTCGAACGGCGCCGCAGCCAGTGCGTCACGAATGCGGGAGGCGGCGACGTCGGCATCGAGCGTGCCGGCGCGCACATCGTCGAGCATTTGTCGCAGGTCGGATTCAGTCATGCGAAACGAGAGAGAAACTGCGAAAAGGGGCCTCTTTCTTGCATCGGCGGCGCATGAGACTACAATAATCAGCTGATTTCGCGCGCCCAGACTGCATGACGCCTTCAGAGACGCTCATTCTCGCCACGTATTTCTTCGTACTGGTCATCCTAGCGGTATACGGATGGCACCGGTATTACCTCGTTTACCTATACATGAAGAACAAGGGACGCATACCCGTCCCGGCGGGGAAGCTGGAGGCGTGGCCGACAGTCACCATTCAACTCCCTATTTATAACGAGATGTACGTCGCCGATCGGCTGATCGACGCCGTCTGCCAGATCGAGTATCCGCGCGAGCTCCTCGAGATCCAGGTCCTGGACGACTCGACCGACGAGACACGGAGCGTCGCCGAACAGGCCGTACGCCGCAACGCCGCGCGGGGCGTCGACATCACGTATATCCATCGCGCCGATCGATCCGGGTACAAGGCTGGTGCGCTCGACGCCGCGCTCAAGGTGGCCAAGGGTGAATTCGTCGCGATCTTCGACGCCGACTTCATCCCGACGCACGATTTCCTGACGCGCACCGTTCCCTTCTTCACCGATCCACAGGTGGCGATGGTCCAGGCGCGCTGGGGACACATCAACCAGGACTACTCGCTGCTCACGAAGATTCAGTCGATCCTGCTCGACGGCCACTTCGTGCTCGAGCATGGCGGCCGCAATCGTGCGGGCCTGTTCTTCAACTTCAACGGCACCGCCGGCATCTGGCGTCGCACGGCGATTACCGATGCAGGCGGCTGGCAGCACGACACGCTGACCGAGGACCTCGACCTCAGCTATCGCGCTCAGCTGCGTGGCTGGCGTTTTGTCTTCCTGCCCGATCTGATCGCGCCCGCCGAAGTCCCGGTCGAGATGAATTCGTTCAAGTCGCAGCAGCACCGCTGGGCGAAGGGATCGATTCAGACGTGCATCAAGTTGTTGCCGCGCATTCTGCGGTCCGACGTGCCACTGCACGTGAAGGCTGAGGCCTTCTTTCACCTCACGGCGAACTTCAATTACCCGCTCATGTGCGTGCTGTCGGTGCTGATGGCGCCGGCCATGGTCATTCGCTACAACATGGGCTGGTACGAGATGCTGATCATCGACGTGCCGCTGTTCTTCGCGGCGACGGCGTCGGTGGCCAACTTCTATATGGTGTGCCAGCGTGAGCTGCACGCCGACTGGATCACGCGTGCGAAGTATCTGCCGTTCCTGATGTCGATCGGCATCGGCCTCGCCATCAACAACACCAAGGCGGTCTTCGAAGCGCTGTTCAACAAACAGAGCGAGTTCGCGCGCACGCCGAAGTATCGCGTCGAGACCGGCGCCGACGAGTGGATCGGCAAGAAATACCGTCAGAGCTTCGTCGTCCAGCCGATGATCGAGCTCGCGCTGGGTCTCTACTTCACGGCCACGGTGTTCTACGCACTGGCCAACGGCATCTACGGCACGCTGCCGTTCCTCGTGCTGTTCCAGATCGGCTTTCTCTATACGGGCCTGCTCTCGATCATCCAGCAATACGCGGGTGATGTCGTCTTGAAGCCGGTCGCGGAAGAGGAAATGTAAGGACCAGCCCAACGCCCAAAGCCTTACCTATACGGGTACTTGCTGGCGCACGGCGGACTGGCAATAATGTCGCGCCGACGCGCCCATGACGCCGCGCGAGTCCTTCACAGCCCGCTTGTTCATGTTCCGCCGTGCGGTATTTGCCGTCACGCTCGCGATGTTCGTGTGCGCGGTCAGCGCCGCGCGAGTATCGGCGCAGACTCCACCTCCTGACTACGTCCTCTCCGCCTGGGCGACCGAAAAAGGATTGCCACCGGGTGACGTGTTTGCCGTCGCGCAGGACGTTGACGGTTATCTCTGGCTCGGTACGCCAAACGGGTTGATCCGATTCGATGGGTCGCGGTTCACGCCGTGGACCGCGTTGTCGCCGGACAACGCCCTGCCGGCTGGACCGGTGCATGCGATCGTCGGCTCGTCGGATGGGAGCTTGTGGGTCGGCATCGGCGGAGGGGGCGGCGTCGTTCGCATCCACCAGAACAAGATCGTTCAGCAGTCGAAATCCGACGGCGCTCCTCCCGGCGTCACCGCGATGATTCAGGATCGTCAGGGGGCGATCTGGGTGGCGACGCGTGGCGGACTCTACCGCTTTGCCAACGGTCGATGGTTAGTCCTCGGTAAAGCGCAGGGCTACACCGGCGCCGACGCGTTCAGCCTCTACGAGGATCGAGCTGGACGGTTGTGGATGGGCACTGCGTCCGGCGTCTACCGGCGGACGGGCGAATCGTTAGAACTCATAGATGCCGCCGCCAACAACGTGCAGAGCCTCACCGAAGACGCCAATGGCGCAATCTGGGTGACCGATGCACGCGACATTGTCCGCAAGCTCGGCACGCACGCGGCACCGCAGCACGATCGCGACATCCGATTGCCGGCCGGAGCCTGGCGGCTCATGCGCGACAGTCGTAATCAGATCTGGGTGGCCGCGTTCGGCGGCGGACTCCTGCGCGTCCGGAATCCGCTCGATTCAGCGCCGCTCGTCGAGCGCTACGAGTACGAGAATCGACTCGCCGGATCGCCGCGTTCACTCTTCGAAGATCGCGACGGCAACATCTGGGTCGGGATGAGAGGCGGATTGATTCGCCTGTCAGAGCGCTCGTTCACGAGTGTCGGTCAGTTGGAAGGCCTCACCAATGACGGCGTGCGAACGGCGGCCGTCGGCAGCGACGGGAGCGTGTGGGTGGCTACGGGTCACGCGCTCAATCGATTCGTCGGTGCGTCGCGCACGTCATTCAACATCGCACAGACGATGGCGCTGCACACCGATCGACGCGGCACATTGTGGGTCGCGGGCGGCCAGAAGATCGGCAGGCTGGTCGGCAACACCCTGCAGGACGTTGCCGTTCCGGAGGTGATTCGTTCGAGCCGTGTCATGGCTCTCACCACCGACGCGCAGGACACGCTGTGGTTGTGCACGGCGTTGAAGGGCGTGATGACGTGGGATGGCAAGAACGTCTCGCGGTTCGACAAAGAGACGGACCTCGCGAACAAGGCCTGTCAGTCGATTTTCACCGACAGTCAGGGGCGCGTGTGGCTCGGTCTGCTGACCGCTGGTGCCGCGGTGTACGAGTCGGGGAAGTTTCGTTTCTTCGGGCCGCGCGAGGGACTTCCGCGCGGGATCGTGCTCGCGATCACCGAGGACCGGCGTGGCGGAGTGTGGCTCAGTACGACGTCCGGCGTCAGCCGTTTCCAGAACGGCAGGCTCACCTCCATCACACACGAGAATGCGCCGATCGCCGATCTCGTGCCCGTTCTCATCGAAGACGCCGAAGGCTACATGTGGGTGGGAGTGAATTCCGGCGCGGCCGTGATTCGTTTCGATCCCGCTGAAGTCGACAAAGTGGCCGCGAACCCGTCGCACCAGCTCGAATACGCGCTCTACGACGAGACGGATGGCATGCAACAGGGCTCGCAGACGTGGCAGGCCGGAGTGGGCGGCGTGCGCGGCAACGACGGGCGCCTGTGGGTCGCCACTGGTCTCGGCATGGCGGTGATTGATCCGCATCAACTGCCCACGAGTCGCCGTCCGATGTCGCCGCGCATCGAGAGCGTGACCGCCGACGGCCGTCCAATTACGCCGGCACGCGATCTCTCACTGCCCTCTGGCACGTCCACCCTGCGGATCGAATACGGATCCGCGAACCTCACGTCGGCGGCGAAGCTGCGATTCCGCTACATGCTCGAGGGCGTCAACGACGAGTGGGTGTACGCGGGGAACGCGCGTGAGGCCACCTTTACGAACGTGCCGTCCGGAAACTATTTGTTCCGCGTCAGCACGACAGCCAACGGCGAATGGACCGAGGCAGCGCGATGGGCGTTCTCGGTGTCGCCGCCCTTCTATCGTACGCCCCGCTTTATCACGTTGGCGATCGTCGGCACTGTGCTGCTGCTCACGGCGGCGTGGTATCTCCGGCTGCGCGCCGTGCGCAATCAATTCGCGCTGGTGTTTGCCGAACGCGCCAGGGTCAGTCGTGAGATTCACGACACGCTGCTGCAGAGTCTGGCGGCGATTGGCGTTGAACTCGAAACCATCGCTACCGAGCTCGATGATTCGCAGTCGCCGGCGCGCGACGGGTTACGCCGGCTTCGTCGTCAGGTTGGCCACTGCCTCCGCGAAGCGCGCGAATCGATCCTCGAGCTGCGCAACACCTCGATGAGACCGCGTGCGCTGGTGGACTCGCTGCGTGAGCTGGCTGAGCACACGACACGCTCGAAAGGCGTCGTCACGGAGTTCACGATGACCGGCCGTCCGCAGTCATCGTCTGCTGACGCCGAGATGCAGCTGCTGCGCATCGCGCAAGAGTCCGTGAACAACGCCGTACGCCACGGTCGCGCGACCGTGGTGCGGATTGCCCTGACCTTCGAAGACGACCGCATTCTGCTGCGGATCTCCGACGACGGTCGCGGCTTCGTGCCGGATGAGCATGAAGCGGCCACCACCACGGGCCAACATCTGGGTCTGCTCACGATGCGCGAACGCGCGGCGCGCGTGCGTGGTCGTCTCGATATCATCAGCAGTCCTGGTCGTGGCACGACGATCGAGACCTCGGTTCCCGTACTGGCCGAATAAACATGCCGACAGCATCTACCGCCATTCGCGTGCTCTGCGCTGACGATCACCGCCTCATGCGCGAAGGCATCGCCCGCATCGTCGGCGTGCAGCCGGACATGACCGTCGTGGCGCAGGCCAGCGACGGCGAACAAGCCGTCGCACAATTTTTGAAGTATCGGCCCGACGTCACGTTGATGGATCTCGAGATGCCGACGATGACCGGCGTGCAGGCGATCCAGGCGATACGCGGTCACCAGCCTGACGCGCGCATCGTCGTGCTGACGATGTACCACGGTGATGAAGACATTCACCGGGCGATTGCCGCGGGCGCGATGGGGTATCTCCTGAAGGACACGCTGCCCGACGATCTGATTCGGGTGATCCGCGAAGTGCACTCGGGCCGCCGGGCCATTCCTCCGGAAATCGCGGCCGTTCTCGAGCAACGCGCCAGTCAGCCGACGCTGACGTTCCGCGAGTCGCAGGTCCTCGAGTTACTGGCGACGGGGAAGCGAAACAAGGAAATCGCTGCAGCACTGGGCATCAGCGGCGACACGGCCAGCGCCCACATCAAGAGCATCTTCCAGAAATTCAACGTGCACGATCGCACCGCTGCCCTGGCGGAAGCACTGCGCCGCGGCATCATACACATTCGATGAATTGACGATGGACGATGGACGATTGACGTATTGAGGTCCTTGCCGTTTCCGAGGTCCGATTCGTCAATTCGTAAATCGTCAGTCGAAAATCCACGCCCGCTCCCATCCCCCCTAATCAGGGGATGTCGGCCCGCGCCCTCAACGTGCATCATTGGGCGCCCAAAACATCGATGACACCGCAACGGTCTGGAAGACGCCATGACCAGCTCTCGCGCGCGTAGTGCCATGACGTGGGGCGGGAACGGGGTGACCACCGCGGTCGGCATTGCGATCGTCGCGATGTGCGCGCTGACCGTGTTGCCCGCGGAGCAAGCGGCACCGCCGGCCCCCGCACGCGCGGCGCTTGCCGCGCAGGACTACATCGATATTCAACAGTTGGTCCGCAAGTACGCCTGGGCGCTCGATGGCGGCGACAACTACGGCTACGGCTATGCCGACCTGTTCACGCCGGATGGTGTGTTTGTCGGCATGAACCAGGGTCCGGACGGGCGGTCATATCAAGGCCGCGACGTCCTGGCCGCGCTGGCCCGCACGCCGAGAGGCGGTCCGAACCATCAGCGTCATTTCACGATGAATCACGTGATCGCGCCCGCCCCTCGACAGGGCTCGGGGCAGGTTGAGAGTGCGACGGGCCGCGTTTACGTCGTGATGCTCGACGTCGGCGTCGTCGGAACGCCGAACGGGGTGAACCACGGCGGCCATTACGAGGACGTCTACGAGAAGACGAACGTCGGTTGGCGGTTCAAGAAACGGACGTACTGGGAATCGAAGGTGGACACATGGCCTTCAAAGTAGTAATTGCCCTCGTTGCCTCTGTGCTCGTCGCGGGTGCCATCGTGCGGGCGCAGCAGCGAAGCTCGGCGGCGACTCCCGCGCTCACGCCACAGGACTACATCGACATCCAGCAACTGGTGTCGAGTTATCCGTACGGCCTCGACGGCAATACCGACAACGGTGCCACCTACGCCAATCTGTTCGCGCCCGGTGCGGTGTTCGGCCGGCCGCGCACGGAAGGGCGCGACAACCTGGCCGCGCTCGCGAACACGCAGCCGCGCGGCGCCAACTACGTTCGGCATTTCATCACCAACCACGTCATCGAGCCCGCTCCCGGCGGCGCGATTGGCCGTGAGTACGCGGTGATCATCGACATCGGTGAAAACGGCAAGCCCGGAGGCATCGCGCTGGGCGGGCGCTATGACGACGAGTATGTGAAAACGCCGCAAGGCTGGAAGTTCAAGACCCGCACGTTCACGCCATCGCGTGTCGATGTGCAGCCTCAGCCAGCCACCGGGGCAGGTCGCGGAGCGGGTCGTGGCGGCCTGGAATCTGGCCGTGGCCAGCAGTGATCGAGGAACGTTGATGCGTATTGCTTGTCTCTTGTCGGTTACCACGCTACTCGCAGGACTGGCTTCGCCAGGGTTGTCCGCGCAGGGCACGCTGACTGCGCAGGATCGCGCCGAGATTCAGGACCTCAGCGCGAAATACGCGCGCATGCTCGGTTCGTGCGCCGCGGAGGAATATGCCGATCTCTTCGCGCCTGACACCGGCTACTTCGCGAGCAACATCCGTGGCGAGGTCGTTGGCCGCGAACGTTTGATCGCTCTGGTTCGTAGTGAACGCCATTGCGTCGCTCCTCCGCCCCAGGCGAGTGGCAACGCGAACGCGGCGCCCCGGCCCGTGCCAACGGTTTCCATCGAAATATCGTCAACAGGACCGATCGGTCGCGCCGATCTCGGCGAGAAGGTCGGGCGATACGACGACGAGTACGTAAAGACCTCGAAGGGATGGCGATTCAAATCGCGCACGGTGATGACCGCGCAGGAGCTCGCCGCGGGCTTGACGGTGCAGGATGTGCGCGCCATTCGGCGGCTGGCCGGCACCGATCTCGGACAGTTCGATGACGTGTATGTCGCGGGCGCGGATGGAGTGAAACGGTTCAGAACGTCAGGCGTGGCAATGGGGTTGTCGCAGGAGGGCGTGACGGGGCGCGCGTTCCTCAAAAAGAACGGCGGGCATTACGACGACGTGTATGTGAAGACACCGGAAGGCGGTTGGCGTTTCAAGTCGCGGGTGTACGTGGCTGATGCTCAGTAAGGGTTGGAGGATACGAATGTCGCGATTTGCGCGGGTAGCGTTGATGTTCGGGTTCGTCGCGTTGGCGCCGGTCATGGCCCACGCTCAGGCGTCGATTGCCGGCGTCGTTCGGGATGCGTCCGGTGCCGTGCTGCCGGGTGTGACGGTGGAAGCGACCAGTCCGGTCCTGATCGAGAAGGTCCGCACGGTCGTCACCGACGGAAGCGGCCAATACCGAATCATCGATCTTCGTCCCGGGACATACGCTGTCACGTTCACGCTCACCGGATTCTCGCCTGTCCGACGAGAAGCCATCGAGTTGACCGGATCGTTCATCGCGACCATCGACGTCGACCTGAAGGTCGGCTCGGTGCAAGAGACGGTCACCGTCACCGGCGAATCGCCCATCGTCGATATTCAGCGCACGACGCAGCAGCGCGTGTTCGATCAGCAGGTCATCGAGGCGATTCCCGCCGGCCGCAGTCACATCAACATGGTTGTGCTGATCCCCGGACTGGCGGCGACGCAGCCGGGACGCGGCGCGCTGGCCGACGTCGGCGGCACAAACAACCTGCAGAACACGCAGTTCTCGATTCACGGCGGCCGCACGAGCGACACGCGACTGCAGCTCGATGGTGTGCGACTGGGCAACGTCCTGTCGCCTGGTGAGTTCTCGAACTTTGTTCCCGATACCAGCGCGACGCAGGAAGTCGCCGTCGATTACGCGGCGGTGACGGCGGAACAGCCGTTCGGCGGCATCCGCATCGACATCATCCCGCGTGAAGGCGGCAACACGGTGCGTGGGACGGTGTTTGCGACTGGTGTGACGTCGGCGTGGCAGACGAGCAACCTGACCGACGATCTGCGCAACCGCGGTCTGCCCCAGCCGAACGAGATGAAGAAGGCCTACGACGTCAACCCTGGAGTCGGCGGTCCGATTCTGCGCGAGAAGCTCTGGTTCTACACCTCGGCGCGGTGGCAGACGAATCAGAACTACATCGCCGGCCTGTACTACAACAAGAACGAAGGCGATCCGACGAAGTGGCTCTACGAGGAAGACCGCAGCCAGCGCGGCTTCTTCTCGCTCGAGCAGAACGGCATCAACACGCGCCTGACGTGGCAGGCCGCGCAGAAACACAAGCTCGCGATCTACTACGACAACCAGTCACGCATCTGGGATGACACGCGCGCAGGTGTGTCGCCGGAATCGGCAGTGGCGTATCGGTTCCCCGTGCTCAATCTCGCGCAGACCAGCTGGACGAGCCCGCTGACCAACAAGCTGCTCGTCGAGGTCCGCTACGCGCATCGCGGCGAGGCGTTCGGCAATCAGTTCCCGGAAGAGGGCTCGGTCTATCGCGACATGGTGCCGGTGCTCGAGCAGTCCACCAACTTCTTCTATCGCGGCAAGGGTGGCGACGGTGGCATCAGCGGAACGTTCGGGTACTCGAGCCAGAAGATCAACACGGCGGTCACGTCGTTGTCCTATGTGACGGGCTCGCACTCGTTCAAGGTCGGATTCAGCGACACGTGGGCCAGTACTGTGAGCACCACCGAGTCGAACTCGAAGTACATGATGTATCGCTTCAACCTCGGCGTCCCCAACCAGCTGACGATGTACGGTGTGCCGCTGCGTGGCGAGTCGCTGGTGAAAGGCGAAATCGGGTTGTATGCGCAGGATCGCTGGACGATCAATCGCTGGACGCTCACCGGCGGCATCCGTTACGACGGATACCGTGGTGGTTATCCCGAGCAGTTCCGCGGACCGGCGCCACTCCAGCCGACGCGCAACTACAGCTTCCCGGCCGTCACCAGCATGAGCCTGCATGATGTGACGCCGCGCGTTGGTGTCGCCTACGACCTCTTCGGCAACGGTAAGACGGCGCTCAAAGCGAGCCTCGGGAAATACGTCCTCGGCGTCTCGACGATCGGCAATCCTGCTGGCGTGAGCACGACGACGACGAGGAACTGGAACGACTTCACGTTCCCGGCCGGCGACCCCCGCAACGGCAACTACAACCCGGACTGCGATCTCATCAATCTGCAGGCGAACGGCGAGTGTTCGGCGGTCGCGAGTCTGACCTTCGGCCAGTTGACGTCGATTCCGGAGTTCAACGAGGACACGCGCTTCGGTTGGGGCAACCGTGCCTACAACTGGGAGTTCTCGACCAGCGTGCAGCACGAGCTCATTCCCCGTCTTGGTATTGATGTCGGTTACTTCCGCCGTTGGTTCGGCAACTTCCAGGTCACGCAGCTACGCGGGCTGACCGCGGCGGACTTCGACCGCTACAGCGTGACCGCACCGCTCGATAGCCGATTGCCCGATGGTGGCGGCTACGTCATCAACGATCTCTACAACGTCAATCCGTCGAGGGTCGGTGTGGGTACGACGTACACCACGCTGGCGCGAGACTTCGGCGACCAGACCGAGTACTGGAACGGCGTGGACTTCAGCGCCAACGCGCGGCTGCAGAATGGCATCATGCTGCAGGGCGGCGTCAGCACTGGCCGCACCACAAGCGATAACTGCGACGTCATCGGCAACGATCAGGGCGCGGTCTTCGGATTGGCGGCACCAGGTGCGGGTCCGAGCCAACGCGGGTGTCACGTCCAGGCGGCGTTCCTGACGCAGGTGAAGCTGCTCGGGACCTATCTCGTGCCGCGGATCGACGTGAATGTGGCCGCGACGGTGCAGAGCACGCCGGGGCCGGTGTTGAGCGCGAACCGCACGTATCAAAGTTCGGAGATCCAACCGTCACTCGGACGGCCGCTGTCGGCGGGGGCGGCGAATGCCACCATCAACATGCTGCTGCCAGGCGACATGTACGGCGACCGCGTGAATCAGTTCGATGTGCGAATCGGCAAGACGATCCGGTTCGCGGGCCGGCGCGCGTCGGTCAATCTCGACGTCTACAACCTGTTCAACGCCAACCCGGTGATGCAGGAGAACGCGGCATACGCTGTGTGGCGGACGCCGCAGCGCATCATGGACGCGCGGCTGTTCAAGATCAGCGGGCAGCTGGATTTCTAATCCGGGATCGGCCTCCGAGCCGGCCATGACATCGAGGGCGAGTCGCGATTCGCAAGCTGTGGAGCGGGGGCCTCACGCTTGCGACGCGGTTCGTCCTCGATCCACGCCGCGGGCAGCGGTAACCTCTGTGCCCAGGAGCTCCCGATGAGAATCGCATCGACACTGGTGCTGGCCGTGACCTGGTCTCTCACCGCGCACGCACAGACGACGCAGCCGCTGACCGCCCTCGACTACTTCGAAATCCAGCAGCTCGCCTCGAAGTACGCGCGCGCCATCGACACGTGCTCGAACAACGGCTACGACTACGCGGATCTCTTCACCGCGGACGGCTACTTTCAGCCCGAGCAGAGCGGGAAGCTTGGCGCGAAGTTTCAGGGTCGCGAGCGGCTCGCCGAAGCCTCAGGCGGCGGATCGCGCGGCTGCAAGAACGTTGGCTGGATCAAGCAGGGTGTGAAGCACA
>Ga0310810_10001127_pt1 | contig 27418 bp, 20 predicted proteins | sample NCmetagenome_FD_207641 | JGI IMG/M metagenome (GOLD analysis project Ga0310810, IMG submission 207641) | Soil microbial communities from experimental microcosm in Duke University, North Carolina, United States - NC | ecosystem: Engineered > Artificial ecosystem > Soil microcosm > Unclassified ...
TATCCGCGGTGAGCGAACCGATCGCGCGCGCCCAGCCCAATCCGTCGGTTGCGCCGCGTGAGGCGTGCACGCCGAGCGACAGATCGGCGCGATAGCCGCCGCGGCGGACGCGCATGGCGCCGCGCGCGTCGCCAAACGCGAGGCCGCGGACCGCCCGGTCGGATTCCACGCGATCGATAGTCCCCAGGTTGGCACCGATGCGCAGTCGAACCGCCGCCAGCCCATAGTCACGCGTGGTCGCGGTACTGATGGTGGCGCCTGTGAGTGTGGCGTCGAGCAACGTGCCGAATGGCGGTTCCCCGTCGCGAAAGGCCCGCTCGGATGGCCGCTGCTCGGCGTGGAATAGGGTGCCGTCAATGCTCATCGTGCCAGGCATGACTGACGGCGTACCGCGCCACGACGCCGTGATCGCAGCGCCGCGCCACGCCGCTCGGTCGCCAAAGGCGCCGTTGAGCGCATAGGCGAATCTGCCCACGGGATCGAGCCCCAGCAGCATCAGCGACGCGTACGCGCCGTCCTGTGCGAAGCTCCCACCCGGGAGCAGGCGATGCTGATGCGGACCAGCACCGTACCTGGATGGCTGGGGCGGCGCCGCACGCGGGACCGTATCGACGCGTTCCGCAGGCATGGGGACGGCCGGCGCGAGCGCGGCGGACAGCGCGACGGCGCCGCGCGGTGCCGTCGTCGACAGCGAGATGCGACGCAGGTCGTAGCCGCGCGCATGCAGCGCGAGGAAGAAGACCGACGTATCCGCGGGATTCGGAGCGGGGGCGAACACCGCGCTCGCGACGCGTGTGACCGGCGTCGCGAGCCGGGTGTCGAGGTCGATCGTCTCCACGTTAGGCACGCCGCCGGCATCGGACACGGCCACGATCCTGCGGCTGCCCGGAAGGAACGCCGCATCGTACCGGTTGGCGCCATCGTCGGGATCCACGATCGTGACCGCAGCGTCGCCATCGGCAGCTACCGGCTCGAGCGGAACCGTCGCGATCCGCCAGCGCCCCTCGTGCTGCACGGACAAGAGCACCGTCTGCCCATCGGGCGCGACACGCGGCCGATAAAACGGCGTCGACGGCGTCGCGCGCTTGAGGACGACGACGGCGCCCGTGCCGAGGTTCACGCGCACGAGATCACACAGCCCGTTCTCGCACCGCACACCGACAGCCGCGCGCCCATCCGGCAACGGATCCGCGTCGCGGATGGACGCGCCACGCGTGATCCGACGCAAGGAGCCTGTCCGGTAATTCCACTCGTACAGGTCCGGGCGATAGGCGCCGTCGCCTAACGGGTCGTCGTGTGACACGAGCAGTCGCGTCGAGTCGTGGAAGAAGCGCGGCGAATGGAACGGGCGCCCTGCTTTCGGACGCAACGTCGCGATCGGCGTCTTCGGCCTCGGATCACCGGGAACGGACAGCACGTCCTCGGGATCGAGCGCGAGCACGCGCTCGCGCGCCTGGCGGTTGCGCGCGCTGTCCACCCGCTCTTCGGTACGCCACACCACCACTGGCCCGGGAACCGTGCGACCCTGAAGCTCGATCGCGAGACGGCGCCCATCGTTCGATACGGCCGGTTCTCCGGTCGACCAGCGGCGTCGCTGCACGAGCACACCGGTGTCGAGACCGGCGGCGGCGAGCGTGTCCGCCACTGCCAACGCGCGCCGGGTCACGTCCACCGTGAAGCGCCCGTACAACTCGTCAGGCGGTGCGCCGTACACGCCCGCGAATGCCTGGTCGAACGAGCGCGGCTGCCGGGCGCTCAGCCGGCGCCATACCGCAACGAGGCTCGAATCGCCGCGCTGCGCGACGAGCCACTCGAGGTATGCCGAGCCGACGAGATACGCCATCGCGCCGGCCGCGAACTCGCCCGCCGTTGACAGCTGCGCATAGGTGGGCAGCTTGCCCTCGAGCGCCCACTGGCGGATGTACGCGGCGCGGGCAGCGCCGTGCGGGCGGCCGCTTCCCGTTAGGCGGCCCTCGATGTACGTGGCGTAGCCCTCGACGGCCCAGCGCGGTGTACGCAGCGAGATCGGCCCCAAGCGCAACGGAAGCATCTGCCAGAAGCGACGCTCGCGAGGGTTGCGCGTGGGCCGCTCGAGATGCGCGATGTGCGCGTACTCGTGCACGGCGAGCAGCTCGGGCCAGTCGCGATACGCGCCGAGCATGCCCGACGGCTCGGGTGGGGTCGGCCAGAGGACGATGAGCGGATCGGCGAGCGGTGAGTTCGCGAATCCGTTCGACTGGTTGACTGGATCTTCGACGATGAGCGTGATGCGGCGGCGCGGCGAATACCCCACCGCCGTCGACACAGCGTCGTGCACCGCATCGAGACGGGTCGCGAGATCGAGCGTCCACTCCGTCATCGATGACGGGTAGTGCACGTCGAAGTAGCGTGTGTGCACCGTCATCCAGTCGAGCGCCGGACGCGCGAAATTGGACTGCGCCCGCAGCGGCGCCAATACGAGCGGCGCCGCTCCGCAGAGCGACGTGAAGAGCAGAACGCGAATCAGGAGGGCGCGCACGCCCCAAGATAGCGTCGAGTGCATACGGCCTGCGCGCGGCACGAATTGCCGTGCCGCGCGCCTACTCGCGCCGTCTACTCGCTCTTCCAGGTCGCCGCCAGGAACGGGGTCGTCGTCGGCTGTGGCGACCCGCCCGTCGGCTCATCGGTCACCGCGGTGACCGCTATGCGCAGTCCCGGCGGCACTGCGAGCGTCACGATCGCGCGACCATTCGCATCGGTATTGAACGTGCCGAGCCCCACTGGCGGACGGCCCGTCTCGATCCCCCACAGCTGATACGTGCGTCCGCTCGCGGCCGGCGGCAGGGAGCTCGTCGCGATGATGATGCGCCCCGCCCGGCGATCGAGGAAATACCGAGCTGACGGACTCGGCCCGGTGCCGCTGACACTCACCGCCTGAACGTCCGGGCGCACGAGCGACGCGATCAACGAGTCGCGACTCGCGAGCGCGGCACCAGTCGAATCCATTGTGAGGCGTGCGCTCGCCAACGCCTGCTCGGCCCTCACGCGGGCATCGCGCTCACCGCGATAGCGTTGGCCGAGTACGACAGCAAACACGATGGCAGCAGCGGCGGCGAGCCACGGCAGCACGGTGCCGACCACGGATCTGGACGGGCGCGACTCGGCGGCGCGGGCCAATGATGGCGCAGGCGGTTGCGAGGTCGCGACGCTGCTGGCGTCGCGAGCTGCTGCTTGCGACGCGGAGGAGATGGGGCGAACCGCGCGCGCGTTGGCGAGAATCCGCTCCCGCAGTGCCGGCGGCGGAGTGAGCTGCTTGATACTACCAGCAATCACACCGGTCACGTCGCGCAACTCGCGAACTTCCGCCGCGCACACGTCGCACGACGCGAGATGCGCCTCGAACGACACGCGGTCCGATTCGTCGAGGGCACCCAGCGCGTACGGTGCCGCGTGCTCGAGCCAGGGATGAGACGTCGGATCGGACGTCATGTGCCTGCCTCGAGCACGGGTCGCAGGGATTGCCGCAGTTTCTCCATCGCGGCGCGCATTCGTGTCTTCACGGTGCCGAGCGGTTCCGACAGCTGCGCCGCGATCTCGCTCTGCGAGAACCCGCCGAAATACGCGAGCTCGATGACGCGACGCTGGGGCGCGGACAACTCCGAGAGCGAGCGTTGCACGATCTCACGCGTTTCCGAGAGCTCGGTGCTGCGATCCGCGGTCTCCAGCGTTGGCGCGAGCACGAGCGTTTCGCCTTCGTCAGTCACGACGGCTGCGTCCTCGAGCACCCGCGCTCTGCGCTTGCGCGAGCGTACGAGGTCCAGTGCGCGGGTCCGCGTGATCGTCGCGATCCAGGCAGCGACGCTGCCGCGCGCCGGGTCGAAGCCCGCCGCCGACCGCCAGATCTGCGCAAACGCATCGGCCACGACTTCCTCCGCGTCCGCGTGCTCGCCGACGATCGCCGCCGCGAGCGAGTAGGCCATTCCACCGAAGCGGTCATAGAGCTCGCCGAGGGCGCGCTCATCACCGCTCGCGGCCAGCGCGACGACAGCAGAGTCAGGGGAATGCACCCCTGGCGGTTGAGTCGGCATAACCTCCGAGACGTGGCAACGCGGTCGGACCCGCGCCTCAAGTTGCGCCGTGGATGCCGCAGACGCAACGCGAGCAGGCGCTTCCTGTGCAACGACGCGATGAGGGGGAGCATGAAGCAAGGATGTCCGCGGCGCGGGGATCTCAAACTGGCTCGCGTCGCGATGACGCGAGCTTCGAAATAGTACGACGCTGAGGCCGCCGCGGATTGGCGCTGCCCTGCTCGTCCGCCTTACGCGATATGAGCGCCCCGCGACGTCGCCGACGCTTCCCGGCCGTCCAGCGCCTCGCGCACGTGGCGGGCGAGCGTCTCGGAAGTGAACGGCTTGGCGAGGACGCTCGATCCGAGATCGCCGCCAGTCGCCACGAGCTCGCCGTCGTCGTTGTACCCGGACATGAACAGGATGGTGAGCTTCGGCCACCGCTCACCCAGCTCGCGCGCGAGCTCGCGGCCGCCCATGCCCGGCATGATCACATCGCTGAGCACGAGATCGATCTCATCGCCGCGCTTCGCGCAGATCCGGAGTGCGTCGTTGCCATCGCGGGCCTCGAGGATCGCGTAGCCCTGCTCCTCGAGCACGCGCCTAACGATGTGCCGCACCGCGTCCTCATCCTCGACAATGAGCACGGTTTCCGTGCCGCGCGGCAGCGCGGCGCCGATCGGCGTCTCCGCGCGCGCGGGGACCGTCGCCGACACCTGCGGGAGAATGATGTCGAACGCGGTGCCCCGCCCAGGCGCACTCCGCACCTCGATGTGCCCACCGCTCTGCCGCACGATACCGTACACGGTCGAGAGGCCCAGGCCCGTGCCCTTCCCTTTCGCCTTCGTCGTGAAGAACGGCTCGAAGATGCGTTGCTGCGTCTGCGCGTCCATCCCCGTGCCGGTGTCGCGAACCGAGAACACGACGTGGCGGCCCGGATTCACGCCCGCGTGACGGCGCGCGTACGCGGCATCGAGGTGGACGACGCGCGTCGTGATCGCGAGCACACCGCCCGTCGGCATCGCGTCGCGCGCATTCACCACGAGATTCATCACGACCTGCTCGATCTGTCCGCGATCCGCGCGCACGGCACCAATGCCGGCCTCGAACTGCGTGACGAGCGAGATGTCCTCGCTGATGACGCGCCGCAGCAGGCGCTCCATGTCGCCAATGACTTCGTTGACGTCGAGCACCTGAGGTTGCAGCACCTGACGACGCGAGAACGCCAGCAGCTGTCGTGTCAGCGACGCGGCGCGCGCGGCCGCCTGCGTGATCTGATGCGCGTCCGACCGCCGTGGATCCTGCTCCGGCAAGGCGTTGATCAGGAATTGGCCATAGCTCGTGATGACGGTGAGCAGGTTGTTGAAGTCGTGCGCAACGCCGCCGGCGAGCTGGCCCACGGCGTCCATCTTCTGCGCCTGACGCAGCTGCTCTTCCATCATCTTGCGCTCGGTGACGTCGGCCATGACCCATACCGTGCCCTGCACGCCGCCAACGCCACGCAGCATCGCCGTGGACACGTACACGTCGACGAGCGTCCCGTCCTTCCGCGCACATCGCGCCTCGTAGCCCGTGAACGAATGCTCGCCCGACGACGAGAGCCGGCGCCGATCGTCCTCGAGCTGATCGACCGGAAGGATCGGAATCGGCTTGCCTAACACGTCACCCGCGAACCAGCCGAACATGCGCTCGGCAGCAACGTTCCATTCGCTGACCGTGCCGTTGATGTCCGTGGTGACGATGGCCAATGGGGACGCCTGGATGAGCGTCTGCAGTGTGTCGTTCGTCTCACGAAGCTCCCGCTCGGCGCGACGGCGCTCCGTCACGTCATGCGCGAGCGTGAGACGCGCCGGCCGGTCGAGCACCGTGAGCGCGTGCGTCACGACCTCCACCGAGATCGTGCGACCATCCTTCGTGAGGTGCTGCCAGACCCCACCGTCGAACTCCGGCGAGTCCGGCGCGCGTGCCGCGGCGAGCACCTTGGGCACATCATCCGCCGGACGGATGTCCGTGATGCGCATGCCGAGGAACTCCGCACGCGAATAGCCATAGTGCGTCACGGCCGCGTCGTTCACGGCGACGAACGCCAGCGTCTCGATGTCGTAGACCCACATCGGCAGCGGGTTCGCGTCGAACAGCAATCGATACCATTCCTCGGACGCCCGGAGGCGTTCCTCGGCGCGCTTCTGGTCCGTGATGTCGCGGGCGACGGCGTAGACGTGACCGTCCAGCGTTCCCGATGACTGGTAGGTCCAGCCGAGCCATTTGTAGCTGCCGTCCTTGCAGAGCAGCCGGTTCTCGTACCGCTGCGACGAGTCACCGGCCGCCAACGCGCGTGCTCCCTCGATCGCCGCCGCGCGATCCTCCGGGTGAATGAGGTCGAGCACGGGAATCGTCATCAACTCGTCGGCATCGTAGCCGAGCACCGCACAGAATGCGGGGTTCACCCGCAAGAACTGGCCGGTGAGCGTCGCAATGCAGAACATGTCGGCGGACAATGCGAAGAACCGGTCCCGCTCACGCTCCGCGGAGCGACGCTCCGAGAGATCCAGCAGGGAGCCGATCATCCGCCGCGGCGCGCCGGTCGCGTCGCGCAGCACGTAGCCACGGTCCTGCATGTCGGCGTACGTCCCATCGCCTCGACGGAAGCGGTACTCGGCCATCCAGGTCTGGGCGTCCGAGTCGAGGACGTCCGTGAGACTCGCGACGGTCGCGTCGTGGTCGTCGGGGTGAATGTGATCGGACCACCACTCGATGTCGCGGCCGAGGTTCTCCGTCGGCGTGCGGAACGCGGCGCTGGCGCCTTCGCTCCACTCCACGGCGCTCGTCCGGATGTCCCAATCCCAGATGATCGCGCTCGTCGCGCGCGCCGCGAGCCGGTGCCGTTCCTCGCTCGCCGCGAGTGCCGCGGTGCGTGTCTCCAGCGTGGCCGCCATCTGATTGAACGAGGTCGCGAGCGTCCCGACCTCGCCGAGCGCGGGTACGTCGGTGCGGACCGCGAGATCACCCGCGCCGAGCCGTGCCGCGTCGGCGGTGAGCTTGCGGAGTGGATCAGCGATACGCGACGCGACGAGCGCCGCGAGAAACAGTGCACCGCCGAGCCCGATCGCGCCGAACAGCGCCAGCAGGCGCCACTCCGTTTCCGGATAGGCAGACGCAGTCGCGCCGCGCCCGACGACGACGACCCATGGCGCACTCGCGACGCGCCGGTAGGCGTACTCCTCACCCAGCTTCGCATCGGGTGCCGTGCTGTAGCCGGGCCGCTCTCGCATTCGACGAACACTGGCAGTGTCGACGACCCGCTCGCCGACCGACATCGCCGGCGTACCGGAACGCGCGAGCACCGTCCCGTCAACGTCGATGAGCGTGATGACCATCCCCTCGTCCGCGGCGTCGCGCGCCGCGAGGAATTGGGCAAGGCTGTCGAGGCGCGTGGTGACCGTCGCGACACCGGCGGCTCCGCCATTGTGTCGGATACGCCGCGCCATCGTTAGGCTCCAGCCGCCGGCATCGCGACTGGCGATGGGCCGGCCGACCGTCAGGTGATTCGCCGCCAACGCCTCACGGAAGAAGCGGTGTGCGGTGACTTCCGTCCGGCGCGCTTGTGACGGATCCGCATCCGAGGATCCGATGTTTCGGCCGTCGTTCCCCCACAGCGCGAAGTTGTGGATGTACGACGGCAGCTCGCCGAGCAATCGGCGCAACATCAGATCGTTGTTGCCGATGGCGGCCGAGTCCGTGGACGCGGCCTGCGCGATCGCGAGCAGCAGGCCCTCGACCGTCGCGAGCTGGTCGTCCATGCGGGCGCCAACTTGCGCCGCCAGGTCGGTGAGGCGCGCGCGCGTGTCTCGATCGTGGTCGCGCTTGTAGCTCTCGTACGTGCTCGCGAACAACGCGATCCACGGCAGCAGCATCGCCAGCACGAGCAGCACGAGCCGCTCGCGGATGCCGAGCGCCGCCAGACGGGACTTGATACGCGTGAGAAGTCGACTCACGACTCGCGCCTCCGGATCGGACAAGGGCGCAGGACGGACAGCGCGATCACAAACGGAGCCATAACGGACGCTGACTGCAGGGTGGGCGTAAACGTAACCCCTGGGTGGCTCGCGCATACAGGCGCGGACGACGAGCGGCTCTACTATTGCAAAGGGCATGTCGAGAGACATCACCTCGCTCTCGATCGGGAGAAGATCGCTCGTGCACGTCGTCCTGTACACGCTCGGCGCCCTCGCCGTGCTCCTGATGCTCGTCCTGTCGCTCATCGGGCTGCGCTATCTGACGCGCGGCACACCCGTCGCTGACGTCAGCGGCGTGGAAGGAAACCGGGAGCTGCCGCACACCGACGACGAGCTGTTCGCCTGCTCGGTCGAGCTGCTGACCGGTACGTCGCTCTCGTCGGACAACCACGTCGAGCTGTGCCTGAATGGCGATGGCACGTACGACCGGCTGTTCGCGGACCTCGCGTCCGCGCGCGAGACGATCACGCTCCAGATGTATTACTGCCAGCCCGGGAAGATCGCCGATCGCTTCGGCGAGGTGATGCGCGAACGCGCGAAAGCGGGCGTGCGCGTGCTCTTTCTGCTCGATGCGTTCGGGTCGGCGAAGCTCACGGAGGAGTACCTCGCGTCGCTGTGTGCCGCCGGAGTGGAGGTGGCCAAGTTCCGGCCCGTGCAGTGGTACGCATTGGAGAAAGCGTACGCGCGGTCGCACATCCGCGTCGTCGTGGTCGACGGACGCATCGGCTACACCGGCGGCTTCGGCATGGACGACAAATGGCTCGGCAACGGACGAAGCGAGGACCAGTGGCGCGACACCAACGTCCGGTTCACGGGCCTCGCCGTGCAGCAACTGCAGGCCACGTTCGCTACCGGCTGGGCCGAGGCAACCGGCGAGCTGCTCACCGGCAGCACGATGTTTCCGGATCCGACGGGTGACGCCGACGGCACCATGCGCGCAACGCTGCTGCATACGGCGCCCACCATCGGCAGCACGGCGGCCGAGCGCCTGCTCGCGCTGTCCATCGCCGCCGCGCAACACACGCTCTACATCACGAATTCGTACTTCGTGCCCGACGATGATTTCGTGCGGCTGTTGCGCGAAGCCGCGGGCCGAGGCGTCGACGTCCGCATCCTCACACCGGGAAAGCTGAACGACGTGAAGAGCACCTGGTACGCGGGCCGCGCGCAGTACGAGCCGCTGCTCGAAGGCGGCGTGCGCATCTACTGGTATCAGCCGGCGATGATCCACGCGAAGGCGTTCGTCGTGGACGGGTGCTGGTCGTCGATCGGGACGATGAACTTCGACAACCGGTCGCTGGCGTTCAACGATGAATCGAATCTCCTCGTGCTCGACGACACGTTCGGCGCGTCGGTGCGGGAGATGTTTCTCGATGATCTGACGCGCTCGAAGGAAGTCACGCTCGAGGCGTTCCGGAAGCGGCCGCGCCACGAGCAATTCCTCGAGTGGGGCGCAAGCCGGGTGGCGCGCGTCCTGTAGTAGATTTCCCGATCATGCCGCGCGACGACGAGGAAACCAGCGAGCGTGTTCGGCTCGACAAGTGGCTGTGGGCAGCGCGGTTCTTCAAGACACGCGCACTCGCCGCCGAAGCCATCGATGGCGGAAAGGTCGAGGTGAACGACGCGCGCGCGAAGCGCGCAAAGATGGTGCAGCTCGGCGACGCAGTCCGCGTGCGCCAGACGCCGTTCGAACACGTCGTGATCGTGCGTGGCATTTCCGACCGCCGCGGACCGGCCAGCGTCGCCGCGACGCTCTACGAGGAGACGGCCGAGAGCAAGACGAAGCGTGAGGCACTGGCAACGCAGATCCGGAGCATGCCAGCGGACGACTGGGACAGCGGTCGCCCCACGAAACGGGATCGGCGGGAGATCGAGCGCTTCAAGCGACGCTGACCGCGGCGAGCGCCGCGAGCGTGGCACCGTCCAGCCGGTGTCCTCCTTCGAAGGACACGAGACGCGCATCGATGCCGGCCGCGGTGAACCGGTGGAGATGTGCGTCTGCGCCGGCCCAGGATGCGAGCCCGTCCCGGTCGCCGACCACCAGCACGACCGGTGCCCCATTGAGCCGCTCGGCGAACGAGCCGAGCTCCACCTCGGGTGGGAACGCGCCGGCCCAGAGAATCAGTTCGTCGGCGCGCACGCGCCCGAACGCGAGCCAGCGAGCGACGGTCGCCACGCCCTGCGAGAAGCCCAGCACGCGGAGCCTAACGCGGGGCGCGCTCGCAGCGGGCACGAGACGCCCGTAGAGCGCATCGAGGTACGCCACCTGGTCCGCGATGTCGTGGTCGCGGTCCTCGCGCGTCATCCACGTCGCGCCAACGCGACGCTCGGCGGCCGTCGCCGACACGGGATCGAGATAGAATCGCGAGAGCGCCTCCGGCGCGACGATGCGTCGGGTGGGCGTCGCGAGGCTCGCGAACGATTCGAGAAACGGCCCTGCGAGCTGGCCGTAGCCATGGCACACGATCCACAGCTCGGCCAGGCCCTCGACGTCGTCCCCAGGCGGGCCGCCAGATACGTAGTAGCGCGCCGTTCGCTGCACGGTCAGATGACGCTCGAAGCTCATGGCTGCCTCACGCGGCGAGATCCATACCGATCGCGACTCAGGTGCGCGGCTTCACGAGCAGTGATTGTCCGACGCGAATCTTCGGCGACGGGAGCCCGTTCCATTCGATCAACTGTTCCACCGACACGTTGTACTGTCGCGCGATCAGCTCGAGCGCCTCGCCTCTCGCCACGACATGATACACCGGCTGGCGCGCTGCCAGCGCGGCGCTCAGGGCGCGCTGCCGTTCCGCTTCGTCCGTCTCGCGAATGATCCGCTGTTGTCGACGCATGAGCGACAGCACGCTATCGAGTCGCGCTCGCTCGACGGACGCCACCCCGAACGTTCGCATCTGGTCCGGCGAGCGAATCACGACGCCACTCAGCGTGCCGAGAAATACACGCCCGCGCCAGATCTCGATGGGGCGGTCGTAGGGGAATGAGGATTCCTCGAGCAGCTGCGGCTCTGCCTCGCGCGGGAGAATCTCTTCCGGTGGCACGCCCACGTAGACCAACCGGCGGTTCGTTGCGGCGAGCACGCCGTGCGTGAGCCGGAAGTAATGCCACCAGTGGCGAGACATCACGGGCGCGCGCCAGTCGATGGTCTCCCCTCGTTCCAGCATCAGCTCGAGCTCGCGGTTCGCGATGCGCGCCGAGCCTTCCGCATCGCCGCGGTGCATGAACAGCACGCCGCCAATGGCCGCGAGCATCAACGTGAAGCCGATGCTCCACGCGGACAGGCGAAGCAACGTTCGCCACCCGCGTCGGGGGTGCGGGGTTACAGGCCGTGGGCCGCGCGACGCGGCCGCTTCCATCTCCTCGGTCCACCCTGTGGGCGGCGCAGAGAATGGCGGCTCCGTCAGTTGGCTCACCGCTCTGGGGCCTGATGGTCCGTCGTGCGCATGATCGGCTCCGGCAGCAGCTGACGGGCTTCGAGGACACTGGACGGTAGAAACGCACGCGGCCCCGCGCAAGCGCGGAGCCGCATCACGACGAGGGAGCCACGGAGTGCGTTCCGCGCCCGCTTACTTGTGCGCTGAAGTATCGGCGCCCTCGGTCCTTTCCTTCCGGTACTCGGCCGTGACGTCGTTCGGCGAGCGGAACGTTCGCTTGTGGATCAAGCCGGCCGTCACGAACGACCCGACAGCGAGGGCGGTGATGAACAGGGCCATCGGCCACCCCTGCGAGAAGCTGCCTTCGATACGCTTGTTGGTCAGTGCCATGGATGCCGTAATGCGGTGAGGTCGGAACGATGTCGGAGCAATGTAGTCGGGCCGTGGGTCCGCGCGAAAGCGAACGCGCATCGGCCCGAACGGTGTTGCCGTGGGCGCGGCTAGCGGAGGCCGGCCACCTTGCTGGCCCCAGCGCGCGCGACCGCGGACTCGGCCGCCGAGATGGCGCGTTTCGTCTCGGAGGAAGCGCCGCCGACCTCGATTTCCGCCATGGTGCCGATCGCTTTCCGGTACCAATCGGTCCAGGCCGAAAGGATCGCCTGCTCCTTGCCGCGATCACCGCCCGTCCCGATGGCGGCTCGCGAGAGCGCCGCTTCGGCGTCGAGGCGGGCGGTGGCTGCGCGCTCCACTTCCGTCACGAGCGCGCGGGCCGTCGGACCGTCAGCGGACGCGAGCGTGAGCGCGGAGACGAGGGCGGAGACGCCGACGTTCGTCATCTCGCGCGGCGAGACGTTCGGCAGGCGGTCGTTGTCCGTGTGGTAGTAGACGTCGGTAAAGTGCCAGAAAAGAAGGCCCGGCTTCTTGGCGTCGAGGAACGGCACGTGGTCGCTTCCGCCCTCGAACGGATTCGTGCGAACGACCCATCCAGTCACGGCGGCCTGATCGAGGCAGCGCCGCAGCACGAAGTCGTTGAAGAAGTGCGGCGTGAGCTGGTCCTCGCGGAGTGCGCTCCCGCCCCACTCGGTGTGGTGATCGTCGCCGCGCGTCCACACCGCGGACGGATCGGGCATCTTCTCGATGAGAAACGTGCCGCCCGTCTTCTCCGTGTCCTCGCCGACCATGTCGAGACTCACGCCCCACCGCACCGTCTCAGCGCGGGAGGCGTCCTGCAGATAGCGCCGCGTGGCCGCGATCTCGTTGCCGAAGATGAACGTGATGGAGCGACGCGGGTTGACCTTGCCACTGCGCACGAGCGTCGCCGCAACGCGCGCCATCTCGACCTGCGTGCCGACGCCGGACGCGTTGTCGTTCGCGCCAGGCTCCTGCACGTGGGCACTGAAGACGAACCGCTCGTTAGGTTTCTCCGCCCCGCGAATGTCGGCGATGACCGTCCGCTCGGCGGACGCGGAGAAGCGCGACCGGGTCATGACGCGCACGCGCACCGGGCCGGCTGCCAGGGCGCGCTGCAGCGCGTCACGCGCGTCGTACGACACCAGGACGCCCCAGGCCTTCGCGCTGGTATCGGCCTGGATGGACGAGAACTGGATGGACGTGCGGTGCGTCTCGGGCTTGGTGTACGGTGGCATCGCGTACGCCAGCACGCCTAACGCTCCCCGCTTGCGCGCCTCGCTCGACAGCCGGCCCACCGACATGTCGCCGAAAACGATCTTGCCGGCGAGCGGGACGCGATCGAACGCGCCGCCGTCTCCCTTCCCGACCGAGACGACTTCTGCTTCGACGCCGTCGTCCGGCGTCGAGGATGAGTTGACCGCGAGCATGTTGCGGTTGGTCGCGAATCTCAGGATCGGCGCGCTCGAGCCGACGATGGTCACCGACGCATCCAGCGGCTCCCACGCCGGCGCGGACATGGACCGCGATTCGATGCGGAACGTCAGCCGGTCGGCCGGTGACGCGCTCTTCTCGTCGACGTAGCCGGCCGACCGGAGCTGCTCCGCGACGTGGTCGATGCTTTCGTCGAACGGACGATTGCCCGGCCAGCGCCACCGCTGTTCGACGAACGCCACTGTCGCGAGCGCGCGCTCACCGGAGAACTCCGGCCGCACCAGCGAAAACAGACGCGCGACGGCCGGTGGCGGATCCGCTGTCGCTGCTTCGCCGACCGGACGCGTGCCGCCCGACAGGATCGCGACGGAACCGAGGATCGCGAGGGACCGAAACAACGAAGACGCCGCGGACACGCGGCGCCTCGATGCAAAAAGCCTTGTCATGGAAAGCGGATCAGCTAGCTGCGCGCTGTACGCCTGGGTCACGGCGCGTGAGCGGGACCGACACGTGGGCGAGGTGGTCGGTCATCGCCTGACTCGCGCGAGCCTCGTCACGATCCTCGATGGCATCCACGATCTCGCGATGATCCGCGAACGCCGCAGCAAGCGGGATCTCGAGATCTTCCCGATACAACCGCTCCGCGCGGAGCATCGAGACGATCGTCTGGCTGAACAGTGCGAGCACAGGGTTGCCGGTTGCGCGGGCGACTTCGACGTGAAATTCCGTATCGCCATCGACGAGCCGCGGAGAAATGGACTGCTCCTCCTCCATCTCCGAGGTGATGGCACGCAGCCGTGCAACGTTCGCGTCGCTTCGACGGCTCGCCGCGAGGCGCGCGGTGGCTGTTTCGAGCAGCGCACGCGCTTCCTGCAGGCTCTCGACGTTGTGCTGTTCGTTGCGGAGCAGCAGTGTGATCGATTCGACCACGCGGTCTGTCGTCAGGTTCGTGACGAACGTCCCACGACCGACGAACACCTCGATCAATCCCTTTTCGGTGAGCGACTTGATGGCCTCGCGCACCGCGGTGCGGCTGACGCCAAACCGTTCGGCGAGATCTCGCTCCGCAGGAATCTGGTCGCCGGGTTTGAGTGCCCCCGACAGAATCTGCTGCTGGATCTGGTCAACGATCTCCTGGTACAGCCGCTCCTTTGGCTTGATCGGTAGGTATACAGGCATCTGTTTCCATCCTCGAGCCAGAGGCGACACGAAGCATCCGGGCCGCCGATGAGACCAGTCGCGACGCGATGTGTGCGCGCGTATTTCACCCGACTACGCGCCTGTCCGGAAAAACGCTGACATGATTTTTTCGGGGTGAACACGAGCGGCTGGTCGCGCCCTCGTCCGGCCCGCTGCGGTGTGACCGTGCCCTTCCCTAGTGGGCTCTCCCGCCGCGGCATAGCTTGCCGTCATGGAACTCACCCCCGTCTCGCGGCGCTCGCCGCTCACACTCGACGACCGCGCCGCCGCGCGCCCGGCCGGGTTGCCGGATGATGACGTTCTCAAGGAAGAGAAGGTCGACCTGCTCAAGCGCCTCGGCGATCTGCAGGCGACGCTCTATGCCGACGCGCGGTTCGCGCTGCTGGTCGTGCTTCAGGCGCGCGATGCAGGCGGGAAGGACGGCACCGTCCGCAAGGTCTTCGGCGCCTGTAATCCACTCGGCTGCCAGGTGACGTCGTTCAAGACGCCGACGCCGCTCGAGCTCAGTCACGACTACCTGTGGCGCGTGCATCAGGCCGTGCCCGCCAAGGGGATGATCGGGATCTTCAATCGGTCGCACTACGAGGACGTGCTCGTGGTCCGGGTGAAGGATCTCGTGCCGAAACCGGTCTGGTCCAAGCGGTACGACCAGATCAACCACTTCGAGCAGTTGCTCGACGAGAACCGGGTGAAGGTGCTCAAGTTCTTCCTGCACGTGTCGCGGGAGGAGCAGACGCGCCGGCTCCGGGACCGTCTCTCCGATCCGCGGAAGAACTGGAAGTTCCGCGCCGGCGACCTCGACGATCGCAACCTGTGGGACGAGTACACGAAGGCGTACCGCGATGCGCTTCGTGAGTGCAGCACGCCGTGGGCGCCATGGTACGTCGTCCCTTCCGATGACAAGAAGGCGCGCAACTACTTCATCTCGAAGGTCGTCGTCGAGACGCTGGAGGGCCTGGGGCTTCGCTACCCGAAGGCCGACAAGAACGTGCTCAAGCTGAAACGGACGCTGAAGTGAAACCGAGTGCCGATCGCGAGCCGCGCCCGATCGAGCGGCGTACGGTATCGCGCAAGACGCCGGGCGACGGCAAGCTGGAGATCACGAAGATCGCCGCGAACCGCCTCGCATCGTTAGGTGAGCGGTTCCCGATGGTCGTCGACGACCGTGCTGGCGATGCCCACCTGGCGACGCTGCCGTGTACGTGCCGCGGCGACGACGTGCCGCACGTCCACTACTTCATCGAGAGCGACCTGCTGCGCGCGCTGCCGGTGGGCAGCGCCGTCGATCTCCTGCTCGACGACGCCGGCCAGCGTCTGCTCGTCGTGAGCGCCTAACGCCTATCGCCCGGAGTGCCAATGGCCCTGCCGACGCCCGAATTCATGACGACGACCGCGAACTTCCTCGACGGCTACCGGACGATCCGCACCTACGGCGTGGTGCGCGGCATCACGGTGCGGTCGCGGTCCGTGTTCGGAACCATCGGCGCGGCATTCCAGCAGCTGCGCGGCGGTGAGGTCTCGCTGCTGACCGAGTTGTGCGAGCGAACGCGGCACGACGCGTTCTCGCTCGCCATCGAACACGCGCGCGACCTCGGTGCTAACGCGCTCATCGCGCTCCGGTACGACGCAACGGAGATCATGTCCGGCGTCTCGGAAGTGTTGTGCTACGGAACCGCCGTCCGCGTCGTGCCTGCGCGGGACACGGACGCCGCGACGTAAATTTCACTTCCCCAGACTACTCCGTTCCCGTGTTACTGGCTGGCGACGTTGGCGGTACGAAGACCCGTCTGGCGCTCTATGAGGAGACCAGCAACGGGCTTCGCCTCGCGCAGTCCGCGCGCTACGAGAGCAAGTCCGCGGCGACGCTCGAGGAGATCGTGGTCCGGTTTCTCGACGCCAACGGAAACCCCGCGACCAGCGCGGCATGTTTCGGCATCGCCGGCGCGGTCGGCGGCGGCGAGGTGCGCGCGACGAACTTGCCGTGGCGCGTCAGCGAATCCGGGCTGTCGACCCACCTCGCGATTCCTCGCGTGCGACTGATCAACGACCTCGAGGCCGCCGCGCACGGCGTGATCGCGATCACCGACCCGGCCGCGCTCCATACGCTCCAGGCGGGGCATCCGCCGGTCGAGCGACGAGCGCTCGCACTGGTGTCGGCAGGCACAGGCCTCGGCGTGGCACTGATGTCCTGGGTCGGGTACCGGTATCAGATCTCGCCATCGGAAGGCGGGCATGGCGACTTCGCACCGCAGAGTGAGATCGAGGACGCCCTGCTGCGCTGGCTCCGGGCGAAGCTCGGACACGTCAGCTATGAACGCGTGCTCTCGGGGCCGGGCCTGGTGAACGTCTACCGCTTTCTCCGCGAGTACCGGGGCGTTCCCGAGCCGGCATGGCTGACGACGCGCATTGGCGGCGGCGATCCGGCACCCGCCGTGAGCGAGGCGGCGCTCGCGGGAACAGACGCCGTCTGCGATGAGACGCTCACCTTGTTCGCGTCCCTGTATGGTGCGGCGGCGGGGAACTTCGCGCTCACGGGGCTCGCGTTGAGTGGGGTATTCCTCGGTGGGGGGATCGCCCCGAAGATCCTGCCGCGCCTCACGAACGGCGCGTTCGTGGACCGGTTTGTCGACAAAGGTCGATTCGAGGCGACGATGCGGACCATCCCGGTTCACGTCGTTCTTGCACCCGACGTCGCGCTGCTGGGCGCCGCGGCGTGCGTGGCAACCGGGCACGACGGCGGGTTGTAGGGCCAGCGGCGCATAACCGTAAGCCACTCAAAGGCTTGAGTACTTGATGCGGTAGCCGCTCAAGTATTTCCGGCCGGCGGTCGACACTCCGAGCTATCGGAGGTGCGCCCGCGATGGTCGAAGCCCGGTTTCCTCGTCGGATCTCTCAGCTGCGTCTGATCAGTGCCCTGGTAGCGGCCGTCGCGGCCGGCCGCCCCGGGGACGTCTTCGCGCAGGCGAGCTTCACGCTCGGCAGTCCTGCGGCCGACGTGCGACGCACGCAGGGCGTACCGACGGTCATCGAGCGACTCGGCTCACTCGGCGTCGAAATCTGGACCTTCGGCGCGGCGTCGGTGCGGCTGTCCGCCGACTCGCTGCGCGTCATCGGCTGGGAAGACGCCGGCCGTACGCTGCACGCGGAGATTCGTCCGGGGCCTAACGCGACGAGCGCCCTGACCTTCGGCGCCGGGTCGCATCAGGACGACGTGGTGCGACTCATGGGGACACCGGGTGCCGTTCGTCTCGACCGCTCGCGCGGGACGATGCTCTGGCGATACGGGCAGAGCGCCGTGACGATCGGTGTCGCGGACCAGCGCGTGATCGCCTGGATCAACGCCGGCGGCAACCTTCGCGTGCAGGGCACACGATCCGTCGGAACCGCGACCGTCTCAGCATCCGGCACGACGGCAGCGGCCACAGCCCCGAAGCCTAACGCCCCTGCCACGCTCGATGCGGCGATCACCTTCCGTGAGCCCTCCGGCAACGGCGCGCTCGATGGCGGGGAGACAGCCACCGTATCCGTCGAGGTGCGGAACCGTGGTCCTGGCGCCGCGTTCGACGTGCGCCTCACCGCCACGCCGGACGCGGCAGCCGCGTCTCTGATCATCGGCCGGGCCCCTGCACTCTCGCGCCTCGATGCCGGCGCGACGGCGCGCATGGACATTCCCGTCTCCGCCGCGGCGGATGCATCGGACGGCGGTGCGTCGCTGCTGATCGGCGTGGCCGAGGCGAACGGGTTCGGGATGGAGACGCCTCGACGCCTCACGATTCCCGTACGAGCCGCGCGGCCGCCGCGTCTCGCGCTCGACGGCATCCGCACCGATGACCAGAGCCATGACGGACGCATCTCGGCGCGCGAGTTCGTGGAGGTCACCGCGCGCGTGTGGAACGCCGGTCCGGGCGTGGCGCGCGACGTGAAGGCGTCGTTAGGTACCGGCGAGGATACGTTCCTCGTCGAGGAGAGCGCGCGCCAGTGGACGCTCGGGACGCTCGCTCCCGGCGAGCACCGCGATCTCTCGTTCGTCTTCTATACGAACACGCGCGCGCGGGACGTGCGGATCGTGCTGGGACTAACGGAGGCGACAGGACACTTCGGCGCGACGCTGACGCTGCCGTTCATGGTCGATCGGCCGGTGACACAAACGCTCGACGTGGCCGTCGCAGCGCCATCGCCCGACGGCGTCGCGCCGCCGGCTCCTGCCGGACTCCTCGACGAGGTCGAGCGCGACATCCCGCGCGCTGCAGCCGCGAACCCCGATGCGATCGCCGTGGTGATCGGCGTGGAGCGATACGCGTCGCTCCCACCCGCACGATTCGCCGCCGGAGACGCCCAGCTGTTCGGCCGGTACGCCGCGGCGGCGCTCGGCGTGAGCGACGATCGCAATCACCTCTACGTCCGCACCGACGCCGACGCGACCGGCAACGAGTTCCGCAAGCTCTTCGGCGATGACGGGTGGCTCGCTCGTCGCGTCCGGCCCACGACCGATCTGTATGTGTACTTCTCGGGCCACGGCGCGCCTGACGTGAAAACGCGCGCGCCGTTCCTGCTCCCGACCGATGCGGATGCGTCCTATCCGAGGGAGACCGGCTACGCCCTCACGCAACTGTACCAGCAGCTCGCGCGGCTCGACGTTCGCACGGTGACCGTGTTCCTCGATGCGTGCTTCACCGGCACGACACGGAGCAGCGGCACGCTGTTCGGCGGTGCCCGGCCGATCGTGATCTCGGTCGAGCACCCCGCTCTGCTCCGCGACAACTTCGCTGTCATCGCGGCGTCCGGCGGAGATGAGATAGCGTCGGACTATCCGGCAAAGCGACACGGCCTGTTCACGTATTTCATGCTGCTCGGTCTGCGTGGCGCCGCCGACGCCGACGCGGACCGCGTCGTGACGGTGGCTGAGCTCGAGCGCTATCTCACGAATAATGTCCCGCGCGCCGCGGCATCCCTCGACCGCGAGCAGACGCCGCTCGTCACCGCACGAAACAAGGAGCGAGCCATCGTCCGGCTCGGCGAGCCGCGATGATGGCCGCCCCGCGCTGTGCACTGCGTCGAACCGCGACTCACATCGCGTTCGGCATCGCCGCGTTAGGTGGACCACCTCTCGCTGCCCAGTCACGCAGCGCGCCGGCGGTCGATACGGTGACGATCACGCAACGCGTCCTCGTCGCTGGCGATGTCACGCCGGCCGAGGCGAAGCGCCAGGCTGTGGAGAAAGCGCTGGCCGAGGCGGTGCGCAGGGTTTCCGGCGTTCGCGTGCAGGCCACACAGCTCGGCGTCGGCGAAGACCGGAACGGGCGCGTTAGCGACAGCTTCCTCTCGGTCGTGCAGCTCGACGCGTCAGGTCGCGCGACCGACTATCGGGTACTGGACGAGCGCTTCGTGAGCGAGCGACACGCGGCGCTCGGCGCGCAGCTGTACTTCGAGCTCCGCGCCCTCGTGACGGTCGCGGCCGAGCATGGCGCGAGCGATCCCGGATTTTCGGTCGCGGTGTCGCTCAACGACGCGCTGTTCTTCGACACCGGGGCCAGTCTCGAGGGCAACGACGAAGTCATCGCGACGATCACCTCGAGTCAGCCGGCGTGGCTCACGGTCTTCGGCGTGGCGGGCGACTCCGCCCAGCTGCTGCTGCCTAACGCGTTCATGACGGACGGCCGCGTGACCGCGGGGCGGCCCATGGAGCTTCCGTCGCGCGAGTGGCGGGACCGCGGCGTACACTTCCGCGCGTCGCTGCCGCCGCAGGGAAACGCCCGACACGAATTGATCATGGTGGTGGCCACGCGGTCACCCGTTGCGTTTCCGGCACCGCCGCCACCGACCGATGGGACCACGGCGCCGGCATTCCCGCTGATGGCGATTCAGCGATGGCTCGTGACGATCCCGCTGGACCAGCGAGCGATGGCGTTCGCGGCGTACGAAGTGAGAAGAAAGTGACCAACCACCCATTCCCCACGCTCATGCGTTCCTTCACTGTTGCGCTCGTGCTGCTCGCGGCCGCCTGCCGGTCGACGCCTAACGCCGCGACGCTCATGCCGCCGCCAAGTCGCGAGACGGTCAAGAATCTTCCAAAGTGGTATCTCAAGCCCCCCAAGGACGACAAGTACGCGTTCGGTACGGCGACGGCCGTGTCACAGGATCTGCAGGTATCGATCGACAAGGCGCAGGCCGCGGCGCGCAACGTCGTCTCGGAGCAGCTCGAGGTGAAATACGGTGCGCTGACGAAGCGGTTCGTCGAGGAGACGGGGCGCAACATCGACGCGCAGCTGCTCGACGAGTACACCCAGGTCTACAAGGCGACGGTGAGCCAGGTGCTCTACGGTAGCCGTCCCCGCGAACAGACGGTCCGGGCGGAGGGCCCCGTGTATCGCGCGTTCGTGCTGGTCGAGCTGCCGCTCGGGGAGGCCAGCAAGCGGCTCATGGATCAGGTGCGGGCGAACGAGCAGATGTACACGCGCTTCCGTGCGACCGAGGCCTACAAGGAGCTCGAAGCCGAAGTACAGCGATACGAGGCCTGGAAGCGGACGCAGAAATAACGAAGCGAACTGCGAGGGCTGGTGGCGGTAGGCGACGTGCGAAGATTCTTCGCGACCGGCGGCAACCCTACAGGTGTCGTCGGCGACTAACTGGGCGAAGAAGGGGCTGGATCACTCCGATCCAGCCGACGGGCCCCGTTTCCAGTCGCCAACTCAGGACATCCGATGCGCAGATTCCTCGCCCTCCTCGCGGTCGCGACGCCCCTCGGCTTGCGACCGGCAGTCGCGCAGGCGCCGCTCAGGACGCTCACCAAGCCAGACGCCGAGTATGCCGAGCCGTTCACGCTGATCAACGGGGTGCGCGAGCTCCGGGACGGGCGGGTCATCGTCTCGGACACCCGCGAGAAGACCGTCCAGATCCTCGACCTCAAGACGGGAACCGCAACGAAGATCGGGCGTGAAGGCTCCGGACCGGGCGAGTATGCGTTGCCCGCGCGATTGCTGGCGATGCCCGGCGACACCTCGGTGGTCTACGATCCGCTCAACCGCCGCTTCCTCGTGATCACCCCCGACGGCAAGGCCGGCCCCTTCGCATCGTACGAGAACTCGGACGCGGGCATTACCCGCATCACGATCGGCGCGCGGTACACCGACGCGCGTGGTCGCCTCTACTCGGCCGGCCCAAGCTTCAGCATTGGCCCGAATGGCGCACCGACGTCGTCGGATACTGCGCCGATCCTTCGCCTCGACCGCGCGACGAGGAAGACGGACACGGTCGCCTTCGTGCACGTGCCGAACACGACCATTCAAACATCGCAGGGCGGGACGAACGTCACGGTTCGCGCCGGAGGCGGTAACCCGTTCGTCTCCGTCGATGACTGGGCGGTCACACCCGATGGCCGCGTGGCCGTCGTTCGGACGAAGGACTACCACGTCGATTGGTACGGACCCGATGGCAAACGCACGTCGGGCCCGGCGATCGCCTACGAGAAGATCAAGGTCACCGAGGATGACAAGAAGGCGTTCCGCGAGCGCCGCGCGGGCGGCGGGAACGGTTTCATGATCACCGAGCAGAGGGGCTCGGGCGGCACCGAGAGAAGCGCGGCCGTCGCGCAGGCAGTCGCTGGACTCCCCGAGCCGACGGACTGGCCCGATGTGAAGCCAGCGTTCGTCGGGGCTGCCGCTGCGGCCGCGCCTAACGGGCAGCTCTGGGTGCTGCGCACGCGACCGGCGAAGGACAAGGTCCCGACGTACGACGTGTTCGATGGAAGCGGGAAGGTCATCGGCCGCGTCGCTCTTCCGGCGAACACCCGGCTCGTGGGCTTCGGTGCGAACACGGTTTACCTCGCGCGCTCGGACGAGGACGACCTGCAGTACCTGCAGCGCTACCGGCTGCCGTAGTCATTCCGAGCGGAGTTCTCATTCCCAACGCAGTGAGGAATCGCGCTCGTCCCGATGCAGGGGCTGGGATCACGGCGGCGGCCTGGCCAGTCGTGAGTCCCGAGTCGCCAGTCCTTGGTCATCCGTTCTGAGTCGGGAGTGTCCCAATCCCCAGTCAGAGGTAACGGGGACTCACGACTGATGACCAACGACTGAGCGACTGGCGCACCTGGGACTGGCCTCGTCGCCGCCGGACAATTTCACGGGTCGCCCAGGCAAGCCCCTACCGGAAGGATGGGGCAGGGCGGGGTCAGAGTCGGGGGTCAGAGTCCCGACTCTGACCCCCGCTCGCGCGAGGATTACTTGCCTCGGGCTCGGATGACAACCTCACCGCGTCCAGATCACCAGCACTCCACAGGTATTCGACGTCGCATTGAGCTCGGTGGGAACCTGCGCGGCGCCGGCATAGTACTCGACGCCCGCTACCTCCGATGTCTGCAGCGAGTTCACATCGAACAGACTCTCGCCGCTGTTGCCGCCGTAGACGAGCGTCCCGTCGAGGTACACCGCGGCGTAGCACGCCGAGGTGTCCGCGCCGCGCGCGATGTCCGCCGGCTGGATGCCCTGTCGGCGCGTCAGGCTCTGTCGACCACGCCGGGCTGCTACCCAGGCCGATGAGCTCCGGTTCACCACGTACGCGCCGCTGACCCGCGACGCGATGATGTCGCCCAGCCTGCGCTGGGCCATGCTGTCCAGCATCGACTGCGTGAGGAAATGGCCGGTGCCAGCACTCCTCCGGGCCTCGAACACCATCATCTTCGCATTGCGGATCGTGTCGCCCTTTGCTGTGACGTTCACGCCGGCGATGGTCACAGGCGAGCGTACGAGGAGGAAGTCGCGCTCGAGCGAGTCGCCGGGCGAGAACCGCATGCGCACCGTGAGCGGCTGGTAGCCGAGGGCCCGGACGAGGACCATGTAGGTCCCGACGCCGATACCGCCGAGGCGGAACGCGCCGTCAGCCGACGCCTGCGCCCGCAGTCCCAGCGTCTCGATCGCGACGTCGGCCCCGGGAAGCGGAGCCTCCGTGGAATCCACGAGCACGAACCCGCGCAGCACCGCCATTGGCGGTGATGCCTGCGCCAGGCACACGACGGGCGTGAACCCCAGCAGCAGCACCGTCGCGACGAGTGACGTTCGCATCGACTTCGTCTTCTCCATGCCTAACGTTGAGGGTCCCGCGCCTCCCCGCTCCGGTACAGCCGCCTCCGGTCGCATCGGGAAGAACCGCGGTTGCCGAACCAGTCTTCGCACGCGACACTATCGAATCGCGGGTCCGGAGAGTAAACCCTTTCGGAGCCATCAACGACAAACGTAGAACACGTCCCAGCCGTACCCGCCACACTTCACAACCTCACATGGCAAGATCCATCGCCACCACACACGCCCTGGTCTTCATCGCCGTGGTCGCGTCCGGCTGCACGAAGGGGCAGACGGCCGAAGCGGCGGATACGACTGCCGCCGCTCCAGCGAAGGTGGCCGCGGATTCGACTGGGGAACCGAGGTCGAACGTATCCCTTCCGGTCGCCGCTGAGGAAGTGCGCGATGGTGACCTCGTCCTGTCCGTCACCACGACGGGCCAGGTGCGCTCCGACGCTGAGGCCACGCTCAAGGCGGAGCTGCCAGGGACGATCGCCGAGGTAGTCGTGAGGCCCGGGGATCGCGTCGTGCACGGCCAGCCGCTCGTTCGCCTCGACGGCCGCCCCTTCGACCTTGCGGTGAGGGAAGCCGAAGCAGCGGTGGAGGAAGCCAAGCTGCGATTCCTCGAGGAGATCGTTCCCGAATCGCTGGCAAGTGGCAAGGGCCCGACGCCAGCGCGGCGCGCAAACGCGTACACCAAAGCCGGTGTCCAGACGGCAGAGGTTCGTCTGGAAAAAGCCAAGCTCGATCGTGAGCGCGCGACGGTCACAGCGCCGTTCGACGGCGTCGTGGATCGCGTGTCGGTCGCGAAAGGGGAGCGTGTCTCGAGCGGGCAGGAGGTCACGAAGGTCGTGAACCTCTCCGATCTCCGCATCGAGGCAGCGGTACTCGAGCACGATCTGCCACTCATCAAGGTAGGCGGTCAGGCGCTCGTGAGTACCGCCGCTGATCCGACCCGTCAGGCAGTCGGCCGAGTGGTGGCGGTGCTGCCACTCGTCGACAGTACGACCCGCGCCGGGCGCGCCTACGTCCGCGTCCCCGGCAACTCGGCCCTGCGTCCGGGGATGTACGCCGATGTCCGCCTGGAGGCGAACCGCCTAACGAATCGCCGTCTGGTGCCGGCGCAGGCCGTCATCGAGCGTGATGGCCGGCCCCTCGTGTTCGTCGTGAAGAGCGGCCGCGCGCAGTGGACGTACATCAACCCTGGCCGCTCCAACGGCGTCGACACGGAAGTGCTCCCCGACTCCGCCACTGGGCAGATCCCGGTGAATCCCGGCGACGAGGTGATCGTCGAGGGGCATTTGACGCTGACACATGACGCACCGGTCAGGGTCGCTGCGCGACGGGAACGGGGAACCGGGAACGGGGAACGGAGTGCACCACGGCGCTCGCCCTAGATCATGCAGGGCTCCGCAGCCGGTTCCCGGTTCCCCGTTCCCTGTTCCCATCGTATTGACCGATGTCGCTAGTCGCATATTCTGTCCGTCGTCCCGTAGCAACCGTCGCCGCCACGCTCGCGATCGTGCTGCTTGGCAGCGTCTCGTTAGGCCGCCTGCCGGTGTCGCTGCTGCCGGACGTATCGCTGCCCGTGCTCACGATTCGCACGCTGTACTCGGGCGCGGCAGCGGAGGAAGTATCCCGCTTCGTCGCGGAGCCGGTCGAGGAAGCGGTGGCTGCCACGCCGGGACTGGTCGAGCTGCGCTCGGAGAGCAGGAACGGCGAGGCGATGACCACCGTGCACTTCGCCTGGGGCACCGACATGCAGGCGACGGTGCTCAATGTGCGCGAGCGTCTCGACAACGCGCGCAGCCGGTTGCCGGAGCGCGCCGACCGACCGACGCTGCTCACGAGTGACCCCGGCGAGCGACCCATCGCCGTGCTTGCACTCGTTGGGCCAGGTGACCTGCGCTCGCTGGCACGCGCGGCCGAGGACGTGCATGCGCGTCGCCTCGAGCAACTGGCGGGCGTGGCGAGCGTCGCGGTGGTTGGGGCGCCGGAAGACGAGATCCGCATCGAGGTCGACCCGGACAAGATGCGCGCACTCGGCCTGACGACGGACGACGTCGCGACGGCCGTGAAGGCCGCGAACGCGAACGGCGCCGGCGGGACCGTGCGTCGCGGACAATTCCGATTCTCCGTTCGTGCGCTCACGGAATTCCGGTCGGTGGACGAGATCGCTCTCACGCCGGTCGGACCGTCACGAGGCAGCGTCAAGCTGCGAGACGTCGCGACCGTCACGCTGCTGTCAGGCGACCCGAAAACGATTACGCGCCTCGACGCCGGACCGGCCGTCGGGCTCGTCGTCTACAAGGACGCGGGTGCGAACACGGTCGCCGTGACCCGGCAGATCTACAGCACGGTCGACGCGCTGCAGAAGGAATTCCCGAACATCAGGATGAAGGTCGTCGCCGCGCAGGCGGACTTCGTCGTGGACGCACTCTCCAACCTCGGCCAGGAGATCGTGATCGGCGGCATCCTGTCGATCGCGGTGATCCTGCTCTTTCTCCGCGACTGGCGGGCGTCGCTCGCCATCGGCCTCATGGTCCCGCTGTCCGTGTTGCTGGCGCTCGTCATCCTGCAGGCGCTCGACGTGACGGTGAACGTGCTGTCGCTCGGAGGGCTGGCGTTAGGCGTCGGCCTGCTGGTGGACAACGCCATCGTGGTCGCCGAAGCGGCGGAGAGGAAGTTGGCCGAGATTGCTACGGCGCGAACCGGGAACGGGGAACCGGCAACCGGCCCCGCACCGCTGACGTTTTCAGAGCGCCTCGATGCCATCATCGCGGCGACACAGGAAGTCGCGGGACCGCTCACCGCAGGGACACTCACGACGCTCCTCGTCTTCGGACCGATCATCTTCGTCAAAGGACTCGCGGCTGCGCTGTTCCGCGATCTGTCGCTCAGCGTCGTGACGTCGGTCGGTGCGTCGCTCATCCTCGCGCTGACGCTCATGCCGGTGATGATCGTCGGACGTCGTCGCTCGCGCGCGAACGCTGCGAAGCTCGGAACAGCGGGTACTCCCCTGCCCTCCCGTGCCCCGGACGTCCTTCAGCGAACCGGCAATCACCTCGCGGAATGGTACGAGCGCGGCATGCACTGGTCGCTCGTGAACCCGGGAAAGGTGTTCACCGCAACCGCGCTCAGTATCGTCGCGACCGTCTGGATCACCAGTCGGCTCCCACTCGAGATTCTGCCGCAGGTGGACGAGCGGATGGTGGTTGCCGCCATGCAACTGCCGGAGGGCACCGCCATCGAGGAAACCGTGCGACAGGTGACGCGTGTCGAGCAGGCAGCGCATTCGTTAGGCGCGCGTGGCATCTACAGCCGCGTTGGCATCGCGACCGATGAAGAAGTGCTCGCGGGTGCGCAGGCGGGATCGTCGGCGACTGCGCAGGTGCTGATCCCCGTGCCCGCGGGCGGTGATGCGAGACGGCTCGCCGACCGGTTGCGCGCCGCGGTGCCCGATCTGGCGAAGGGCGCCCTCGCGCTGGACCTCGCGGGGCAATCCGAGTTCGGGAGTCTCATCGGCCGCGAGGGACGTCTCGTCAGCGTGGAAGTCAGCGCGGCGACCATCACGGAATCGCAGCGGTGGGCGGACTCGGCTCGTACGCTTCTGCGACGCGTCGAGACACTGGCGGACGTGCGCGACGCATACGGAGGCACCCAACCCGTCATCGAGGTCTCACTCGAACGTGACCGGCTCGCGCAACGCGGCATTGCTGCGACCAGTGTGATCAACGCGCTTGCCGGTGGGCTCGGCGGAGTCGCGGCGAGCGAGTTGCGCGAGACAGACCGTCGCACTCCGATCGCCGTACGGTTCGCGGGCAACGCGAACGAGGACCTGGCCGCGGCACTCGCGACGCCGGTGAACGGCGTGCCGGTCGGCC
>Ga0310810_10001131_pt1 | contig 27408 bp, 29 predicted proteins | sample NCmetagenome_FD_207641 | JGI IMG/M metagenome (GOLD analysis project Ga0310810, IMG submission 207641) | Soil microbial communities from experimental microcosm in Duke University, North Carolina, United States - NC | ecosystem: Engineered > Artificial ecosystem > Soil microcosm > Unclassified ...
CCACCCTCCCCCTGCGGGGGAGGGATAGCTACCTCGCTTCCTTCTCCGTGAAGAACTTCTCGCCGTAGGCGAAGCGGTTCGGCTTCAGGAAGAAACCGAGGATCACCGCGCCGTTCGGCGACACCGCCTCGTGCTGATTTCCGCCCGGCCGCCAGCAAAACTGGCCCGGCCCGCAAACGCCGTCGTGATCCTCGAGCGTGCCCTCGAGCACGTAGGTCTGCTCCAGCGCGGTGTGCTCGTGCAGCGGCACGACGGCGCCGGGCGCAAGCTTGAACAGCGCCGTGGTGATCCCTGAGTCGTCCGAATAGAGCACCTTGATCTGGATGCCGGGAAACTTGGTCGGCTCCCACGGCATGTTCGGCACGTCGAGATAGCGCGAGGCGAGATGTGGCGGATTTTCGGGCTTGATGTCGGAATGGACGACCTTGCGGGCTTGCGCGGACATAGGGGGCTCTCCTTGGGGACGGACGCGCCGGCAGACTAGCCGACGGGTGATCCCGGGTGAACGGGAGAATTCGTTCAGCCTGCGGGGCTTGATCTATCGCAAGGTGGCATCCGGCGAACCCGCTGACAGTTCACCCATGAACTGGCTCGTCGCATGGTCCTTTGCCTCCCTCGCCACGAACGCGGCCGGCGCCCTGGTTTGGACTGCCTTCGTGGGCTGGCAGCGTCGCCACGGAAACCGGATCGATTGGTGGTAGTCCACGGCTTGTCATCCTGGCCTGCACGGCAAAGATGACACTCAGTTCGGCCGCAGACTCATGATGTAGGCGGTGACGTCGCGCATCTCTTCCGCCGTCAGCATCAGATTCGGCATCGAATGGTGTGGCGTCTGAAGCGCGACGCGCAGCGCAAGCTCCGACATGCCGGGCGTTGACGCGAGCGTGTAGAAATTTGGCGCCCCTGCGACCGGCGAAGGCGCACCCAGGACGATCCCGTGGCATGTCGCGCAGATGCGCTGTGCGAAGGCGCGGCCTTGCCGCACTTCAAGCGAGCCCTGGGCGTTCGCAGCCTGGCCTCCGAGCAGGATCATGAAGAGGAGTAAACCGAGCTTGCGCATTGCCGGACCTCACATGGCGTTCTCTGCCAACAGAGGACCGATGGGTGGCCGCCGCATTGACGCATATCAACGCAGCGAACCGCGCCGGCCGTCGCCACTTAGGCCGGACGATGCGCGCGCAGGAATGAGCGGATCTGGCGCACGGCGAGCGGGACGCGCTCCTTCGGCTCCTTCCAGGGAAACATGCTCACCTCGGCATTCGGCGCGAGCATCGCGGCTTCCATCGCGACCGCGTAGGGGTGCGCCGGGATATCGTCCGGCAGGATCAGCACCGGCGTCCGGCAACTGCGCACGAAGTCGCGCGTCACGGTGAAAACAAAATCCGGATCGGAGCGGTACATGCGGGTCAGGAACCTGTCGACCGTCTCCACCGTCACGTCAGTGCGGCGCTTCAGGAGTTCGGCGCCCCAGCCCTTCGTGTTGTTGTCATAGAAGAGGTCGCGCATCTCCGGCCGCGAGCCGGAGGGCTGCGTCAGCACGGCCGCGATGATGCGGTCTCCGGCGCGCTTGAGCATGTTCCAGATGAACGGGCCGCCGATGCAGTAGCCAAGCACGAGGAATTTCTGAATGCCGAGATGGTCCATCAGGCCGATGTGATCGTCGGTGTAGGCGTCCCATGGCCGATCGATCTCGAGCGGCCCGGAGGACTCTCCGGCATTGGCGTTGCGCAGGTCGGCGCAGATGCAGCGATACTCGTTCTGAAATTCCTTCATCGCGTTGAACGGGTGGCCCGCGCTGTCGAGGCCTGCGATGGTCGAGTTCAATCCGCCGCCGGGAATGATCATCAGCGGAATGCCGGAGCCGGCCTCCTCGTAGCGGATGCGCACGGCGCCTCTTTGGTAAAATGGCATCCCGGTCCCCTCTTAGCGGTGCGAAATTCTTTTCAGGTTTGTGACCGCGCGCGCCATCAGTAGAGCCCGCGCTCCGCCATCACCCGGCTCTGCCGCTCGTTCTCCTCGGCTGTCAGGTCGCGCACGTGATCGAGCAGCATCTCGGCGTAGCTCGGCAGGACTCCGCGGTCGATGTGTCTCGCCGCATCCCACAGCGCCGAGCGGATCAGCGCCTTGCCGCAATGCAGGAAGGCTTCCTCGATCGTGATGACGAGGCCGACCTTCGGGGCGCGGCCGTTGATCGCGCTCCCCGCGAGGAGACGTGGAGCGTCGGTGACGCGTGCGGTGCCGTTGATGCGCAACGTCTCGTTCATCCCCGGCACCAGAAACAGCAAGCCGATGCGCGGATTGACGAACAGGTTTGTCATGCCATCGAGCCGGTTGTTGCCGACGCGGTCGGGCAGCAGCAGCGTGCGGTCGTTTATTTCGCGCACGAAGCCGGGCGGGTCGCCGCGGGGCGAAACGTCGGCGCCGCCGGGTCCCTGCGTCGCGACGATGCAGAACGGCGAAAGCGCGATGATCTTGCGGCCGTGCGCGTCGAGCCCGCGCAGCGTCTTGTCGGTCGCGCGGCTCATCGGCGCGTGATGCAGCCGGCGCAGCGCAGCTTCATCGGTGATGTAGCTCGTGTCGTCAGGCAGCACGTGCGTTGGCCCGGGCTCGAGGATCGCCGCAGGAGTATCGCGCACAAGTCAGGCCGCCGCCAACCGCCCGCTCGTGCTGGTGCGGCTGCGGATCAACAGCCAGCCGATGATCGCGATGTTGAGCAGATTCCAGAGGAAACCGTTCGCAAACGCCGCGCGGTAGGAGCCGGTGAGGTCGAAGATCGCGCCCGACATCCAGCCGCCGAGCGCCATGCCGAACAGCGCGAACATCAGCGCGATGCCGACGCGGGTGCCGGCTTCTCGCGGCGGGAAATATTCGCGCACGATCACCGCGTACATCGGGATGATGCCGCCCTGGAACAGTCCGAACAGCCCCGAGACGACGTAGAGCGAGGTGAGGCCGTTGAAGCCGAGATAAAGGAGCAGCGCGAAGGCCTGCAGTGTCGTGCCGATCAGGAGCGCGCCGAGCCCGCCGATCTTGTCGGCGATGCTGCCCGAGGCAACGCGTGCGATCAGGCCGAGCCCGAGCATCAGCGACAGCATTTCGGCACCGCGCGCGACGCCGTAGCCGAGGTCGGCGCAGTAGGCGACGATGTGCACCTGCGGCATCGACATCGCGACACAGCATGCGATGCCGGCAACCGCGAGCAGCGCCTGCAGCGTGTTGGGCTTGATGCCGAGCGAGCCGTGTGCGGCGCTTGCGCCGCTGAGGTCGACGTGGTCGACCGGCGAGGGACGGCGCAGCAGCAACGCGAGCGGGATCATCGTTACGAGGCAGAATGCCGCGACGCCGATGTGGGTCACACGCCAGCCGTGCGCCTCGATGAAATACTGGATGACCGGCGGCCAGATCGCACCGGCCGCGTAGTTGCCGCAGGACGCGATGCCGATCGCGATGCCGCGCCGTTTCCGGAACCAGTGCGACATGTCCGAGACGATCGGCCCGAATGTGCCGGACGTGCCGACGCCGGCAAGCGCGTAGGCGGCGGAAAGAATCCAGATGTTCGGCGAAACGCCGGCCGCCAGATAGCCGGCCGCCAGCAGCACGGTGCCGAGCAGCGCCGGAAACAGGACGCCGTAGCGGTCGGCCATGCGGCCAAGCGCGACGCCGCCAAACGCAAAGCCGATCATCCCCAGCGTGTAAGGGAGAGAGGCGAGGTTGCGCAGGATGCCGAAGTCGGCCTGCACGGGCGGCAGCGCGACCACATAGGACCACATGCCGACGCTCCCGATCGTGCCGAGCACCAGCGCGACGAACAGGCGAATCCAGGCGTAAGTGGAATCGACCGCACCCACGTCGGCGCGGGGAGAATGTGCAATGCTGACCATCAGGCCCCGGCGTTGAATTCCAGCGCCGTTCGTAGCATCTCGGTCAAGTTCAGGAAATGTGATCTCGCGAATTGGTGATATGAGTTTCCGTGATGAATGCTGAGTTGCTGACTTCGGCCGAGGGCCTTGCGCGCGTTCGCGAGGACATCGCGGCCGCCTGCACCGAGGCGAGGCGCGATCCGGCCTCCGTGACGCTGATTGCGGTCTCCAAGACTTTTCCCGCGGATGCGATCGAGCCGGTCATCGCGGCGGGCCAGCGCGTGTTCGGCGAAAACCGCGTGCAGGAGGCGAAAGCGAAATGGCCGGCGCTGCGCACCGCACATCCGGGCCTCGAACTGCACCTGATCGGGCCGTTGCAGTCCAACAAGGCCAAGGAAGCGGTGGCGCTGTTCGACGCGATCCATTCGGTCGACCGGCCGAGCATCGTGGAGGCGCTCGCCAGGGAGATCGGCAAGCAGGACAAGCGGCCGACGCTGTTCGTCGAGATCAACACCGGCGCTGAGCCGCAGAAGGCTGGTGTGCTGCCCGAAAACGCCGACGACTTCATCAGGACATGCCGCGAAACGCACGGGCTCGAGATCGCGGGACTGATGTGCATCCCGCCCTTCGATGAGGCGCCGGCGCCGCATTTCGCGCTCACCGCCAAGATCGCGGCGCGCAACTCGCTGAAATTGCTCTCGATGGGGATGAGCGCGGACTTTACGGCCGCCATCGCGTTCGGCGCGACCCACGTGCGGGTCGGCACCGCGATTTTTGGGACGCGGCCGCCCCACCGGGCGTGATCCCGAAAAGCATGTCCTCGACCCCGGGATGGGGAGCGGTTTTCGGCAATGTCTCAACAAAGCTGCCCAAAAGAAAAGCCCCGACGCGGGGCTGGGGGGCTGAGTGCGTCGGGGCTTTGTTTGTACGATGGCCTCCTCAGCCGTCGCACGAACGAACCGGTCGCCAACGCGCTGTGCGAGGGATCGTTCCGCCGGCCGGGAAAATTTTTCGAGATGCGCTAGTTTTCGCTATCATATTGATATTTCTGGTACATTATCGCTAGCGTATATTGATCTGGGTCACCCGACCGATGTTTTTCAGAAGGTACCGCAACCTCTCTTTCGGCATCGCCACGCAGCCCGCCGTGGGCGCCAGACCGGGCCGGGCCAGATGCAGGAAGACCGCGCTCCCGCGCCCGGCAGTGCGCGGGCGCGTGTTGTGGTCGATTTCCACAATGAAATCATAGAGATGATCTTCCCGGCGCAGCCGGTCGCCGGTCGCGCCGGCCGAAAGCCTGATCGGCCTGTTGTAGCGGCGGTGCGTGGGCTCCTCGCACCAGGCATCCGACGCGGTAATGCGCCGCACCGGCAGCGCCGTCGCAGGCCGCAGGTGACGATCGGCGCGCCACCACACCCGCACCGGCCGGAAAGTGCCGCGCGGGGTGCCGCCATCGCCCTCGCGCTTGTTCGCCAGGACGCCGCCGCGCCCGAGCGCGACCGGCCACACGAGCGGACCGGCCCGAAGCCGGCCCCGTGTGCGGGAGCCCGGCGCGGTCCTGATGTAAATCGCTGTCAGCACCCCTACATCCCTTCCGCCATGCGTTTTTCGAATTGAATCAATAGCCCCCGGCGCTTGCGCTTTCTCTCCCGAATGTTCTACTTCGCGCAACTGCCGGAACCCCCGGAGCACCCTTCCAATGTCCAACGTGCGCAAGATCCTGATCGTCGACGACGACACCGAGCTGCGCGAAGCCCTCGTCGAGCAGCTCGCGCTGCACGAGGAATTCGAGGCCGAGGCGGTCGATTCGGGCGCGAAAGGTGTGCAGAGCGCACGCAACGGGCATGTCGATCTCGTGATCATGGACGTCGGCCTGCCCGACATGGACGGCCGCGAGGCGGTCCGCATTCTGCGCAAGAACGGCTTCAAGGCGCCGGTCATCATGCTGACCGGGCATGACACCGATTCGGACACGATCCTGGGCCTCGAATCGGGCGCGAACGACTACATCACCAAGCCGTTCCGCTTTGCGGTGCTGCTCGCGCGCATCCGCGCGCAACTGCGTCAGCACGAGGCGAGCGAGGACGCGGTGTTCACCATCGGGCCGTACACATTCCGCCCGTCCTCCAAGCTGTTGCTGAATCCGAAGGGGAACAAGGTTCGCCTCACCGAGAAGGAAACCGCGATCCTGCGCTATCTCTATCGCGCCGGGCAGCGGCCGGTGTCGCGCGAGGTGCTGCTGCAGGAAGTGTGGGGCTACAATTCCGGCGTCACCACGCACACGCTCGAGACCCACATCTACCGGCTGCGCCAGAAGGTCGAGAAGGATGCCGGTGCGCCCGCGATCCTGGTGACCGAGGGCGGCGGCTACAAGCTTTTGCCGTGAGGCAACCTTAACGGTGGACGGCGCCGTCCATAGCGGCAGGTGGTGCGCCGGCTATGTTATCACTGCACATATGACCATCGAGGACGATATCGCCTTTCTGGAGCGCATTCCCTCGCTCCGGCTGCTCGGCCGCGATGCCTTGCGCATTTTGGCGATCGGCGCGGAGAGCCGCTACATTCACGAGGGCATCTCGCTGTTCGGCGAAGGCGAGGACGCGGACTGCGCCTACGTGGTGCAGGAGGGTTCGTTCGATCTCGTCTCCGAGAAGGGCGCAATTCCGGCTTCCGTCGCGGGGCCCGGCACGCTGATCGGCGAGACCGCGCTGTTCACCGATGCGAAGCGGAATACCGCGGCGGTCGCGCGCGAATCCTCGACCGTGGTGCGCATTCCGCGACAGCTCTTCCTCAAGATGCTCGAAGGCTATCCGGACGCCGCGCGGCGCATGCGCGATGCGATCGCCTCCAAGGTCAGCCAGACCGCGACCGAGCTTTCGCGGGTGCGCGACGGGCTGGTGCGCGGGCCGCTGCGCGGGTGAGGCGCTTAACGCTCGAAGCTGCGCTGCGCCATCTCGCGCCGAAGATTCCGCCGCACGAACTTTCCGCCGTCATCGACCATGCGCTCGACAGCGCGGGCCTCAGATCGGCCGCGCCCGAGAGCGCCGCATGGCTCTCGCTCGTCGCCTATGCGCGTCACACCTTCACCGACTACGACGAGATGCTCGCGCAGGGCTACGACCGCGACAGCGCGCGGCATTTCGTGGCCGACGCGATGACCGAAGTGTTGCGCGGATGGGGCGTACGGCGGCCGTTGGGGAGCGAGGACTGACCCGTTATACTCCGCGATCAACGCGGATCGCGTCCATCGACAGGGGCACTCATGTTCGCAACGCCGGCGATTGCGTTTCACACCATCCTGAGTCTGATCGCGATCGGCACGGGCGCCTGCGTCATCCTTTGCATGTCTAAAGGCAGCCGCCCCGGCTACTCCACGCTTGCGTTCCTCATCACGATGGTCGCGACCGACGTGACCGGCTTCTTCCTGCCGGCTACGAGGCTTTTGCCCTCTCACATCACCGGCATCATCTCGCTCGCCGTCATCGCGATCGCACTCGCGGCGAACTACGCATTCCACTTCGCGGGCGCGTGGCGCGCGATCTATGCGGTCACCATGGGGATTGCGATCTATCTCAATTTCTTCGTGCTGGTGACGCAGCTCTTCCTCAAGGTCGGCGTCCTGCACGCGCTCGCTCCGAACGCGCCGGACAATCCCGAACCGCCGTTCCTGATCGCGCAGGCGGTCGTGCTGGCGATCTTCGTCTGGCTGATCTGGAAGAGCGTGAAGAACTTCCGCCCGGTTTGAGGCCCTACGCGAGCTTCCGCGGCGCGGCGGTTTTCGCATCGCCTGTATTCGGAGTGCCGGTCGGCTCGATCAGCAGCAAGTGTACTTCCTCGCGCGCAACCGGGCGGTGCTCGACGCCCTTCGGCACGATGAACATCTCTCCGGGCTTGAGTGTGACCGTGCGATCGCGCAGCTCGATGTCGAGCGTTCCCTTGAGTACAAGAAAGAAGTCGTCGGTGTCGTCGTGCTTGTGCCAGATGAACTCGCCCTGCAATTTCACGACCATCACGTCATGACCGTTGTAGGTCGTGACCGTGCGCGGAGAGAAGTGCTCGGAAAAGCCGCCAAGCTTTTCGGCGAGGTTGATGCCCTCTGTCATCGCGATTTCCTGTGCTGTTTGCCCTTGCCGTAGCGCCGCTCCATCTCACGGGCGACTTTCGCGGCGGGCAGAAATCGCGATGCCGAAGCCACCTCGATAATCTTGCCGAACTTGTTGCGCACGCACCGCACCGTCTCGCCATAACTGCCGTAGCCGTTCGCGAGCGCGATCTTGGCGAGATTGCGCCCACTCACCGTGAGCTCACCGGCGTCGGCCATCGGATTGATGAACCCTGGCGCGACCCAGAGGACCTTGTTGCCCATCGGGACGAGGTCCGCGGCGCCCCACAAGGTCCAGAAGCGGCCGTTCCAGTCCTTCACCTTGCGCGAGGGCGCGCCGTTGCGCGCGAAGGCCTGCAGGATGCTGGTGATGCCGTCGACCCAAAGTCCGGCCCAGCCGTCGATCGCATTGGTGAGGACCACAACGGTCAATTCCTGGGCCGGATAGGTGCGGGTCAGCGAAATATAGCCTTGCAGGCCGCCGCCATGGCCGAACCAGTCCCAGCCATTGGTGGTTCCGCTCATCGTGCCGAGTCCGTAGTAGCTCTCGATAGTCGCATTCGGATTGCGCCACTGGCGGCGCGTCATTTCGCGGCGGCTTGCCTGCGAGATGACGCTTTTGCGCGCATTCGGCGCGAGCTTCGCGAAGTGCCGCGCAACATCGGCCGCGGTGCTGACGACAGCGCCCGCCGGCGCAACCGCGTTCAAAACGAAGTCGCCGGGGATAACGAGGCGGCGGCCGAGCAGCATCCGGCCGGTGTGACCGCGCGCGAACGGTGTGCCGCGCGGCAGCGGCATATCGGGTGTGGTTTCGGCCAAGCCCGCCGCCTCGATGATCTCGCGTTTGATGAAGCTCCCCCAGCTCTCGCCAGTGATCGCCTCGATGATGAGGCCGATGAGCCCGTAGCCGTGATTGGAATATTTCAGCCGCGTGTTCGCGTCGATGACCGGCGGCTCTTTGAGGTCCTCCTTCAACTCGCGGGCATTGAGGAATGGGCGCCGGTCGAGGAATTGCCCGGCATCGCTGCCGTCACGGATGAGGCCGGCGCTGTGGGACAGAAGCTGCGCGATCGTTGCGCGTGCGACGCCCGGATGCAGATCGCCGACGAATTGACCGGCGGTGTCGTCGAGCTTGAGCTTGCGCTGCTCGCGCAGCTTCAGGATGGCGGCGGCGGTGAAGCTTTTCGTGTGCGAGGCGATGCGGAAGCGATGACGCGGTGTGAGCTTCTCACCGGTGTCAAGATTGGCAGAGCCGAAGGCGCGCTCCAGCACGACCTTGTCGCGATGCGCGATCGCCACCATGCAGCCCGGCTGTTGCGAGGCCTGCATCTGAAAATCGAGCCAGCGCGGGACGTAGTCGAGCGCGGCCGCGAACCAGCGGTCCATCGTGCCGATCCTCAATGGCCGGCGGAAGGCCGGAAGCTCAGGGTTCTAGCACGCGCGGAAGGACATTAGGTGTTTGTCGGCGATGAGACGGCGTCTCACGGCATGCCAACAATATCGTCGAGATCGCTGATCTCGCGATAATGCTGCGGCAGTGCAATCCCGGTCGTCGATTCAAACGTCGACTTTTTCTTCTTTTTGGGCGGGGCGCCTGGTTGCTCCAGTGGGTCGGCCTTGCTCAGAGACGTCGTGCCGGCCGCGCCGCTGACAAATCTCAATCCCGTCAATCGTTCGATCTCGCTGATCTTGGTTTGGAATGTCTTGAACGGCCCAATCGGAACCTCGGTGACTTCGATTCCGAATTGGTCGATAACTTCTTCCTGGCTTGCGAGGAAAGCCGTTGCGAAGAGTTCGTCCTCCGAATTGATTGCCGCAACTACCTTCCAGTACTGCAGCGGGTACTGGATATCGCGGTACTCAGGATCGCCCTCATCGAATACGGACCCGGTAATAATCTGGGCGTTGAAGCGTTCGTCGACGATCGCGTCCTCCAGGACGTGCCGTTCGATGCCTTGCCATATCTCCTTGTTCTGATTGAACTTCGCGTGCTGCGGCGTGCTGTTGGTGTAGTGACACGTGTCGCCGGCAGATTCGAGCGCGTCTCGCGGCGTATCTCCGTATTCGAGGTCCTCGCGGCGCGTCAGGTGGCCACGATCGAACTGATTGTTCTTGTAATAGAAAGCGCCGACTTGGTGCGCCGCTGCGATGCGCGGGTCGGTGCGCCAAACATCCGGTGGGCGGCCCATCGCGAACCGGTCCGCGAAGGACACGTTGGCCGCGCTGTAGATCGCAAAGCGTCGCGTCTGGTGCATCACGAGACTGTAGTTGATGTAATGCAGGATGAATTTGTTGTCCTTGGTGGGCTTGAGAAGTGGCGCGACCTCTTCCTCCAGCGCGTCGCTGAGTTTCGGAAAGCCGACAATCTTGTTGCCGCCGCCGAGATATGACGGATTGTATCCCTTGCGTGTCGAATAATCGGGATTGAACGGCGCGTCGAACTTAGCGGGCTTCTTGGATTTTTCGAGCACGTCGAGGGCTTCTGCAGTCGTCAAGCCTCCGCCGAAGCTCTCCGTGCTGCCAGGCGCGCTCGGGAGCGGGATCACCTGCCCGTCCGCCGTAACCCGAAATTTCGCCTCGAACGGGACCGATATGATGCGGCTCTCAGCCATGACGGTGGACTCCCTCGGGGGTGATTGGGGTGTGGGTGGCAGCGTGACAGGCGCCAAGTTGGGTGGCTCGGAGATGCGCGCCCTGGCGGGCGGCAAGTCGTACATCGGCATCAGCAGCGGATGCGTGGGGAGTGCGTCCCTCAGAGTCTGCACAATGCGGCTGACGCGTACGCCCTCATTGGCGATCCATTTCGGCGAGCCGTCCGGCGCGGTCTGGGTGACGCCGTCCTTGGTTTCCGGAACGCCCGCATGATGCAGCGCCACGACAAACCAGTCGTTATTGAAGACCGGCGACCCCGATGAGCCAGGTTCGGTGTCGGTCGTGTACCAGAGCATATCGTCCGTGCGCTTGATGAGTTTATTCTCGCGCACACAGACCTGTTTCCGGCCGCCATTCGGGTGCTGAATGATGGTGAGCCATTCGCCTTCGGAAACCTTACCGGTCCCTCCAATCAATGGAAGGCACCCATAGAGGGCGAGCGGGACGCTGCCATCGACTGCGACGACCGAAAAATCGAGTTTGTTCTGAGACGACGTGAAGAACAGTTTCTCGGGGCGGAGCTCGACGACAATCGGTCCAACAGGCGCGTCGCTCAAGTCGACTTCATAGTGGAAATGCGCGTGGGCGCGCGCCGCAGTCCCGGCATCCGGAAGCACGTGATTGTTGGTGATCAGCACCTCTGGCGTGATCAGAAAGCCGGTGCCGTAGCTTCCGCCGCCAAGATCGATACGCGCCACTGCGCGCGCGGCCACTGCGCCGCGCTGCAGATAGGCCACCGGCATGAGGTCGTTACCGCCGAGGATGCGCTCATAGATATTGTTGATCTCCTGCGGCGCGCGCGTTTCACCCAGGCTTTCCCTGAGGAATTCCTGCCGTTCGCGCTGCACCTTGGGTGCGGCGATTTCTTCCGGCTTCTTGTCGCGGAGAGCTTCAACTGCCTCGGTCGCGGCCTCGGTTCGCGCCGTGTCGGCAACGATTTTGAGGTCAGATCTTGCGGTACTCAACAAGCTCACGGACGCGCCCCTTCACCAGGGGTGATCTAAACCTGCAATTGTAGATTTTTCAATCGCGCTTATTGACGCGCCCGGTAATTCAGTAGGGCTCACCCTACACCTCAACCGTCGCCGTCACCGGGACGTGATCCGAAGGGCGGTCCCAGCCGCGTGCGTGCTTGGCAATATCGAGGCGCGAGACGCGGTCGCCGAGCTGGGGCGAGACCCAGATATGATCGAGCCGGCGGCCGCGGTCGGCGGCCTTCCAGTTGTCCATCGCGCGATAGCTCCACCAAGTGTAGAGCTTGGCGGGCTCAGGCGTCAGTTCGCGCGCGATGTCGACCCAGTTGCCGACTTTGCGAAACGCGGTGAGCTTCTCTGTCTCGACCGGCGTGTGCGAGATCACTTTCAGCATCTGCTTGTGGCTCCAGACGTCGTGCTCCAGCGGCGCGACGTTGAGATCGCCGACGAGGATGGCGCGCTCGCCCTCTCGCGGGCGGAGCTTCTCCATCGCGGTGACCTCGTCGAGGAACGCGAGCTTGTGGGCGAATTTCTCGTTGATCGCAGGATCGGGCTCATCCCCGCCCGCCGGCACATAGAAATTGTGCAGCGTGATCGCGTCGCGCAGGCCCGCCTTCTCGCCGAGCGTCACCGCGATGTGGCGGCAGTCCTGCTTGCCGCAATAGTTGTCGATGGTCACGTTCTCGAACGGCAGGCGCGAGAGCACGGCGACGCCGTGATAGCCCTTCTGCCCGTTGAGCGCCGCATTCGTGTAGCCGAGGCGGCGGAAGCGCTTCATCGGAAACGCATCGTCCGGACACTTGGTCTCCTGCAGACAGATCACGTCCGGCCGCACCGCCTTGATGAAACGCGAGACGAGATTGATGCGCAGCCGGACCGAGTTGATGTTCCAGGTTGTGACGGAAAGGGGCATCAGCGCGGAGATATTCCGCTGTACGGCGCCGCGCAAGCGGCGCGGCGAGCTATCCCCGATCTCCGCTCATTCCCGCGCAAGCGGGAATCCAGCGTCCCTGGCTCTGGGTCCCCGCTTTCGCGGGGACAGCGGAGACGGCTATTGAATGATCTCTTTGCGCGTGTAGTCGATCACGAACATGGACGGATCGATCTTCTGCGCTGGGTCGAGATTATAGAGCGCGACCGTGGTGTCGTAGCCCTGCGGGTCCGTGATGGTCCACTGCTTGAGCTGCATGTCCTTCACCGAGAACATCAGCAGCACCTTGTGCGTGCCGCCGAGCGTCTGCTTCTCCTCCATCGCGACGCTGATGAAGGTGTCGTCGGCGGAAACTCCGGTGACGTTGGTTTCCTTCAACAGGTCGATCCGGTCGGCGAGCAGGAAGCGCAGCGGCGTCTGCGAGAGCGGGTAGAGGTCCTGTGTCTCGAGCTTGCGGTCGCGCACCACCAGCGAGGAGCCGTCGGAGACGAGCTCGATCGGGCTCGGCGGCTTGTACTCGAAGCGCACGCGCCCGGGTTTCTGCAGATAGATCTTGCCCTCGGAACGCCGGCCGTCCGGGCCGACCTGGACAAAGTCGCCGACCAGGTTTTGCACGCTCATCAGATAGACGTTCACGCGCTCGATCAGCGCGCGCTGGTTTGCGTCGAAGGCGGTCGTGGTGCCGGACGAGCCGAAGCCCGGAAACTTGAACGGGAAGAGGTTGTTTGCGGCCGACTGGATCAGGCCCACCGGCTTGTCTGAAACCGCCGCAGGCGGCGCGATGCCCGTCTTCGGCTTGGGTGCCGGCACTGGCAAGGGCTGGGCGGACGCCACGGACGCTGCCAGAAGCAGGCAGGCGCCGGCCAGGAAAGATCTCCGCATTCAACCCTCCAAAGAGCCGCCCACCTTAATCGCGCCGCTATGGCGATTTCGCGACCCGGGCCACCTGCGCACGCTCCCTATCCGAAACCCGGTCGCATTTCGGGCCGTGCGGCCTTAGTACGACGCGTGCTCGGGCTCGCCCACCAGAATCTCGCGCTTGCCGGCGTGATTTGCGGCCCCCACGATGCCTTCCAGTTCCATCTTTTCCATCAGCGAGGCGGCGCGGTTGTAACCGATCTGCAGCCGGCGCTGGATGTAGCTCGTCGAGGCCTTGCGGTCGCGCATCACGATCGCGACGGCCTGGCTGTAGAGATCATTGGTCTTGCCCATCTCGGAGTTGTCGAACACCGCCGGATCGCCGTCCTCGCCTTCCTCGAGTTCATCGCTGACCGTGACGGCTTCGAGATACTGCGGCGTGCCCTGGGACTTGAGGTGCCGGACGATCTTCTCGACCTCCTCGTCGGAGCAGAACGGCCCGTGCACGCGGGAAATGCGTCCGCCGCCCGCCATGTAGAGCATGTCGCCCTGGCCGAGGAGCTGCTCGGCGCCCTGCTCGCCCAGGATGGTGCGGCTGTCGATCTTGGATGTGACCTGGAACGAGATGCGGGTCGGGAAATTCGCCTTGATGGTGCCGGTGATGACGTCGACCGAGGGGCGCTGCGTCGCGAGGATCACGTGGATGCCGGCGGCGCGCGCCATCTGCGCGAGGCGCTGCACCGCGCCCTCGATGTCCTTGCCGGCCACCATCATCAGGTCGGCCATCTCGTCGACGATCACCACGATGTACGGGATGAGGTCGAGGTCGAGCTCCTCCTTCTCGTAGATCGCATCGCCGGTCTCCTTGTCGTAGCCGGTGTGCACCGTGCGGCTCAGCTTCTCGCCGCTCTTGTTCGCCTCCGCGACGCGCGCGTTGTAGCCGTCGATGTTGCGCACGCCGAGCTTCGACATCTTGCGATAGCGCTCCTCCATCTCGCGCACCGCCCATTTGAGCGCCACCACTGCCTTCTTCGGGTCGGTGACGACCGGGGTGAGCAGATGCGGGATGCCGTCATAGACGGAGAGTTCGAGCATCTTCGGATCGATCATGATGAGCCGGCAATCGTCGGGGCGCAGCCGGTACATCAGCGAGAGGATCATCGTGTTGATGGCGACCGACTTGCCCGAGCCGGTGGTGCCGGCGATCAGCAGGTGCGGCATGCGGGCAAGGTCGACGATCACCGGATCGCCGCCGATGGTCTTGCCGAGGCAAAGCGGCAGCCGCGCATGCGTGTCGGCGTAGTCGGAGGATGAGAGCAGCTCGCGCAGCAGTACCTTCTCGCGCTTCGGGTTCGGCAGCTCGATGCCGATTGCGTTGCGGCCGGGCACGACCGCGACGCGCGCCGAGACCTTGCTCATCGAGCGCGCGATATCGTCGGCGAGCCCGATCACGCGCGACGACTTAATGCCGGGGGCGGGCTCGAGTTCATAGAGCGTGACGACCGGCCCCGGATGCGCGTTGATGATCTCGCCGCGCACGCCGAAGTCGCCGAGCACGCTTTCGAGCGCCTGTGCGTTCTCCTGGATGGCTTCGTCGGAAAGGGTCTGGCGGTCCATCGCGCGCGGTGCCGCGAGCAGCGCCAGCGAGGGCAGCTCGTAGCCGTCGCGTCCGCGCTTTGCGGGGCGCGCCGCCTGCTTGACGCGCTTGCGCGGCGCGACTTCGACGTCGTCTTCGGCCTCTTCTTCCTCGTCGTCCTCGACCTCTTCTTCCTGATCGTCAGCCGGGTTCGAATAGGCCTCCGCATGCGGCTCGATCATGGTGACGGCGGCAGGATCGTGGCGCAGCGCGACCACGCGCGGGCGGCGGCGCCACGGCAGCAGCGCAAGTAACATTGTTGGCAGCAGCATGAGGCGCGTCTTCACGCTGTAGAGGAAGTGGTAGAGCCAGCCGAGCGAGACGAAGCCGCGGGGTTCGCGCTCGTCCGCTTCCTCTTCATCCTTGTTCTCTTCAACCTGCTGCTTCGCGGATTTCCGCTTCGGCTTCTCTTCGACCTCGTCTTCCTCGATCTTCCGCCGCAAGCCGAAGCCCGCGGCAAGCGCGAGCATCGCGAAGGCCGCAACGCCCAGAACGATGGCAATTGCGAAACGCGGCGCGCCCGAGAGAGGAGCGCCGAAAATCCAGGCCGGCGCCTGCAACAGCGAATCGCCGACCACGCCACCAAGACCCGTCGGGAGCGGCCAGGATTTGCTCGGCGCGAGGCATGACGCAAAGCCCGTTGCCGCGATCGTGCCCGCCACCCAGAGAATGAGCCGCAGGCGCAGCCGCTCGAGCGGCCGGTGGGTCAACAAGCGCCAGCCCCATGACGCCACCGGAAACAGCAGCGCAACGGTCGCGACGCCGAGGATCTGCATCATCAGGTCGGCACTCGACGCGCCGGTGAGGCCGAGCACATTGCGCGCGGGCGCATTCGTCGCGTGGCTGAACGAGGGGTCCTGCACCGACCAGGTGGCGAGCGCGAGCGCTGCCAGCGCCGCAATGCCGAGTACGCCAAGGCCGATCATCTCGCGCACGCGCCGGCGCAACGCGGCGCGCAGATCGTCCGACACCATGTCGCCGAGCGAGAGGCTGTAGCGGATTGCCGGCATGCGCGCTCTTACACTCCGTTCCAATCGCAAGGGGGCATCGAACGCGCACTTTTTTGTTTGCGCATGATCTTGTCCGAAAACCGGTGTCCACTTTTCGGGATCATGCGCTAACCCAGCACCTTCACCATGCGATGCAGCGCTTCGGCAGTCGTTTCGCGGTCCTGCACCATTGCGACGCGGATGTAGCCTTCGCCCGCGTTGAATCCATTCGGCTGCGGCCGTGCCGCATAGTTGCCGGGCACGACGCGCAGGCCCGCTTCCTTCCAGAGTTTCACGGTCGCAGCCTCGCTGCCGCCATGCTGCGACACGTCGAGCCAGAGGAAGAAGCCGCCAGCCGGACGCCTGTAGCCGTAGCGATCGCCGAGAATCTGATCCGCGAGATCGAACTTGGCGCGATACATCGCGCGGTTCTCCTCGACATGCGCCTCGTCGGTATAGGCCGCGATCGCGACCTCCTGCATCGGCACCGGCACCTGCGGCGCGGAGACTGCGCGCAGATTGAGGAACGCCTGGAGAAAGCGCTTGTCGCCCGCTACGAAGCCAACGCGCAGGCCGGGCAGGCTGGAGCGCTTGGAGAGCGAGTTGAACGTCGCGATGTTGATGAAGTCCTCGCCGGCGACCTCGAGCGCCCCGGTCGGTTTTTCCTTCCAGTAGATCTCCGAGTAGCATTCGTCGACGAACAGCATGAAGCTGTGCTTCTGCGCGAGTGCCGCAGCGCGCGCGAGATAGTCGCGGCTTGCGACCGAGCCTTGAGGATTGGCGGGGGTCGCGAGATAGAACGCGACGGTGCGCGCGAGCAACTCTCCCGACAGCGCGTCGAGGTCGGGCAAGAATCCGTTCTTCGCGGTGGCGTCGAGATAGACCGGCTCGCAGTCCGCAGCGAGCGCACCCGCCGAGTAGGGAGCGTAGAACGGGTTCGGCACCAGAATGACGGGCTTGCCGGGGCGCTCGCCGACGAAGCGCTTGGCGGCAATTGCGGCGAGGAAGATGCCCTCGCGCGAGCCGCCCAGAACGAGAATCTCGGACAGCGGCTCGATCGGCCGGGGAAGTTGATAGCGCCGGCCAAGCCAGGTCGCGACCGCATTGCGGAAGCCGTCCGTGCCGGCGTTCCCCGGATAACGGCCGAACGCGGCGGTGTGCTTCGCGAGCACCGGCGCGACGAACGGCGGAACGGGGTGCTGCGGCTCGCCGACGGAGATGTTGATTGGCGGCATGCCCGGCTCGATGCCGGCCAAAAGGTCGGCCAGCCGCATGAACGGCGAGCGTGCATCGGGGGCCCGGGCGGGAGAGGCGCGTTCGGCGACGTTCATGGACCGGTCAATGGCGGGAACACCCCGCCGCATCAGGGTTCTGGCACTCTAGGTGGGGCGAGGTTAAGGCGCGATTAACCAATCGGGGGCGCAGGCCGTTCGCCGTCGCCTGCGGTCCAAAATTTGGGCCGGCGCGAGTGTCTCGCCTCGACCAATGACCGGCCCGGCCCGCCTCCGAAGACAGACATTGGTCGGGCAAGTCTTGCATGTCCGCTGCTCGACTTCGTGGCCCGCGGGAAGGTAGCCGGCTCCGTTGTTGATGTGAGTCAAAGCGCCCCTCGGTAGTGTGACGTATGAGGCAACGGTGACTTCAGTGGGAGGCTGACATGCCAAGGCTGAATAGAATTGCAGCGGCTCTTCTGGCGAGCTCAATCCTGATGGCGTCCGGCGCGTTCGCCCAGGACGGAAAAGATCTGCAAAAGCAGATTGATCAAGTGAAGTCGGTGATTCCGAAGTTCGCGATCCCGATGCGCGAGGTGGGTGACCGTTTCCAGAACATGTATTTCGCCGCCAAGGGCGGTAATTGGGCGCTCGCGGCTTACATGTCCAAATACATGAACGGGGCGATGAATCCGGCAAGCCTCACCAAGCCGGACGAATACAAGACCTGGAAGAGCTTCTACGAGACTACTTTTGGTCCCGTCACCAAGGCTATCGCGGCAAAGGATATGAAGGCCTTTGAATCCGCCTATAATTCGACCATCACGGCCTGCAACGGCTGCCACGCCGGAATGGGCTACAGCTTCGTCAAGGTCAAGAAGCTGAGCGCGCCGGCAGACAATGGCGTCGACTACACCATCAAATCAAATCCGGGCGACGTCCCTCCATGATCGACCCGGGATCACAATCTCGGCCGTCGCAGTAGGACACGTTCAGACCCATGGTTTGCTGTGCAGCTGGCTGTCTTCAGCCGCGCGGCGCGCTGAGCTTCACTAGGCCACGAGTGACATTCTTTGAACGGTGGGGCTCCGATGAAAGCAACGTCTTGAGCTTAAGCAGCGGCGCGCACAGATAGGCCGCGGACACTGGCGCCCGCAGGCTTCGCGGCAGGCTGCATCCGTGTTCTGCGTGGAAAATGCAGGAGTCGGCGAACGCCCGCTTCGGGATCGCGTCGAGATAGCGCTGCATCAGGGCGCGCTTGCTCAGGCGCGGGTGCCGCGCCCAGGCCTGCGCAATCGCATTTTCGTCAAGGTAGGCGTCGTCGCCGCCCTTGGCACAGCAATGGCCGCGGCAGGCGGCGCAGGCTTCGGCGAACATCGTTGTTTCGGGTTTTTGCTCCGGCTTGTCGGAGGCCTTCGCACGAGGGCGCGAGACTTCGGCGAACAATCCTTCGAGGAACGCGGCGAAAGTCCTGCGCCGCTTTGCGCCGACCGGGCGCAAGGGCCGATCAAATCCGGGCAGTTCGATGTCGCCCCATTTGATCATGCGGTTGACCGCTGCTCACGCTGAGTCGGCGGCAACAGGTTACATGGGGCGGGCCGAAATAGTGAGAGGCCTCGGGGTGAGCCGAGGCCTCTCGACGGAGGGGGCGGTGCCGGGTCTCCACCCCAACCGTAGCGGGTTGGTTACTGCACGGCCTCGCCGTGCAGCGCGAGGTCGAGGCCTTCCTGCTCGACCTCCTTGGTGACGCGCAGGCCGATGACCATGTCGATCACCTTGAGCAGGATCAGAGACACGATCGCGTCGTACACGATGACGATCACGACGCCGTAGACCTGGTTGAGCAGCTGAGCGGCGTTGCCTTCGAGCAGGCCGGCGGTGCCGCCGTAGGCCTCGACTGCGAACACGCCCGTGAGCAATGCACCGCAGATGCCGCCCACGCCATGCACGCCGAACGCGTCGAGCGCGTCGTCGTAGCCGAGCATGTGCTTCAAGCCCGTGACGCCCCAGTAGCAGACGATGCCGGCGGCCGCGCCGATACAGAGCGAGCCGAGCGGTCCGACGAAGCCGGAGGCCGGCGTGATCGCAACGAGCCCCGCCACCGCGCCGGAGCAGATGCCGATGACCGTCGGCTTGCCGCGGTGGATCCACTCGACCAGCATCCACACGAAGGCCGCGGTTGCGGTCGCGAACTGGGTGACCGCCATCGCCATGCCGGCCTGCATGCCGGCAGTGACTGCCGAGCCCGCGTTAAATCCGAACCAGCCGACCCACAGCAAGCCCGCGCCGATGAAGGTCAGCACCATGTTGTGGCCGGGACCGCTGTCCTTGCGCCTGCCGAGGCAGATGGCACACATCAGGCCGGCGACGCCCGAGTTGATGTGCACGACCGTGCCGCCAGCGAAGTCGAGCACCTTGACCACGGCGTCGGAGTTGCCGGAAGCGAGGAAGCCGTCCGGCCCCCACACCCAGTGCGCGACCGGCGCGTAGACGATGATCGCCCAGAGCCCGATGAACCAGAGCATGGCGGAGAATTTCATGCGCTCCGCGAATGCGCCCGCGATCAGGGCCGGCGTGATGATCGCGAAGGTGAGCTGGAAGCAGATGTAGACGGTCTCAGGAATGGTGGCAGCGAGCGGATTTGGATTGCCGATGCCCTTCGAGATGTCGCTCAGGATTCCCTGCAGGAACGCGCGACTGAAGCCCCCGAGATATGGTGAGCCGCCCGTGAAGGCCATGCTGTAGGTGCAGATCACCCAGAGGATGGTGATGAGACACGTGATGGCGAAGCTCGTCATCACGGTGTCGCCCACGTTCTTCTTGCGCACCATGCCGCCGTAGAACAGGCCAAGGCCCGGCACGGTCATCATCAGCACGAGCGCGACCGAGGTGAGCATCCAGGCGGTGTCGCCGGAGTTCGGCGTGCACTTTTCGAGCACGGCCTTCTTCGGATCGGGATCGGCCGCGCAAGCGGGTGGCGCCGAGGGTGCTGCTGCCGCCGGCGCCCCGGGTGTGGGCGCCGCCATCTCGGCGTAGGAATGTGAAATAGTGCCGACGTTGAGCGAAAGGCCAAGCAGAGCTGCCGCAGCAAGGCCCAACAGCCCGGCACGGAAGCGTGTTTTGAAAGTCATGATCGTTAGCTCCTGTCCGTAGAGTTGGGCTGCGCTAGAGCGCCGCGCTGTCGGCCTCGCCGGTGCGGATGCGCACCGCGTGGTCGAGCGGAATGACGAAAATCTTGCCGTCGCCGATCTGGCCGGTCTTTGCTGCCGCCGTGATGGCCTCGACGACCTTGTCGGCCTGGCCGTCATCGACGGCGACCTCGATCTTGACCTTGGGCAGGAAGTTCACCGCGTATTCGGTGCCGCGGTAGATCTCGGTGTGGCCCTTCTGACGCCCATACCCCTTGACCTCCGTGACCGTCAGTCCGTGCACGCCCACCCCCGTCAGCGCATCACGGACCTCGTCCAGCTTGAACGGCTTGATCACCGCCATGACGATTTTCATGGGTCCAATCCCCTGAGGCCCGCGTTCACCGAAGCAGAGTTCCCGGCGGGCTCGATGACACACCCGCGCGGCAGGCTTCGCCGCGCGGTAACACGGGGCCATCTATCAAGCCGCGTGCCAGAGTCGCGGACAGGACTTAAGCCGTTGAGGTATCACTGGATTTCATAAAGGTCGGAGTACGCCACCGCGAGTGTCCCCCGGGCGCCGCGCACAATCGAGCGTCAAGCCTGCATAGAAATTAGTCAGACGCCAGAACGCCTGACCTATGGGCAAAATCGGGCGTTCAGGAGTGAATCGACTCGCCGTGAAGCGTAATGTCGAGGCCCATCTGCTCGGCTTCGGGAGTGACGCGCAGCGCGGTCGCGAACCCGACGAGCTTCAGGATCACGGCGGTGCACACCCCGGACCACGCGATGGTCACAAGCACGCCAACGATCTGGATGAGCAGCTGACGCGGATTGCCGTCGATCAGGCCGGGCAGGCCCTTCGGTGTTGCCGCATCGATCGAGATTGCCGCGGTCGCAAACACGCCGGTCAGCGTCGTGCCGATCGCGCCGCCGATGCCGTGCACGCCGAACACGTCGAGCGAGTCGTCGTAGCCGAGCCAGAGCTTGAGCTTGGTGCAGGCCCAGTAACAGCCGCAGCCCGCGATGATGCCGATCACGATGCCATGCCACGGCAGGACGAAGCCGGACGCGGGCGTAATGGTGCCCAGCCCCGCGATTGCGCCGGAGATGATGCCGAGCACGGAAGGTTTGCCGCGGTCCTTCCATTCGAGCAGCATCCAGGTGAGCGCGCCCGCGCTTGCCGCGAGATGCGTTGCGACGATCGCCATCGAGGCGCGCGAGCCGGCGGACAGCGCCGAGCCGCCGTTGAAGCCGAACCAGCCGACCCACAAGAGGCCAGTGCCGACTACCGCCATCGAGAGATCGTAGGGCGCGAGATTTTCGGTGCCGTAGCCGCGCCGCTTGCCGAGCATCAGCGCGGCGACAAGTCCCGCGACGCCCGCATTGATGTGCACCACGGTGCCGCCGGCGAAGTCGAGCAGGCCGTAAGTCTGCAGGAAGCCGCCGCCCCAGACCCAATGCGCGAGCGGCACGTAAACGATCAGCAGCCAGAGAACCGCGAACAGCAGGAACGCCGAGAAGCGCATGCGGTCCGCAACCGCACCGGACACGAGCGCGACCGTGATGATCGCGAAGGTCATCTGGTAGATCATGAACAGGCTCTCGGGAATCGTCTTCGCGAAGGGGCTCACCGAGTCCATTCCGATGCCGAGCAGCAGCGCGCGCTCGAAATTGCCCAGCGCCGGCGCGTCACCCGAGAAGGCGAGGGAGTAGCCCACAATCGCCCAGAGGATCGACACGATCCCGACGGACACGACGCTCTGCGCCATGGTGGCGAGCACATTCTTCTTGCGGACCATGCCGCAATAGAACAGCGCGAGCCCCGGAATGGTCATGAGCAGCACCAGCGCGGTCGCGGCGATCATCCATGCGGTATCGGCGCCGTCGATCTTCGAGGCGGGCGCACCCGCGGTGACCATTTCGGCGAACGCGGGCGTGGCTGCGAAGATGCCGATCAGAATCGGCACGGCGCGCGACAGAAACGTCATTTCGATCCCCCGGACTGCTCGTGCCCTGTGGCGCCGGGTTCGCGGTCCGCGTCCTGGTCTCACCACCAGGACGCGGCACCCGGCACCGCAAGAAAATTACAACGCGTCTGAATCGGTCTCGCCGGTGCGAATGCGTACCGCGTGCTCGACGACGCGCTCGGCGCGCTCGTCGGGCACCACGACCTCGATCTTGATCTTGGGCAGGAAGTTCACGGTGTATTCGGCGCCGCGATAGATCTCGGTGTGGCCTTTCTGGCGGCCGAAGCCCTTGACCTCGCCGACGGTCAGGCCCGCGATGCCGAGCTTGGTGAGCGCATCGCGCACGTCTTCGAGCTTGAACGGCTTGATGATGGCGGTGATGAGCTTCATGACGCCCCCAACAGCAGATGCACATGTTTGCGGCAGCATAAACAAGGATGGGGCGGCGCGAAAACAGGCAGGCGCCCAACCTGTGGGCAACTTCGGCCCCGGGGCACTATTGCGGCCGCCTGAGCCGCACCAACCCCTCCTGCGCGACGCTTGCCACCAGCACGCCGTCGCGGCGGTAGATCAGACCTCGCGCAAAGCCGCGCGAGCCGCTCATCGTGGGGCTTTCCTGCGAGTAGAGGAGCCAGTCGTCGGCGCGGAACGGGCGGTGCAGCCAGAGCGCGTGATCGAGGCTCGCGCCCATGAAGTCCTTCTCGAACAGGCTGCGCCCGTGCGGCACCAGCGCGGTGTCGAGCAACGACATGTCGGACGCGTAGGCGAGCACGCATTTGTGGATCGACGGATCGTCCGGCAGCTTCGCGCTGGCGCGGATCCAGACGTTGAACTTGCCGTCCTTGTATTTCTTGCCGAGATAGCGGTCGTACTCGACGGGCCGCAGCTCGATCGGCCGCGCGCTCTGGTAATAGCGACGCACCGGCTCGGGCATTGCTTCCATCACCTTCGCGCGAATTTCCGTGTCGGTCGGCAGTTTTTCGGGCGGGGGAACGTCGGGCATCGTCGCCTGATGCGAGAGCCCTTCCTCGTCATTGTGAAAGGAGACCGCGAGCACAAAGATTTGCTGACCGTGCTGGATCGCGACGACGCGGCGCGTGGTGAAGCTCTTGCCGTCGCGACTGCGGTCGACCTCGTAGATGATCGGAACCTTGGGATCGCCGCCGACCAGGAAGTAGCAATGCAGCGAATGCGGCACGCGGCCCTCGACGGTGCGGATCGCCGCAACCAGCGCTTGCCCGATCACCTGTCCGCCGAACACGCGCTGCCAGCGGTCCTGCGGTGAGCGGCCGCGAAACAGGTTGACCTCGAGCTGCTCGAGATTCAGCACATCGAGCATGGTCTTGACGGCAGCTTCGGACATGGGGCTCTCGTATGGAACGTGAAGGAGCACGCCCCGCGCGCCTGTGAAAGTCAAGCTGAGGTGTCCGGCTGCGCCGAATGGCGCTAGATTGGTCGCATGAATAGCCAGAAGGCGGATGTGGTGATTGCGGGCGGCGCCTTCGCGGGCCTCGCGCTCGCGCTGGCGCTGCGGCAGGGGCTCGGCGAATCGTTCCGCATCGTGGTGGCGGATCCCGCCTTCGCGGCCGGCGCAAGGCCGGACCTGCGTGCCTCCGCGATCGCGGCCGCGGCGCGCCGCATGTTCGAGGCGCTGGGTGTGTGGGATGCGGTTGCGCCCGAGGCGCAGCCGATCCTCGACATGGTGATCACCGACTCCAAACTCGAGCACGCGATGCGGCCCGTGTTCCTTACGTTTGCAGGCGAGATCGAGGACGGCGAGCCGTTCGCGCACATGATCGAGAACGCGCCGCTCAACGCGGCGCTCGCCGCAAAGGCGCGCGCACAGGGGATCGAGTTGCGCGCGACCGCGGTGGCGGCGTTCGAGCAAGAGGGCTCGCGCATCACGGTGTCGCTGGGCGATGGCGATGTGTCGGCGGCGTTGCTGGTTGCAGCGGATGGCGCGAAATCGCGGGTGCGCGAGCAGGCCGGCATTGCGACGCACGGCTGGAATTACGGGCAGTCGGCGATCGTCACCACGGTCGCGCACGAGCGTCCGCACGAGGGCCGCGCCGTCGAACACTTCCTGCCCGCAGGGCCGTTCGCGATCCTGCCGCTCACGGGCAACCGCTCGTCATTGGTGTGGACCGAGACCGACACGGAGGCCGCGCGTATCATGACGCTGCCGGACGATGATTTTCACCGCGAACTGGAGCGCCGCTTCGGACTGCATCTCGGTGACATCGGCGTGGTCGGGGCGCGGCGTGCCTATCCGCTCGGGCTGTTCATCGCGCGCTCGTTCGTCGCCGAGCGTATCGCGCTCGTTGGCGACGCCGCGCACGTGATCCATCCGATTGCGGGCCAAGGCCTCAACATGGGGCTGCGCGATGTCGCGGCGCTGGCCGAAGCGATCGTCGACGCGGCGCGACTCGGCCTCGATGTCGGCGGCGCCGAGGTGCTCGATCGCTATCAGTGCTGGCGCCGCTTCGACACCATGACGATGGGCGTCGCGACCGACGGACTCAATCGCTTGTTCTCGAATGAGTCCGACGTGCTGCGGCTGATGCGCGACGTCGGGCTCGGGCTGGTCGACCGCATGCCAGCGCTGAAATCATTCTTCATCCGCGAGGCCGCCGGCGTGACGGGCGACGTGCCGAAGCTGTTGCGCGGCGAAGCGCTCTAGTTACGCCAACAACCGCCTCGTGATCTCCCTAATATGCACGCCCGCGCAATCGAGCGTCGGGAAGCCGGCGTTCTCTTCGTTCATCACCATCGAGAGATCGGTGCCGGCGAGCAGCACGGCTTCGGCGCCATCGCGACGCATCAGCGTGTGTGCCAGCTCACGCAGGCGATCCAGCGTCGCGGGCGTATTGCGATCGTAGACGACGTCGAGGTACGCGTTGTTGATCGCCTCGATCTCGTCGGGTTGCGGCACGACAACGTCGACCCCGAGGCGGCCGAACATTTTCGTCTGCACGGTTGAGCGCGTGCCGAACAGCGCGATGCGCTTCAACCCGCGCACACGGATCGCATCGGCGACCGTCGACACCATGTCGATCAGCGGGATTTTCAACAGCGGAGTGAGCTGCGCCGAACAAATGTGCGGGGTCACCGCGACGATTGCCGCCATCTCGGCGCCGCCAGCCGCGGTCGCATCGATGAAGCCATTGAGATAGCGCGCGAGCTCGTCGAATTTGCTGGCCTCCGCGAGCGGGCGGCCATGGTCGACGTCCGCGTGCGCGATCAGCATGCGCGCGACGGCGCCTCGCGCCTTATGCGCCGCGATCAGGCCATTGTAATAGTAGACCGTCGCGTTCGGGCCGAGCCCGCCGACGAGGCCGAGGACGCGCCCCTCTTTTCCGCTCATTGTGTCACGTCAGCGGAATGCCGCCGCAATGCTCCTTGAACGGCGCGCGCTGTGCGATCTCGCCGAACCAGCGTTCGAGATTTGCGAGCTTCGGGCGCTCCGGCACCAGCTCCATGTAGCGGCGGATCATCACGCCGACCGGGATGTCGCCGTAGGAGAAGTCATCGCCTGCCATGAAGCGGGTCTTGGCGAGCTGCTCGTCCATGATCTTCGCGGCCGCGGTGGTCTTCTCCTTGCCGGCCGCGATGGCGTTTGCATCACGCTTCTCCGCCGGCGTGCGGATCAGGCCCCAGAACACCGGCGTGATCGCCGGACCTATGACGGAGAGTTGCCAATCCATCCATTGGCTCGCCTTGGCGCGCGCCTTCGGGTCTTTCGGCTCCAGTGTGCCGCCATGCTTTCCGGCGAGATAGCGTACGATCGAATTCGATTCCCACATCGTGAAACCGTCGTCTTCTTCGAGCGTCGGCACCAGCGAGTTCGGGTTCATCGCCAGATAGAACGGATCCTTGGTCTTGCCGAAGGCGCCGCCCACGTCGATGCGCTCGCACGGAATCTTGAGCTCGCCGACCGCCCACATCGCCTTCTGCACGTTGGACGAGGTGTTGCGGCCCCACATCTTGAGCATGTCGTTCTCTCCCGATCTTCTGTCGGCGTATTGATAGCGGCCGCCGCGTGGCTTGTCGCGGCCCTTGACGGCATGTTGAACGGGCGTGACTTCAAAAAAGTTGATGTCCGGCAGATTTGCCCTTTCGGAGAGGACCCCCGCAGACATCGCGCACCTCACCACGCAGCCAGCGATGCGCCGGGTCGGCATCCTGCCGCGGGTGCCAGAGCATGGACACCGTGACCTCCGGCGTCGCGACCGGAAGAGGAAAGCTGTGCATTCCGGCGCGCAGGTTTCCGGTGTGCCGTTCCGGAACGCTCGCGATCAGCTCGGTGGCGCGGGCCAGCGCCAGCGCGGTCGAGAACGAGCCGACGATCGTGACGATCTCGCGCTTCAGCCCGAGCGTCTTCAACGCCTCGTCGATCGGCCCTTTGTCGAGCCCGCGCCGCGAGACAGCGATATGCCTCCCCGCAGCGAAACGTTGCGGAGTGATCCTGCCGCGGCTGAGCGCGTGGCCCTTGCGCACGACGCCGATGAAACGATCGCGCGACAGCGCCTGCGCGCGCGTCTCGGGACTCGTCGCCTGCCCGACGACGCCGATCTCCAGATCAACGGCTCCCTCGCGCAGTGGCGCGCTATCTTTGTTGGGCTTCTGCATGAAGTGCAGCAACACGCCGGGCGCTTGCCGGCCGATACGCGCGATCAGCTCAGCCCCGAAGTTTTCAGCAAAGCCATCGGTCACCCGCAACGTGAACATCCGGCTGAGTTTCTTCAGGTCGAGCGTTTCGGCAGGACGCAGTACCGCCTGTCCGTCCTGCACAAGCTGGGCGACCCGGTCGCGCAGGTCCTGCGCGCGCGGTGTCGGTACGAGGCCGCGGCCGGCTCTGACCAGGAGAGGGTCGCCGGTTGTCTCGCGCAGCCGTGCGAGCGCCCGGCTCATCGCCGAGGGGCTGAGCCGCAACCGCTGCGCGGCGCGCGCCACACTCCCTTCCGCGAGCAGCACATCGAGTGTGACGAGTAGATTGAAATCCGGTGCCTGCATGCTGCGATCCTAGCATGGTCTCCACCGGGGATATGGCGTTGGATGCACGAATAACCTGCAAATATTGCGTCTACCGCCATACCG